>Ga0137459_1000633_pt1 | contig 12072 bp, 7 predicted proteins | sample EasRivERMGT700_2_FD_104908 | JGI IMG/M metagenome (GOLD analysis project Ga0137459, IMG submission 104908) | Soil microbial communities from meander-bound floodplain in the East River, Colorado, USA - East River MetaG ERMGT700_2 | ecosystem: Environmental > Terrestrial > Soil > Floodplain ...
CCCCCGTCTCGCTCTCGATCCGTGCTCGTCCCTGAATGCTTCCATCCCCTGCTCCTTGCAGAGGCGAAGTGGGCTCGTGCTCGGTCAGGTCAAAAGCGAAAGAGTTTTGTTACACCCCACAAGGTCCCGGACGCAGCCGTACGACACGCCGGCCGCGCGCGCGCTCTCGATCCATCGGTTCGTCGCTTTGAACGTTTCGAGGAAGACGAGCTGCCGCTCGCGAATGAAGACGAGCTGTCCCGCCGGCCGGCCCGCCGGATTCGGCGACGGACAGCCTCGTGGCGGGCCGGGTCGCTTCGGTCGCACTGCGACGACCTCAATACACGTCTCCATTTCTCGCCCTTCAACCTGCATGATTCAGATGGTTCAGATCTGCGCGTGCCTTCTGGATGTCGTCTCTCACCAGTCGCGGCCCCAGTTCTGAATCGCCGTTACAACACCGTTGTTGACGGTCACGTAGTACCCGCGGTGCTTTCGCGGCCCGTTCGGCCACTCGTCGATCGCGTACACCGAGTATCGGCCTGCTGCCGTGACCGTGTTCCTTGCAACGGCATGAACGTCCCAGGAAGCGAGCATCGCAAGCTCACGCATTCCGATTTCGACCTGTTCAGCATCGATCATCCGACGCTCTTCCGTCGTGAACGTGCCACGCCGCTCAAGTTCACCAACCGCCTTCTGATGGACCTCGCGTTCGTCCGCTCGGAACGCATCCTCATCCACCGGCCGAGGTGCGACGAGCCGTGCTTTCCACGCATAGACGAGGTCAAAGTCGGAGAGAGTCGCGAGCTGCTCAGGGCTTGCGTTCCACAAATCAAGACCATGTCCAGGTCGACGCCATTTCGACGGATCGGGCGCTTCGCAGGCTGCAAGAATCAGCGCGACAACAGGCACGATCCAACGGTTGCAACTTTTCATGGGGATCCTCAAAGGCTCCGCGGCACCGCTGAGAATCAAGCGTGCCGAAATCTAGAGCTTCGTCGGCTCGATCGACAGCCTCCCGGCGTAGGGCGCGAGCAGTGGTTCGACGGCGTCCCGTGAGGACTTCGGATCAATCCAGACCGCGAGGGCGGGAGCATCGAGGATCACCGGCATCCGTTCATGGAACGGCCGGACCTGCTCGTTGGCGGAGGTCGTGACGATCGTGCAGGATCGGACGACCTCTCCAGTCGGAGAGATCCACTCCTCCCACAAGCCGGCGAGCGCGAAGACCTCGGCGCCGACCACTCGGAAAGCGTGTGGGACGCGGGCGCCGTCCACTTCCGCCCACTCATAGAATGCATCGACCAGGACGCCGCAGCGACGCGACCGGAAGGCGGAGCGGAAGGACGGTTTCTCAGCCACCGTCTCGGCTCGCGCGTTGAACATCTTCCCGCCGATCTTCGGGTCCTTCGCCCACGCCGGGATCAGCCCCCAGCGCATCGACTCGATTACACGCTCGCCCTTCTCGTCGATCAGGACGACGACGGCTTGCGTCGGCTTGATGTTGAACGCGGGCAGCAGGTTCGCGCGTAGCTTCGCCGCGAAGGCTTCGGCCAGCTTCTCGCCGACGTATCCGAGCCGGATGCGTCCGCACATTCTCGATGGTTCCAGGTCCCGCCAACGCGCGCACCGTGCGCGGTCGATGCGTAGCGGAGGTTATCCCGCCTTTGCCCCGGCTTCCGATTCGTCGGCTCTCTCGGCGGTCCGCGACGCCGCTTCGGCGAGCAGCGCCCGCGCGGCCGCTATCAGTGCCGCCGGATTCGCCGAGTTCTCGGCGGCCGCAAGCAGTTCATCCGCGAGTTCGAAAGGCCCGCGTCGTCGCTTCGAATCGGGTGCTCTTGGCGATGGCATCTCCCCCGGGCCATCGCTTCCGTCTCCGACAAAATCGGGGACAACTTCCTTGTTCTCCCGGGTCGGGCGCGGTTTTCTAAACCGCAGGTCCCAGGTTCGAGTCCTGGCGGGCGTGCCACTGCAAGTGCCAGCGACGTCGTCGTTTCCGTCGCCAGATCCGCGTCCGTGCGCGACGACGCGATTTCGTCCCCTACGCTCCACCACTCGGTAACGATCGACTCGGTCGCCGCGTTCACTTCGCAGGCAACTCGACCGTCGTCTCCGCGGTCGTGTCGGCCTCGACATCCACCGGCGCGCTCTCGCCCATTCGCTTCTCGCGGCTCGCGATCACGTGGTAGGTGCCTGGCGCGACGCTGCGGATCAGGAACGCGCCGGATTCGTTGGCGGTGGTTTCCCAGTAGGTCGAGCACGGACGGCCGGCGTCGTCCAGGATGAGCAGATGGGCGCCGCCGGCGGGGCGGCCGAGTTCGTCGACGACCTTGCCGGCGATGCGCCCTTCGGGCTCGAGCTTCAGCTCGATGCCGGTCAGGAGCTCCGTGTCGACGGCGAGCTCGCGGCGGAAGACGCGGCCGTAAGGTTCGACGGGCGCCGACTGGAAGAACTGGAGGCCGTCGGGCGCGGCGAGCGTGTAGGTGCCGGGCGGGACCATCCGCATCTCGAAGGAGCCGTCCTGGTTCGTGCGCGTGGTCCGCGACGGGCCGTGCGGGTCGCCGCCCTCGACATTCGCGATGCGGCCGGCGTCCGTGAGCGTGACGTGCACGTTCGCGAGCGGCTTCCCGCTGGCGTCGACGAGGCGGCCCAGGATTCCTCCCGACGGGACCTCGAAGGAGAGGTCGACGCTCCCGTCAGTCGGCACGTAGATCTCATGCTCGTACTGCGCCGACTTCCAAAAGGCCGACAACTGGTACCAGCCAGGGCCGGCGAACTCGAGCGAGAACGTGCCGTCCTCGGCGGTGTGGACCACCTGCTCGAGGTCTTCGTTCGAGCCAGACGAAATCGCTCCCATCTGCGCGCCAACGATCGACGCGCCGCGGCACGTGACGCGGCCGCGCCCGCGAATGCGGTGCTGCTCTTCGCCGAGGACGAGACGCGTGGTCTCGCCGTCGCGCACTTCGATATTCTTGCGCAGCCCGCGATTCTTCGGCGCGCCGGGCGGCGTTTCCTTCGCGTGGATGCCGCGGACGCGGTCGAAGGTGAACTCCTCGCCTGACTTGAGCTCGATCACGTACTCCTGCGGGATCACGTGCTCGAAGTCGAAACGGCCCTGCGCGTCGGACTTCGTTTGCCGCCAGCCGATCAATCCGCGGAAGCTGAAGAGATCGACCTCGCGATCGGCGAGGGCCCCCATCGACGGGTCGATGCTACCGACGACGTGCGCGCCGTCGCGCAGCTCGAGCCGGATCTCTGCCGCGCCGGTCGCCGCCACGTCGATGCGCAGGTAGTCGCTGTTGCAGTAGTCGTCGTGGGCCGCGACGAGCGCGATCCGGCCCGGCCGAACCGACGCGATCGAGAAGCGACCGTTCGCGTCGGTTCGCGCGCTCGCCGTCGGGTGCTCGGACATCGAATGGGGCGTCGGCACGTCCTCGCCGGCGTACGCGAAAAAGACCTCGGCGCCGTCGACCGGCGCGTCGTTGCGACCCGTCACGACGCCCTCGACGCGGACCGGGTCCGCGATGATCAACGTCGGTGGCTCGCCCTTCCAGGGAAGTCGGCCATAGAGCGGTGCGGAACGGGCGCCCGAAGGAGCGATCGCGACGAACTGCCATTCGCGCCTCGGGAGAGTGTCGAGCGCGAATCGTCCTTCCCGTCCCGCCAGCTTCGTCACTTCCGCGTCGTCGCGCCCGAACTCGGGTCGACTGCGATCGACCGCGCGCGCCTCGACGACGAACTCCGGGACCGGAACGCTCGCGCCATCAACCACGCGGCCGAAACACTTCGTGGCCGGATCCGCAGGAGCGATGGGAGCGGCGGCAGCGACGGGTGCCTCGTCGACATTCCGCTTCGCGTCCTCGATCCGATGAATCGGCGACGTCTCCGTAGGAGTCGCGAGCGGCGCGGACGGCGGACTCTTCGCGGCGGGCGCGGCGTTCGGCACGACGCGCGTGGACGACGAGCCCCCGCCGAACCGGTCCCGATCGAGGAAGAACACGAGCGCGAGCGCGAGCGCGATCAGGCACGAAGCGATCAGGGCCATGCGACGCATGACGGTCACCTTCCTTACGAATCAATGGTGCCGACTGCCCTACCGTAACCGGGATGCTGTTCGTCGTTCATGTGATCAGCTCCGCAAGTCGGGAGCTACAACGGCGCCGGTCGCAGTTTCCGTTCACACGGGGTGAGCCGCGGGAGGCTGGAGCGGCTGCGACGTGATTCAGGCGCCGCGAAGCGTACGCGGCTGGAGCGGCGCCATGCTCCTCGACTGCCAAGAGCAGGAGACGACGACGGGGGACGAAGCGAGACAAGGGAACGTCCCCGCCCTAGGTGGCCCCTCTGGGCGCCCCTTCGACATGGGATACACGAACGTCCTCCAAGAGCGCGCGCGCCGCCGCGAGCAGGTCGTGCGCGAGGCGCAGCAGTCGCGCGCCGCGGACATCGGACTCTGAGTCGTCGCCGCTCTGCGAACGCTTCGACGCCCCGCTGCTCACCGAAAAGTCCGACAGAATCGGGGACACGCCGCTGCTCTGACGCGCGAAAGTCCCCAGCGCGGCGCGACTTCGTATTCTCCGCCCGCGACTTTCTGAACCACAGGTCCCAGGTTCGAGTCCTGGCGGGCGTGCCAATGCGGGTCCGGAGATGCGTGCCGCCCGCCGAACGCCATCCGGAACGCCTGTAACGTTCGCGCCGGTCGCGACAAGTAGAGCCCGCGATGGCGCAATACACGCTCGAAGAGCTCTTTGCCCGGTACCGCCGTGACGGCGCGCCGGCGCCGCTCGCCGAGGTCTTCGATCGCACTGCGCCTGAGCTGCTCCGCGTCGCCTGCCACGTCGCGGGAGATCTCGCTGCGGCGGAAGACCTCCTCCAGACGACGTTCGTCACGGCGATCGAGTCGGCGGGAGCGTGGGACGAGCGGCGACCGCTGCTGCCGTGGCTGCTCGGCATCCTCGCGAACCATGCCCGCGCCGCGCGACGCAAGGAGACGCGGGATGCCGAACGAGCCGACGCGCGCGCCCACGAACTGCGCGTCCTGCACCCGCTGCCGCGTGCCGAGCCGACGCCCCTGGCGCACGCGCAGGGGCGCGAGCTCGACGCGCGGGTCGGCCGCGAGCTCGATCGGCTCGCCGAGCCCTACCGCGCCGTCGCGATCCTCACGCTGCGCCATGAACTGACGCCCGCGCAGATCGCGATCGCTCTCGGCCGCAGTCCGGGTGCGGTGCGCGTGCAGTTGCATCGGGCACTCGAACAGCTTCGGACTCGATTGCCGCGAAGCGCGGCGCTGCCCGCGCTCTTCGCGGCAAGTCTCGGACGCGGCATCGCATCGATCCGCGCGGTCGTCCTGAAAAGCGCGGCAACCCAGGCTGCTGCCGCCGCGGCGCTCGTCACCGTCGGGAGCCTTCTCGTGACCAAGAAGCTCGTCGCTGCTGTCGTCGTCACGGTGGCCGCCGCGACCGTGCTCTGGCAAGCGATTCCGGAGCGCGATGCGAGGAGGTCGGCGTCGCAGCCCGCGGAACCGCGCGCAACGGCCGCCGCCGCGCCGACGGCACCGTCCCCTGCGTCCGTCGGCACGGCAGAACGGGAGTCGTCGGCACCCGTCGCGGTGAGGGAGGCCGAGGAGCTCGGGGCGCTGCCGTCCCGACCGCCGACCGCCGTCGCACTCCAGGGCACGGTCGTCGACGGCAACACGCTCCTGCCGATCACCGGGGCCACGATCGACTACTTCGAGCCGCTGCGAATGCGCTTGAGCGACGTGAGGAGCCGCTTCGCCGCGTATTCCCACCCGGACTCCCGGGACGGATTACCGCGCTTCGACGGCGGCTGGCCGCGCTTGATCGAACCGCTCCCTGAAGGGGCGTGGTGGGACGCCACGGACGTCGAGCTCTGCGCGCCGCCGGCGTCGGGCGTCGCGGCTCTCGCGAAGGCGACGAGCGGGTCCGACGGCGCATTCGAACTCGCCGCGACGCTGCCGCGCGGTGTGCTGCTCGCCGCGCACGTGGGCTACGAATCGCGGGTCGTGCCAGTCGTCGCTGCCGACGCTTCGGTCTCGATCCGCCTGTTCCCGACCCGCCCGATCCGCGGCGTCGTCGTCGACGGCGGCGGGGCGCCGGTCGGAGGACTCGAGTTGCTCCTCTTGGCATGGGACGCGCGCATAAGGGTCAAGGGCGAGCGCCAGCCGCTGCCCATCGGACCGTGGCTCGTGCCGGTCGCGGCCGACGGGACGTTCGAGCTTGAGGCGGGCGCACCGAGCATCGTGGCGCGGTCGGCGACGGCCGGATTCGAAGTGGTCGAAATCAACGCGAACGCTTCGGGCGACAGATCGCTGCGCATCCAGGTCCGGCGGCTGGCGGTGCTCACGGTGCTCGATGCCGCGACGCAGCGGCCGATCGAGGACTTCTCGATCCTCTCGACCTCGATGAACAGCGGGAGCCCGGTGTACGCCGGCCGCCTCCACGCGCGTGGCGGTCGCGTCCAGTTCGAGGCGGCACAGGCGCGTTCGGGGAATGCCATCTACCCGGCACAGGAGGCCGCGTGGATCGACGTCTGGAACGACGACCACGTGCCGGCGCGCGTCGTGATGAAGCCCGCGAACGAGCGCGTCGACGTCACGGTCGAGCTCACGAAGGGGCGGCCGCCCGAACTCGCCGGCCGCCTGGTGCGCGGCGGCGCTCCGATCGCGCGAACTACTCTCTCACTGAACGCCTTCTATCCGCTCGGCTGGAGCGAGCAGTCGCTCCACAAGATCGACGAGACGTCGACGGACGACGACGGCGCGTTCTCGCTGCGTGGGCCGCCCGGACGGTTCGTCCTCTTCGTGCCGGTCGGCGAGAGGCCGCTGATGCGCATCGTCGCGCTCCCGACGGCCGGTTCGTTCGTGCTCGACGTCGAGAGCGGTGAGCGCATCGATGTCGTGGTCCGGGACGCCCGCGGCGCTCCCCGCCCGGACGCGAAGGTCGCGATCCGCGGCCCCAACTCGAAGCAGGAAATGACGCTGACCGACGCCAGCGGTCACGCACTCTTCGAAGCCCTCGTCGCCGGCGAATACGTCGTGAGCCTGAACGGGACGCGCGAGGTGCACGTCGCGATCCCCCAGGACCTGAAGAACGTGCAGGTGAGCGACGGCGCCGTGGTGTCGACCGAGCTCACCGCGCCGCCGGCCGGGCCCGTGCACCTGCGCATCCACGCCGAGGGAACGAGCGACTACTCCGGCTGGAAGGCACGCGACGGGACGTACGTGGGCTCCGAGTGGAGCGAACTCACGGTCGACGGCGTTCTCGGTGCGGACGCGGTGAACTTCACGTTCTTCAACGTCGCTGCCCCGGATGGAACCGCATGGAGTCTCCACCTCACGCCGCAAGTCCTCGCGGACGGAGTCGTCGAGCTGCCGGTCAATGACATCGGTTACCGCGGCAGGGTGCTCGACCGCGCGACCGGTGCACCGCTCGCGAATGCCGCCGTGCAGGCCGCGCTGCCCGGCAGCGAAGAGACGGTCACCGCGCGGGCCGACGCGGACGGTCGCTTCGTGCTGAAGAACCTGCGACCCGTCACCTGCGTGCTGACGGTGCGCCGCGTGGCCGCGCCGTCGCGCGATCGTCGCCGCGACGCCGAGGACGACGGGCAGCGCAGCGGCTGGTTCAGGCCGGCGCAGCCCGCCGCCCCCGGCGGCCGTGAGATCACGCTGCGCGTTCCGCAGATCAGCGGCGCCGCGATGTCGGGAACGGAGCGCCGCGTCTTCACCGGACGCATCGCGCGGAAGTCCGGGGCCCCCGTCGCGAATGCGTCGATCTATTTCCAGTCGAAGTTCGTCGAGGACGACGGCGAATGGGCCGTCGGCGTCGAGGGAAGCTTGGCTCGAAGCGGCAACGACGGCAGCTACCGCGTCGTCGCCGCCCGCGCGCCGGCGTACGCCTTCAGCGCCTACGAATCGGTGGGCGGATCGAGTCGGCAAGTCACCGCCGAGACCTGGTCCGACGATGGCCGCGAGAGCGAGACGATCGAGCACGACGTCGTCGCCGACGAGTGATCCGGACCGCTCCGTCGGTCAGCGAAGATCAGCGGCAAGAACGGGTCACTGACCATCGTTCCCTCGATCCGGCGAGTTCGAAGTCGGTGCCGTGCGGTGTCGCGAGCTCCGCCCTCCGGGAGTGAAGCGATCGAGCTGGAGTCGCTGCGGCTCGATACGCCGCCGATGTGTCACCCATGGACGCGCACGTTCGTCTCCCTCCTGCGGAATTCGAATCAGGGCAGGAGTGCGACGTCGTGGTGAACGCTCCGAAGACGCCACGTGGCGGCGACATGGCGAGCTTCGGTCTCGCGATGGGATGGGGCAGCGGATCGGCGTCGGCCCGCGAGCGGATGGCTACGATCACGCGAGAGCACCTGAAGAAGATCGGAATGACTCGCGGACTCGCGATCGCATGGCGAAACTTCTACGACGAGGTGCATCGCCGGAATCCTCTGAACCCGAGCGCCGCCGGACGAAGGGATCTGATGGAGCGCGTGATCGAGTTGCTCACCGGAGATCCGCCGTGACGAGAACGCGTACCCGGACCGGCTTCGGTCACTCCCTCGCCCTCGAGAACTCGAAGGCGCGCCGGATCACACTTCGTCTCGAACCCTGGGGCGAAGAGATCCCGCTCGCCGTGCGCGAACGCGTCCAGATCACGGCTCACTCGGCGAGCCACGCGGGGCAGCTCGAGATCGAGCTCACCGATCAGGAATTGGTCGTCCACGCGTGGCCCGGCGCGACGATCGACGTCGAGAAGGAGGGAGAGGTCGTCGCGCGGTGCGACGTCCCCGCGCCGGAATTGCCGCGCCTCGAACGCCGCGGCGCCTGAACGGACCGTACGAACGCTGGAACTCTCGCGGACGCGTCGTCGGCGCTCGCCCCCCTACTCGACCGTGAGGATCACCGGGTTCGAGAAGTTGCCCGCGCCGCCGGAGAGCGCGAGGAGCTGCAGCGCGATCGTGGTCCCGAGCGGCGTCGACGGCGGGATCGTGCCGTTCAACGGCGCGACGGGCAGCGTGCCGAGCGGGAAGAGCAGCAGCGTCGAAAGGTCGACGAAGAGGGCGCCGAACTTGGGATGGAGCAGCGCGCCGTCGTCCGCGCCGACGCAGAGGATCGCCGTCATCCCGGCCGTCCCGGTCGCCGTGACGGTCAGCGCGCCGCCCGGCGTCGCCGTCCCGGTCACGGCGAGGCGGATGTGGCTGAACTCGAAGGGGCCGAGGTCGACGACGCGCGTGCGGTCGAGGTCGCCGTCGAGGATGCGCGGCGTGCCGGCGAGGTCGCGCAGCAGGTCGTCGCTGCGAGTGGCGTCGCCGGCGTCGATCGCGGGCGACGTCGCGGCCAGCGAATAGTCGCCGGCGGCGCCGTCCACGAATTCGGGATCGACGCCGAGCTGATTGCCGGTCGGATCGCCGAGGATCGTCGTGGCGCCGGTGTCGGCCACCAGGTTGAAGCCGGCGGAGTCGAGCGTGCCGGCGAAGTCGGGGCCGAGGCAGGACGCCGTGTTGCCGGCGAAGATCGAGTGGTGCGTGACGAAGCTCGCGCTGTTCTGGACGCCGCCGCCGACGCACCAGGTCGAATTGCCGGCGACCGTGCCGTTGGTCAGCACGAACGTCCCGCCGTCGTTGTTGATCCCGCCGCCCATGCCGCCCGCGCGGTTGTCGACGATCAGCACGTAGTCGAAGTCGATCGTGCCGTGGTTGTCGACGCCGCCTCCGTAGTACGTGTATCCGGAGTTGCCGGAGATCGTGCAGTACGTGCCGTCGACGGCGCCGAAGTTGGAGATGCCGCCGCCCTGGTAGTAGGCGTAGTTGCCGGTCACGTCGCAGTGCGTCATCGTGAGCGTGCCGGTCGACTTGTTCTTGATGCCGCCGCCGTCGTATCCGTAGGCCGAGTTGTCCGAGACCGCGCAGTGGCTGAGCGTGAGGTTGGCGAGGTTGTAGAGGCCGCCGCCGTTCGTCGCCCGGCAGCCGGTGACGGCGACCCGCTCCAGCGTCAGCGTGCCGGCGTTGTGGACGCCGCCGCCGTAGTAGGTCTGCCCCTGGTTGGCGTCGCCGTGCGCGAGCGTCAGGTCCTCGAGACGCGCGGTCGTCCCGCTGGTGACTCTCAATACGGTGCCCTGGTAGTTGCCGTCCACGATCGTGAGCGCGATGCCGGCGCCGGAGATGGTCACGCTCTTCGCGATCAGCAGCAGCTCGACGTAGTTCCCCGCCTCGACGTGGATCACGTCGCCGTTCGCGGCGACCGCGAGCCAGTCGCCGATGTCGCAGACGGGCGCGCCCTGGCTGCCGTCGCCGCCCGCGCAGCCGGGATCGCCGACGTCGACGTACCAGTCGCCGGCGCGCGCTTCGTCGGACGAGACCGCGGTGACGAACGCGGTGCAGGCGAAGAGAGACCGGAACATCGTGGCTCGCGCGGTCCGGATCATGGCGCGTCCTCCGGCGTGAGGCGGCGATGCTACCCTCGCAGCATGAGAAGAGGGCAGTTCGCGACCGCCCTGCTCGCTCTGCTCGTCGTCCCGCTCGGCGCGACGTCGTGCGCCACCTCCCCGGCCCCGCGCATCCTCCTGATCGGACTCGACGGCGCGGACTGGGACATCCTCGATCCGCTGATCGCGGCCGGACGGATGCCGCGCGTCGCGCGCCTGCAGGAGTCGGGCGTGCGCGGCGACCTGCGCACGCTCGAGAGGCTGCCGCTCTCCCCGGTGATCTGGACGACGCTCGCGACCGGGCGCGGCCCCGAGGCGCACGGCGTCACCTGGTTCCTGGTCGGGACGCCCGACGGCGGACGGGTGCCGGTGCGCAGCAGCGACCGGCGCGTGCGCGCCCTCTGGAACATCCTCCCGGAGCAGCAGCGGCGGGTCGGCGTGGTCGGCTGGTGGGCGACCGCGCCGGCGGAAGACGCGGGCGACGGCGTCATCGCGTCCGACGCGCTGGGCTTCCACGGCTTCGGCCGGGCCGATGCCGGATGGCCCGAGGCGCAGAAGGTCCACCCGCCGCGCCTCGCCGCCGAGCTCGCGGCGCTGATGCCGCCGCCGCAGCAGATCGACGCCGCCTTCGCGACGCGCTTCTTCCACATGAGCGCGGAGGAGTACTACGCGGCCGCCTGGTCGCCGGCGCGCAGCCCCGCCATCGAGCCCGGCAATCCGATCCACCTGTTCCAGCAGGCCGCGTGCACGACGCTGGGCTACACCGCGATCGCGCGCCGCCTGCTGCGGTCGCCGCCGGACGGCGCCGCGTTCGACCTCTTCCTCGTCTACTACGAGTCGACCGACAGCCTCTGCCACCTCTTCATGAAGGACGCGCCGCCGCGCCTTCCGTGGGTCTCCGACGCGGACTTCACCCGCTGCCGCGACGTCGTCGACTCGTGGTACGCGTACATGGACGAGCAGATCGGGCTGCTCGTCGACGCGGCGCCCGCCGGCACGAACGTGGTGCTCGTCTCGGACCACGGATTCCGGACCGGCGACCAGCGGCCGCGCAGCGACGCGGCCGTCGACCTCCGCGGCGCCCACCTCGACCACGATCGCGACGGCATCTTCCTCGCGAGCGGCCCGCTCTTCCGCCGCGGCGAGCGGATCGCCGGCGCGACGGTCTTCGACGTCACGCCCACGCTGCTGCACGCGCTCGGCCTGCCCGTCGGCCGCGACATGGAGGGGCGCGTGCTGACGGAGGCGTTCCCGCCGCCGTTCGCCGCGGACCACGCGCCGACCTGGGTCGCGACCTGGGAGCCCGATCGGCGGGAGGTCGGGACGGCGCCGAGCACGGCAGCGCAGGCCCCGGGCGCGCAGGAATTCGACGACGCTTCGGCGGACGCGCAGCTGCGCGCGCTCGGCTACGTCGCCGGGAGCGACACGACGGAGGCGACCGACCGCGCGCGCGAAGTCGAGCCGACGCACGCGACCGCCGGCGGCGGCGGCGCTGGCGCGAACTCGCCCGAGCAGCACGTGAACATGGGCCGCCTCCTGGTGCGGCGCGGCGAGATCGATCGGGCGATCGAGGAGTTCCGCGCGGCGCTCGACGGGAGTGTCGCCGACGCGGAGGCGCTGGCCGAGATCGGTCAGGCCGAGCTCGCGCGCGGCGAGC
>Ga0137459_1000634_pt1 | contig 12054 bp, 7 predicted proteins | sample EasRivERMGT700_2_FD_104908 | JGI IMG/M metagenome (GOLD analysis project Ga0137459, IMG submission 104908) | Soil microbial communities from meander-bound floodplain in the East River, Colorado, USA - East River MetaG ERMGT700_2 | ecosystem: Environmental > Terrestrial > Soil > Floodplain ...
CCGGTCGACATCGTGCTGAACCCGCTCGGCGTGCCGAGCCGGATGAACATCGGGCAGATCCTCGAGGTTCACCTCGGCTGGGCGGCCAAGTCGCTGGGCAACCAGATCCAGGCCTACCTCGACACCAACTGGTCGGCGGACGTGCTCAAGGAGAAGCTGAAGAAGCTGTTCCCGGATCACACGCCGATCATCGAGAAGCTCAACCCGGAGGACACCGGCCGGTTCGCGCGCACGCTGACCACCGGGATCCACCTCGCGACGCCGGTGTTCGACGGCGCGAACGAGCACGAGATCAAGGCCGCGCTCAAGATGGCCGGGCTGCCGGTCGGCGGCCAGGCTCGCTTGATCGACGGCAAGAGCGGCGAGCCGTTCGACAACATGGTGACCGTGGGCGTGATGTACATGCTCAAGCTCCACCACCTGGTGGACGACAAGATCCACGCCCGTAGCATCGGACCGTACTCGCTGGTGACGCAGCAGCCGCTGGGCGGCAAGGCGCAGTTCGGTGGCCAGCGGCTCGGCGAGATGGAAGTTTGGGCGATGGAGGCCTACGGCGCCGCGTACGCGCTGCAGGAGTTCTTGACGGTCAAGTCCGACGACGTGCTGGGCCGTACCCGCATGTACGAGTCGATCGTCAAGGGCGAGCATGTGCTCGAGGCCGGCTTGCCGGAGTCGTTCAACGTGCTGCTCAAGGAGCTCCAGGCGCTGTGCCTGGACGTCGAGCTGGTCGAAGATCCGACGATGCCGCGGCGCGCAGAGCAGCAGGCCCCGGGCATCCCGGCCGGGCTCGCCGCGCTGGCACGTGAAGTCGCCGACAAAATGGGCAGCGCAGGCTGATCTGCAACGAACGAACCCCGAGTCATAGGAGAAACCAGTGAAGGACATCTTCAACTTCTTCGAGAAGCCGAAGGATCCCCGTTCGTTCAGCGCGATCCGGATCATGCTTGCCAGCCCCGAAAAAATCCGCGAGTGGTCGCATGGCGAGGTCAAGAAGCCCGAGACGATCAACTACCGCACGTTCAAGCCGGAGCGTGACGGCTTGTTTTGCGCGAAGATCTTCGGGCCGGTCAAGGACTACGAGTGCAACTGCGGCAAGTACAAGCGCATGAAGCACCGCGGCGTCGTCTGCGAGAAGTGCGGCGTGGAGGTCATCCAGGCCAAGGTGCGCCGCGAGCGCATGGGCCATATCTCGCTCGCCACGCCGGTCGCGCACATCTGGTTCTTGAAGAGCCTGCCGTCGCGGATCGGTAACCTGCTCGATATCCCGCTGAAGGATCTCGAGAAGGTCCTGTACTGCGAGGCCTACATCGTCACCAACCCGAAGCAGTCGGGGCTGTCGGGCAGCGAGCTCTTGACCGAGGAGCGCTACGGCAAGCTGCTCGACGAGATGGGGTTCGACGCGTTCGACGCCGGGATGGGCGCCGAGGCGATCCTGCAGCTGCTCAAGGATCTCAACATCGTCGAGCTCGCCGAGACGCTGCGCCAGGAGATGCGCGAGATCACCTCCGAGGCCAAGCGCAAGAAGATCGCCAAGCGCCTCAAGGTCGTCGAGGCGTTCCGCGAGAGCGGCAACAAGCCCGAGTGGATGATGCTGACGATCATCCCGGTGATCCCGCCTGACCTGCGGCCGCTCGTGCCGCTCGACGGCGGCCGGTTTGCGACGTCCGATCTCAACGATCTGTATCGCCGCGTGATCAACCGCAACAACCGCCTGCGCCGGCTCCAGGAGCTCAACGCGCCGGAGATCATCATCCGCAACGAGAAGCGGATGCTGCAGGAGGCGGTCGACGCGCTGTTCGACAACGGTCGCCGCGGCAAGACAATCACGGGGCCGAACAAGCGTCCGCTCAAGTCGCTCAGCGACATGCTCAAGGGCAAGCAAGGCCGGTTCCGCCAGAATCTACTGGGCAAGCGCGTCGACTACTCGGGGCGTTCGGTGATCGTGATCGGTCCCGAGCTCAAGCTGCACCAGTGCGGCCTGCCCAAGAAGATGGCGCTCGAGCTGTTCACGCCGTTCATCTACAACAAGCTCGAAGAGCGCCACCTGGTCACCACGATCAAGTCCGCCAAGAAGCTGGTCGAGAAGGAGCGGCCCGAGGTCTGGGACATCCTCGAAGAGGTGATCAAGGAGCACCCGGTGCTGCTCAACCGCGCGCCGACGCTCCACCGCCTCGGCATCCAGGCGTTCGAGCCGGTGCTGACCGAGGGCAAGGCGATCCAGCTCCACCCGCTGGTCTGCGCGGCGTTCAACGCCGACTTCGACGGCGATCAGATGGCCGTCCACGTCCCGCTGTCGATCGAAGCGCAGATGGAGGCGCGCGTGCTCATGATGAGCACGAACAACATCCTGTCGCCCGCGAACGGCAAGCCGATCATCGTGCCGTCGCAGGACATCGTCCTGGGCCTCTACAACCTCACCCGCGAGCGGCCGTACGCCAAGGGCGACTTCAAGGAGGCCAAGAAGGGCCAGCAGGCCCGCGGCGTGTTCGGCTCGGTGGCGGAAGTCCGGATGGCGTACGACCACGGCGAGGTCCACCTCCAGGCCGCGATCAAGCTGCGCATGCGCAAGCCCGACGGCGACGGCACCGAGCTGGTGTCGACCACGGTCGGCCGCGCGCTGTTGCGCGACATCTGCCCGCGGCAGATTCCGTTCGAGGCGATCAACAAGGTGATGGGCAAGAAGCAACTCGCGGAGCTGATCGATCTCGTTTATCGCGAGGCCGGCCAGAAGGCGACGGTGCTCCTGGCCGACGCGCTCCGCACGACCGGCTACACCTACGCCACGCGCGCCGGCATCTCGATCTGCCTCGACGACATGGTGATCCCGCCCTCGAAGGAGGTCCTCCTGGGCGAGGCCCAGAAGGAGGTCGCCGAGATCGAGGAGCAGTACACCGAGGGCCTCATCACCGACGGTGAGCGCTACAACAAGGTGGTCGACATCTGGGCGCAGGTGGCCGAGGCGATCGCCAAGGACATGATGAAGGAGATCTCGACGGACATCTTCAAGGACCCCGAGGGGGGGCCGGACAAGAAGGCGCCGTCGTTCAACTCGATCTTCATCATGGCGGACTCGGGCGCCCGCGGCTCGCAGCAGCAGATGCGCCAGCTGGCCGGTATGCGCGGCCTGATGGCCAAGCCGTCCGGCGAGATCATCGAGACGCCGATCACGACGAACTTCCGCGAGGGGTTGTCGGTTCACCAGTACTTCATCTCGACGCACGGCGCCCGCAAGGGCCTCGCCGATACGGCGCTGAAGACGGCGAACTCCGGCTACCTGACGCGCCGCCTCGTCGACGTCTCGCAGGACACGATCATCAGCGAGTTCGACTGCGGCACCCGTCAGGGCATGGAGATGATGCCGCTGATCGAGGGTGGCGAGATCATCGAGCGCCTCGGCGACCGGATCCTCGGCCGCGTCGTGCTCGAGGACATCGTCGATCCGTACACCGGCGAAGTGCTGTGCCCGGCGAGCTCGGAGATCACCGAGGACCACGTCAAGATCATCGATAACGCCGGGATCGATCGGGTGAAGATCCGCTCGGTGCTCGCGTGCGAGACCCGCCGCGGGATCTGCTCTTTGTGCTACGGCCGTGACCTGGCTCGTGGTCACATGGTCAACATCGGCGAGGCCGTCGGTGTGATCGCGGCGCAGTCGATCGGTGAGCCTGGGACCCAGCTGACGATGCGGACGTTCCACATCGGTGGCGTCGGTCAGATTCGTACCGAGCAGTCCTCGCTCGAGGCGCGTAACGAAGGCACCGTCAAGCTCAACTCGGTCCAGCTGGTCAAGAAGAAGGATCACTGGGTCGTGATGAACCGCCAGGGCGAGCTCGTCTTGGTCGATGACATCGGCCGCGAGCGCGAGCGCTATGGCCTGCAGTACGGCGCGCGTCTCATGGTGCCGGACGGCGCCCGCGTCAAGGCGAGCCAGCTGCTCGCCGAATGGGATCCGTTCGCGATGCCGATCGTCACCGAGGTCTCCGGCTACGTGAAGTACGGCGACATCATCGACGGCGTCACCATGCAGGAGTCGCTCGACGAGATCACCGGCCTGTCGCGCAAGTCGATCATCGAGTCGAAGGACGCGGACAGCCGTCCGCGGATCACGCTGAAGGACGCCGACGGCAACACCGTCAAGCTCCCCGGCGCGCTGACCGACACCGGCGAGGCGCGGTACTTCCTGCCGGTCGGGGCGAACATCTATGTCAACGACGGCGACTATGTCGAAGCCGGCGACGTGATCACGAAGATCTCACGCGAGACCACCAAGACCAAGGACATCACCGGCGGTCTGCCCCGCGTGGCCGAGTTGTTCGAAGCCCGCAAGCCGAAGGATCACGCGGTCATCTGCGAGATCGACGGGACCGTGCACTTCGGCAAGGACACCAAGGGCAAGCGCAAGGTGCTCGTGGTGCCCGAGGTCGGTGATCCGAGCGAGTACTTGATCCCCAAGGGCAAGCACCTCTCGGTGCGCGAGGGTGATCGCGTCCGCGCGGGCGAGGCGCTGATGGACGGTCCCGCGAACCCGCACGACATCCTCAAGGTGCTCGGCGAGCGCTCGCTCGCGAAGTACCTGGTCGACGAGATCCAGGAGGTGTACCGGCTCCAGGGCGTGCGCATCAACGACAAGCACATCGAAGCGATCGTTCGCCAGATGCTGCGGCGCGTATCGGTGTCCGACCCGGGTGACACGAACTTCTTGCTCGAGGAGCACGTCGAGAAGCACATCTTCGAGGAGGAGAACGAGCGCGTGATCGTCGCCGGTGGCCAGCCGGCGAAGGGCGACGCGCTCCTGCTGGGCATCACGAAGGCCTCGCTGTCGACCGAGTCGTTCATCTCGGCGTCGTCGTTCCAGGAGACCACCAAGGTGCTCACCGAGGCGTCGATCAACGGTCGTGTCGACTACCTCCGCGGCCTCAAGGAGAACGTCATCATGGGGCGCTTGATCCCGGCCGGTACCGGTCTGGGCGCCTACAAGCGCCTCACGGTGGACGTCCAGGCGGAGGACGAGGGGAACTACGGCGCGATCGGCCTCGACAGCGACGACACGCACGACGCCGTCGACGCCGCCGTCGAGTAACTGCTCGTATCTGTTGTGGAAGCGGTCGGTCAGGGATGGCCGGCCGCTCGTTGTGGAAGCGGTCGGTCAGGGATGGCCGGCCGCTCGTCGATTTTCGGCCGTCAACCAGATCCGCCATCGCCACATCATCGACATCTTCTCGTTCGGTCAGCTCGAGGACGGCCGCCACTACTACGTCATGGAGTACCTCGAGGGCGAGACGCTGCAGGCGCTGCTCGAGCGCGAGCGCCGGATCCCGCTGGCGCGGTGCCTTCCGATCCTGCGTGCGATCGGCGGCGCGCTCGACGCAGCCCACACCAAGGGCATCGCTCACCGCGATCTCAAGGCCGAGAACAGCTTCCTCGGGATCGACTCCGACGGTGGCGTGTGGCCCAAGCTCCTCGATTTCGGGATCGCGAAGCTCATCAACTCCGAGGACGGGCTCACGCACAAGACACGCTCCGGCATGTCGATCGGCACGCCGCTCTACATGTCACCCGAGCAGTGCCACGGCCGGCAGATCGACCACCGCACCGATATCTACGCGTTCGGGATCCTGGTCTACCTGATGCCGACCGGGGGGTTTCCGTTCGACGGCGACAGCTACATGGAGATCCTGATGAAGCAGGTCGGCAGCCCGGCGACGCCGCCCTCGGCGCACGTGGCGGAGCTGCCGGAGGCGGTCGACGACGTCGTGCTGTGGCTCGTGCACAAGGATCCCGCGCTGCGGCCGCCGGATCTCAGGACCGCGGTGACCGCGCTCGAGCAGGCGGCCGAGCGCGCCGGCCTGCTCGCGGCGCGATCACGATGTCACCGCGACGTGGCTGCTCGGCGGCGCCGCGCTCGCGGCCGGTGCGACGGGCGTGCTGGCGCTGTGGTTCGATACCCCCACCGCCGAGGGCGCGCGACTCGCGCCGGCGCTATCCCCTGTCCATGGCGGTGCAGGTGTGGGCGTGACCGGCACGTTCTGACAGGTGGGTTAATGCTTGCACTCCATCGGCCCATGGCTATCCTCCGCGACGATGGCTTCGACGGGAAAGAGATTGGCTGCGGTGGCGACCACGCTCAGCTTCGATAAGTTCTGGGCCTGGCTGGCCGGTCACGCGAACTGCATCGTTCGTGCGGGCACCCCCGAGGTTGTCTTGCTCGATCACGACGACTTCCACTGGACCCTCATCACCGAGGATGATCACACGCTGGTGGTCCAGCTCGCTCGCGCCAAGGATCTCGTCGGTGAGCTGCTCGTGTTCCCGGCGGAGATCGCGTACGTCCAGGTCGAGCCCTCCGAGACCGACGGCGAGTGGTTGTTCGAGTGTGTCATCGAGACCGAGAAGGCCCGCGAGGTCGCCTACCACTTCGTGATGGCGCACGAGTACGAAGACGGCGAGCACCGCCGCGAAGAAAAGTGGACGCACTAGCGGAAGATCACCTGGAGCGGCGGGTGACCGATCGTATGGCCGGATCGGCTGGATCGACGTGCTACGCTCCGCGCGTCGCATGGAGGACGAGTCAGGCGTCATGACCGATCCACGGATCGGTGGCCTCGTCGACGAGCGCTACAAGGTCCTCGAGGCGATGGCGTCGGGCTCGATGGGCGTGGTGTACAAGGCCGAGCGCGTCCCGGTCGGCAAGCTCGTCGCGATCAAGTTCCTCCACGCGCCGTTCGCGAACGACGCCGAGTTCCTCGCGCGGTTCGAGCGCGAGACCCGCGTGATGAGCAAGCTCACCCACCCGAACTGCGTGTCGGTCGTCGACTTCGGCGTCTGGGACGGCGCCCCGTACCTCGTCATGGAGTACGTGTCGGGCACGACGCTGCGTGCGCTGATCGACAACGGCGCGCTGCCGCCGAAGCGCGCGCTCACGCTGGTTCGCCAGATCTCCGCGGGCCTCGCGCACGCCCACGCGCAAGGCGTCGTTCACCGCGATGTCAAGCCGGCGAACATCATGATCAGCGAGGAGATCGGGACCGGCGACCATGCCCGGATCCTCGATTTTGGTCTCGCGCGGCTACGCGGTGCGGTCGGCCGTGACGCGACGCAGTCCAATGTCGTCGTCGGGACGCCGAACTACATGGCGCCCGAGCAGACGGTCGGCGGCGGCTCGATCGACGCGCGCACCGATATCTACGCGGTCGGCGTGGTGCTGTTCGAGATGATCTGCGGCGACCGGCCGTTCCAGGCCGACGACACGCTCGCGCTCCTCGGCATGCACCGCGCGGCGCCGATCCCGCAGCTGACCGACCGCATGGAGCGCGACGTCCAGCTGCCGCCCGGGCTGCAGGAGGTCGTCGAGAAGGCGATGGCCAAGTCGCCCGGCGACCGGTTTCAGAGCGCGATCGAGCTCGCCGAAGCGATCGACCAGGTCGCGAGCGGGCAGGGGGGCGACACCGGCGAGCTGGTGGTTCGCCGTAGCACCGACGCGAAGAAGCGCATCGCCACCGCGCCCACCATGCTGGACATCAGCGACGCGGCCGAGCTCGTCGCTGCTCCGCCGCGCGGCCGGGCCAAGCCGCGCGGCAGCTCCCTGGGGTCCGCGCTGTTCCTGGCGATCTTGCTCGGTGGCGCCGGCGCGGCCGCGTGGTGGGTCAAGCTGCGTACCCCTCCCGGGACCCAGCTGGCGACGGGATCTGCGAACCCCGACCCGAGACCGGGGCCGGGCGGCGAGCCCGGATCCGGTGGCCGAGCGGGATCGGGCAGCGCGGGGTCGGGCAGCGCGGGGTCGGGCAGCGCGGATCCATCGCTCGCCACCAGGAGCGGCGCCGGGCTCGACGCGAGCGAGCCTCCGATCGACGCCGGCGTCGCGGAGATCCCGCTCGACAGCGGCGGCGCCGGCGAGATCGCCGCGGCCGACATCGAGATGGATCCGACGACCGCCGATGACCCGGCGCCGGCATCGACCAAGCCTTCAAGCGACGAGGACGAGGCGGCGAACGCACCGAAGACGGCCGAGGAGGTCGAGAAGCACGCGCCGCCCGCGCCGGTGCTCGCGACCTCGCTGCCCGGGACGATCCAGCTGATCAAGGACGGCAAGCGGGACCTGGCGCTCGCGAGCCTGCGCGTCCTGTGGAAGAAGACGCCGAACAGCTCGTACATCCCGTTCCTGCTCGGCAACCTGTACTTCGACCAGCGCTGGTGGTCGGTCGCGATGGACCACTACAGCGCCGCGATCAAGAAGAACGCCGCGTATCGCTCGAACCCGACCCTGAACCGCAACGTGATCCGCATGCTGGCCAGCAAGAAGACGTCGCGAAACGCCCAGGGGTTCCTCAAGTACACGGTGGGTAAGCCGGCGTTACCATACGTGAAGTACGCGGCCCAGCACGACGCCAACCCCCAGGTGAAGCGGCTGTCCGGCTGGCTCGCCAAGCACCTCTGACTCCCTGCGTGTGGTGGCGCAAGGTCGCGTCATCAAGGCAGAACCCCTTGACACCAGAGGCGCGATCCATAAGAGTTCGCCCTCGCTTGCGACCCCTCGGATCCAGCCAGGATTCGGGTCACCGGCTAAGGCTCAGGATCAGGACCTACGTAGATGCCCACGATTAATCAGCTCGTCCGCAAGGGCCGCGAGAAGGTGCGCGTGAAGAGTGCGTCGCCTGCCCTCAAGCAGTGCCCGCAGAAGCGCGGCGTTTGCACGCGCGTGTACACGACCACACCGAAGAAGCCGAACTCGGCGCTGCGCAAGGTCGCGCGCGTGCGGCTCACCAACGGCATGGAAGTGACGTCGTACATCCCGGGCGAGGGACACAACCTGCAGGAGCACTCGGTCGTCCTGATCCGCGGCGGCCGCGTCAAGGATCTTCCGGGCGTTCGCTACCACATCATCCGCGGCACGCTCGACACCACGGGCGTGCAGAACCGCAAGCAGTCGCGCTCGAAGTACGGCGCGAAGCGCCCGAAGTAAGTCGGCCAGGACGAGTAGGCCGAGTAGGAGAGACCCATGCCTCGTAAAGGTGAAGTACCCAAGCGCAAGGTCCTGCCGGACCCGAAGTTCACCGACGCACCGTCGGACGTCCGCCGCCGCATCACGAAGTTCGTCAACGTCGTCATGCGCGATGGCAAGAAGGCCGTCGCCGAGGGCATCGTGTACGGCGCCCTCGACATGGTCGCCGAGCGCGCGAAGGACGATCCGCTGAAGGTGTGGGACCGCGCGCTGTCGAACGTTCGCCCGCGCGTCGAGGTGAAGAGCCGCCGCGTCGGTGGCTCGACGTACCAGGTGCCGGTCGACGTGCGCCCCGATCGCTCGCTCGCGCTGGGCATGCGCTGGCTCGTCGAGTACGCCCGCGATCGCAACGAGAAGACGATGATGGACCGCCTCGCGAACGAGATCGTCGATGCCGCGCAGAACCGTGGCAACGCGGTCAAGAAGCGGGAAGACGTCCACAAGATGGCCGACGCCAACAAGGCGTTCGCGCACTATCGCTGGTAACGGCAAGTCACTCCCACCAACCCCACGGCACCAGGAGGCGAGATCGAACGAACGCGCACCCCAACGCGGGGCTCGGAAGGTAGCCGCACCGCTGGTGCGTGGCCTAAACCACTGAGCTCATGAAGATGACCGCTGCGCACCGGAGACCTTGTAGCTCCGGGCGACGTGCAGACCTCGTCTTCTCGTTCCTGCCCCGCGGCGCTGGTTCCTCTCGAACACGCCGTGCACAAGACCGACGCTCGCTCCGCCCCGCTGGCGCGCACCCGCAACATCGGGATCATGGCGCATGTCGACGCGGGCAAGACCACGACGACCGAGCGCATCCTGTACTACTCCGGCGTGACGTCGCGCCTCGGTAACGTCGACGAGGGCTCGACGGTCACCGACTGGATGGCGCAGGAGCAGGAGCGCGGGATCTCGATCACCGCGGCGGCGACCACGTTCGGCTGGAAGGACCACGTCGTCAACCTGATCGACACCCCCGGCCACGTCGACTTCACGATGGAGGTCGAGCGCTCGCTGCGCGTGCTCGACGGCGCGATCGCCGTGTTCGACGCGGTCGAAGGCGTGCAGTCGCAGAGCGAGACCGTGTGGCGCCAGGCCGACCGCTACCGGATCCCGCGGATCGCGTTCATCAACAAGTGCGATCGCGAGGGGGCGGATCCCCAGCACGTGCTCGACACGATGAAGACCCGGCTCGGCGCGTCGCCGATCGCGATCCAGCTGCCGCTCGGCCTCGGGCCGATGTTCGAGGGCGTCGTCGATCTCATCACGATGCGCGCGCGCACCTGGGACGCCGCGTCGTTCGGCGTGAGCTTCACCGACGGCCCGATCCCCGGCGCCCAGGCCGCGTCGGCGAGCCGCGCCCGCGAGGCGATGCTCGAGGCGATCGCCGAGCTCGACGACGAGGTGATGGCCGCGTGGGTCGCCGGGCGCGAGCTGTCGCACGAGGCGATCCGCGCCGCGCTGCGCCGCGTGACCCTGGGCAACCGCGGCGTCCCCGCGCTGGTCGGTGCCGCGTTCCGCAACCTCGGCATCCACAACCTGCTCGACGCGGTGCTCGACTACCTGCCGTCGCCGGCCGACTTCCCCGAGGTGCGCGGCCGCGATCCGCGGGATCCGACCGGCGCGCCGACCGTGGTGCGCAATATAGGCGAGGCCGGCGAGCTCGCCGACAAGGAGCCGCTCGCCGCGCTCGCGTTCAAGGTCCAGATCGACGAGGCGGGCGGCACGCTGACGTTCGTCCGCGTGTACGCCGGCTGCCTGCGCGTCGGCGACGCGGTGCTCAACGCGACCAAGGGGCACCTCGAGCAGATCGGCCGGTTGGTCCGGATGTTTGCCAACCACCGCGAGGACATCAAGCAGATCGAAGCCGGGATGATCGGTGCGGTGCACGATCCGGTACCAGTCACCTCGCACCCGTCGCTGCGCGGCGTCCGGCTGTCCACCGGCGACACGCTCGCCGATCCGCGCGCGCCGATCTTGCTCGACGCGATGCGCGTCCCCAGCCCGGTGATGGGCGTCGTGATCGAGCCCGAGACCGACGACGATGTCGCCAAGATCGCCCAGGCGCTCGAGCGCATCGCGATCGAGGATCCGTCGTTCCGCGTCGCCGCCGATCCCGACTCGGGGCAGATCGTGATCTCGGGCATGGGCGAGCTCCACCTCGAGATCGTCGTCGAGCGCATGCGGCGCGAGTTCGGCGTCAAGGCGCGGGTCGGTAACCCCCAGGTCGCGTATCGCGAGACCGTCACGCGGCGCGGCGAGGGCGAGCACCGGCTGGTGCGCACCAGCGCGCGGCCCGGCGGACCGCGCGGCGAGTACGGCCACGTCCAGCTCGTGGTCGAGCCCACGGACCGCGGCGGCGGCTACGTCTACGAGAACCGCGCATCGACGAGCGAGATCCCACAGGAGCACGCTCCCGCCGTCGAGGCCGGTGTCGCAGAGGCGGTCGAGCGTGGTGTGCTCGCCGGCCACCCCATGATCGACCTCCGGGTCAGCGTCGTGGGCGGCAGCTATCATCCTGTAGATTCAAACCCTTACGCCTTCAAGGTCGCCGGGAGTCGCGCGTTCGTCGAGGCAGCTCACAAGGCCTCCCCCACGGTCCTCGAGCCGGTGATGGCCCTCGAGGTCGTGACTCCCGACGAGCACGTCGGCGATGTTCTTGGCGATTTGCATGCCAGAAGGGGAAAAGTCGCTGGAATTACCGCACGACCTGGTGTACAGACCGTCGCCTGTTTTGTTCCGATGGCCTCGATGTTCGGATACGCGACCGACCTTCGCAACCGAACCCGCGGCCGCGCGACCTACGCCATGGAGCTCGACCACTACGCTGAAGTCCCGCAGCAACTCCGGGACGACCTGATCGCCGCCCGCGCCTGACTCTGCGACCCAACGAGGAGACCTGATCCGTGTCGAAAGAAAAATTTGTCCGCAACAAGCCGCACGTCAACATCGGAACGATCGGTCACGTCGACCACGGCAAGACCACGCTGACCGCGGCGATCACGAAGGTGCAGGCCGGCAAGGGCCTGGCGAAGTTCACGGCGTTCGATCAGATCGACAAGGCG
>Ga0137459_1000637_pt1 | contig 11984 bp, 10 predicted proteins | sample EasRivERMGT700_2_FD_104908 | JGI IMG/M metagenome (GOLD analysis project Ga0137459, IMG submission 104908) | Soil microbial communities from meander-bound floodplain in the East River, Colorado, USA - East River MetaG ERMGT700_2 | ecosystem: Environmental > Terrestrial > Soil > Floodplain ...
GCGGTCGAACCGTTGGGTATGGCATTATATGATCTGCATCATGATGTGGGCAAGACGTCGGCAGAGGCATTGGTCAATTTTGGCGTGACCAGCTTCGAGATTTTGGTCGAAGCGTTGGATCATCCCGAAATGTGGATCCGCATCCATTCTGTGGATGTGCTTCCAAGAATCACCGAGCCGCGCGTCGCGTTGGTTTTGCTTGAAATGTTAAAAGACCCGGAGCGGGAAGTGAAGCGGCACGTGATCGAAGCGCTGGGGGTATTGAAGGATAAGCGCGCATTGCCTGCCCTGCAAGAGATCATGGCGAACCGCGCAGATCGGGAACTGCATGCGCTTGCAAAAGCAGCGCTGGAAAAAATAAGTTAAGTTCTTTGTTATTGGTAGGGAGATTGAATGAAACGCATTCATACTTTACTGGCTGTTCAATCTATTCTTGCGATCTTTGTATCGATCAACCGCCTCAGTACATGGACTTTGGGTTACGTTCTGCCCAATGAATTTCTACGCTGGGTGGATTTCAATAATATGCTCGTCATTCCATTGATCAGTTTGGTAGCTACGTATCTGCTCATGAAAACAATTGAATATAACTCGCCTGCCCGTGATGGCAGGGCGCATATTGCCTGGAATTTAGTGTTTATCATTGGCCTGTACTTTACCGCCGCGAGTTACGGCGACCATGAAGTGACGAATTATTTGCACGCTCGCTTTTGTTTAAATGACACAGCCAGTGACTTGTGCCGTATTGTTATCTTCAACGACGATGAGTTCAGTCACTGGTTGTTCTTTACGGGATTTATCATGGTTAGCGCGGCGATCCTTTTTATTCAGGAAATATTTCCCCATCGAGAACAATTCAAGAATTTGGATGTTGGCTTATTGTTTTTAAATTCCGTGTTTTTGGGTGCGGGTATAATGGCGAATTTGGGTTTTGAAGAAATTGGCTTGGATTTGTATGTAGTAGCGTTACTTGCTGTGATTTCAGCGTTTATGCTGTGGAAGCGCGGCAAACAGCCAATGTTCATCTATTACACCGCCGCATATTGGATTGGGCTGGCGGGGAGTTTGATCGCGCAAGTGATGCGGTAAAGCGAGATTAATCTCGCTTTACGATTGCAAAATCACTTTGATCGCTTTGGGCCTGCCTTTGTGACCGTTTGCCAGCGCGATCGCTTCTTTGTAATCCTCATAGGGGAAGCGATGAGTGATGAGACCGTCGGTTTTGTATAATCCGTTTTTCATAAATTCAACCACTCAATCATACGTGTGTTTGTGTTCGCTTTGGTGATTCTCGTAGCTGTGCGCGACAACTCCGACGAGTTCGATCTGGTGATACCAAATATTGACCAGGCCCACTTTGGTCAGACAATTCGCGCCGTAGATGTGTTTATCCACATAGATGGAACGCATGCGTATCATCTCCAATGTTTGGGTGTTATGATTACATATCGATTTTACATGAAGAGGAGTTTTCCATGAGCTATCTAATTTTAGTACTGCGCGTTATTCATATTCTGGGCGGCATCTTTTGGGTAGGCTCGGCGTTGTTGATGAATTTCTTCGTGGGTCCTACCTTGCGCGCGACGGGTGACGCGGGCCGGCAGTTTGCCGGGCATTTTATGGCGCGGACACGATTTGTGATGGCGATGAATTTTAGTGTAATCGGTACGGTGTTGGCTGGTTTCTGGTTGTATGGCATTGACTCGAACTGGTTTCAATCCGCATGGATGTCATCGGGCGCGGGCACAGGTTTCTCGATTGGTGCAGCGTTCGCGATCGTTGGTCTGGTGACCGGTTTTATGAATGGCGGTAATAATCGCAAATTGGCACAATTGGGCGCGCAGATACAGGGCAAACCCACTGCGGAACAAGCGGCGCAACTTGGGGAGATCGCGAAACAACAAGGTTGGGTTGTTCCGGTAAATACGGCTACGTTGTTGCTCGCGGCATTGTTTATGGCGACTGCACGTTATTTCGTTTTTTAGTTTACAGTTGGGCGTGTTCGGAAGGCGGCTTCCGAACACGCAAACATAATTGGAGGGATCAAATGAGGTCAAAACCGTTCAAAACCACTTTAGCGTTTATCTTTCTCGTATTTGTGATTTCGGTGATCGTGAATCCTAAAGCGCCCTCAAACCTTTATTATGATGGTGTGACGGCGCCGCTTGTCATAGCGCATCAAGGTGGGGATGGGGTTTGGCCCGGTGACACGATGTTTGCATTCGAGCAGGCTGTGGGAATTGGCGTAGATGTACTTGAAATGGATGCGCACATTACAAAAGACGGTGAGATCGTTTTGATGCACGATGAAACCGTGGACGATACCACCGACGGCACCGGGTTGATCGAAGACCTGATGCTGGCTGAGATCAAGCAGTTGGATGCGGCTTATGAATGGTCAATTGATGATGGCAAGACTTTTCCATATCGCGGACAGGGGATCCAGGTGCCGACTCTGCGTGAGTTGTTCGAGAAATTTCCGGATATGCGTTATCTGATCGAGATCAAACTGACAAAGAATCCAATTGATAAGCCGTTCTGTGATCTGATCCGTGAGCACAACATGCAGGATAAGGTCATCGTAGGTTCCTTCCATGATGAGGCGATGGCACAATTCCGTGCCACGTGCCCTGAGATCGCTACCTCCAGTTCGCGCGGTGAGGTGACGACCTACGTGATCCTTAGTAAACTCTTTTTGGGCGGGTTTTTGGCACCGGAATATCAGTCCTTGCAAGTGCCGTGGGAACGATCTGAATCGAAAGGGATTCCGATCATGACGGCGCGTTTTATCCGCGAGGCACATGCCAAAAATTTGCATGTCGAGCCGTGGACGGTGAATGATCCTGAATTAATGAAACAATACATCGAATGGGGTGTGGATGGTATCATCACGGACAGACCCGATCTGATGATCGAAGTGTTGGGAAAATAGTCGCTTGAGGCGGAGGTTGGTATGAAGACGATTGTCTCAGTGTTGCAAGATATCGAGAAGTTGATCTACAAAGTTTTGATGTGGGTCATTTTGATCCCCAAAACGATTGTCCAGATCGCACTTCATCCAAGTTGGGTGCCTGATTACATTACAAAAGAATTAAACCCGGAAGGGAAAACCGAGGAAGAACATGCGCCATTCGATGAGTATATGTCGCCAGTCATTCTGCTGCTAGTGGTGGCGCTTATCCCTGCGCTGATCTTTAATTCCCTGCCAACCTTTGGTACAACCATGAGCAGCAGCGCGGATGAAAAACCGACGAATGACCGTACGTTGATATTTGCAGCCTTGACCGATTTCAAATCCGCCTCCACGCAGATGTTTTACTCCCATACCTGGACGGTCGAAAAAGTGCAGGCGGATGGGAGCTATACTGAAATATATCGGGAAGACCATTTCCCTGATAGTGCCGTAAACTTTATTGAACAGGTCGATGACAACACGGTTAAAGATCGATTTCAGTACACCTTCCCGGAGCTTGAGTCAGGTGACTATTATATTAATGTGTATCCTGTAAAGTATTATCCGTTTCAGGAGAATACACCGGTGATCGAAATTTACAAGGCATATTTGAAAGTGACTGTGCCTCTCAAATCTGAGGAGCAGCTCATCATTTCGAATGACAGCGCTAAATCGATTGTAGCTCAAGGGACCAATGCTGGCATTGAAGATTTCGTTAGTCAGATCCAGAAAGAGAATACGATCTTTCTTGCCCTGGCTTTGATGATCCCACCGTTGTTGTTCACGCTGGCGGCAAAACTGTTCATGGGCAAACAGATCAGCGAGACGGCATTAAAGGAAAGTTTCTATGCTCAATGTTATTACTTTTCGCCGCTGAGCCTGGCGATCTGGGCAACGTATTATGCCTATTTTTTCTTTACAGCTGACGCCTACTTTTTTATTGGATATGAGGTTTCCCTGCCAATCCTGTTGGCGCCTCCGGTTCTGACCGCGCTCTGGTTTTTTTGGACCGAGACTCGGGTGGTTGCGATCGAACGGAACGTAAGCGGACTAAAGCCTTTCCTCATTGTGACGGTTTGTATCGCCGTCCTTGGGTTGGCCGTGTATATCTTTTTCGACATCCAGAGTTTTCAAGACCGGCTCAGGCTGTTTGCCATCCAGATCTATCCAGTTCTCGCTGCGGCATTGATCCTGACGTTTGCCATTGTATGGTACCGCGGACAGCGAGCGCAGAACAAAGGCGTCACCCTTGCCAATCTGGTGTGGGTGGCGGCGAGCTTTGTAGTGTTAGCTATTGCGATGCAATTTATTTCCTTCAGAGGGGTTAGTATTCCCGCTGCACCTCCGCCAGCGGTTGTTGAAACAAATGTTGCCGAACTGCCGCCTGTGGAACAAACTCAGATCGCCGCAGTGCCCACGGTCACTGGCGAATTGGTAGCTTATGCGCCGGTATTTGTAGATACGCCAACACCGACGGTGGAAACAACCTCGACTCCTGTTGTTGAAATTCCCAGCGCTGAGACACCCGTCATTGAGACGCCCACCGGGGTGCCGTTGATTGAGGATACCCCGACCCCGTTCTTACAACCGTATTACACCGAAGAATTTGACAGCGATGGCGATATTGTCACTTGGTTCGAGTTTATGTCAAGCGGCGATGCGCGGATGGTGGGAAAACGACTGGAATTGGGGCAGCTCTCCATTGATCTGCTTCCATTGGATGATAAGCTCCCGTGGTTCTATCTGATCAATAATTCTTTCGCATACTCCAATGTGAAAGCGGAAACTCTTGTCTTGAATCACAGTGTCAATGCGACCGGCGTCAGCGTGATCTGCCGTTATAGCGATATCGGCTGGTATGAGTTTGTTTTCTCCAACATGGGAGCATATTCGATCTATGCGGTGGATAACTCTGGTCTTGTGAGCCAGGGTTATAACCTGTTGACTTCCACCGTGATCAGCCCGGATTCGCCCGCAAACGTATTCGCGGCTGAGTGCAAAGGCAGTGAATTAAATCAATATGTCAACAACACTCTGGTGAATACATTTGTTGATACGAAGTTTAATTTTACAGAAGGCAAGATCGGTATTGCGGTCTCATCACCTGATAAACTGCCAGTGAGTGTAGGGTTTGATTATGTAAAAGTGAGTGAGCCGTAGGGGAGTGGTAAACAAGTACACACGTGAATAAATGAAAAAGAGCGCTGAGCTTTCAAAAGCCCAACGCTCTTTTTGATTACCGATCACTAATTACTCAATCACTCCATCCACACCGTGCGATCTTCAAACGATGGGCGGGGTTCGTGCGTTACAGTGAACTCGGAATAGCCGATATAAAGATAGGCGATCAAATGTTGATCGGCTGAGAAGCCCAAGTGCTCTTTTATCTTTGGATCACGCGCCCAGTCGCCGGTGCGCCATTTAACAGCGAGTCCTTCGGCCTGCGCGGCGAGCAATATGTTTTGGCATGCGGCAGAGACTGCGGCGATATTCTCGATCTCCTGCACCTTCTCTTCGCTGGGTTTATCCACGCCCACGGCGATGACCACGGGCGCGCGAAGCGGCAAGCCTCGGAATTTGTCCAAAGCCTCTTGTGGCAGATCAGGTTTACGATCCAGTTGTGAAGCGGCGAATACGTCACCAAGTTTATTGCGCGCAGTGCCTGTCAGCACCACGAAACGCCATGGTCGCACCTTGTAATGATTCGGGGCTTGTACTGCGGCTGACAACAATTTTTCGATCAATGCGCGTGGAACTGCATCCTGTTTTACTTTCCCTTGTGAATGTCGATTGTGTATCGCGTCAAATACGTCCATGAAATCCTCCGTACTCTTGATACAATTGAGGGGCAGGTTCTTACGGAGACAGAGTGAAAATTTTCTATTCTGAAACGCATCGTAAACACGAGCCGCCTTTTGAAGTTTTCGATGGAGGGCTGCGCGTGCCGTATCTGGAAAACTCTGACCGCATGGATAAAATCTTAAATGCCTTGCAGACCGTGGAGTGGGCGGACATTCACGAGCCAACGGATTTTGGACTCGCCCCGATCCTTGCCGTGCACGATAAGGAGTATCTTGATTTTCTCGCCTCAGCCTGGACCGAGTGGCTGGCTACTAACCCCAAAGATTCGTCCACGCTGTTGCCTGCCACCTTTGCCCTGCGCCGACAACCGCATAAACCGAAATCATTGCTGGGTCGTGCGGGTTATTACATCATGGACTTAAGCGCCTGCATTGTCGAAGGAACGTATTCCGCCGCGTTAGCCTCTGCCAATTGTGCATTAAGCGCGGCGCAAGTTGTTGCCGAAGGTGGCGAACAATCTGCATTTGGATTGTGTCGTCCGCCTGGACATCATGCGGGCAAGGATTATGCTGGCGGTTATTGTTTTATCAACAACGCCGCAGTTGCCGCACACTTGCTTTCTCAAAAAGGACGCGTTGCCGTACTCGATGTTGATTATCATTGCGGTAATGGCACGCAGGATATTTTCTATAACCGCGCTGATGTGTTGACAATTTCCATCCATGCCGACCCTGATTACGAATATCCCAGCTATATCGGTTACGCCGATGAGTGCGGCGAGGGCAGAGGCTTTGGCTATCATCACAACTTCCCACTACCCGCCGGAACCGACGATGATTCCTATTTGGAAACGTTGGAACAAGCGCTTCAAAAAATTCGTGAATTCAAGCCTGCCTATTTGGTCTTGTCCGCTGGCATGGATATTTACGCCGATGACCCGTTAGGTAAGATCAAAGTAACTACGGCTGGAATTGGCGAAATCGCGAAAAGAATTGCTGAGCTTGATCTGCCCACCGCCATCATCATGGAAGGTGGTTACGCCAACGAAGCACTTGGTAAAAATATTCTTGCGTTTTTGTCGCCTTTTGCGTAACACGACATTTATGTCGCGCTACGATTTTAGGAGTTGAAATGAAATTTTATCGGGTTGTATGTCTCATTGTTATATTGCTGACTGCCTGCGCTCCCTCGCCTGAACAGCAGGCGACATTGGTTGCCACGGCACTTACTGCCACCGCCGATACCTGGACGCAAACACCCACCTCCACATTAACCTTTACTCCGACGAGCACATCTACACCTACGTTCACTTTCACGCCAACTGAAACACTGACACCATCCATTACGCCTTCGCCTACCATCATATCTACAGCGACCTTTGCCTTTCCAGTCGTTACAGTCAATCAACAGGCACACTGCCGATACGGCCCCTCTGGCGCTTATCTGCACGCCGCGGATCTATACGCGGGCGACGTAGGCACCGTCCGCGGGCGGTTTGCATATAGTAAATGGCTATACATCAAATTCGACAAATTGAACTATTTTTGCTGGGCTGCTCCCTCGGTGATTGATGTGGTGGGCGATGTTTCCAAGATCAACCTGACCCAGCTCAACTTGCAATCGATCGGTAGCAATCAATACGGTCCGCCTCAAAATGTGACCGCGATCCGCGATGGCAACAAGGTCATCGTCAATTGGGATCAAATGGTCATGACCACCGATAAAGACCGTGGCTATTTCTGGGAATTGTTTGTATGTCAGAATGGGAATTACATTTGGTGGACAGGCTCATACCCCGATCAGTTCACTACCAGTTTCACGGTCAAAGATGAGGCGGGTTGTAGCGCGCCTTCTTCTGGTTTGTTGTATACCGTTGAAAAACACGGCTTCTCCGAGCCGGTGGTTATTCCCTGGCCTGCGCCGTGAGAGAATATTATCGAAAAGCTAAAGAGATACTTCATATCTTCATGCCTTTTGCTGTGTTAATTTATATGTAAATATCTGTTCCAAAGAGGGTCTCATGCTCAAACGTACAAAATTTCTATCCACTCTGACCTTGGTTTTTATCCTGACCATTGTGCTAGCTAATTGTGCGCCTCTCTCCAGCGGCAAGCAGACGGTCATCATTGCCGTCGTGGAGGCTGATCCTGGCACGGCAGAAAATCCCAATATTCAATCTGTGTATGCTGGTGTCAAACTGGCTGCGGAGCAGATCAATGCTCGCGAGCAGATCAACATTCAGGTTGATCTGTATACGGATAAAAATGAGCCTGAGCAGGCGCAGTTAATGGCGAGTGATATCGTCAAGAGCAACGCGATCGCGGTGATCGGGCATTCGTCCATCGAAACCTCAGATGCGGCAGCAGAAATCTATGATCGCGAGGGGATACCAGTGATAAACGTGGTCCCGGTAACCGAGCACCTCACCGAAGAACATCCCTATCATTTCAACATTACATACACGGCTGAGTCAGAGGCCGCCTACCTCGCCAACTATCTTACGAAGCTTGATGACAAAGTCACAGCGGGCATCATTCATACCGGCGACCCTGCCGATCTCGAAGCTCAAAAACAATTCCGCAATCAGTTTGTAGCGCTTGACGGTGTGGTTACATTTCGACATGTGATCACCCTGCCGGAACCGGTTGTTTCAGAACAGCCAGTTACCGAGGTGACTGGCGCCGATGGTGTAACAGAAATTGTCACTGATATTACAGTGCCTGAACCAACCTTCCAGTTAAGTGACGTAGAACCTCGGCTTCAGGAGATCGTCGCTGAGATCGCTGAGATTCCCAACGTGGATCTTCCAAACTTCTTGTTTATCGCTGCCAATCAAGAGATAACCGATCGATTAACCGAACTCTTGCAGGAAAAAGGAATATCTATACCTGTGAAGGGCGTTGATATTCTTAGCGATACCACCCTGGCAAATATGATCACGACGAAGACTGCCAGTATCATTTCCACCAACGATGAGTATGGCCAGGTCCTTGCCAGGCAGTTTAGAAATACTTTCACGGGTCTGGGGGGCATGGTCTTGCCAGATAAAGTGGTGGATGAAAACGGTGTCAATGGTCAAAGCCTGGATAACATCGTCTCAGACCTGATCGCGGGCGGCAACCCAGGTATGATCTTCATCGCAACTGATGACCGTACTGCGGCAGACCTGCTCGTTCTCATGAAACGTAAAGGCGTGTCATTCCCCATTGTGGGGGCGAGCACGTTGAGTTCGCCCAGGTTTTCGGAGTTGATCGAAAGCAAGGACGAAGAGAAAACATTCCCAGGATATTTTACGAATGGCATCCTTACCACCCATGCCATTATTTTCGATAGCGCCAACCGCTATGCCAACCAATTCCTGACCGATTATCGGGAAAAATATAAAAGTAATTCTGCTGAGGATGTGATCTACCCGGGTGATAATGTCATCAATGGGTATGATGCTGTGCTGGCGCTCGTAACTGCTGCTCAGCGTTCCGAACTTCAAGGCACGGATATTGCCACTGATCGGAAGGAATTGTTCAAAGCCCTGTTGAGTATGGACGATGTTGACGCCGGTGCACAGGGCATTGTCAGCCCGATCTTCTTTGAGCCATCCCGCAATACCACACGCGCTGCACGCTTTGGAGTTTATCAAAATGGCGAGATCGTTTCTGCCAATGTGCAGTTCGAGCCGATCGCCAGCCCGAATCAGATCAAGGATCTGCAGGAACAGATCAAACGTGGACGGATCATGACCGTGAACGGCGGTTATGTCTACAAAGCGAATGTTGTATATTCCGGTGTGGACCTGCTGGGCATTGATGAGATCGATATCAAGACCTCCACCTATCGGATGGATTTTTATCTGTGGTTTCGCTATCGTCCGAACGAACGCGATGTGGACTTTAAGCCCGATGACTTCGTCTTTACGAATTCCGAGGGCGACGTGGAGATCGCTCCCATCCGCGAAGAGACGAATGCCGATGGAACCGTTCTCAAGACCTATCGTATCAGCGGTACGTTCAAGAACCAATTCCGTTTTTATGATTATCCGTTTGAGCATCAGGATCTGATCATTGAATTCCGTAATCAGAATGCGACCACCTCGTTCATTCAATACGTGGTTGATCGTATCGGCATGCGTTATGAAAGCGAAGAGAAATTGCTTGGAAATTATCGCGAGAACGGCGCTTTCAGTTCGATCTTTGGCTGGCAGCCCCAATCTGCCCGGGTGGACCAGGATATCTTCCCAACCTTTTCCACATTTGGGAACCCGCAAAATTTTGGACGCTCCGTGGCGACCAACTATTCGCTCATCAATGTGAACGTGGATATTCAAAGGGACTCGCTTCAATACATCGTGAAAAGTCTGCTCCCGTTGCTAATTACCTTGATCCTGGCCTATATCACTTTCTTCCTACCGTTGGGTCATTCCGAAAGGTTGGCGGTTGGTTCGACGGCACTCCTCACCACGGCCTTCTTCCACTTGACCCTGGCTGATGCACTTCCCGAAATTGGCTACACCGTCGCGATGGAGTATCTTTTCTACGCCTCGTATTTGATGTCCGCTTTGATCGTTCTGTTGGAAACCCTGAGTACGCGTTACGAAAAAATGGGCGAAGATGCCACGAAAAAGGCGGATAAGCTGGGCTTCCATAAAAAGCGCGAACAGTTGGATCTACTTGGACGCATCATCTACCCATCCATCTTGCTTTTTGTTATCGGCGCTGGAATCTTCGTTTATAACGGGAACATTCACTTCGGTCCGAAAGAGGCGGAGGCAGAACAGTTGCCGGATCTGGCGCTGGCAGCTGAGTCTCAATTGGTGAAGACCAGCTCTGAGGGTGTTTCCAATCTGCCGGGCGATCAAGTCAAAATAACATTAAGCACCTGGCGGCCCGAAGACACAAAGCAGATCCAAAAATTATTGGATGCGTTTCAAGCGTATGCGCAGTCATTGGGTAAGAATATTGTGGTTGAACATAGACCTGTGGTCAGTGTGAACTATGATTCGATCCTGGATATTCAATTGAGCAGAGGGGAAGGACCTGACCTGTTCTATGTTCGTCCATTTTCTGTGGATGGGAGCATCGCCAAATATCTCACCCGGCTGAATGAGGGTCTGGATATCGAAGGAAGTTATGACCCGACCAAGATCATCCCCTGGACCAATAAGACCGGTTCCTATTACGCTGTGCCCTATGTCGGTGTAGTGCAGGGTGTGTATTACAACCAGGAGCTGTTCAAGCAATATGGTATCGCTGTGCCGTACTCCTGGAGTCAATTCATGGAAGCGATTAACCAGATCTCTGCCCAGGATCCGGAGATGATTCCGATCGCCAATGCGCTGAACCAGACAGAAGATAGCGAAATGTTCATGAGTATCGCGGCAAATTTCCTGGGTGGTCCTGATGGGCGCGAGAGCCTGATGCGGAAGGATGGCACTAGTCTATGCTACAACAATCAAAAAGTGGTGTCTACCTTCCAGACAATTGAAGACCTCAAGCCCTTCCTGCCAAGAGATGCGGCAACCATCAACTCGCAAAACAGCAAGGAGCTATTCTTCAAAGGTCAGGCAGTCATGTTGTTCGGCGGCTCATGGGATTTGCAAACGGTATCCGAGAATGCCGACTTTGCATGGGGTGTATTCGCAGTGCCCTCGCCCACGCTTCAAACCTATGTGATCTTCCAGCCAGATGTAGGGATCGGTATCAACCGCGAATCAGCCTACCCGGAGGAAGCACGTTTATTCCTGGAATGGATGATGTTGAAAGAGGCAGTGGACCTCACCGCACAAAATCTGGCGGGGTTTTATCCTCTGAACAAGATTGAAACCAACCAAGCCAGCGGCGCAGACGATGAAAAATTCCTTAAGCTCGTTAACACCTACGAAGGTGATATCCGCTGGATGTATACGGAGATCTCCAGCAAGATCCCCAGTGCTGATGCGATCATCCGTAAGGACTTGTATAATATGGTGGCATTCGACCTGACGCCGCAGGAAGCCGCCCAGCACCTCCAAAGCGGACTCGGTGAATGGTACGAGCCAGCGCAAAGTTGCAAGTAATTCAAATCACAAAAAACACCTTCTATTACAGAAGGTGTTTTTTGTTAAGCGTAAGTTTATTTTTTATTTCTGGCTTGCTGTTTGGCGATCTTCGTCAGGATCTCGAGCAACGGCTCCATTTTTTTGGGGGCGGCGGTATCGCTGGTTGTTACTGTTTGTTGTCGTTTCTCGGTTACGACA
>Ga0137459_1000638_pt1 | contig 11951 bp, 6 predicted proteins | sample EasRivERMGT700_2_FD_104908 | JGI IMG/M metagenome (GOLD analysis project Ga0137459, IMG submission 104908) | Soil microbial communities from meander-bound floodplain in the East River, Colorado, USA - East River MetaG ERMGT700_2 | ecosystem: Environmental > Terrestrial > Soil > Floodplain ...
GCGCCCTGAACGAGGCCACTGGATCCGCCAGGAAGCGCGAGCTGGTGGCACGATCGTGATCGCCGGACGGACGATCCACGTCGACGACATCTATCGGCGGGCCAGCGCGTAGTCGCGTGTGGGAGCGAGATCGAACGACGGATCGGTCCGCGCGAGCAGCTCGGCGGCGATCACGGTGGTCAGCGGATCCTCGCGGTTGGCTGCCGCCGATCCCGTTCATGTAGGCTAAATACCTACTACGCTTCTTTACGACTATCTTCGGCTCTTGTTGGCAGAGTCCGCCTCCTGCATCCTGCTCGCGTGCTCAGGAAGCGACCACGTCGAGCGGATCTGAGCGGATGACCACCGAGTCCTGGGTCTCGGTCGAGGACGTCGCGAAGCACCTCGGGGTGGCGCGGGATTCGGTCTACCGCTGGATCGATGGCCGGGGGTTGCCGGCCCACAAGATCGGCCGTCTCTGGAAGTTCAAGCTCTCCGAGGTCGATGAATGGGTGCGGGGGGGCGGTGCCGACGCGCACAACGAACACGCGCAGGGGAAGAAGCAATGACGACGGCAGTCCCCCCGCGCGAGGGAATGATGGCGGTGGTTCGCAATCGCCGCGCGCTTATCACCAGCGTGCAGCCGTTCGATGCCGATGAGCAGTGCCGCGTGCATCTCGTCGAGGTCGAGTACACCGATGGCGTTGGTGCCGAGACAGACCAGGTGCTGTGGGAGGTGGAGCCAGGGACCGACGTCCTCGAGCCCGCCGCGTTGCCGCGGGTCGACTCGACCGCGCCGATGGAGCTTCGCGAGTTCGACGCGATGGTGAGAGCGGCGCGGTGGTCTGCGCTGACCCCGTCACTGCCGTTCTCGGGCCTCACCGAGGACCGCCCGCCGTTAGCCGCGCCGCTTTTCGGCGCGATTCACCCGGAGGCCTACCAGCTCGTGCCAGTGCTGCGCGCGCTCGAGATGCCACGCGTGGCGCTCATGCTCGCGGACGCCGTCGGTCTTGGAAAGACGATCCAGGCGGGCATGATCCTGCGCGAGCTGATGTTGCGCCGGCGCATTCGACGCGTGCTCATTCTGTGCCCGGCATCGCTTCGCACGCAGTGGCGTGACGAGATGGACGAGAAGTTCTCGCTCCCCTTCGACGTCGTCGATCGCCAGCACTCACTGCGTTTGCAGCGCGAGCTCGGACTCGACGCGAATCCTTGGCGCGTCCGCGAGCGTGTCATCGCGAGCTACCACTACCTGAAGCAGCCCGACGTGCTCGAGCAGTTCCGCAGCACGGCCGAGCCCGGAGACGACGGACGCCTCCGCTGGGATCTCCTCATTGTGGACGAAGCCCACAACCTCGCGCCCGCCAGCTTCGGCGATGACTCGGATCTCGCCGAGATGCTCCAGCAGATCGCGCCCTGGTTCGAGCATCGAGTATTCCTCACCGCGACGCCACACAACGGGCATACGCGGTCCTTCTCGGGCCTCCTCGAGGCGCTAGACCCTGTGCGATTCACGCGGAAGTCCGAGCACGACGCCGAGGATCGCGCCCGCATCGGCGAGAGCGTCATCCGTCGGCTCAAGAGCGAGATCAACCGCTCGTACGTCGCTCTGGGGGCGCCCGCGCGCTTCTCCGACCGGCACGTCGACGCGCTGCCGATCCTCCGCTTCGGGGCCCAGGAACGTCGGCTCTCCGAGGCATTTCACGACCTCCGGAAAGCGCTTCAGATGGCAACGGCACAGGCGTCTGCGTCGGACCGCGCGGCCGCCGCTTTTGCGACCGAGGTGTTTCAGAAGCGCTTGCTTTCGGGGCCCTGGGCCTTCGGCCAGAGCTGGCTCACCCTGCTCGAGGGGCTCGCGCATCGCTCGGCCCGACAGGAGCGGTCCGACGCAGAGAGCGTCGTGCGCGTTCGCGGCACGCAGAGCGACGATACAGACGACGATGCAGAGCGAGAGAGCCGCGAGCGCCAGGCCAACCGGACCGTCGGCGCGTGGCTCCAGGACTGGCAAGCCGAGCTCGCCGAGGAGATTTCTGAGGTCTCGCGCACCGTTGAAGCCCTTGGCGTGTCGCGGGTCTCGCCCGGCCTCGAGCCAGGTGCGCATCAACAAGCTGTCGCGACCGGCGCGATCAAGGTCCGCGCCGACGCACGTCTCCGTGCGCTCGAAGCGCTGATCGAGGAGAGGCTGCGCGCGGGAGACACCTGGAAGCCCGGCGACCAAAGCGGAGAGCGCCTGATCGTCTTCACCGAGTATCTCGCCTCGCTCGACTACATCGTCGCGCGCCTGCGCGCCCGCTTTGGCGATGGCGATTGGCTCGTGTCCTTGTTCGGTGGGATGAATGACGAAGAGCGCGCTGCCGTGAAGCGCGCCTTCAACGACCAGAGCAGCTCGGCGCGCATCCTGCTCGCCACCGATGCGGCCGGCGAAGGATTGAACCTCCAGCGCTCCTGCCGCCTGCTCCTCCACTGGGACATCCCCTGGAACCCGGGAAAGATGGAGCAGCGCAACGGGCGCCTCGACCGGCACGGACAGGAGCGCGACGTTCACGTCTTTCACTTCGACAGCACCGACGACGCCTCCATGCGCTTCCTCGGCAAGGTGCTGAAGAAGCGCAGTCAGACGCGCGAGGATCGCGTCGTGACCGACGAGATCTTCGCGCAAGCGCTGCTGTCTCACTTCGAGCACGACGAAGATGCCGAGGCCGCCGAACAGCGGCTCGAGCGCACCATCAAGAACGCGCTCGCGGCGAAGGAGGCCGCGGCAGATCTGCCCGACGCCGCACCGCTGCCGGGCCGGGAGGACCGCGAGCGCCTCGACGAGCTATGTGCCGAGCTCGACCTCACGCCGGACACCCTCCGGGACACCCTTGAAACGACCCTGGCGATCGAGGCCGGGCGGCCGCGCCTGCGCACCGATGGCGAGGACCGATATCGCTTCGTACCGGTTGCGGGGCAAGGGCTCGTTCCGACGGCATGGCAGGAGGTCGTGGACCAGACGCTGCGCGACGGCGGCGCCAGGGGCCCGCTGTGCGCGCTGGTCTTCGACCCGGAGCACTACGTGGTCACGCGATTCGGTCGGACCGTGTTCCTGCCCGAGCCGGATTCCAGGCTGCTCCACCTCGGGCACGCCCTTTACCACCGCGTGATGTCGACGTTCGCCCGCTACCGCTTTCCGGGTGGGCCAAAGGCCGCGACGCGCTGGTGTGTGCGAGCGACGCACGAGCTTCCTCCGGACGTGGATGCGCTGATCCTGCTCACGCTCGAGGAGCTCGCCGTCAACGAGCTGCGCGAGCCTTGTCACCACTGGGTGCGCACGATCGTGCTGCCCGTGAAGGACGGCGTGCTGGGCGAGGCTCTTGCCCATCGTCCTCCCACGGCGTGGCGAGAGCTCGCTGGCCCGGCCGGGACCGACGCGGCACGGGTCATCTGGGACGACGTCGAAGACGAGGCCAAGGCCGTCGTCGAGCGGCTCCAGCGCACCCGCACGACCGAGCTCGGCAAACGTCTCGTCGAGGCAGGCAAGCGGGTCGCCGCGCAGGAGAAGCAACGCTTCGACAAGCGTCGCAAGGAGCTCGAGAAAGCGATGCGCGAGAATACGCTCGCGAAGCTCGCCGACGAGATCAAACGCGACCGCGAGCTGATGGAACGACAGATGTATCTCCTTCCAGAGGCCGAGGAAGAGGCTCGTCGTCGCCTGGCGAATAAAGAGGCCGAGCTCGAGCTGCGCCGCGGTCACTACGACGCGGTGCTCCGCCGCCTGGCCGACGAGGAGAAGCGAACCCTGGAGCGCGTGCTCCCGCCCCGTTATCGCCTGCGCGGTGAGGCGCGTGTGTATCCGATCGCCGTCGAGATCCGCGTGCGCGGGGTTCATGAGGACAGCACCCGCCGTGGAAGGTCGTCATGACCGCCGCGTTCGAGGCATGGATCGAGCTGAATCAGGCCGGGCGTCTTCTCGACCGTCGCGGGCTCGAAGCACTCCCAGAGCCGGGGGACGTGCCGTGGAACCTGGGCGATCGTCTCCGAGACGCGCTCACCGCGTCCGTCGCGATTCGCGGTGCTCGAACCGACCGGCGATCCACATCTCCAGGGCGTGACACCGCGTTCTTCGGCACGCTGCTCGACGTGGTTCTCGAAGAGGCCTGCGGGCTCAGCGACGGCTGGCGAAAGGGACCGCTCGTCGGCGCGGCGGACGCCGAGACCCTGCTCGACGGCACCGTGCTCAAGCCCCGCCGCGTGCTCACGTGCTCCGGGGAGACAGCGCTCGCGGTCTTCGTGACCGCGGCCGAGCGCGTCGGGCTTCACAAGGGGCGCCGCGTCGTCGCCCAGGTGGTCGAGTACCTGCGCAGGCGGCGCGTGCCGCTAGGCCTCGTCACCAATGGGCGCGAATGGCGGCTCGTCTTTGCCGATGCCGACAACCTCGCGTGGGTCGAGTGGGCGGCGGATCGCTGGCTGGAGGGCGACACCCTCACGCACACCCTGGCGCTTCTGCGGCGTGTCCTGTCACCCGCATCGCTGTCTCCGATCGCTGGCGGCGAGGGCACACAGGGAACCTCGAAGCTGCTCGCCGCGATCCGGCAGACGAGACGAGGCCAGGCGCGCCTCTCCAAGGAGCTCGGCGAGCGCGTGCGTGCCTGCGTCGAGCTTCTCCTCCATGCGCGGCGCCCGGTGCTCGAGCCTTCGTGGAATGAGGCGGAAGGCAAGAGTGTCTATGACGCCGCGTGCCACTTCGTCATGCGGCTCGTCGTCGTGCTGTTCGCCGAGGCGCGCGAGCTCCTCCCCGTCGACAGCCCCATCTACCACCACGCCTACGGGCTGCGCGGGCTGCTCGAGGTACTGGGGCGCGCGGGATCCGACCGCCGCAGGTCCCGTACGTCGGCATGGCCGCGTCTGCTTGCGTTGTTCCGTCTGCTCCACCAGGGGTCGCCGCACCCCCAGCTCGTGGTGACCTCGTACGGCGGCGACCTCTTCCGGGCCGGCGACGCGACAGGTGACGCCATCCAGCGTGCGCTCGCGCGCTTCGAGGCCACGATCGAGCCACCGGACGATGAGACCGTCTACCGCATGCTCGTGCTGCTCACGCGGACAACCGAGCGTGTTCGCGAGGGATCCGTGACACGCGTCGTCGCGGCGCTGGTCGACTTCACCGAGCTGACGAGCGAGTACATCGGAATCCTCTACGAGGGACTGCTCGATTACGAACTGCACCGGGTCGGCGGCGAACCGATCGTCTTCCTCGAGCTCGGCGAGCAGCCCGCGCTGCCGCTCGATCGCCTCGAAGCCATGAGCGACAAGCAGCTTGCGGCGCTCGTGGAGAAGTCGAAGATTCAGCGTGCGGAGGCCTCAGACGGCCGCGACGGCGAGGAGGAGGAGGACGCCGAGAGCGACGAGCCGGCTGACGACGAAGCCGAGAGTGATGAGCCCGACGCGGATGGCGATGCGACGGCGGTGCTCGAGGAGCTTGTCGCCGGCGACGTTCGTGCGGAGGCGATGAAGCGGGCCCTCGCGTGGGCCGAGCGCGCGGCTGTTGCCGGGAAGCTCGTGCAGGCACCTCGAGGGAAGCAAGGCGCGACGGACGCGGCCTACCAGGCGGAGCTGGCGCGGGCCGCGCGGGCCGTGATCGCCCGCGAGGAAGTGGAGCCCGGCAAGTCGCGCCTGATGGTGAAGCTTCCCGGCGAGCTCTACCTCGTGCGCTGGGGGGGCACGCGCAAGGGCGCCGGGACATTCTATACCCGCCCGCAGCTCACATTGCCGACGGTGCGCCGCACGCTCGAGCCCCTCCTGACGGGACCGGACGGGCGGGTTCGCTCGCCCGAAGAGCTGCTCGCCCTGAAGGTCTGCGATCCGGCGATGGGCTCCGGGTCGTTCCTGGTCGCCGCGCTTCGCGTGCTCACCGAAGCGGTGGTCCGCGCGCTGCACGAGCATGGGCGCATCGTGCGTCGTGCGGATGCAGGTCAAAGCGACCTGGTACGTATCGAGTGCGACCTCTTGCCCGACGCCGACCGAGACCAGGCGGAGGAACGCGTCGAGGCCATCGTGCGGCGCGCGGTCGTGGAGTACTGTCTCTATGGCGTCGATCTTGACCCGCTCGCGGTCGAGCTGGCTCGGCTCTCGCTCTGGGTCGAGACCCTCGATCGACGGCTGCCGTTCACCTTCCTCGACCACAAGCTGCGTTGTGGTGACGCCCTTGTGGGCACCTGGCTCGATCGCTTTCGCGACTACCCGCTGCTCGCGTGGTGGCGGCAGAGCCCCGACGAGAAGTGGCGCGGCGTGACCCATGAGGGCGACGTCTGGGCCAAGGAGCTCAAGGAACTGCGAGCGAGCATCGTCGAAGAGCAGCGCAAGGTCATCGCGGGGGAGCTTCAACTGCCCTTCACAGGGACCTCGGACCACGAGCTGAATGCCGCGATCGAGCGGGTCCGCGAGCTGTACCGGCGCCTGCGAAGGGTGCCAGCCTCGCAGCCCGACAAGCGAGCCGAGATCTGGCGGACAAAGGTGGCTGTCGACCCTGCGATCGCACGGGTGCGAGATGCGTTCGACACGTGGTGCGCGCTCTGGTTCTGGCCGCTTGAGAAGCTCGATCTGGCTCCGCGTCCTGTCGATTTGCTTGGTCCTCCAGAACCCGCGCGCGAGATCGTTCGCGATCTCCGTGCAACGAAGCGTTTCTTCCACTGGGAGCTCGAGTTCCCTGACGTCTTCACCGAGAAGGGGGCGGGCTTCGACGCCATCGTGGCGAACCCGCCGTGGGAGATCCGCAAGCCGAGCAGCAAGGAGTTCTTCAGCGATCGGGATCCGCTCTACCGCTCCTACGGTAAGCAGGAAGCGTTGCTCTGGCAGCGCGAGGAGTTCGGTCGGGACGCCGCGTTCGAGCGCAAGTGGCTCGATCACGTAGGCACGCTCAAGGACGCCGGAAACTTCGTGCGCAACGCCGGCGAGCCTTTCGGCGATGTCGACGACGCCCAGGGGCGGCCGCTGGTCGGGCTAGTCCCGCGCAAGGCGGACGACACGCGGCGGATGCACAAGAGGTGGGCCGCGGATCGCGCGAAGAAGACGGGGCTCTCGGATCCCGAGCACGCCTTCCGGCACCAGGGCTCCGCCGACTTGAACAGCTACAAGCTCTTCGCCGAACAGGCGCACGCGCTCTTGAAGCCCGGCGGGCAACTCGGCCTCATCACGCCGAGCGGGCTCTACACCGACAAGGGAGCGCTTGAGCTGCGCAGGCTGCTGCTCGAGCGCTGCGTGTGGCGCTGGCTGTACGGCTTCGAGAACCGGCTCAAGGTTTTCGACATCGACAGCCGCTTCAAGTTCGCGGTGACGATCGCGCAGAAAGGTGGTACGACCGAGGTGCTACGCGCCGCGTTCATGCGCCACGAGCTCGAGGATTGGAGCGAAGCCCGGGGCGCGCTCGCGTATCCGGCCAAGCGCATCCGCGTCTTCAGCCCGAAGAGCCTCTCGGTGCTCGAGATTCGCAGCGAGCGGGATCTCGAGATACTGACGTGCCTTCGAACCGGGGCGGTACTCCTTGGAGGTGACGACACGAACGATTCTTCGGTCAGCTACAAGCGCGAGTTCCACGCTACCGATGATTCAAAGCTAATCCCTCCGTTCGACAAATGGAAAGACGCCGGCTTCGCTAGCGATGAGTATCTATCATTTCGCAACAAGGATGGAGATGTCGCGCTTCCGGTCTTGTCAGGAAGAATTGTCGATCAATTTAACTTCGCGGCAGCGTCCTGGATTTCGGGAAAGGGCCGCGGATCGGTTTGGGTACCAACTTCACCCAGCAGAGATGGATTTCGACCCGAATTCCTGATGGACAGGGTTCGCTACCGGGCGTCGGATAAGCGTTTTGGCTTCCCGAAGATGGCCCTCATGGAGGTCGTGAGCGCAACGAACGAGCGAACTTGTATTGGGGCCTTGGTCCCGGAGTGGCCTGGCATCCACAAGACCCCGTTCATGGCCATTGGGCACGAGGATCCAATCGGGACCGCGGCGCTCACCGCCGTCTTCAACTCCTTCTGCTTTGACTACATGGCGCGCCTGAGTACCGGCGGGCTCAGTCTTGGCTGGTTTGTATTGGAGGCACTGCCCCTGCCGGCGCGCCTGGTCGATGCGGTGAGCCTTGGTTCGCTCGTGCTTCGTTTGAACTGCAACCACGTAGTGATGGCTCCATACTGGGTGCCCCAAGCCCATAAACGGACCGTGTCCTGGCGATCGCTCTGGGCCATGACTTCACACGAACGCACCCGCGTCCGCTGCATGCTCGACGCCCTCGTTGCCGCTCTCTATGGCCTTTCGCACGACGACCTCCACTGGATCCTCCGCGACTGCGATCACCCGAGGGAGCGGCTCTCGGACAAGGCATTCTGCCGAGCGCTCGATCCGAAGGGCTTCTGGCGCGTCGACAAGGCCGAGGACCCCGAGCTCCGCCATCCGGTCCTCACGCTCGTCGCCTTCGATGCACTCGAGAAGGTCATCGCCGAGCACGGCGGCGACCGCGACGCGGGCATCGCAGCCTTCGCTGCACTGAACAATGGCGCCGGATGGCTGCTTCCCGAGACGCTGCGCCTGGCTGATCACGGCCTCGGACACGACGCGCGCGCCGAGCAGCCGCAGCCTATCGCGAGTCGTCTCGGCCCGCGGTTGCTCGACTGGCAGCTCGCCCAGACGCCCGAGGAGAGCTGGGCCGAGTGTGAACGCCACGCTTGGGCCATCCTTGGGGACGAGGAGTTCGTGCGGCGATTCCCCAAGCATCACCGCATTCGGGCGGAGACCGGCACGTTTCAGCTCACCGGCGGCCCGGTGACGTTCAGACACGTGACAGCGCCGACAACGCCGCAGCTCTCGCTCTTCGGACCTCGATCGGGGGCGGGCGCCACGCCCACGGAGCCTCTTGCCATGACCATCTCTCAAATCCGCCTGCTTAACTTCCGCAACTGGACCGAAGTGCACTGGCAGTCCGGAGTGACGCTCAGGCCCATTACGCTTTTGCTCGGTCGGAATTCGGCCGGCAAGACCAGCATCCTTCAGCCGCTGCGGATGTTGAAGCAGACGATCGAGGCGACCGACGCCGGCACGCACCTCTTCCTCAACGCTGGCGCTTCCGATGGCGCCAACCTCGGCGCCTTCATCGACGTGGTGAACGGTCACGATGCCAAGCGCGAGCTCGGCGTCGGCTTCGATCTCGTCGACAAGGGCATCTCCGTGGACGTGCGCTTCCGTCAGGTCGACGAGCGCCCGGTGATCGAGTGCCTCACCTACAAGATTCGCGACGAGAAGGTGGACGTCACTCGCACTCCCAGTGCCTACCATCTCGCAAGCCCACGCTTCCGCCTGCCGAACTGGGATGGCGCGCGAGACGTTCACGAGGCGAAGAAGCACTACGAGCCCGGTCGCGCGGTCGAGCTCTCCGAACAGGCGCTCAGCGATCTCGGCCCGACGCTGGGACCCCTGGTGCGCGGAGCCATCGTTTCGGTGAAGGAGGCGTTCAAGTCCTTCCATTACCTCGGGCCCCTGCGCCCGCCGCCCGCGCGTGACGTCACCTGGTCGCAGCAAGATCCGACGCGCCTCGGCTCGACCGGAAGCGAGACCGTGCAGGCGCTCATCGGCAACGAGACCGGGAAGAACAAGGGCGCACTGAAGCAGGCCGTCTCCGAGTGGCTGAAGAAGCTCGACCTCGCCGATGGGATCGAGATCTCGCGCGTCGGAAAGACCTTACTTTACCAGATCGAGATCCTGCGCGGAGGCAACCGCTCGAACCTCGTCGACGTCGGTTACGGCGTCTCCCAGGTGCTCCCGGTGATCGTGCTCCTCCACTTCGTTCCGGAGGGCTCGGTCATCCTCTGCGAGGACCCCGAGGCGCACCTCCACCCGATGGCCCAGGCGGGCCTCGCCGACCTCTTCGTCGAGGTGGCGAGGCAGCGCAAGCTCCAGATCCTCCTCGAGACACACTCGGAACACCTCTTCCGGCGGCTCCAGTACCTCATCGCCGATGGCTCCATGCGAAGTGAGGACTGCGCGCTCTACTACGTCGAGCGTGACGAGCCGTCGGCCAAGATCACCACGCTCGAAGCCGACGAGTTCGGACGCGTGCGCAACTGGCCTGACGAGCTCTTTGGCGATGCCATCGGCGAGGTCGAGAGGCAGACGCGCAAGGTCTTCGAGCGAATGCAGGAGAAGAAGTTCGGTGGTTGACTGGGTCGTCGACACCAACGTGCTGCTGGTGGCGACCCGGGCCGTGCTGGGACGCCCGCCAAGCGTGCTCGAACGGCGCGGCGAGGACGTTCCGGTGACGGCGGTGGCCGACCAGCAGGCCGTCTTCGCCTGGCTCGAGGCGGTGCGCCGCTCCGCTGAACAGCGCGTGGTCATCGACATTCCCAACGACCTCATCAAGGGCGAGTACGGCAACAAGCTCGACAAGAGCGAGTACGGCCGGATGGTCATCGCCGAGAAGCTCACGAAGGGGCAGTACAAGGCGGTGGAGGTCGTCTCCGACGGTGATGGACATGCGCAGATTCTTCACGACAGCGCCGACGAGGTCTTCGACCGCGAGGATCGGAAGATGGTGGCGGCGGCGCTCGAGGCCGGCGCGGCCATCGCCAACGCCTGCGACACAGATTGGTGCGAGTTGGAGCACCGAGGCACCCTGGCCCGGCTCGGCGTGCGTGTTCACCACGTCATCGAAGCGTGGTGCCGTGCGGAGTGGCAGAGGAAGCGAGCGGCTCCATGACCGCGTTCTTCCGCTTTCCGCACACGCCCCACCTCGCCTGGCTTGGCGACGGCCAGCCGCGCAACGACAAGGTCCTCGCCCCGCACGAGGCGCGGGAGCTCCTCTCGCACGAGGTCGTGGTGGAAGAGAAGGTCGATGGCGCGAACCTCGGCTTCTCGGCCGACGAGCACGGCACGCTACGTGCCCAGAACCGCGGGGCGTACCTCAATCTCGAAGGTAGCCACGGGCAGTGGAAGCCCCTGAAGCGCTGGCTTCAGCCGCGGACCCACGAGCTTGCAGAGGCCCTGTTCCCCGATCTCATGCTGTTCGGCGAGTGGTGCTACGCGGTCCACAGCATCCGATACATACGGCTGCCTGACTGGTTTCTCGCGTTCGATGTCTATGATCGTGCGCGCAGTGAATTCTGGAGTGCGGCTCGTCGTGATGCTCTCGCGGCGCGGCTCGGGCTCGCGGTCGTGCCTCGCCTCGGCGCAGGCAAGTTCGGCCTGCCGGAGCTCAGAGCACTGCTCGGTCACTCTCAGCTCACGGATGGCCCCGCAGAAGGGCTCTACGTCCGGCGCGATGACGGCGAGCGCCTCGTGGCCCGGGCGAAGCTCGTGCAACGCGAGTTTGTGCAGGCCATCGACGACCACTGGTCGAAGAAGGCGCTCCAGACGAACGCGCTTGGCAGCAACGTAGAGGGAGAGGGCTCATGGCGCTGAATCCGATTTCATTCACCGAGCAGGTTGTCTCGGACTTCCTGCGCTATCAGCTCACGACCTATCCGCTCGCGGATACCGACCTGCACGCGCAGATGCGTGCGCTGCTCCGGCTCGAGGAGAGTCGCTCCACGCCGCTGCGGCAGGGGCCCTTCGTCAGCCTTTCGCGTCCGTTCAAGAGCGGCGCGACGATCGAGCAGCTTGTTCGCGAGGGCGTTCTTGACGCCGGGATGCGTTCCATCGCCTCGTACCCGAGCGTGCGCATGCATCAGGAGATCGCCATTCGGGCCATGGGCGTGCCGACGCAGCACTACCTCGCGGCCGCGCTGCAGCAGGACCTGGCCGGATACGCGTATCCCTGGGGTCGGTTGTGGGCGGACGGCGACCCGCTCGGGCCGCTGGGAGCCACGCTCGTCGAGCTCGGTCGCCCGGGAAGTTCCTCGACCGCTGGTGCGCGATGGTCATGCGCAGCGGCCTCGCCCCGATGAAAGCCAAGGCGAAGATGCTGCAGTCGCATCGCGACCTGATCCTCAATTACTTCCGCGCCAAGA
>Ga0137459_1000639_pt1 | contig 11943 bp, 9 predicted proteins | sample EasRivERMGT700_2_FD_104908 | JGI IMG/M metagenome (GOLD analysis project Ga0137459, IMG submission 104908) | Soil microbial communities from meander-bound floodplain in the East River, Colorado, USA - East River MetaG ERMGT700_2 | ecosystem: Environmental > Terrestrial > Soil > Floodplain ...
CACGACGAGCTTCGCGCCGCGCGCCTTGGCCTCCATGATGCGCTGCGCGTGCGGGTTGAAGTAGTGGCCGGACTCGAGGTGCGCGCTGACGAGCACGATCACGTCGGCGTTGGCGTAGTCGGGGCTCGGCCGATCGAAGCCCATCCAGTAGTGGTAACCGGCGCGGCCGCCCGACGAGCAGATATTGGTGTGCGAGTTGTGACCGTCGACGCCCCACGCCGCGAGCACGCGCTCGGTGAAGCCGTCCTCGCCCGGCCGGCCGACGTGATACATGACGTCGTTGGGGCGCTGCTCGGTGATCGCCCGCCGGATCCGCGCCGCGATGTCGTCCAGCGCGTCATTCCACGACACCTGGACCCAGCGGCCCTCGCCGCGCTCGCCGGCGCGCTTGAGCGGGAACAGGATCCGGTCGGGGTCGGTGATCTGGTTCAGCGTCGCCGGGCCCTTGGCGCAGTTGCGGCCGCGCGAGCCCGGGTGCTCGGGGTTGCCCTCGAGCTTGCGGACCTCCAGCGTCTCGCGATCGACGTAGGCCAGAAGGCCGCACGCCGACTCGCAGTTGAAGCAGGTTGTCGGCACGAGCAGGTAATGACGCTCGCGACGGTCCGGCGATCGCGCGTCGACCTCGACCCAGTCGCCCCAGCGCTCCTTCGGCGGGAACGCCGCCAGGTGGATCCGGCTCGCGCCGGGATAGAACGTCTCGCCGCGCGCCTCGACGTCCTTGCGGGCGGCCGACACCCGCTCGTCGAGCCGCCGGCTGCGCTCCGGATCCTCAGGCAAGCGGCACCGCCTGGCCGGCCTGGACGTGGGCGTGCTCGAACAGCAGGACACCGGCGAGCGCGGCGACCGGCGCGGCGACCGGCAGCCACGGCGCGGCGACCGCGAGCGCGGCCAGCGCGAGGCCCGACCAGAACACCCGGGCGTAGCGGCCGGCCGTCATCTCGCGCGCGGCGAGCCGGGCGTGCGCGGTGCCGTGCGTCAGCGTGATCTCGCCGAGCACCATGAGCACGTGGACCGCGGCCGCGACCGCGAGCAGCGACGACAGCAGCGCGTGCGGCACGGCGACCACCGGCTCGAGCAGCAGCAGCGCGGCGCTGCCGACCACGGCGGCCTGGACCACGAGGTGCGGCGGCAACAGCGGGCTCTGCCACAGATCACGCGCCTTGGCCTGCGCGAACAGGAACGCGGTGTAGATCGCCGTCATCGCGGCGAGCGGGCCGCCCACGACGCCGAGCCAGGCCGACGCGCGGCCGGCGCCGGCCAGCGACATCACGAGGTGCACGCCGAGCACCGCGGCATAGCCGGCGATCAGGAACGCGCCGCGGACCAGCCAGCTCTTGCCGTGGTGGCGCGTGAAGATCAGATAGAACCGCGCCGGGTGCGTCAGATCGGCGATCAGCACGCCGCCGGTCGCGGCCACGAACCCGCTCGCGGTGATCGGCACCGCCCACCGCCACAGCGCGCCGTCGGGCGCGGCCGCGCCGAGCACGAGCAGCAGCAGCCCGACGAGGTACACGCCGGCGGCGATGCCCTTGGTCCAGGTGTAGAGGCTCACCCGCCAGTCCCACGGCGCGCGGTGCGCGACATCGTACGCGAGCAGCGCGGCAGCCGACGTGTTGCCGTGCCCGGGGTGGCCCGACGGCACCGCGCCGGCACCGCGCGGCTGCTCGGACCACATGTACAGTCCGCCGCCCGGACGGCGAGCGCCCAGCGGATCGAGCGTCGCCGCGTGCGCGCCCTTGTAGAAGACCTTGGGGTGGGTCTCCTTCTCGGGCCGGCGGACCGCGACCACGTCGCGCCCGACGATGCGCGCGACCTCCGATGTCGGATCGTCGAGATCGCCGACCAGGATCGCGCTGGTCGGGCACACCGTCACGCACGCCGGCTCGAGCCCGGCGTCGAGCCGGTGCGAGCACAGGTTGCACTTCTCGGCCGAGTGGTCCTCGGGGTTGATGAAGATCGCGTCGTACGGGCACGCGGCGATGCACGCCTTGCAGCCGATGCAGATCGACTTGTCGAAGTCGATGATGCCGTCGGGCCGCCGGTACATCGCGCGGGTCGGGCACGCCACCGTGCACGGCGCGGCGTCGCACTGGTTGCAGCGCGTCACCTGGAACACGCGCCGCAGCGCCGGGAACATCCCGACCTCGACCGCCTTGACGTACGTCCGGTTCACGCCGAGCGGCACGCCGTTCTCGGACTTGCACGCCGTGCTGCACGCGTGGCAGCCGATGCAGCGGCTCTGGTCCAGCACCTTCGCCCAGCGCCGGATCTGGACCAGCTCGGTCATCCCGCGCTCCGGCGGATCTCGAGCCTCAGCGCCAGGCGACCGGACATCTTCCGCGGCACCCTAACAGGAGCCGTCACGCAGCGGGTGCGCTGGCCGGCACTGCCGCTCGAGCGAGCAGAGCCTCCAATATCACGGCGGCCCCGGCGCGATCCGCTACGGCGGCGCGGCGTGAGCTCGCGGAGATCGCGGACACGCGCGCTGGCACCGCGGGGCTGGGTCGTAGAGTAGCCGCCGGCCCGCATTGCCGGCGCAACCGATCAAACCACTGTGGCGGGGTACTAGACAAAAAAAGCCGCAGCCGGAGCTGCGTCACGGACGAGGTCCGGCGCTGCTTACTTCTTGCAGGTCATCTCGTAGACCCGGGTCCACGTCTTGCCCTTGTCCATCGACATCTCGCCCCACTGCTTCACGCCGGCCTTCGCGTCGGTCATATCGTGGTGGTCGCGGAACATCGCGTCGCCCATCGCGGAATGTGCCGTGAGGTCCCAGTCCATCTTGTTGTCCTTCATGCCGGCCGACTCGCCGCTGCTCCAGCCGCCGCCGCTCTCGACCATCACGCGCTTCCACTTCTTCGACGCCGGGTCGAAGGTGGTGAACGACTCGAAGCGGAACGGCTCCTTGCCCATCTTCGACTCGAACGAGCCGTGCATCCACCAGTTGTCGACCTCGAGCTTCATCTTCATGGTGGCGGTCATGTCCGCCATCTTCCCGGCCTTCATGTCCATGCCCTGACCCTTGCACTTCCAGGTGCCGGCCGCGCCCTTCGCCATGTCGGCGAGCTCTGCCGGCGGCTTCATCTCGGCCATGCCCGCCATCTTCGGGTCGGCCATCTTGTCGGCCGCCTTCGGCGCCATCTTGGGGTCCGCCATCTTGGGGTCCGCCATCTTCGGCGCCATCTTCGGATCCGCCGCCTTGGGATCAGCCTTCGGCTGCGCCGCGACAAGGCCCGTCATTCCGGCCAACACAATGGCAACTCGCGAGAACGTATTCATCTGTATGCTCCTCTTGAAAACGCGCACTATACTCAAATGCGAGAAGGAGACACTCCCTGTGACCGTGTTCCGTTGCGACGGACGCTCTGCCGTCAAAGCAGCCACGAGGGCGCGCTGATCTCGTGGAAACCTACCGTGGCCTCGCGGGTCTCATAGACGTGGTCAGTACCTCGGGATTCACACTTCTGGCGATTGCCTGGCTGATCAGCTGCGGCGGCGCGCACCAGCAACCAACGATAATCTCTGATCCGCCTCGGGTCGCCGAGCCCGCGCCGGCGCCGCAGGATCCCGATCTCCATCGGCCGCCACCGCGCCGGCTGCTCGATATCGACTGGACGAAGGTCTCCCTCACGAACGACGCCGACGCGACCGCGTTGTGGAAGCGCATCACGCCGGCCGGCGCCGACTGGGAAGACAAGCTCGGGGAGATCCCCGCCGCGCTGGCGCGGCCGCTGGCGATCGCCGTCCTGCACGGCGGCAACTTCACGTGTGCGAAGCCACCGGCCGGTGATTGTGCGAAGCCGGCGTACGACGTCGAGCCGCCCGCCGACACCGCGGGGTTCGATGATCCGTGCCTGCGCCGCTTGCTCGCGCTGTGGTCGATCGCGCAGCTCGAGGACGACGATGTGCCGGGCGTACGGGATGCGCTGCGCGGGATCGCCGCGATCCCACCGCCCGAGTCGCAGCTGGTCTCGGCCGCGCTCCACACCATCCCCGAGGCCGATCAGGACGCGCGGCTCGAGCTCCTCGCGATCGCCTGGCGCGCCGGGCAGCACGAGCTCGTCGATGTGGCGGTGGGCACGCTCGACGAGGCCCACCTGATCACCGCGGCCAGGGCGCAGCACTTCTCCGGCGCCCTCGAGGTGCTGTCCGCCGAGGGCCACCGCGCGGTCTACGTCGCCGCGATCAACGACGAGGCGCTCGCCCCGCGCGCCCGGACCGCGGCGATCGCGGACCTCGTCGCGCTCGCCGACAAGCTCCCGGCCGATGTCTCGGCCGCGCTGGTCGCGGCGGTGAAGTCGAAGGACTGCACGGTCGCGGCCACCGCCGCCCGCGCGCTCGATCAGCACGGCGATCATCGCTTCGTGCCGCGCCGGCCGCGCACCACGAGCTCCGCGGCGCTGATGCGCGCGATGTGCGTGCTCGCCAGCTACGAGGCCCTGCAGCACAACGACGAGGCCTCGCTGCTGGCGAGCTACCTGCCGGCGCGCGGCCTCGAGCGCGTCTCGATCACCTACGATCCGCTGTCCGACGTCGACAGCGACGGCGACGGCGACCCGCACACCAGCCATACCGCCGAGCTGGTGGCGCGCGCCGACGCCGTGCTTCCGGAGCTCGAGGATCTGATCCGGGCGATGCCGCATTGCACCGGGACGATCTGCGTGTCGGAGGAGCACGAGTTCCGGTTTGTCTGGATCCGAGCCGGGGGCGAGCGCCTGCTGTCGCGGATCGAGCTCGCCGATCGGCCGCCGTGCCCCTCGGCCAGGACAGACAAACCATAAAGATTCACAACGGTTGTTGCAGCGACGTGGATCTTGGCCGCGGCTGTGGCACCATGTTGCCTCCGTGTCAGCCGCTCGCTGGATTCGCATGCTCTGTTTCGTCGGGCTCGTCGGGCTCGTCGGGCTCGGGGCCACCACGGCGCGTGCCCAGGTCTTCAAGCCGCGCACCGGGACCAAGGCCGGCCCGATCGCCAAGGCCCCGCCCGCGACCGCCAGGAAGGCCGCCCCGGCCCCGGCCGCCGCCGCATCGAAGAAGCCGACCCGCGCGACGGGACCGACCCCGCGCCGTGTCGTCACCACCACGCCGGCGAAGAAGCCGCGCGCCACGGCCAAGGCCAAAGAGGACACCGAGGACGCGGTCGTGATCGATGACGACGATGACGACGTGACGATCACCGACGACTGAGCCGCGACCCTCGCGACCACGCCGTGGCGACCACGCCGTGATCGAAGCACCGGGATCTCACCGGAACGAGCCGCGCGCGCGTCGTTGCGCCCGGCGCGCGCGCCGGCGGCGAGGTCAGCGCATTCGCGGCATCGGCTGGCGCCCGTTGGCGCCCGGCGCCGCACGCCTGTTCAGTCTGCGCCGTGGCGCGCTGCAACACCCGGAGCGCTGGCAATGGTGCGATGGGCGCCAAAAAATTGCCTCGGTGATCGCGGCATGCGTATTTGCGAATCATGGATCGATCCCGTCGCCAGGGGGCGAACGGTTCCCGGCCGGCGACCGCGCCACCGGCATCGTCACGACTGACCGTTCGCAAGCACAAGAACCGGCGACGCCCCGGCTCGGTGTGGTCGCGCCTGCCCAAGCCGGGGGCGATCGCGGATGCGTGTGGCCGTGCCGTGCGGCGGTCGTTGCCCGCGGCCGCCGCGCTGGCCGTGCTCGGCGCGGTCGGCGGCGGGGTGTGGGCCGGCCATCGCTGGCTCACGACCTCCCCGCGGTTCGCGATCACGGCGATCACCGTCCAGGGCACCCACCACGTCGACCCGGAGGCCCTGCGCGCCGCGCTGCCGGTCCGCGCCGGTGACAACGTGTTCGTCGGGCTCGCCGGGGTCGCGCGCGCCGCGCGTGACAACCCGTGGATCGCCGGCGCCGAGGTCCACCGGATCCTGCCGCACACGATCGCGATCGAGGTCCGCGAGCACACCGCCGCCGCGGTGGTCGAGCTGGGCGAGCTCTACCTGGTCGACGCGAGCGGCCGGCCGTTCAAGCGCGCCGCCCTCGAGACCGGCGAGGGCGATGGCCTGCCGATCATCACCGGGATCGGCCGCGCCGCGTACACCGCCGACCCCGCGGCCGCCGCGGCCACGGTGCGCGGCGCGATCGCCGCGTTCGACGGCTGGAACCGCGCGGCGCGCCCGGCCATCGGCGAGGTCCACGTCGACCGCCACGGCGCGGTGACGCTCCACACCTTCGACCAGGCGATCGCGATCCAGCTCGGCGCGCTCGGCGCGGCGCTCGGCGGCCGCATGCACACGTTCGACGCCGCCTGGGCCGGGCTCAGCGACGCCGAGCGAACGCGGGCGCGCGCGATCCACCTCGACGCCCGCCTCGATCACGCCACCGTCGCCTTCGCGAAGGATTGAAGCAAGTTCCCCATGGCAAAGTCCAAGAGCAGCGAGATCATCGTCGGCCTCGACATCGGCACCACCAAGATCGCCTGCATCGCCGGCGAGGTGACCGAGGACGGCGTCGACATCATCGGGATCGGGACCGCGCCGTCCAAGGGCCTGCGCCGCGGCTACGTCGTCAACATCGACGCGACGGTGTCGTCGATCCAGCAGGCCGTGGACGAGGCCGAGAACATGGCGGGCTGCGAGATCTCGACGGTGTACGCGGCGATCTCGGGCGCGCACGTCCGCGGGCTCAACTCGCACGGCATCGTCGCGGTCAAGGACAAGGAGGTCCGCGACGTCGACATCGCGCGCGTCATCGAGCAGGCCAAGGCGGTCGCGATCCCGATGGACCGCGAGGTGCTCCACGTCCTGCCGCAGCAGTACGTCGTCGACGACCAGGACGGCATCCGCGACCCGCTCGGGATGACCGCGGTGCGGCTCGAGGCGCGGGTCCACATCGTGACCACCGCGGTGGCCTCGGCGCAGAACGTCATCAAGTGCGCGAACCGGTGCAACCTCCAGGTCGCCGACATCGTGCTCGAGTCGCTCGCGTCGTCGCAGGCGGTGCTCGAGGACGACGAGAAGGAGCTCGGCGTCGCGCTGGTCGACATCGGCGGCGGGACGTGCGACCTGATGGTCTACTGCGACGGCGCGATCGTGCACACCTCGGTGCTGCCGCTCGGTGGCGGCCACGTGACCAACGACATCGCCACCGTGCTGCGCACGCCGCTCGACTCGGCGGAGAAGATCAAGCGCAAGTACGGCTGCGCGTGGCGCGGCCTGGTCGACGACGGCGACAAGATGGAGGTGCCGTCGGTCGGCGGCCGCGGGCCGCGCGTGATGCCCCGGCGCGAGCTGGTCGCCGTGATCGAGCCGCGGATCGAGGAGATCTTCGAGCACGTCAAGAAGGAGCTGATGCGCTCGGGCTACTTCGACAGCCTCGCCGCGGGCGTGGTGTTGACCGGCGGCGCGACCGCGATGGAGGGCGTCGGCGACATCGCCGAGCAGGTGCTCGGGCTGCCGACCCGGCGCGGCGTGCCGATCAAGATCGGCGGGCTCGTCGACGTGGTGCGCTCGCCGGCGTACTCGACCGGCGTCGGCCTGGTCATGTTCGGCGCCAATCAGGGCAAGTGCATCCCGATGCCCGCGCGCGGCGAAGATCGGCCCGGCATGTTCAAGCGCGCGTGGAGCCGGCTGGCCGAGATGTTCTGAGCCGCCGCGGCGTCCGCTCCCCCGCGCGCGTCAGGCGGCAGCCTGGTAGACCTGCCCGTCGGCGCAGGTCGGCACGTACAGGTGCAGCGTCACCACGTTGCCGACCGGCCGCACGCGGTGGATCGCCGCCGGATCGAGCCGATCGATGTCGCCGACCACGCGCCGCGTCGTCCAGGTCGGCCGGACCAGGGAACCGCACGTGCGCTCGAAGCGCTCCTCGAGGATGGCTCCCGACAGCACGGTGGTGACCGTGACGACGCCGCCGTGGTCGTGGATCGGCGTGATCTGGCCCGGCAACCACGACAGGAGCCAGACCTGGAAGTCCGCCGCGGTGTGGACCAGCTCCCGGTTGTACTCCGCGCCCTCGCGGAACCGCGCCCGGCTGTGAAACGCCTCCCCGTGATCGCGAACCAAGCTCCTCAGGATGTTGCCTAGATCTGCTTGGGTCTGACCGGCTTTGACACATTGCACGGCGCGGGTAGTGCGGGGTTCATGCCGCGCCAGGTACCTGAGAAGACGTCCGTGACCAGAACTGATGCGCGAATTTCTGTGTTATTTGCGCTAATCTGGCGCATATGCCCGATCCGGAGGTGGTTGTCGGTGCACGGCAAGGGCTGCGCTCGGTGTTCGAGCGCGTCGCGATGGTCGCTCCGAGCGATCTGCCGGTGCTGCTGTTCGGGGAGACCGGCACCGGCAAGGAAGTGGTCGCGCGCGTGATTCACGACGGGTCGGCAAGGGGCGAGGGCCCGTTCTGGCGAGTCAACTGTGGAGCGCTGTCGCCGGAGCTGGTCGATTCGGAGCTGTTCGGCCATGAACGCGGCTCGTTCACCGGCGCGATCGCGCAGCGCAAGGGTTGGTTCGAGCAAGCCCATTGCGGCACGCTGTTCCTCGACGAGGTCGCCGAGCTATCGCCCGGCGTCCAGGTGCGGCTGCTCCGCGTCCTGCAGGAAGGCGAGCTGGTCCGGGTCGGCGGCACGCAGACCATCGTGGTCGACGTTCGCATCGTGGCGGCGACCCACCGCGATCTCGCCGCGATGGTGGAGGCCCGCGAGTTCCGCGAAGATCTGTTCTACCGGATCTCGGCGTTTCCGATCGTGATCCCGCCGCTGCGCGAGCGCGGCGGCGACATCGCCGAGCTCGCGAGGTACTTTGCCGCGCGCGCCGCGAAGCGGTTCGAGCTCCGCCCGGTCACCGTCGAGCCGCACGACATCGAGCTGCTGCGCGACTACGCGTGGCCCGGCAACGTGCGCGAGCTCGCGACGGTGATCGATCGCGCGGTGCTGCTCGGCGAGGGCCGCCGGATCGACATCGCGCGCTCGCTGAACCTGTCACCCCGCGCCGCGACGTCGCGCAGCATGACCGCCGGCCTCGCCCCGCCGCCCCGCGGCCACGGCCCCGCGCCACACGCCGCCGCCGCGTCGCCACACGCGGGCCACGCGGGCCACGTCGATCACACGGGCCACGTCGATCACACGGGCCACGTCGATCACGCGGGCCACGCCGGGCACGCAACGCCGGCACCCCACGCCCCGGCCTCACGTGCCGGCGCGCTCCCGGAGCCGGCCGCGGATCCCGCCACCATCGAGCCGCTCGACGACGTGATCCGCCGTCACGTCGAGGGCGCGCTCGCCGCGTGCAAGGGCCGGATCGACGGCCCGTTCGGCGTCGCGCACAAGCTCGCGGTCAACCCGCACACGCTGCGCGCCCGCATGCGCAAGCTCGGCATCGACTGGCGGCGCCACCGCAAGGCGTGAGCCCGGCGATCCTCGACGCACACACCGCAGGACCTGTGTCAGCCGCGCACGAAAAATGCGCAGCGCGCCGCCGATCGCAAGAAATCATCCACGCTCGCGATGAAAAAGTTGCCCGCATGGATCGACCACTTTCATATGGGCTCTACCAGGGGGCACCGGAATCACCATGGCACTCATCGAATTCGACGACGTCAGTCACGCAAAGATCCTCGTCATCGGCGTTGGCGGCGGAGGCGGTAACGCGGTCAACACCATGATCAGCGGCAACCTGGACGGGGTCGAGTTCGTGGTCGCGAACACGGACATGCAGGCGCTCGAGGCCAACATGGCGCCCCACAAGATCCAGCTGGGCGACGCCTTGACCAAGGGCCTGGGCGCGGGCGCCAACCCCGACGTCGGCCGGCGCTCCGCCGAGGAGAGCATGCAGCAGATCGCCGACCTGATCGCCGGCGCGGACATGGTGTTCGTCACCGCCGGCATGGGCGGTGGCACCGGCACCGGCGCGGCCCCCGTGATCGCGCAGATCGCGCGCGACTGCGGCGCGCTCACCGTCGGCGTGGTGACCAAGCCGTTCGGCTTCGAAGGCAAGAAGCGCGCGCGCCAGGCCGTCGAGGGCATCGAGCGCCTCGAGTCCGCGGTCGACACCCTGATCGTGATCCCCAACAACCGGCTGCTCGCGCTGGTCGGGGCGCAGACCTCGATGGTCGAGGCGTTCCGCAAGGCCGACTCGGTGCTGCTCAACGCGGTGCAGGGCATCAGCGACCTGATGACCGTGCCCGGCCTCATCAACGTCGACTTCGCCGACGTCCGCACGATCATGAGCGGGATGGGCCGCGCCCTCATGGGCACCGGCATCGGCACCGGCAAGCGGCGCGCGACCGAGGCCGCCGAGACGGCGATCAGCTCGCCGCTGCTCGAGGACGTCAGCATCGAGGGCGCCACCGGCATCCTGATCAACATCACCGGCGGCCCCGACCTCACGCTGCACGAGGTCAACGAGGCGTCGTCGCTGATCCAGCAGGCCGCCCACGAGGACGCCAACATCATCTTCGGCTCGGTGATCGATCCGAACCTCAGCGAGGAGGTCCGCATCACCGTGATCGCGACCGGCTTCCACAACGCCGCGCAGACCCAGATGATCGTCCCGCACGCCGGCGACCGTCACCACGCGCCAAGCCATGCGTCCCATGCGTCGCCGACCAAGCAGCGCGTGGCGCACGGCGCGGGCGCGCCGCAGATCGCGCTGCCGTACAACATCTCGACCCAGATCACCAAGGAGTACCCGGCCCCGCTGCCGCCGCGCCGCGCGGCGCAGATCGTCGAGGAGCCGGAGATCAACATCGACTGGGACGGCCCCGACACGGGCGAGCTCACCGCGGTCGAGCAGGCGCTCGCCGAGCTCGCCGAGCCGGTCCAGGATCTCGAGACGTCGGCGCGGATGGCCAGCGGCTCGGGCCCGGCGCCGGTCGACGGCACGCCGCTCGTTTCGCCCGACCGCAAGCGGGCGCAGTCGCGGCCGAGCATGAAGGCCGTGCTGTCGGGCGAGATCGACACCGAGAGCGAGCTCGACGTCCCGACCTTCATCCGGCGCCACGGCGCCACGCACCAGTAGCCCCGCCCCGCCGGGCTCGCCCCGCCGGGGCCTGGGGGCCGCGCGCGGGCTCACCTGCTCGCGACGCGCGCTACAGCGACGAGCAGGCGACGTCGCCCGACGACGCGCGAACCTCGACCGTGAGCTTCTGGCCGTCGGTGTACTTGCGCCACACGGCGTCGCTGACGTCGCAGGTGCCGTGCTCGCCGAAGCCCAGGGTCAGGGTCTCGATGCGCTTGCCCTGGCGCTTCGCGCCGAACGCCGCCGGGACGTCGGCCGGCGGGAGGTTGGCCGGCCACGCGGGCAAAAGGCCGCTGCCGGAGGCCTTGGCCTCGGTGACCGGCCTCCAGCGCCGCGCGGTGAACCGGCACCAGCTGTCCATCACCGGCTCGGAGCGGTACTTCGGCTTGCACTTCTTGATCTGCTCGAACGTGCCGTCCTTCTTGTCGCGCCGCTCGTTGTGGCACTCCTCGCCGTCCTCGACCTGGCGCTTCGAGCGCTCGCGCTCGCGACACGTCGGAAACTGCGCGTCGGGCGGCACCTGGTTGCGCCAGGCCTCGTCCTGGCGCTCGTTGAACTCCTCGATCGCGATCGTGCGCTGCCACGTGTGCCCGGAGACCACGACCTGCGCCTGCTGCGTGCGAATGCAGCGCCACCAGATGCCGACGCCGAAGATCGCGAGCACGGCCACCACGAACGGCCAGCGCCGGCGGCGGCGGCGCGGCGCGGGCCTGGCCGCGGCGGTCGCCGGATCGGCCACGCCCCTGACCTGGGCGGCGCCGTCGAGCACGGAGCCGCAGTGCGTGCAGTTCTTGGCCTGGGCGCTCTGCGGGGCGCTGCACGCCGGGCACGTCCGATCCGAGCCCTCGTAGGCGTGGCCGTCGACGCGCTGCTGCTCGCCCTCCTTGGGGAAGTAGCGCTTGTCGGGGTTCTGCGGCGCACCGCAGTTGGCGCAGTAGCGCTGGCTCTTGCCGAGCAGGCCGCGCGC
>Ga0137459_1000640_pt1 | contig 11942 bp, 7 predicted proteins | sample EasRivERMGT700_2_FD_104908 | JGI IMG/M metagenome (GOLD analysis project Ga0137459, IMG submission 104908) | Soil microbial communities from meander-bound floodplain in the East River, Colorado, USA - East River MetaG ERMGT700_2 | ecosystem: Environmental > Terrestrial > Soil > Floodplain ...
GAGCGCGCCGTTGAGCGCGAGCAGGTCGCTGCGGTCGGAGATGTCGCGGATGGTCTCGAGGATCTCGCCGATCCGCCCGGCGTGGTTGGTCAGATCGCCGATCCGGACCACCATGCGGTCCGTTGTCTCGAGCGTCCGCTCGGCGTTGGACAGCACGCCGCGGACCGACTCGGCGACGTGGGCGGCTGCCTCGAACAGCGACTCCATGGTCTGCCGGATCTCGGCCATCGCGGTCGATTGCGAGGCCGCCGCCGCCTCCTGCTCCTGCGACGCGGCGTAGATCTCGGTCGCCGCGGCGGCGAGCAGGACCGAGGTCTCGTGGATCTGGCGAACGATCCGGCCCAGGCTCTCGATCATCGCGCGGAACGCGGTCGCGACATCGCCTTCGCCGGCGATCCGGATCTCGAGGTCGCCCTTGGCGAGCGCGCCGGCGGCGGCGCTGAGGCCGCGGAGCGTCTCGACCAGCTCGTTGAACTTGGTCGCGAGCACGCCGGTCTCGTCGTTCTGCGTCACCGGGACCGTCGCCACCTCGTCGAGCTTGCCGACCTCGGTGATCTGCTGGACCGCCCGCGTGATGTCCTGGAGCGGACGCAAGACCTCGATCGAGAGGAAGATGGCGCACACCGGGGCCCACGCGATGAGCACGAGGAAGAACGCGACGAGCGTGATCACCAGCGAGCTCGAGGTCCACCTCGGGATGCCCGTCGCCACGACCACGACGAGGCCGTTGGACGCGACCGCGCGGGCTGCGACCTCGGCGTCTCGGGAACTGGCTTGGGAGTCAGTCTTCTCGAGCTCCGGGGGAGTGGACGCGGAACCCGCTCCCTGCCCGGGCACCTGCGACGCCTTGTTCGCCAGCCAATCGGCCAGCGGTTGCGACAGCGTACGCTGCCCGGCGATCACCTCGCCGTTGCGGTTCGAGATCGATACCACCAAGCCATCGGTGCTGGCCTGACCCGCCAGGCGCGTCAACTTCGCGGTGTCCGCCGGATCGACCGTGCCGAGCTGGCGGCTGAGATCCGAGGCCGCGATCGAGCATTGCATGCGCACGTCGCTCGTCGCGCGGTCGGTGTCCACCGACACACTCGTCGCGGAAACCCACACCGGCGGCCCCATCGCGGTGGCCAGCATCAGGTAGAGCAGCTTGAACCGCAGCGACGTGCGATCGCGCCGGATCGTGATCCCGGCCTTGTGTGCCAGCTCGAACACGGTGCGTCCCGGGGCGTTCAACCAGACCGACATCAGCGGGATCGTGAACGGGATGCTGCCGAGGAGGACCCCGATCCACATCAGCACGCCGCCCTCGACCGCGCGCGGCGAGATCGCGGCGTCGGCGTCGAACAACAACAGCAGGACCATGCCGGTGATCAGCTGGCTGGTCCACGCGCCGCTCACCCACAGGAGCATCCGGGTGGGGCCACGCCGGATCATCTCGTCGACGTTCTGGAGCTCGTGCGGATGGGGCGGGCGGGGCGTGGTCTCGATCCATCGCTCGATGGCTCCGAACACGCGCCCGAACCCGTACATGATCAAGAGCGTTCGTCCGACCCCGAGCCCGAAGAACAGGAGCATCGCGCGGCCGAAGTCCACGGCTCCGAGGCCATTCACGAACGCCAGCGGGATCAGGGTTCCGACCGCTAGATCGAGCGGGAAGTACATCAGCCGAACACGGGCCAGGAGCGACTTGGGCATGGTTCCTCACGAAGCGCGGAGTCGGGCGGCCGAGAGCCTGGAAGAGGGACTACGCCCAGCACGACGATCCTGGCGCGCAGGCGCGACGGGGCGAAGGTCGCCTACCGCGGCCCACGCCGCGTTAGTGATCGAAACAACCGATCGCATCGGTCGCAATCTTGCACGAGCACGAACCAACAAATCCAGCCTTTGTACCGTTAGCGTCAGTAGATCCCCGGCGAACAGCCATGCTCGGTGGGGCTCCCCTGGCGCCGTGCTCGATCCCCACGCCAGACGCGACCTCACTGCGAGTGACAGAACCTGGGGCCGGTTTGCCGCTGCATTCCGCAGGAGGCTTGACGAGCGAGGGGAGGTCTTGCAACGCCTTCATTGACCGTGAATCGAGATGATATTACCAGGTTAACTTGCTGTCCGGGGGTGCGAAACCCTAGAACTTGGGGCGCTGCTTCTTGTACTTCTCGGTCAGGTCTTGCAGGTACGTCGCGAGGGCGAGGAGCTCATCATCCTCGCTCGCGCGCGAGATGTAGATATGGTGCAGCTCGCCGCCATCCTCGCCGCCGGGCTCCTTGAGCTGCAGGCTGACATAGCCCTCGTCTTCGTCCTGCGTTCCCACGTTGCGGCCGGGAATGTCGATCGCGTCGATCAGCTTCCACAGCTTCCGCGTCTCCTTGTCGGAGAGGTTGATCGACCCGAGCTTGTCGGCGGACTCGTCGCGCGCGTAGCTGACCCACATCGAGCTGCCGGTGATCCGGATCTGCCACTCGTCGAGCTCCGGCAGGTTCGACACGAAGTCGAGGCGCCGGCCGTTGGTCTCGCCGCGATCGACATCGCCGCCGCTCCGCTCACCCTGCACGTAGTTGCCGCCGGCGCCGGGGCACGCGGTGACGAGGCAGACGAACACGACGAGCAGGCACCGCACGGCGCCGAGCATAGCAGTATGTTCGCCGGCCGTGCCGCTCCGGTTCTACGACCGCGTACTCGACGCGCCGATCCGGATGCGTGACGGAACGCACCGCGCGACGACGCTCGCGGCGACCTGGCGGCGGTTCGCGCCGGTGGCCAAGCGCGCCGGCGTCACGCGGATCGCGGAGCTCACCGGGCTCGACACGCTCGGCATCCCGGTGTTCGCGTCGATCCGGCCGATGGGGCGGTCGCTGTCGACCCAGCAGGGCAAGGGCACCAGCGCGCTCGCCGCGAAGGTCAGCGCGCTGATGGAGAGCCTCGAGACCTGGAGCGCCGAGCACCTGGTCCTGCCGGTGATCCGCGCCTCGTCGCGCGCGCTCCGCGACCGGGCGGTCGACGTCCGCGCGTTGCCCCGGCCGCGCGGCCGGCTCGATCGCGACGCGCGCTGGCGCTGGGTCGAGGGCTGGGAGCTCGCCGGCAACCGCCCGCTGCTGGTTCCGGAGCAGGCGGTCACGCTCGACACCACGTTTCGCGTGCCGCCGATCTTCGACATCTCGTCGAACGGGCTCGCGTCGGGCAACCTGCTGGTCGAGGCGATCGTGCACGGGTTGTGCGAGGTGATCGAGCGCGACGCCGAGGCGGCGTGGCGGCGCTCCGGCGGTGATCGCCGGATCGTGCTCGATTCGATCGCGGATCCGGCGTGCCGTGCCCTGATCGACCGGATCGTGCACGCCGGCGCCCGGGTGTTCGTGTGGGACATCGCGGGCGGCGATGCCGCGGTGCCGGTGATCGGCGCGGCGATCATGGAGGATCCGAACGAGCCGGCGTGGCGAACGCTCGGGTTCTACCAGGGCTTCGGCGCCCACTGGCTCCCCGAGGTCGCGATCGCCCGCGCGCTGACCGAGGCCGCGCAGACCCGGCTCACCTACATCGCCGGCGCGCGCGACGACTTCTTCCCGTTCGACTACGAACGCGCGACGGATCCCGCGCTGCTCGCCGCGCTGTGGCAGCGGTTCGGGAGCTCGTGCGACGAGCCGGTCGCGTTCGACGACCTGCCGCGGCTGCCGGCCCGCTCGCTCGGCGACGCGCTCGCGCAGCTGGTCGCCACCCAGCGCCAGGTGATCGCCGTCGATCTGACGCACCCGGATCTTGGTGTGCCGGTCGTCAAGGTGATCGTCCCCGGCCGCGCGACCGACGTGGAAGCGATGGGCTAGCGAGAACGCGGACGCACGCGCTGCGATGCGGGTCTGTGCCTCCGCTGCTCGGACCGGCAACTCCGCCATTCGCGTGGGGCCCTGTTCGTGCCATCGCCGAGCTTCGGGAGAACGCGGACACGCGCGCTAGCGACGCGGGCTGGGCCCCTCCCTCATCTGTCGACCGCCGTATCACGATGATCGTCGGTGCCATCCCCACGACCGACCGACGACCCACCACCCGGCCTGGGAATCTATTTCGGTCGGTGGCCCAGCCCGCGTCGCTGCGCTGCGCGTTGTCGCGCCGCGGACGCTTCTCCGGGTGTCGTCATTCGAGGGGGCACGTCGCCTGATCTTTCATGGCGTCTGCGGAGCAGCACGTGACTGACCCGGGACACCCGGTTGCAGGCATCCCCCTCCGTCAAGGCTGCGTTCCAACGCTACGAGGAGGTCGGGAAATTCTGGACCGGGGCGCTCAAGGCCCCGATATCTCGGTTCATGGTGCTGTGAAAGTCACGCGCTTGCTTCGCCCCGCCATCCGGGGCCGCAGGTTCCGCCGGGGGCTCCACGCTCGCCGGGTAGTCGCCCGGTGGTCGCAGATGCTCCTTATCCGTTGAGGAACCAACCTCGACAAGACCATCGAGGATCTCCGGCGGCTGATCGAGCAGGCAGTCCGCAATGATCGAGTCCGATCACGAGCGCTGTCACGACGAGAACGAGTAGCGCTGCGAACCGCTCGCGTGAGGTTCTGAGCCCCGTGCAGCCGGTGTGGTGTTGCACGTGTAGGCGTCCGGCGCCTGCGGCGAGTGGGCCCGAGCTCGTCGAGGAACGCCTGCAGCATGGCGGGCCTCGGAGAGCGCACCCGAACGCGCTGTGCCCTCGATCCACGCCAACGCGCGCGTGAGGCGATGGGGGGTCTCGGCGAGCGGTAGCTTCCACGGCCGGTGGCAGCGGGGCACAGGTAGTTGAGTGTTGCGGCGGCGGGTCCTGCACGATCCGGTCGTACGCTGTCTCCCGCGAGACCGAGGCCGCCCCATCGCCGGCAGCGCGCGTGTGTGCGTTCTACCGGACGCGTGCGCGAGGATCCGGGGGGAGCGGGTTCGGAGGGGAGCGTGGTTGCGGACCGGCAATTCGATCCATGCGCCATGCGGGAGAGTATTGCTCGCCGACGTGGTGAATACTTCGGGGCGTGGCGACCATCGTGTTCGTCGGACCGACGCTGGCCGCGGCGGAGGTCGCCGCGCGGCTGCCCGGCGCGACGGTCCTGCCGCCGGTCGCGGTCGGCGAGGTGCTCGCGCTGGTGCGCCGCCGCGGGGTCACGCGGATCGCGATCATCGACGGATTCTTCGAGCGCATGGCCGCGGTGTGGCACAAGGAGATCCTGCTCGCGCTCGAGCGCGGGATCGCGGTGTGGGGCGCGGCGAGCATGGGCGCGCTGCGCGCCGCGGAGCTGGCGCCGTTCGGGATGCGCGGGGTCGGGGCGATCTACCGTGGGTTCGCCAGCGGCACGCTGGTCGCCGATGACGAGGTCGCGGTCACGCACCTGCCGGCCGAATATGGCTACCGCGCGACCTCGGAGGCGCTGGTCAACCTGCGCGACGGGATCGCCCGCGCCCCGATGCTGGGCGCACGGACGCGCGCCGCGCTGGTCGCGCTCGCCCGCGGGCGGTTCTATCGCGAACGCAGCTGGGAGGCGCTGATCGACGATGCGCGCGCAGCCGGCCTGCCGCGCCGGCAGCTCGACGGCCTCGCGGCGTGGCCCAAGCCGGACCGCAAGGCGGCCGATGCCCGGCTGTTGCTGCGCCGGCTCGCCGAGCGCAGCGACATCAGGAGCCCTGAAAAGCCGCCGCCGGCGATCCGTGTGCCGCGGACGTGGGCGTTGCGCCAGCTGGTCGCCTGGCAGACGGGCGGCCGTCGCTGATCAGTCCTCGCGTTGGCGGCATGCCGGGGACACACCCGGGGCGCACAGAGGCCAGGGGAGGCGTGGAGGGGGAGCCGCGTAGCATGTGGTAACTTCGAGTCATGTCGGCGAAATCCAAGGAAGAGCTGAAGCATCAGGCCGAGGAGACGTCCGATCGGCGCGAGCTCTACCTGCGCGAGGGCCGCACGCTCAGCGTCGAGGCCGCCGGCACCGACGAGCTCGTCGAGATCCGCAGCTCGTCGGGGCAGGTCGAGCTCCGCATCAAGCTGACCGAGGAGGGCCCGGTGCTCCAGATGGAGAGCGTGCGGCTCCAGATCAAGGCGAGCGAGGCGGTCGAGATCGAGGCCAAGCGGATCGAGCTCAAGGCGACCGAGACGCTCCAGCTCGCGAGCGGCAACGAGGTCAAGGTCGACGCCGAGGGCGAGGTCCGCGTGAACGGCAAGATGATCTACCTGAACTAGCCGGCCGTGCCGACGGCAATGATATCGTGACGGCCTCGATGGACCCCGGGCACGCGGCGCCAGTGCTGGGGGGAGGTCGGTTCGAGCTCCGCGGGACCCTCGGGGCCGGTGGCGCCGGGGTGGTCTATCGCGCGTTCGATCGCCAGCTGCAGCGCGAGGTCGCGCTCAAGCTGCTGCGCCAGGCCTCGGGGCGCGATCTGTATCGCTTCAAGAAGGAGTTTCGCGCGCTCGCCGACATCGTGCATCCCAACCTCGTCGCGCTCCACGAGCTGCACGCGGCGGACGGCGAGTGGTACTTCACGATGGAGCTGGTCGAAGGTGTCTCGTTCATCGACTGGGTCCGGCCGTCGCGCGGCGAGCTGGGGCCGACCCGGACTCGCCAGGACATCGTCGCGTCGCCGGCCGACGTCAGCCGGCTGCGCGGCGCGGTGGTCCAGCTGGCCGATGCGCTGATCGCGCTGCACCGCGCGGGCAAGCTGCATCGCGATCTCAAGCCGTCGAACGTGCTGGTCACCGGGACCGGCCGGCTCGCGCTCCTCGACTTCGGGCTGGTCGCCACGGTCGCCGAGGGCGATCCGGAGCGGCTGGCCGTGGGGACCCCGGTCTACATGTCGCCGGAGCAGGCGGCGGATCAGCCGCTCGGCGAGGCGAGCGACTGGTACTCGCTCGGCGCGATGCTGTACGAGGCCCTGGTCGGGCGGCGGCCGTTCGAGGGCGACTCCGAGCAGGTGATGACGCGCAAGCAGACCGAGCAGCCACCATCGCCCCGCCAGCTCACCAGCGCGGCGCCGGCGGAGCTGTCGCGGTTATGCATGCAGCTGCTGCAGCCGGCACCCGAGGCGCGGCCGAACGGGCTGGCGATCCTCCACGCGCTCGGCGCGGCCCCGTCGGAGATCACCCGGACGATCGAGCGGAGCTACCCACCGCCGATGTTCGTCGGCCGCGCGGCCGAGACCGAGATCCTGCGGCGGGCGCTCGCCGATGCCCGGCGCAGCGGCGTCGCGATGCTGATCAAGGGCGGCAGCGGGATCGGCAAGAGCACGCTGATCCGCCGGTTCCTGCGCGGGCTCGGCGACACCGTGTTCGTCCTCGAGGGGCGCTGCTTCGAGCGCGAGGCGGTGCCGTTCAAGATGCTCGACGGCGTGGTCGACTCGCTGGCCGGGGCGCTGGTCGGCTTGCCGCTCCAGGTCGCCGAACAGCTCGCGCCGCACGATCTGGGCTCGCTGATCCGGCTGTTCCCGGTGCTGCGCCGGGTGCCCGCGTTCACCGAGCTGGCGGCCGCGAGCCCCGCGCCGCCGGATCCGCAGGAGATGCGGCGCCGCGGGTTCGCCGCGCTGCGCTTCGTGCTGACCCGGCTCGCGCGCATGCGGCCGGTGGTGATCTTCGTCGATGACGCCCACTGGGGAGACGCCGACAGCGCGGTGGTCCTCGCGGAGCTGGTCCACGGCGCCGAGCCCGGGATGCTGATCTTCGTCGCGCACCGCCCGGAGGACTACCTGGGCGTCATGGCCCAGGTCCGCCGGCCGCCCGGCGGCTATGCCCGGCGCGGCGATGTCCGCGAGCTCGAGATCCTGCCGCTGTCCGACGGCGAGGCGGTCCTGCTGGTCACCCAGCTCGCCGGCGACACCCTGCGGTCGGCCGATGTCGTCGCCGCCGGGGGCGGCAACCCGCTGGTGCTCACCGAGCTGGCGCGATCGCCCGAGGTGTCGCCGGCCCTGCGGATCGACGATCTCGTGCGCGAGCGCGCGCTCAAGCTGTCGCCGGACGCGCAGGCGATGCTGGCGGTGTCGAGCATCGCGGCGCGGCCGCTGCCGGTCGAGATCGCGGCGCACGCCGCCGGCGTGGTCGGCGGCCACGACGAGGCGACCCAGCTCTCGGTCGAGCGGCTCGCGACGCTGCGCCAGGTCGGCGACCAGATGATCCTGCACCCGGCGCACGACCACGTGCGCGTCGCGGTGCTCGCGAGCCTCGACCCCGAGGCCCGCGCGGGCTGGCACGAGGCGCTGGCGCGCGCGTTCGAGGCGGTGCAGGGGCCCGAGCAGCTCGACTCGCAGGCGGTCGTCGAGCACTGGCTCGCCGCCGGCCACCCCGCGAACGCCGCCCACCACGCGGTGTCCGCGGCGCTGCGCGTCGAGGAAGCGTTCGCGTTTCGCCGCGCGGCCGAGCTCTACGAGATCGCGCTCGCGTACGGCCCGTGGGACGCCGCCGGCCAGCGCGACCTGCTCCGCCGCAAGGCCCACGCGCTGCAGTGCGCCGGCCAGCTCGACGAGGCCGCGCAGGTCTACGCCCACGCCGCCCAGCTGCTGTCCGACGGCGACGCGATCGATCTCGAGCGGCTGCACGTCGAGGTGCTGCTGCGCCGCGGCCGGCTCGACGAGGCGCTGCCCGCGGCCGAGAAGCTGCTCACCCAGGTCGGGATCCGGATCCCGCTGTCCGGCCGGACGTCGCGCACGCGGCTCGCCACGCAGTGGCTGCAGGTCAAGCTGCGCGGCCTCGACTACGTCGAGCGCGACGCGTCCGCGATCCCCGCGCACGACCTCCTGACCATCGACGTGCTGTACTCGATCGCGTCGAGCCTGGCGTTCGCCGATCCGGCGCTCGGGCGCGTCGTGCAGTCCGAGCTGGTCCGCGCGGCGCTCGATGCCGGCGAGCCGGTCCGGGTCTGCCTCGCGCTCGCACAGGAGGTCTGCTACGCGGCGGCCGGCGGGAGCCGCAACCGCGCGGTCGTCGAGGCGGTCGCGGAGCGGCTCAAGTCCGTCGCGCTCCGGATCGCCTATCCGCACGTGATCGGGCTCGCCGACACCGCGATGGGCATCGCGGCCCACATGAACGGCCGCTGGACCGACGCGCGCGGCCACCTCGAAGCCGGGCTCGCGACGCTGCGCGATCACGGCGCCGGCGTGCGCTGGGAGATCGACATCGGCGAGACGTTCTGGCTCGCGACCCTGTTCTACCTCGGCGAGTGGCGGGAGATGGCGCGGCTCACCCAGCTCCTGTTGCGCGAGGCGAGCGACCGCGGCGATATCGTCGCGCAGCAGAGCCTGCGCACCGGGCGCTGCAACATGGCCTGGCTGCTGCTCAACCGGCCGGACGAGGCGCAGACCCAGCTGGCCACGGCGGCCCAGACGCTCGGCGAAGGCTTCCACCTGCCGCACGTCCAGGCGGTCGTCGCGCAGGTCAACATCGAGCTCTACCTGGGGCACCCGGCCGTGGCGGCGCGCCGGCTGTTCGAGGCGTGGCCGAGCATCGAACAGATCGGCGTGATGCGGCTGCAGCAGCCGCGCGTCGAGCTGAATCTGCTCAGGGCCCGCGCGCTGCTCGCCGACACCGCGCAGCCCGATCGCCTGCGTGCGGCGCGCGCGCTGGGCGACAACCTGCTGAAGGAAGGCGCCGGCTGGGCGTCGGCCCTGGGCCACCTCGTGCGCGCGGCCGTGTTCGCGTGGGACGATAACGACGACGCCCGCATCGAGCTCGCGCAGGCCGAGGATGCCCTCGTCACGTCCGGTATGTTTGGATTGTTGCACATCGCACGGCTCCGCCGTGGCCGCCTGGAGGGCGGGGCAGGGGGCATCGCGCGCGCCCAGGCGGCCCGCGACATGCTGCGAGACCTGGGTGCGGCCGACCCCGACCGAGTAGCGGCCCACATGCTGCCCTGGCCTACGTAACCTGATATACCCTGACCCGGGTTCGCCACTGATCCGCGTGGGGTCGTTAGACGTACCTGGATAGACGGCGCTTTCGCCGGGATGAGGCAACTAGCAGTGTCAGACATCGCTCAGCACATCGCGGTCTCCCAGCGAGTTCAAATCGAGGACCTTGACTGGGAGATGGCGCGGAAGATCGGCTTGACCAAGCAGGAGATCGACAGCCTCGCGTACTTCGCAGACGTCGAGAGCCAGACGGTCTATTACTTCCTCGAGGTCGCCAAGCTGGAGGTCGTCCGCGATCCGGAGCTGCTCACGTTCCTCACCATGTGGAACTACGAGGAGTACTTCCACTCGCACGCGCTGACCCGGCTCATGACGGAGTGCGGCGTCGCCGTCGACAACCCGACCGACCGCTCGACCAAGATCCGGGCCGGCGCGCGGTTCAAGGCCAAGTTCGAAGACCTGACGCAGACGCTGATCGCCAAGCTCATGCCCAGGACGTTCGTCGCCTTGTGGATGTTCTGGGGCGCGCTCCAGGAGTGCCTGACGACGCAGGCCTACGAGGAGCTTGCCAAGACCACGCAGAACCCGGTGCTCGCCGAGCTGTGCCGCCGGATCGCCAAGCAGGAGCGCCGGCACTTCGCCTACTACTTCAACCAGGCGCGCGTGAAGCTCGAAGGCCAGAGCTGGGCCCAGAAGTTCACGCGCTGGATCGCCAAGAAGTTCTACGCGCCGGTCGGCGGCGGCGTGAAGACCGACCAGGAAGGCGCGCGGCTGGTCGCCCAGCTGTTCCCGGGCGACAAGATATTCGAGGTCATGAGCTACATCGAGAAGCGGATGGCGCAGCTGCCGGGCATGGACGGCCTCGACTGCTGCACGCGCTGGGCGACCAAGGTCCAGCCGATGCTGCCGCCCGAGACCCGCGCGACCTCCGTGCCGCTCGATCTGTCGGCCGCAGCCTAGCTGCTTCCGCTTCCGCCCCGCTTCCGCCCCGCTTCCGCCCCGCTTCCGCCCCGCTTCGGCTCTGGCGGCTGCTGTCTGCGCCGGCTCTGGAGCTGTCCGCGCGGCTCTGGAGGCCGTTGCCCGCGCCGGATCTGGCGAGATCGCGGACACGCTTGCTAGCGACGCGGGTCTGGGCCCCTCGGTCGTCCGTTAACCGCCGTATCACGATGGCGGGCCGTGCCATCTCCACGACCGGCCGGCGTTCCACCACCCGGCCGTGCAATTTATCTCCCTCAGGGACCCAGCCCGCGTCGCTGCGCTACGCGTTGGCGAGCACACGATCCGGATCTGGGATTCGGTGATCCAGGTCCCGACCGTGAGCGGGCGAGCGGGTGAGCGGACCGGTGGTACGATTACGAGCGGACAAATTATCCGACTGATAGAGGACATGTTGTCCGACTTTCATCGGTCAGTCGGTCCGACTCAAGGCGGTAGAGCGGTCAGACTAAGGGCCGACAACAAGTCCGACTTCTAGCGGACAAACTCGTTGTGCTCGCGGTGACGCGAAGATGCAGCTGCACCGCGAGATTGTGCACGCATGACGATCCAGGCTCCTGGTGAGCACGTGTCGGGATCCGCGGCAAATCGCTTCGTCTACGACGTGTTCGTGCTCCATGCCGAAGCCGCGGCGGACTGCAAGCTCACGATGCACGTGCAGTCGCTCGTGAAGCTCGACTTCCGGGACCCATCGCGAACGCTCGCCGATGCGTGAGGATCCACTTCTAAAACGCTCGCCGATTGCCGAAATATTATGAGAATTCGCGCTATTATCATACATGGATTCGCCTTCGTAAACCGTAGGTCGCCGGATCATACCCGGCCAGCGGCTCGACATAAGAAGGCCCGAGCTTGGACGAGCGGGTGTCCAGCTTGAGGACCTCAACCGGAGCGTCCGGTCCAGTAGTGCTAGAGTTCCTCGCATGCGGGCGCTCCCGTGGGTCGTGGTGGTCCTTTTCTCGGTGGCGTATGCCGGGCCCGCAGCGCCGATCGCGCCCGAAGAGCTGCGCCACGAGCTGTTCGACAAGGTCGTCATCGCCGAGGCGAAGCGCGACTGGGGGGCCGGGGCGATCACCGTCGAGCACGTACCGAGTGAACATGACACGAGGCTGGTGATGACGCGCTC
>Ga0137459_1000642_pt1 | contig 11922 bp, 11 predicted proteins | sample EasRivERMGT700_2_FD_104908 | JGI IMG/M metagenome (GOLD analysis project Ga0137459, IMG submission 104908) | Soil microbial communities from meander-bound floodplain in the East River, Colorado, USA - East River MetaG ERMGT700_2 | ecosystem: Environmental > Terrestrial > Soil > Floodplain ...
GACGTGATGGCTAGCTGTGCTGCACCGCCTCCGCGCTGCGTTTGGACTGGTACGAGGTTCCATCCCGCCACATCGCGAACAGGATGCCGGCGAGCTTGCGGGCGAGTCTGTGAGGTTTCCCGAGCGGGCGGTGCTTGCGGGCGCAGCGACCTCGGCACTCCTTCCGGCGCGACGGCGTCATACCCGAAGCGGTCGAGATGCGGCTCACGATCCAAGCTGAGCTTGGGCCGGAGGCCGATGAGATCGAGGAGCTGCGGCAACGCGTGGCGGCAGCCGTGGCAGCGATCGGCGCAGAACGCCGGCGCACGGGGCAGCGCGTGTACGGTCGACGCGCGGTGCTGCAGCAACCGTGGTGGGGACGGCCGACGAGCTTCGAGCCCCGGCGCAACCTGCGACCGCGGGTAGCTGCTCGCTGCTCGCAGCAAAATGGGCGCGCATCGAGCGCTGCTGCGTAACCGGGCGTTCCTGGTGGACTACGCGGCAGCGCGGCAGGTTGGCATCTGTTACCTCAGTCGCGGGGCGCCCCGGTCGGGGATCTTCCCCCGGTCGGGGATCCCCTAAAAAACATCCAAGTCTTCGACGCAGGGGACATTTCAAGTGTAGGGTAGGGTTGTTTCGATGACGTTCACGCACAATCTGACGAGTGCTGCTCGTCGTCACCTTCACGCGGCCGAAGCGCTCCGTACCGGTACTCACCGCGGTGTCGCCGGTATCTCTACGGGATTGCCGCCGAATGCGCCATCAAAGCGATGATGGAGGTCTCAGGGCCGCGCCTCAATGACGCCTTCTACAAGCACTTCCCCGAGCTGCGTACCATCCTCCGCACCGCGCTTCAGGGTCGGCGCGGACAGACGCTCGCGAGGTTTGTCGCGGACGATTCTTTCATGAACAACTGGCACATCCACATGCGCTACGCTGACGCGCGGCAAATCCGCGATGAGTGGATCGAACAATGGGCTGAACAAGCGAGGCGCGTCGTTAGCGCGATGGGCACATGAGCGGCGTGACTCGCTTTGATGACAGCTTGCCTGCGCTGGTAGCTGTCATTGTTTCGGAGCTTGGCGGCGACGTGGTCGAGGAAGGCGCGGTGCTACGCGACGCGTTTGGCAGGCTCGCGTTTTTTACGTCGCGAAAGCTTTCGGAAGCAGCCATCGAACGCTTGACCCGCAACCTGCTTGCAGCGCTTGGGGGATATGCGCGTGCCGATCGTCCGGTTGCGGATAGTGATGACTTCAGTACTGCGTCTGTCCTGGAAGATCCTTCGGCACTGCGAGTCATGGTGGGGCCGCACCGAGTCCGGTTCGTCGATCGGAGACTGGTGGGTGTCGACTGGCTTCGCGCGCCCGCACCGCCCGCGCCGCCACCACCCCGGTTCGTATTTGCCAGCATCAAGGGCGGTGTTGGTCGCTCGACTGCGCTGGCGGTCGTCGCGACGCACCTGACTTCGCGCGGCAAGCGCGTGCTCGCAGTCGACCTCGATCTCGAGGCGCCGGGGCTCGCCTGGACGCTGCTGGCGGAGGACACGTTTCCTCCGTTCGGAATCCTCGATGCGTTGGTTGAGAACAACATTTCTGGCCTCGACGCGGCGTTCATGGCGGACCTCATTGGCCCTTCGGCGTTGGCGCACAAGGGCGGGCGACTCGATGTCATTCCGGCGTTCGGTCGCAGTTCGATCGAGCATCCGGCGGACGTGCTCGCCAAGCTCGCTCGGGCGTACGCCGAGGACATCCGGCCCGATGGCTCGATAGCGACGATCCTCGATCAGGTTCGCACGATTATCGATGGGTACGCCGACCCCACAAGATACGATGCTATCCTGATCGACGCTCGAGCAGGTCTTCACGAGACGTCAGCTTCGGCGATCCTGGGCCTGGGAGCAGAGGTGTTCCTGTTCGGGTTGGACGAGCCGCAAACGTTCCGTGGCTATGCCGTTCTGCTCGCTCACCTGTCGCGCTTCCTCTCCGGCGAGGAGCGCCCCGAGTGGACCGAACGGCTCACCATGGTCCAGGGCAAGGCCCCCGTGGACGTGGAACAGCGACAAGCATTCGTGGAGCGGTGCCGAGTGCTATTCGAGGAAGCGGGGTTTGCGCCACCGGCGGTGCAGCAAGTCGATGCGGCACCTGTACCGCTGCCGGGCGGGCCGTCGTTCAAGGACGTGCCCTGGAGCGAAGATGTGTCGGATGAGGAGTTGTTTGCTGCTGACTGGTCGATTCGCGAGCCCGTAGCGGTTCTCGATGATGCGCGATTCCAGCGCTTCGACCCGATGCGAAGATGGGATCTCTTGTCGGAGTCCGTCTACCTCGTAGCGTTCCAGCAGCTTATCGAGCGAATCGAATCATCGCTCGGCGTGGATGAGGAGGGGACATAAATGTCCGCGAGCTCGGATTTCGCTGCCATCCGCATGGCAATCGCGGCGTTTCCAGCTGACGTTGCTACCGATGCGATCGGGACTCATCGTCCTACCATTGATGAGATCTTCTCTCCGGAGAACCATGCGGGTGCGCTCGACACATCGTCGCCGATCGTGGTGGGAGCACGCGGAACTGGCAAGAGCTTTTGGTCTGGCGTGTTGCTTCAACCAGCATTGAGGGCTGTGGCGGCGCGTGCCTATCCCCGATTGGGGCTGTCGAACCTGAAGGTACGATTCGGCTATACGGGGCTTGCCGGCCCGGATGGCGGTATTGACCAGGAGCGGCTCGATGCATGCGTGAGCTCGGACGCGAGTCGCGAGGATGCGCGCGCCTTCTGGTGGGCGACGATCCTGAACGCGGTGATCGCTACCGATGAACGGCAACCGGCCAAAGTCAAGGACATGTTGGTCATGGCCCGCAGCATCGAGGAACGCGACAAGATGCTCGCCAGCGCCGAGGGAGAGTTGAGCGCGCAGCGGCAGACCTTGCTCGTGGTCTATGATGCGCTCGATACCGTCGCCACGATCTGGCCACGCCGCCGACTACTCACGGAAGCACTCCTGGAGGTGGCGTGGGCGATGCGAGTCTATCGGTCGCTCAAGCTCAAGTTGTTTCTGCGTCCGGACCAACTCAACGATGACGCGCTTCGGTTCGTCGAGCTCCCCAAGCAGCGAACCGGCGCGATCCGGCTGATGTGGTCCACAGAGGATCTGTACGGTCTGTTTTTCTCCCGACTCGCCATGGGAGAGCCGAGCGGAGCGCTACGCGCGATCTTGGGATCGCTGCGTCTGCCGTCTGCGAAGAATGAGGATATACGGACACGGCAGTGGCTGCTTGCACACGATCAGGCAAGCCAGGTCAGACTGATGAGCGCGCTGGCTGGCCCATTCATGGGGGATGGAAAATTCGGACATAAGAAGGGTAAGACGTATGACTGGCCTATCAGCCATCTGGGCGATGCATTCGAGGAGGTCACCCCGAGGAGCTTCCTCGGCCTCATGATCGCTGCCGCACAGCATGGTGTTGCTCCTCCCCAGCGCGCAATCACACCAGACGGGATTCGCTACGGCCTACGCGCGGCGTCCAGGACGCGCGTCGATCAACTCCATCAGGAGTTCCCCTGGATCAAAGGAGTGCTCGCGCCTCTCGATGGGCTGCTCCTACCCCAGGAAGAAAAGAAAGTCTTCGCGGTCTGGAAGAAGGCGGGCACGCTCCGTGAAGCGTTCGACGATGCAAAGCATCAAGACTACCTGCCGCCCTTCCCGGCCGGTTCATCCTCTGGCTCGCTCGCCGACGAGCGAGGGCTATATCTGGCGATGGAACGCATCGGTGTCATGATGCGCCGCCGCGATGAACGACTCGACATGCCGGATCTGTTTCGCGTCGCGGCCAAGCTGCTCAAGAAGGGTGCGATGGCTCCAGCGTAGCTGCGGGAAGATCCCGACCGGTTTTTTGGGGCGTACGTTGGCGGCAGCGCGGCCGAGGGCGCTGCAGCGATGGGTGCCCAGGCGTTCGCAACGGGAGATCGCGTCGCATTCGCGCGCGCACCAGATGTTCACACCGCCGCGCATGAAGCCGCGCACGTGGTCCAGCAGCGCGCTGGTGTGCAACTCAAGGGTGGCGTGGGGGAGGTCGGCGACACCCACGAGCAGCACGCGGACGTCGTGGCCGATGCAGTCGTGCGCGGCCAGAGCGCCGAGGCACTGCTCGATCAATACGCTGGTCAGTCCGGCGGCGCACCTGCGGCAGCGATCCAGCGCAAGCCGACGACGAGCCAGGCTGGCACGGTGGCGGATCGGGCTCGGGCGCCTCGCGGTCGCGGCCTGGTTCCTCGGCGACAGCGACATGCGCGCCGCCAACTTCGGCCTGCTGGGCGAGCAGGTGATGGTCGTCGATCCGAGCGGCGCGCTGAACCCCGACCAGCTCGATGCCGAGATGACCGAGCAGGACTACCGCGCGCTGCCGCGGCCTCCGGTGAGCCTGCGCGGCGACGACGGCGAATGGGGTCTGCACCAGCGGACCACGGAGGTCGAGAAGACCGACGAGCCCGCGCTGCCCGGGGCGGTCCAGGAGCGGCTCGAGCCCGAGAAGCTCGCGGCGCTGCGCGCCGTGACCGACCTTCCGCTCGATCAGGTCGAGACGCGCCTGCTGCACTGCGTCTTCGTCAACGGCCAGTCGCTCGCGGCCCTGGGGCAGCCCTTGACCGTCGTGGCGATCGGCCAGCAATGGACCCGCTGGCGCGAACGGCTGACCGAGCGGCAGCGCGTGCTCCGCCGGATCCTGGCTCGGATCGAGGGAGCGCCATCACGCGCTTGATGATGGTTCGGTTCGATGATCCCGACCGGGTTGATTCCGAGAAGGCATCTGCAGCGCTGGAGTCTGGATCTGTCCGGGTGCAATCCGGAGTACAGGCATGTCCGGCCGGAGCCGGATTGCTGGCCGGAATCCGGACGTCGCCGCGGCGTAGGCGCTCGAGCGCGGCAGCTGATGCTCGCTCCACGCGGGCTCTCGCCGCCCGGCGGGCTGCAGCCTCGCGGATTTCACCGCGTTCGGCCGGATCGGCGGCCCCAGCTCCACACCGTGGAAGGCTGGAGAGATGCGCGGACGGGAGTTGCTCAGCATGGTCCTGAAGATCGATCCGCCCACCGCCGCCAGGCGAAGTACACCGGCACGCCGAGCGCGATGATCGCCGAGCCGATCACGGCGTTCTCCAGATCCGCGATGAACATGTTCGCGACGATCCCGAACCCCGCAAGCGCGAACACCAGCGGCAACACCGGGTACAGCGGCGTGCGGTACGGGCGAGGCGCATCGGGCCGCGTGCGGCGGAACACCAGCAGCGCGACCCCGGCGAGCGCGAAGAAGATCCAGTCGGCAAACACCGCATAGCCGACCAGCCGGTCGTAGGTGTTCGACAGCGCGAACCCGGCCGCCAGGATGCCCTGGGTCGCGATCGCGGCGATCGGCACGTGGCTGCGCGGCGACACCTGGGCGACCCGCGCGAAGAACAGCCCGTCGCGCGCCATCGCGTAGTACACCCGCGGCGCGGTCATCAGCGCGAGGTTCAGGAACCCGAAGGTCGAGACGATCACCAGCACGCTCACCGCGTCGGCGCCGTGCGGACCGAGCACCCGGATCGCCAGCTCCGCCGCCGGCGTCTTGCTCGTCGCCAGCACCGGCGCGAACAGCACGTGCACGTAGGCCACGTTGGCGGTGACGTACACCGCGATCACGATCGCCACCCCCAGCAGGATCGCGCGTGGCAGGTTGCGCTCGGGATCGCGCATCTCCTCGACCACGAAGTTGGCGTTCTGCCAGCCGCCGTAGACGAACATGGCCGGGACCAGCCCGGCGAACAGCGCGGACACCAGCCCCGGCCCGTGCAGCCGCGGCGGGACCAGCAGCTCGAACGACAGCCCCGAGCGGCCGGCGATGAAGAACGCGCCGATCACCAGCGCCGCGATCGCGCAGGTCTTGCCGATCGTGACCACGTTGATCAGGATCGCCCCCGGCTTGATCCCGCTCGAGTGCAGCACCACCAGGCCGAGCAGCAACGCGATCGCGATCGGCGTGACCCACCCCGGAGGTAGCCCGGCGAGCTGCACCAGGTACTGCCCGCACGCCACTGCCACCGCGGCCGTCGCCCCCGACTGGATGATCAGCAGCAGCGACCAGCCGTGGAGGAACCCGATCAGCGGATGGAACGCGTCGCGGAAGAACGCGTACTGGCCCCCGGCGCGTGGCACCACCGTCCCGAGCTCGGCGAACACGAACGCGCCGCACAGCGCGATCACCCCGCCGAGCACCCACACCGCGAGGATCAGGAACGGCGTGTCGACCTGCTGCGCCACCAGCGCCGGGTTGATGAAGATCCCCGATCCGATGATGCCGCTGACCACGATCATCGTCGCATCGAGCGGACCGAGCTTGCGGGCGAGCGGCACGCGGTGAGCTTACGCTACCTGTCCCCACGCGTGGGTATTCGGCATCGATGCGCAGGCATGCCTCGAACGAGGCGTCGAGCCGCGACACGTCCGTCGACAATCCGCCATGGGCGTGATGATCCGCTGGGCGGAAGCGTTATGTTCGGGATCAGCCGGCGCGCCCATCGGCTCGCAGTGCACAGGAGATGACATGAAGATGAGATTCGGGATCGTGCTCGGTTTTGTTGCAGCGGCGGTCCTGGCGCCCGGCGCGGCGCACGCGTTCTGTGGCTTCTACATCAACGGCGCCGGCGGGGAGATGTTCAACAACGCGACGCAGGTCGTGCTGATGCGCGGCGGCACCCGCACGGTGCTGGCGATGCAGAACAACTACCAGGGCCCGCCGCGGGACTTCGCGATGGTCGTCCCGGTGCCGGTGGTGCTGCACGAAGCCGACGTCAAGACCCTGACCAAGGCCGCGTTCGAGAAGGTCGACAAGATGAGCTCGCCGCGGCTCGTCGAGTACTGGGAGCAGGATCCGTGCAGGCCCGAGATGCTCGAGGACGACGAATCCATCATGGTGATGGGCGCGATGGAGCCGAGCACCGAGATGCGCAAGTCGGCGGACGACTACGGCGTCAAGATCGAGGCGAAGTTCACGGTCGGTGAGTACAACATCGTGATCCTGTCGGCGAAGGAGTCGACCGGCCTCGACGCCTACTTGCGATCCCAGCACTACCAGATCCCCAGGGGCGCCGAGCCGCTCTTGCGGCCGTACGTCGAGGGCGGATCGAAGTTCTTCGTCGCCAAGGTCGATCCGAAGAAGGTCCGGTTCGAGAACGGGCAGGCGATGCTGTCGCCGCTGCGGTTCCACTACGACAGCGAAGAATTCGCGCTGCCGATCCGGCTCGGCCTGGCGAACTCCGCGGGCACCCAGGATCTGATCGTCAACATCCTGTCGCCCAGCCAGCGTTACGAGGTCGCGAACTACCCGAACGTCACGATCCCGACCAACTTCGACGTCAAGCCCGAGGTGCGCGAGCGGTTCGGCGAGTTCTACGCGGCGCTGTTCGACCGCACGCTCCAGCAGAACCCGGGCGCGGTCGTCACCGAGTATGCGTGGGCGGCCGGTTCGTGCGATCCATGCCCGGGCCCCACGCTCGACGGCAGCGACTTTGCCACGCTCGGCGCCGACGTCCTCGGTGCATCGAGCGGGGACTTCGTCCTCACCCGGTTGCATGCGCGCTACGGCAAGGACGGTGCCCCCAATGATCTCGTGTTCAAGGCCGCGCCGGCGATCGTCGGCGGGCGCGAGCAGCGCGACGACCGCGGGCGGCTCGAGGAGCGAGCGCGGCCCGACAGCTACAACAACTTCCAGGGCCGCTACATCATCCGCCATGCGTGGACCGGGCCGGTCGCGTGCAAGAACCCGCGGCGTGGGATCTGGGGCGGGCCACCGGACGGCAACCAGATCGCCGAGACCAAGGCGGCGACCAACATCGCCTTCGCGCCGCGCGGCAAGGTCGCCCTCCCCAACCTCGTCGCGCAGGACGTGCCCGAGATCGGCGTCACGCAAGGCAAGCCGCTGCCGGGCGGCGCGGGCTTCACCGGCAAGCCGCAGACTTGCGGCTGTCAGGCCAGCTCCCCAGGGGCGCTGGCCGGCGGCGCGCTCCTGGCGGGCGTGTCACTCCTGCTGGTTCGACGTCGCCGGCGCTGACCCAGACGTCGGAGGCGGCTTGCCGGGAGGATGCTTGTCTGGCGTCTGGACGGTAATCGGACGGCCTCAGACGAGCTTGAAACTACTTCGAGATCTACTGGTTCCAATACGTTGACCGTTTCAAGGCGTATCCAGGCGTTTCACGGCGCCACGGAAAAGGTAGAGTAACCCCGACCGTTGCCGACCGGGGCACAATGCGTGGCTGGCCGTACCGCATGTGGTTCGCCCCGATCACACACCCACCGCGATCCCGACCTGGGAGGCGTCTGGTCTGGCGCTGCCGGTACTCCAGCCGCACATCGGCGGTCGCGTTGCGTTCCTTACCGGCCCAGGAGCGGCCAGCTACTCCGAATCGGTGATGGGCCTGGTCGAGCACTACCACCTCGGTGAGATCGTCGGCGCCGTCACGGCCGGGGCCAGCGGCAACAAGGCGGAGATCACCGAGCCGACCGGCTGCCGCACAACCTTCCCCGTCGCGCGCGTCACCAAGCACGACGGTACCCGCCAGCATCTCATCGGCATCCAACCGACGATCCCGACGTCGCGCACGATCGCCGGCGTCCTCGCCGGGCGCGATGAGGTTCTCGAGAAGCACTCGCCTACGTGCGCGCTACTGAATAGAGCCGACTCGGCGACCGGACTCTATCTCCTCTAAGAGCTCGAGCAGGCGTTTGCTCATGTGCCCCTTCCTCGCCCGGACCTCACGAGCCAGCTGAAGGCAGGTTCGATGGGCGTCTGCGTCCCAGCGACCAAGCTTGTCGTAGTTCCGAAAGGCACACAGAAGCTCACCGCTCGACTCTTCGAAGCCCTCAGCGCCATGGACGACCTTGGCGATCATCGAAAGCACAGCGAACCCAGACGCTGGTCGATGGAGAACGATCCGGAACCTTTCCGCTTCGTCGGGTTTCAGCACATGTGATACCTGCTGGTTCAAGACGAACGGAGGAGCGCGGTCGGGGATTGTGAGATCGTAAGAAGCCGAACAATTCAGTATCCCGAGTGCTATCGTGCCCGGGTGATACGCTGGTACTGTCCAGATAGTTTGTATGTGCATGTCCACGCGCTTGACGAGAATCGTCGAGGTCGAGTGGTTGACCATCTTGAGATCTACTACCGGGCACGAGGACGATGTATGACGGGGTTCGTTGTCAGCGAAGAACACATCGACAAGCTCGAGCTTTCGCGGCGCCGTGGCGCCCTGAGGTCGCATGGCTCGCGAGTAATCGCCGGAGTACCCACTGAGGTCAGCGATCCCAGGTGACGCGCCGTTGGTGCGCAACAACTCGCGCAAGCGTGTGGTCTCCGACTCCCAGTTGGCACGCTTTGTGAAGTCTAGCGCGACGCGAGCCTCAATGCGAAGAGGCAACTTACAGTTGCTCAGACGCAACGGGATGACGTGCACACCTTGGGCGCTGAGATAGCTCGCGAGTTGCTCGCCGAACACGGCCCAGCGGTCTTCGAGGTATGCGGGAGACAGCACGAGGATCGTGAAGCGGCTACGCGCAACTCCGCAATCGATCTCGGTGGCGATCATCGCACCAGGCGTCAACTCATCAACGAGTAGCACTCGCGAAGGCGGCAGGTCGAGCGCGGGCAGCAGATAACCGCGGACAAAGTCGGCGTCGGCGAATGAATGGATGATGAATAGATCAAATGTGTGTGCTGCGGAACCTTGTGATACGGACTGGGTATCTGCCATGGCCATCCCTCATTTCGATACATTGACTACTTCTAGATCTCAAGTAACAATGACAATTGCCCTTACCGGTCGGAGAGGCTCGCCTAGAACCCCGGCGAGACATTGCGTCCCGTTGAACCGTCTGCGCCGCCCAATCTCCCTGAGGGATCGTCGACGCTCGACGGTCAGCCCTTGCAACAGCGGCAGCGCGCGGGCTCGTCGGCCACATCGTGCAGCAGTCGTTCGACGAGCACCGGCTCGAAATACACACGGAACGCTCGCGCCGGTGCCTCGATGGCCAGGCGCAGCTTGTCGCCGCGCAGGGGGAGCCGTCGTTTGCCGCCTCGATGCTCTGGTGCATGGCGAGTTGGTTGGCGAACCGCGCCCAAGGCGAAGTCCAAACTCGTTGTTGGCTGGCATGGCTACGGCCCCCAAGGCCGGTCGAGCTCGTCGCTGGCGCGAATCACCGCCCGCACCGCCAGCTTGGCGGATTCGACGAGGTGCTCCGCGTGGGGCCGGCGCCGGCTGCGGCTGTCGACACCGCTGTCTTCGTCCTCGTCGTCGCCTCCTCCGGGTTGCTCGATCGGGTTCTCTGCAGCGGTGATGAACGCGTCGGCCTTGCCAAGGTTGTCGCGCAGCACGTGAAGCGTGCTGGTTCTGGTCCCGTTGGGTTCGTTTCCGTAGCAGACAGCCCGAGATCGGGGGCAGAGGCAGCCGGGCTGAAGCTCGACTCTTGCTCCATATGGTTTCGATACTGCGCAGCGGGAGACGGGCGCGGATCTCTCAGTGACCGTTCGGCCGGAGCCGTCGGCGGATCTCCGCTTCCACCTCGGGCGAGAGGGAGCGAAGGTACGCCTCTGGCAGTAGTCGCAGCACCTCAACGGGCAAGGCAAGCGCCTGGTGATCGCGGTCCAGGCCAGCGAGGCGCTGCTCGGGGTCCAGGCCGGCGAGGCGCTGCTCGGGGTCCAGGCCGGCGAGGCGCTGCTCGGGGTCCAAGCCGGCGAGGCGCTGCTCGGGAGCGTAGTGCGAGAGCACCTGCTCGGCGGGCAGCGTGTCGAGCATCTTGGCCATCAGCTCCTTGTAGCCTTCCAGATCCTGCATGTTCGTCACAGCTTCCTTCGATCCTACCAGCTCCATCCAGAACCAGCGAGCCTCGGGCGAGCGGAGCGTCCCATGGCCGAACGAATGTAGCAGATCGTCGCCCTCAGCGGGACCGGCGACGTCGAGCTCGACGACGTACAGCGTGAACAGGCCACCGTGCACCCTCAGGTAGCCGCTGCCCAGGTTCTCCCATGTGAGGCCCATCGCCAAGGTATCGGCGTCGAGGCTGGGCGCGCGCGCGGCCACGACCAGCACAGCACAGAGATCTTCGCGCTCGCGCACCTCCGGACCGCCCTCGGCCGGCGTGAGCAGCGCGCCGTCGGCGCGGTGGCGAGGCAGCGCGCGCTGGTTGGCGAAGTAGGTATGCACGTATCCCCAAAGTCGATCGAGCTGCCCGGGCCGATAGGGATGGCCAGGGCTCTTGTATTCGACGACCGAAACGCGAGGCAAGAGCGGCCACAGATATCGCAGCGTCTGTGCGCTATTGTCCACCGGCTCACCTTCCGGCGTGAGCTTGCGTAGCAGCAGGTAATCGAGACGGGGCGGCTCTTCGGAGAGCGGAACCTCGGAGCGCACCTCGAACGATTGGGGGCCGCGACGCCGGAGGTTGCGCTCGAAGCCGACATGCCAGATCACGCGTTTGGCGCCCACGGAGCGTGGGCTACGCTGGACGGCGGCTGAGAGCAAGCTATCTGCAGGTACATAATGCTGTCCGGTGTCCGGCCGAAACTCGGACGTGTGTCCGGATGCCGGACAGTGGAACCCGCCAACGTTGCGACATCAGATGAACCCGAAGGCGGCCGACTTCTTGCTGTGCCGGCGGACATGTCTCTTCATCGATCCTTACCCCGCCAACGCTACCTGACCACGAGCGGATAGAAGCCATGGCAGCCCCTGCTGGTCGAAGCTCGGTCATGGCCGGCTGCATCTGCGCTCCACCTGGCTGATGTACCTCAGATACGGGAGTGGTTCGCCACTCCCAGCCGAGTGCAGGTATAGTCATGCTCGACGCAACGGACATGTCGACCCCGGTAACACGCGGCGAGCTACGAGAGGAGATCGCGCAGCTCGAGACCCGCCTCGACCAGAAGC
>Ga0137459_1000643_pt1 | contig 11899 bp, 7 predicted proteins | sample EasRivERMGT700_2_FD_104908 | JGI IMG/M metagenome (GOLD analysis project Ga0137459, IMG submission 104908) | Soil microbial communities from meander-bound floodplain in the East River, Colorado, USA - East River MetaG ERMGT700_2 | ecosystem: Environmental > Terrestrial > Soil > Floodplain ...
CCGGTCACGTCGTCCACGAACTCGAACTGCTGCTCGCAGGGCTCGATGTAGCCGCACACCCGGCCGAACTGACCCGAGCCGCCGGTCTGCTTCTTGTGCGTGTAGTTGAACTCGGCGCGCCGGGTGATCGTCTCGCGGTAGGCGACCTGGGGCTTCCCGGCATCGACCTCGGCGGAGTACTCGCGGCGCATGCGCTCGAGGTAGACCTCCAGGTGCAGCTCGCCCATGCCGGAGATGATCGTCTCGTTCGTCTCCGGGTCGGCGTGGACCCGGAAGGTCGGGTCCTCCTTGGAGAAGCGGTTGAGCGCCTTGGACATGTTGATCTCGGAGCCCGAGTCCTTCGCCTTGATGGCGACCGAGATCACCGTCGCGGGGACGAACATCGACGTCATCGCGAAGTTCACCTTGCCGTCGGTGAACGTGTCGCCGGAGTTGCAGTCGACGCCGAAGATCGCGCAGATGTCGCCCGCGGCGGCACCGGTGATCTCTTCCTTGTCGTCGGAGTGCATCCGGACGAGCCGGCCGACCTTGACCTTCTTGCCGTTGCGCACGTTGACGACGAAGTCGTCCTTGTTGATCGTGCCCTGGTAGATCCGGACGTAGGTCAGCTGGCCGTAGCGGCCGTCCTCGAGCTTGAACGCGAGCATGACGAGCGGCTTGTCGGGGTTCGAGTCGAGGACGACCTGCTCTTCGCCCTTGTCGAGGTCGAGGGCGATGTTCTCGACGTCGCGCGGCTCGGGCAGGTAGCTGCACACGCCGTCGAGCAGCAGCTGGACGCCCTTGTTGCCCAGGGCGGAGCCGCACATCACCGGCGTGCACTTGAGCGCGATGGTCGCGGTCCGCAGGCTCTTCCGGATCAGGTCCGGGGTGACCTTGTCCTCCAGCATCGCCTCGGTCAGCGCGTCGTCGACCATCGACAGGTTGTCGAGCATCTCCTCGCGCAGCTTCTGCGCCGGCTCGACGAGCTCCGCCGGGATCGCGCCGCGCTCGATGGTCTCGCCGTTGTCGCCGTAGAACTTGAACGCGCACATCTCGATCAGGTCGACGACACCCTCGAGCTTGTCCTCGAGGCCGATCGGCATCTGGATCATGACCGGGTGCAGCTTGAGCTTGTCGCGCAGCTGGTCGCGGACGCGGTACGGGTTGGCGCCGGTGCGGTCGAGCTTGTTGACGAACGCGATGCGCGGCACCTTGTAGCGGCGCATCTGGCGATCGACCGTGTAGCTCTGCGACTGGACGCCGGCGACGCCGCACAGCACCATGATGGCGCCGTCGAGGACGCGCAGCGAGCGCTCGACCTCGATCGTGAAGTCGACGTGGCCCGGGGTGTCGATGATGTTGATGTGGTGCTGCGCCTTGATCGGCGAGGCGGGCACCGGCATGACGCCCTTGGCCTTCTCGCTCGGCGGCCACTGGCAGAACGTCGCCGCGGACTGGATCGTGATGCCGCGCTCGCGCTCGAGCTCCATCGAGTCCATCTTGGCGCCGACACCGTCCTTCCCCTTGACCTCGTGGATCGCGTGGATGCGGGCGGTGTAATAAAGGATGCGCTCGGTCAGTGTGGTCTTGCCACTGTCGATGTGAGCCGAGATGCCGATGTTACGGACTTTGGACAGGTCGGTGAGCACGGGAAACGTCTCCTAGGGCCCCGAAGAGCACGGCCGAAGCCTATTAAATGCGCGGGATTGCTACCAATGAACGAGCGCACAAGCAAGGCCGCAATGGTCACATCGGCCCCCCGGTCGATGTAGTTGGTTTTCAACGGTTTGGTGGGGTGCGTTTGCTAGGCTAACTGCTTGGTGGAGCACCTCGACGACAACGCGGCGAGCGAGTTCGTCTCGGGGAGCCTACCACCGTCGGCGCTCGGGAAGGTCGAAGGTCACCTGGCAGGTTGCCGCGAGTGTCGCGCGCTGGTCGCCGCGCTCGCCGCGGATCCGGGGGATGACTCCAACGCCGCGACCTTCCGGCACGAACGGCCGTCCGCGTCGCAGGTCGGCGAGCTGCCGCGCAAGACCCTCGCGATCGGAGACCGGGTCGGTCGCTACCTGGTGCTGTCGTCGATCGGCGCCGGTGGCATGGGCGTCGTGTTCGCCGCCTACGACCCGCAGCTCGACCGCAAGATCGCCCTCAAGCTGCTGCGCTCCGGCCTCGCGGTGTCGAGCAAGGACGCCCGCACCCGGCTGCGGCGCGAGGCCCAGGCGATCGCCCAGCTGTCGCACCCCAACGTCGTCTCGGTGTACGACGTCGGCACCACCGACGACGGCGACCTCTACATCGCGATGGAGTTCGTCGAGGGTGATACCCTGACGACCTGGCTCCGCAAGTATCCGCGGACCTGGCGCGAGATCATCGACGTGTTTCTGCAGGCGGCGCGCGGCCTGTGGTCGGCGCATGGCGTGGGCCTGTTGCATCGCGACTTCAAGCCCGACAACGTGCTGGTCGGCAGCGACAGCCGGGTGCGGGTCACCGATTTCGGCCTCGCCCGCTCGGTGCTGGCCCCCGACGAGGTCACGCAGGTCAGGCCGGAGATGACCGCGCTCAACATCGCGCTGACCGCGACGGGGACCGTGCTCGGCACGCCGCGCTACATGCCGCCGGAGCAGATGACCGGGCCGGACCTCGACGCGCGCAGCGACCAGTTCAGCTTCTGCGTCGCGCTCTACGAGGCGCTCTACGGCATGCACCCCCTGCGCGACGGCACCTCGATCTCGATGCTCGAGCACGGCGATCGGGCGCTGGCGCCGCCCGAGGGACTGAAGATCCCGGCCTCGATCGGCCGCGCCGTGCTGCGGGGCCTCGAGCGCGATCGCGCGAGGCGGTTCACGTCGATGGGCGCGCTCATCGATGAGCTGGTGCCGCCACCGCGGCGCTCGCCGGTGCGCTACGCCGGCTTCGCGGTCGCCGCGGTCCTCCTGGTCGGCGGGACCACCGCCATGGTGTTCGGTGGCAAGCCGGGGCCGGCGCCCGACAGTCTGATCTTGCGGCAATTGCGCGACGAGTTGGTCCGCAAGGAGGCCGAGCTCCAGGTGCTGCTCGAAAAACTCAACCAGCAGCAGGTTGATCGCGCCGAGCTGGAGCGGCTGCGCCGGGAGCTGAAGCAGAAGGAGGAGGAGATCAAGCAGCTCACCGAGACGGTCCTCCAGCTCCAGGCGCCGCAGCCCAAGGTCCCCGACCCCAGGAAGCCGGGCAAGCCGGCAGCTCCGCCGCAGGAGACGATGGTGCGCGAGGCGATTGCCGCGGCACAGGGCCCGATCGAGGGTTGCTTCAGCGAGTGGTCCGAGCGCCACCGGGGCACGCGCGACGAGGTGCCCGAGGCGACGCTCACCGTCGGGTTCACCGTCACCGCCGACGGTGCCGCGATGCTGACGAGCATCCTGCGCACGCCCGACGAGCACCCCGCGAGGCCGACCGACGATGGCATTGCGGGGCGCAGCGCCCTCGAGTTCTGCGTGTCGGAGCAGTTTGTCCGCGTCAGGTTCCCGCCGGGTCCCGAGCAGCTCGAGATCGAGGCGTCGGCCCACTGGATGTCGTCGGGGCAGGTCGACCTGTCATCGAAGGTGGTCGGGCGCCATCCGGTACCGCATCGTCAGATCGAGCTACCATGAGTGATCCGTGCAGGTGCCGGCCCGGCGTGACAAATCCTGCTGACCCATGGCGCGGTTCCGTAGTACTCGCGTGGGTGTGGTGATGCTCCGGCACGGCTCGCCGATCTGGGTGTCCTGCGCCGTCCTGCTCGTGGCCGCGCCGGCCGTCGCGGCACCGGCATCGAGCTCGGCGGCGGCGTCGGCGACGATCGCCGACCCGCCGGGGCGACGCCTGGCGATCGACACCCCGCTCGGGCACTACGCGACGCCGAGCGCGCTGGTCTCGCGGACGCTCTACCTCGAGCGCTGCAAGGGCGGCTGCCAGGTGCACCGGGGGCTCAACGACGCGCGGACCAACACGTCGACGATCCCGCTGATCCCCGAAGCCACGGTCGGAGAGTTCGCGAGCAGCGTGGGGCTGACGGGCGCCGCCGCCGACGCGGAGTGGGGCTTGCTCGTCCAGTGCCTGAAGGAGGTGTACTCGCCGTACAACGTGGTCGTCACCGACGTGAAGCCGGCGTCCGGAGCCTCGTATCACGAGGCCATGATCGCCGGGCGTCCGGGCGACATCGGCCAGGCCAGCGACATCCTCGGCCTCGCGCCGCTCGCGAACGATTGCAGCGCGATCGACAACGTCATCTCGTTCTCGTTCGCCAACCAGCACCCGCCGGCGGCGTACGTGCTCAACGTCTGCTGGACCGCCGCGCAGGAGAGCGCGCACGCCTTCGGCCTCGATCACGAGTACTCGTTCGTGACGGGGGGCTCGGCGTGCAACGATCCGATGACTTACCGCAATGATTGCGGCGGCGAGAAGTTCTTCCGCAACCTGGCGGCGAACTGCGGCGAGAACGCGACCCGGGCGTGCCGGTGCAGCACGTCCCAGAACTCGCACCAGAAGCTGCTCTCGGTGTTCGGCGCCGGCATGCCGATCACCGGTGCTCCGACCGTGGTGCTCACGGTCCCGTCCGCCGCCAGCACCACGCTCGGCCCGTCGGTCAGCGCGCAGGCCGGTGCGAAGCGCGGCGTCGCGCGTGTCGAGGTGTTCTTCAATGGGTTTTCGTGGGCCAAGGCGCCCGGCGCGGCGTTCACGCGTGATGGCCAGCCCGATCCCTCCACGTACACCATCGCGGTCCCGGCGACGCTGCCGAACAGCATCGTCGACGTCAAGGTCGTGGCCTACGATGACCTCGACGTGGCGAAGGCGTCGGCGGTGGTCACCGTCACCAAGGGCGCGCCGTGCACGACGGCCACCAGCTGCGCGGAAGGCCAGAACTGCGAGGCCGGCAAGTGCTTCTGGGATCCACCGTCGGGCGAGCTCGGCGACAGCTGCGCGTATCCGCAGTTCTGCAAGAGCGGCATCTGCCAGGGCACCAAGGGCCAGCAGATCTGCATCCAGGCGTGCATTCCAGGCGCCTCCGACGGCTGCCCGAGCGACTTCGCGTGCGTGGCGCCCGGCCCCGGTGCCGGCGACGGTGTGTGCTCGTTCGAAGCGAACGGCGGCTGCTGCAGCGTCGATCGCAGCGAGCGGGGCTGGGTGGTATACGGCGGGATCGCCGCGGCCCTGCTCGTGCTGGTCGCGCGGCGCCGTCGGCGCTGACCCGGACCACTGATCGAGACCAGCGATCCGCGACACTGCGACCCGGGAGGTAACCAAGGGTACGCCGTGTACGCCCCGTGTCTGCGCTCGGCGCTCGGACTTGCGTTCGCAATCCGCGAGAGACGACGATAGCGCCGATGCCACGCTTCCTGTTGATCGTGCTGGTCTGCGCGCTGTCCGGCGCACCGCGGCCGGCCCATGCCGACACCACCGCGACCACGTCGGTCGCACAGCTCATGGTGCTCGAGCCCGGGGATGCGAGCTACAAGCTGTTTCACGGCGCGGTCTGGCTCCATCACGACAAGGCGGCGTGGAACTACCGCTGGGGCGGTCTGCAGTGCAAGGGCCGCGAGCTGTCGGACACCACCATCCAGCTGCTGTTCGCGGCGTTTCGCTCCGAGTACCAGGTGACCATCGAGTACGTCGCGACCGACTACAAGGGCAAGCCGTACCGCTGCGTCACAGGCCTCACGATCTCGAAGACGTAGCCCGCGGCTAGCCGGCCGACCCGCTTGGCACCGCGCCGACCTTGATCTGCGCGGGCCCGATCGAGTCGCGCGCGGTCTTCGCGCAGCTCTGGATGAGGTCGTTGTTGACGTTGCTCGGGCCGCCGCGCACCCGGAGGATGCAGTGGGTGTCCTCGTCGAAGAACTGGTACACCTTCACGTCGTCCACACCGACGGCGACGCTGTGGACGCAGGCGTAGCTGCCCAGCGACTCGTCGTCGCGGTCCTTGCGCTCCTTGCAGCTCGCCTTGAACCGCTCGGCGTCCTCGATCGACCAGCAGAATGCGGTGATGTTGCACAGCTCATCGCCCGGCAACACGCCCAGCCGGCTGACCTTCTTGAGCATCGCCTGCTGCTCCGCTTCACTCGGGCGCTTGCCGCCGCGGAGCAGCGAGCACGAGGCCGCCGCGTCCTCGGTCTTCGTGACGTCCTTGATCGCCAGCGCTTCCTTTTCTCCCAGCGCGGTCTGAAACGCCGCGAGGTCGATCAGCTGCGCGCACGGCACGTGGGCCTGGCCGGGCACGGGCGTCGCCAGCCGCTTCGCCGGCGCCCCGCGGCTATCCTTGGTTTTCTGTTCCAGCTCGGCCTGGCGCCGGGCTTCCTCGGCTCCGGCGTTCTCGCTGTTGCTGCAGGCCGACAGGGCCAGGACGAGGATTGCGATCGAAGCACGCATGGCATGCATGGCAGGGAGAACCTAACACGGCGCCGATGTTGCCGAACCAGGCAGGTGTTGCCAGGCAGGTGTTGGTTGATGGGAAGACGCGACTTGAGAGATCGGTGGACCTGGTGCAAAGTCCGAGGCTAGCCGTCATGGAGCGGTCTTGGCGCCCATAGTTCAGTCGGATAGAACAACCGCCTTCTAAGCGGTAGGTCGCAGGTTCGATTCCTGCTGGGCGCGCTGGCACGATCGCTGCTTTCTCGAGCGCGTGGCTGGCCTGTCAATGGAGAAGCACCGCGTGATCGAGAGTTTGGGTGGGCGTGCGCGCCCTCCTGTAGCGCACCCGCACACCGACGGGAAGCTGAAGCGCTTCGTCAGGCAACTCGTTCACGAGCTCGCCCACGACAGCATCATCGACATCGGCGCCATGATGGCCTACTACGCCATCCTGGCGCTGTTCCCGATGCTGGTGTTCGTCGTCACGCTCGCGTTGCTCGTGCTCTCCGACGACACTGTCCTGCAAGGCCTCGCGATGGCGACGCAGGCGATGCCGCCGGCGACCCGCGACGTCGTCACGACCCAGGTCATCTCGTTGATGCGCGACGCGCACGCCGGCTTCGCGGTCGGCGGCGCCGCGCTCGCCCTGTGGGGTGCGTCGCGCGGGTTGAGCGCGTTCATGGGTGCGCTGAACGCGATGTTCAACAAGCAGGAGACCCGGCCGTGGTGGAAGCGTCAGCTGATCGCGCTCGGCGTCACCCTCGGCGTGGCCATCCTGGTGGTCGTCGCGCTCGGCCTCCTGGTCGTCGGCCCGGCCGCCGGTCACTGGATCGCCGATCGTTTCGGCCTGGGTGATGCTTTCGACGTGGGCTGGAACGTGGGGCGATGGGTCGGCGCCGGGTTGCTCGTGACGGTCGTGTGGGCAGTGCTCTACAAGTTCCTGCCCGATACGAACGCGCCGTTCCGCGTGTTCACCCCGGGGGCCGTCACCGGTGTGCTGTTATGGCTGGGCATCAGCTATGGCTTCGGCGTCTACCTGAGCCACTTCAATAGCTACACGACCACCTACGGCGCGCTCGGCGGCGGAATCATTTTTTTAACCTGGCTGTGGCTCTCGAACATCGCCCTCCTGTTCGGGGCCGAGATCAACGACGTCCTCGCCCACCTGCGTACCAACACCGACTCCGTCGCGACGGATACTCACGACGCGGTGAGCTAACGCGACATCGCTGTGGCCCGCCTCACGCCGTGCGGCAGCCACGTCGCAAGCGATCCATTCTCCTCACGGTGATCTCGCCTATCCTCGACGGCCGTGCCTATACTTCGTCCAAATTCAGGAGAACCTGCATGAACAAGACCCTGGCTGCTTCACTCGTACTGGGCCTGGTCGGCCTGGCCGGGTGTCCGGATATCAAGACGGATACGGGTGAAGGGGACGTCGGCCCGACGGTCGAATTCGATCCCTCCGCGTCGATCATTCCCTTTCCCAACAACCTCGCGCTCAACCCGATGACCGGCCGCGTGAGCTTGCCGAAGCAGTGCAACGAGGGGATCGCCCAGACGGCGATCCGCACGACGTTGCTCAACACGCTCGACGGGTTCGGGATCTACGAGAGCGCGCTGCAGGTGACGTTCAGCGAGGCGCTGGACGCCAAGACGCTCGATGGCCACGTCCTGCTCTACCAGCGTGCCAAGGGCATGACGCCAAACGACCCGGCGACCGCGACGGCGATCCCGGTCACCTTGCTACCCCCGATGCAGACCCCGCAGTTCTCTGCGGACTGCAAAACCTCCAAGATGGTCACCACGCTGACCTTCATCGCGCAGGGCGCGCTCGATCAGCGCAGCACGTACACCGTCGCGCTGACCAAGGGCATCAAGACGGCCTCCGGCAGCGACTTCGGTTCGAGCTTCTTCTGGGCGCTGATCGGCCAGGACAAGGCGCCGGTCACGGTCGACGATCAAGGCAACATCACGGCGAACCACACGCCGCTCGATCCGCGCGAGCCGGAGCAGCTGGCGCAGCTCCAGGGTGTCAGCCTGCTGTGGAAGGCGCACAAGCCTGCGCTCGACTTCGTCTCGGCGATCCCCGGGACCGGCCACGCGCGCGCGGACATCCTGCTCGCCTGGGAGTTCAACACGCAGAGCAACGACGCGCTCGATCCGCTGGTGGCGGGGACCCCCGCCGCGGCGGTCTATACCTCGACCGCGCCGTTGCAGGGCACCCAGACGGTGCTGCCGACGGGGGTGACCCCGACCCAGTTCCTTACGAGCAAGGGGATCCCGTGTGGCAGCGTTCCTTGCGGTGCCGTGGGCGACATCCTGGGAGGCGTGCTGAGCGCGAAGTCGTATCAGCAGGACACGGCCAATCCGATGGGCGGGACTGCCCCGGCCGTTCCAGGTGCATGGAGCGATCCGGTCAAACCCACGGTGACCAAGCCCAGCAGCGCGATCCAGTTTCTGGCGACGGTTCCTGGCGGCGCTGCGCCCGCCGGGGGCTGGCCCACCATCGTGTATGGCCATCCCCTCGGGAGCTCGAAGACGACGATGTTCGCGATCGCCCCGCAGCTCGCGGCTGCGGGCTTCGCGACGGTGGCGATCGACTTTGTCGCACACGATAGCCGCGCGGTCCGGACGTCGGTCGATCCCCTGAAGGGCTGCCCGGATGCGGGCACGCCGCCCGTGCCTCCTGACCCCACGAAGGCGCCGCAGTGCTACGCGCCGTTCCTGTCGACGGATCTCGCGGGCGCGCGCGACAACATCCGCCAGTCCGTCCTCGATCTCGAGGGCCTCGTCGCGGCGCTCAAGGCGTGCGGGACCGCGAGCTGCGGCGCGCTTCAGGTCGACGGCGCGCACCTGGCGTACCTGGGCCTCTCGCTCGGCGGCATCATCGGCTCCATCGCGGTCGCGAACGTCCCTGACTTCAAGGGCGCGGTGCTCAATGTACCCGGCGTCGGCCTCCTCGATATCATCGAGAACACGGCGAGCCTGCCCATCCGCTGCAGCCTCGTGGACGCGCTGATCGGGGTCGGCGTCGTCACCGGCGCGCCGTCGAACCCCCCGACGTACTCGACCGGCGCGTGTACGACCGATGCGTGGAAGACCCAGCCGGGCTATCAGCAGTTCTCGGTGATCGGCCGCTGGGCGTTCGACCCGGCCGATGGCGCGACCTTCACTCGCAAGCTCGCAACCAGGAAGATCCTGATCCAGGAGGTCGTCAACGATCAGGTCGTACCGAACATCGCGACCGAGCGCGAAGCTGCGCTCGTAGGGCTTGCCAGCGCGGCTGCCATGGCGGATCCGGCGAACGCTCTTGCAGGTCTTCTGCCGTCAGCCGCGATTGACCCGGCGAATCCGAATGCGAACAAGTTCGTGAGGTACGCGACCCTCGCCCCCGGTTCCGCGACCTCACCTCCGGGGAACACGTTCCAGCACGCATCCTTGTTGGCGCCGGCAACCACCGTCGTGCCGCCCGCTGTTCCGGGAGACCCGCCGCCGGCATGCGATCCAGCGACGGGGGTGGCCTGTGACGGCCTCCTGGGGACCCTCAGGCTCCAGACCGACGCGATCACCTTCCTCTTCAACAACCACTAGCCAGAGGCCCCCATGCGCACAATTTCAATCCTCAGCGCCGGCTTCCTCGTGCTGGGCCTCGGCGGCGCGGCGTCGGCGAATGCCTTCTTGCTCAACGAGCACGACGCCAAGGCCGTAGGCCGCGCCAATTCATCGACCGCGACGGACACCGAGCCATCGGCGATCGCGTTCAACATCGGCGGCCTCGCGGTCGCCGAAGGGACCAACGTGATGATCGGCGGCGCGGTGATCACGCCGGCGGCGACCTACACCGATCCGTCGGGTACGAAGACCGACACCGAGCCGCTGAACGCCGTGCTGCCGCACTTCTATCTGACCTCGCGGGTCAACGACATGATCGCGCTCGGCATCGGGTTCCACGCGCCGTTCGGCCTGGAGATCACGTGGCCTGATGCGGACCCCAACGTTCCCAATTCATCACCCAACCTCGATGTGGTGAAGTTCCAATCGCTCCGCACGCTGTTCTTCACGCCGTCGGTCGGCCTCAACCTGAACAAGTACGTACCGGGCCTCAGCGTCGGCGCTGGCCTCGATCTCGTCCCGGCGACCGTCGAGATCACCCAGTACATCTATTTCGGCGAGACCCAGGGCCAGGCGCACCTGGGCGGCGACGCGTTCGGCATCGGCGGCCGGATCGGTGCGATGTACAAGCCGGCGGCGCTGCCCGCGCTCAACCTCGGCGCGATGTGGCGCAGCCAGGTCAACGAAGACTTCACCGGCAAGGCCGACTTCGACATCGCAGCGCCCTACCGAGATCAGCTGCCGCCGGATGGCGACATCTCGACCTCCCTCAAGATCCCGCAGTCGGTGGCGCTCGGTGCGGCGTTTCGCCCGATGCCGCAGCTCGAGATCGAAGCCAATGCCGTCTGGGTGAACTGGTCGAAGTTCGACGAGATCCGGATCCATCTTCCGGACATGACGGACCAGGTGGCGCCGCAGTACTACGAGGACACCGTCAGCTTCCGGCTGGGGGTCGAGTACAAGCTGCCGGCGTTCAACGCCGCGGTCCGCGCCGGTTACATGTTCGATCCGACGCCGATCCCGGCGATCACCCTGACCGCCCAGCTCCCCGATGCCGACCGCAACAACCTGACGGCGGGTGCCAGCTACAGCTTCGGGAAGTTCGACATCCACGCCGGCTTGCTCTACATCATTCCGGCGACCCGCAAGACATCGGACGAGATGTACACGCCGCTCCACAAGGGGACCTATAACTTCAGTGCGTTCGTCGCCTCGCTGACGCTCGCCGGCCATTTCGGCAAGTAGGAGAGCAAGGAGCCGCGACCACCGCGGTTCGCCGGCCGAGCGGGAGTCGGGTGCTCGCTACCGGCGAGCCGGGATGTCATCCGCGCCCGCGTCGATCAACGCCGGGCGGGGGGACGTCGCTGGCGCGGTCCTGGGTGGTGCTGGTGCGGCCGTTGCGGGTGTGCGATCGCGCGCGGCCGAGCGATCCTTGCCGCGCTTGACGACCGGCGTCCCCGTCGCAGGAGCCGGCTTCCACCGTGCGCCGCGAACCAGCTCCGTCACGTCACGGCCGAGGTTCCACGAGGCCACGTCGTCGTGGTTGCCGATCACCCCGTCGGGTCCTCCGGAGATCGCGCCGATCCTCTGATCCGCCGGCTGGTCGGTACAGGTGATCGCGAGCGGGTGGCCCCACGGGTCGAGCATGGCAACGCCGAGCGCCGCGCCGTCGGGGCACGGAGCACCCGTATGATCGCGCGACCACTCCGTAAAGTGGGCGAGCACCGACCGCACCTGCGTCGCGACCACGGCGTGAGGGTCGGGCGTTGCCGTTGCTGTTGCCGGTGACGTGGGCTGCGCCGGCGATCGGGGGGGCGTGGTTGATGGCGCAGCAGACGGTGGCTCACGTGGGGTGGGTTGCGCGAGCGCTGCGACGGCCGGTGACCGCGTACCCGATCGGGGCGACGGGTACCAGGCAGCCAGTCCCCCGCCCACGCTACCC
>Ga0137459_1000644_pt1 | contig 11889 bp, 10 predicted proteins | sample EasRivERMGT700_2_FD_104908 | JGI IMG/M metagenome (GOLD analysis project Ga0137459, IMG submission 104908) | Soil microbial communities from meander-bound floodplain in the East River, Colorado, USA - East River MetaG ERMGT700_2 | ecosystem: Environmental > Terrestrial > Soil > Floodplain ...
ATTCTTCTCGCCGGCGTCGTGTTCGGCGTGGCCGCGACCTGGATCATGCTCAGGCGCAAGTCGGAACCGGCCGATGGTTTCGCTCCGGACTTCTCCAACCCGAGCAAGATCACCGCGGCGCTGGGTTTCGGCGCCCTCTACGCGGTCGTGCTCGTCCTTTCGGTCTGGCTTTCCGACCGCATGGGAAACGCGGGGCTGTACGGCCTCGCGCTCATTTCCGGTCTGGCCGACGTCGACGCGATCCTGCTGTCGATCCTCAAGCTCTCCGGTGCCGGCAAGATCACCGGGACTGAGACCGTCACCGCAATCACGCTTGCGATCATCGCCAACCTCGCATTCAAGCTGCCTCTCATGCTGTCGTTGGGCGGCGCGGCGCTGGCGAAACGCTGCGCGCCGGGTCTCGTCGCGACGGGCGCGGGGCTCGCGCTCGGGCTGATCGTGTTTCGCTGATCGATCGCGGCGTCGGCTGCCGCCGGTTCAGGCATAACTGCGCAAGCGCTGCGAAAACTCCGCCAAAGGCCGGATGCCGCTTGCCTCGGCCCGCCGGCACCAATCCTCGAGCTGCCTGACGAGCTGCTCCCTCGGGGCCGCGGAGCGTTCCCACAATGCCGCGAGGTCCCGGCGCATCGAAACCATCGTCTGCAGCGCGCGCGACTTCGGCAGCGCCGCGTCCAGTTTCGCCCGCTCCGCCTCGCGCAGTATTCGTTCGTCGGACGCCAACGAGCGTTCGATGTCCTGCAGCAGGAGCGCTTCCGCCGGGGCATGGTGCCGCAGCCGGCCCAGCTCAGCCGCCGGTGCTGCTCAATCCAGCCCGAAGCGGCGGACCAGCGCCGCCTTCACCGACTGGGTGAGCGCCAGGTAGCAAACCAGGATCGCCGCGAGCGCGAGCCAGTAGTCCGGGGGCAGCGGCGTCAGCCCGAGCAGGGGCGCGAATCCGGAGAACGGCAGCCATAGGGCGGCGGCGCAGACTGCGATTGTCGTGACGAGCAGGGGCGCGGCCGGCCTGCTGTCGAGAAAGGGAACGCCGCCGGTGCGGATCACGTGCACGATCAGCGTCTGCGACAGCACCGATTCCACGAACCAGCCGGTCTGGAACAGGCTCGGGTTCTCGCGCGCCTGGAACGCGTACAGCAACGTGAAGTAGGTGGCGTAGTCGAACAGGGAGCTGATCGGCCCGAACGCGAGCATGTAGCGGCCGATGTTGCCGATGTCCCATTTGCGCGGCTGCGCAAGAGTGGCGGCATCGACCCTGTCCGTCGCGAGGGCGGTCTGCGACACGTCGTAGAGCAGGTTGTTCAGCAGCACCTGCACCGGCGCCATCGGCAGAAAAGGCAGGAACGCGCTCGCTCCCACCACGGAGAGCATGTTGCCGAAGGCGGAACTCGCGCCCATGCGGATGTACTTCACGACGTTGGCGAACACGCGCCTGCCCTCGATCACGCCGTCCTGGAGAACCAGCAGGCTCTTCTCCAGGAGAATGATGTCGGCGGATTCCCTGGCGATGTCCGCCGCGCCATCCACCGATACGCCGACGTCGGCGGCCCGCAGCGCGGGCCCGTCGTTGATGCCGTCGCCCAGATAGCCGACTACGTGGCCGCCGCCCCGCAACGCGGCGATGATGCGCGCCTTCTGCTCCGGCGCGAGTTTCGCGAACACCGCCGTTCGCGCCGCGAGCCGCGCCAGGGTTGCGTCATCCATGTGCTCGAGCTCGCTCCCGAGCACGACCGTGCCGATCTCGATTCCGACCATCGCGCAGATTTTTTTCGTCACGACCTCGTTGTCGCCGGTCAGGACTTTCACCTGCACGCCGCGCTCGCGCAGAACGCGAACGGCGCCGGCCGCGCTTTCCTTGGGCGGGTCGAGAAACGCGACGTAGCCCGCGAGCACGAGCCCCGACTCGTCCGCGCCGCCGCAGACGGTCTTCGAAGCGGGGACGTGCTTGTACGCCACCGCGATCACGCGAAAACCTTCCTCGTTCAGGCCGCGGATGACCGGAGGGAGATCCATGCCGTGCGCCGCGCCAAGAGGAACGACCTTCCCCCTTTCCTCGACGCGCGTGCACACGGCGATGATTTCCTCCGGCGCGCCCTTGCAGATCAGGACGTGGTGCGTCGGGTCGCGCGCGACCATCACCGACATGCGCCGGCGCCGGAAATCGAAGGGCACTTCGTCGATCTTGCGATAGCTGCGCGGAACATGGACGTGCTCGCGCATCTCGGCATGCTCCAGGATGGCGACGTCGAGAAGGTTCTTCAGGCCCGACTGGAAATGGCTGTTGAGGTAGGCGAGCTCGAGCACGTGCCGGCTCTCGGCGCCGACGATATCCACGTGCTTCTCGAGAATCACCTTGTTCTGCGTCAGGGTCCCGGTCTTGTCCGTGCACAGCACGTTCATCGCGCCGAGGTTCTGGATGGCGTTCAGGCGCTTGACGATCACCTTCTTGCGCGACATCGCGAGCGCGCCCTTGGCGAGATTGATCGTCACCACCATGGGCAGCATCTCGGGCGTGAGGCCGACCGCCACCGCCACGGCGAAGAGGAAGGCCTCGACCCAGTTGCCTTTCATGAGGCCGTTGATGAGGAAAACCAGCGGCACCATCACCAGCATGAAGCGCAGCATCAGCCCGATGAAGCGCTTCATGCCCAGATCGAAGCTCGTCGGCGGGTCTTCGGCCGACATCGACGCCGCGATCGAGCCGAATCGCGTGTGCGCGCCGGTGGCGACCACGAGCGCGGTCGCGGTGCCGCTCACCACGTGCGTGCCCATCAAGGCGACGTTGGTCGATTCCAGGGCCGACTCGGCGCCTGACGGCACGACGGCGTCCTTCTCCGCGGGCATCGATTCGCCGGTGAGCGCGGACTGATCGACGAACAAGTCCTTCGATTCGAGCAGCCGGACATCGGCCGGAACGAGGTCGCCTGCCGCGAGTTGCACGACGTCTCCCGGGACGAGCCGGGCGACGGGGATCTCGTGCAGCCGGCCTTCGGCGACGACCGGGCTTTTCGCCGTCGTCTTGTCGCGGTCGCGCCGCAATACGCTCGCCGTCGTGTGCACCATCGCCCGCAGGCGCTCGGCCGCCCTGCCGGAGCGGACTTCCTGGAACCAGGAGAGCAGCACCGAAAGCACGACCATGACCGCGATGACCAGCGCGCCCCCCGCCTCGCCGCTCAGTTGCGCCAGAACCGCGAGCGCGAGAAGGAGCAGCGACAAAGGGCCCAGGAACAACTGAAGCAGGCGCCTGAGCGGAGCCAGGGGTCGCTCGCGGGCAACCGTATTGGGGCCGAAGCCCGCGAGGCGCGCGCTGGCTTCGTGGCGCGTCAGCCCCGACGGCGACGTCCCGAGCGCGGAAAAAAGCGCACCGGGATCGAGCCGTGCCGCCTCCCCGATGCCCGGCAGAGAAAAATCAGGGACCGAATGTTGCGGGAGGCGACGTTTTTCCTGAGCGATCCGTGACATTCATCCCGTCTCTAGCGCTTCCAGGTCGCGCGGAGCAGATTTTCCTCCTTGCTGTAGTGCAATCCCAGGCTGCCCTTGTAGGCGTCGTGGATGCGTTCCGCGATGTTGCGGGCGAGGTGGACGTCGGTGGTCGTCACCAGCACGCCTTCGGCGGTGTCTTCGATCGCCATGAGACGTTGGACGGGATGCGCCGCCTTCTCCTTTTCTTCGCAGTGCCTCACCAGGCGCAGAATCTCGTCCTTGTTCTCGCGGAGGAACTCGCCGCTCAGGGTGACGAAGCCCGCCGGAAACCGGTCGCGAATGCGCTGGCACGCCGGGCACACCCGCTCGTGCGCCTCCTTCGGTGCGGCCTCCCAGGACCAGCGCCCTTTTCGAAACGTCGCGCCGCAGTCCGGGCATCGCGTCGGGTCGGGCGGCTTCTGCTTCGATTTGTAGCTGTCCTTTTCGTACCCCTCCAGCAGCTGCTCTCTGCGCTGACCCCTGGAACCGACTCGTTCGCTTTTCATTTCCTCACCTTTCGCGCGTCGCTTCGGCCCGGTGCGGTGCCGGGCGAGTCTTGACGTCGCCGCTCGAGGATGCGCCGGAGGCAAACAGACGCATGCCCCGGCCCTCCGCCCAAAGCCTGGCTCTCGCGATCGCGATGCGTATCGCGTCGCCTTCGACATGGCTCTCTTCGAGCAGCGCGTTGGCGATCGCTATCGCCTTCGCCCGGACCGGCGGGGACAGCCCCAGCATGGAAGGCGGATAGTGGTTGGACGTCCAGGGCATGGTCGATTCCCGGTTTCCGTGCTCTCACCTTCCCTTTTTTCGGGAATTTGCCGTTGGCCTTTTGGCATGAACCAGAAGCACCGGGATGAAGGCATTGCGAATCACGAGCTCGGCGTCGCTCCCCATGAGCATCCGCTTCACCCCGCGGCGCCCATGGGTGCCCATCACGATCAGATCGGCGTCCCAGCGCTTTGCACGCTCGACGATGACGTCAGCGATCCGCCCGCCGGCGCTTCCCAACAGCTCGGACTCCGGCTTGATGCCTTGGGACAAAGCGAGCTTTTCCGCCTTTCCGAGGAGCCGCTTGCCGCCGCGTTCCAGGGCTTTCACCACGCGTGCGATATTGATGCTGCTCTCGGGCGTGTTGAAGACGATCATTTCATCCACTGCGTGCAGCAGGCGAAGCCTCGCGCGCTGGTTCTTCGCGAGCCTCAGCGCCTCCTTCAACCCCGCGATCGAGGTCCGGCTTCCGTCAACAGGAACAAGGATTCGCTTGTAAACCACGGACTGACTCTCCAGAATCCGGATGTCTTCATTCGTTGCTTTGAAGATAGTCGCTCGGCTCGACCGGCTGTTGATCTACGTCAAACCTGCTGCTTCGGATCGCGATTCCGGTCGAGTTCCGGGTGCTCGCGGTCCTCCGGCTGCCGGATGAGATTTTCGGAGTTGTCGGAGCGGCGACGCGGTCTTGTCAGAAACGGACCGAGGGCCAGACGGCCCCGGCGGCGAGGCCGAGGATGTACAGCCAGCCGAAGCGCCGGTTGTGCTCTAGGCAGACGCGGTGGACCCAAAGCGGCCAGCCGACGTAACCCGCGGGCGGCGACGCGGGCCGCGCCCGGCTCATGACCGATACGGCGCGCAAGGCGCGCGGCAGCGCGACGACGATGATCGCGGCGAACGGCGTGAGCCGCCCGAGCGCGACGAGGACGGCGGTGACCGCATAGATGAGAACGATCGTCGCGACGTTCAGCGCGCGCGCCGAGCGCTCGCCGAGCAGTACCGGCAGGGTGCGGTTGCCTTTCCCGGCGTCGAAATCCATCTGGTCGATGTGCTTGCCCGTGAGGATGGACATCACGCCCAGGCCGTAAGGAATCGATGCGTAGAAGGCCGCGCTCGAGACGTGGCCCGTGATCATGGCGTAGCCGCCTCCGACCATGAGCGGCCCCCACACGAGGAACACCGCGGGCTCGCCCAGGCCGATGCTCTTCAGGGGAACCGGCGCGGCGTCGTAGAGCAGCAAGAGCGCGATGCCCGCCGCTGCGAAGGCCACCGCGAGCCAGCCTCGCTCGACGATGAAGGTGGCAGTGATCGCGGCGCCGATCGCGGCAAGGATCAATAAACCGGTCACGAGAGTCCGGGGCTCCAGCACGCCGCTCGCGAGCGGATGCACCGTGTAGCGCATGCGCGGGGAGTCCGGGGTGTCGTGTCCGCGCCGGTAGCCGAAGTAATCGTTGCTCAGATTGCTGATCATGTGCGCGACGACCAGACCCGCCAGCACGAGGAGAAAGTAGACGGTGTCGAACTCCCGGTCGCCCGCGGCGAGCAGCCCCGCGATGATCGCGGCCTGAGCCGAGATGACCAGGATGACGCTGCGCGCCGAGTAGAGAAACTTCGAGACCGGATCGAGCGTCCGAATTTCCTGAACGCTCGGCCTGTAGAAGCCGACGAAGGCCCCGAGCCACAGCTTCGACCTGGTCAGAAGCGATTCCTCGATCATGGTGTCCCCCCCGAGTCCCATAACTCTAACTCGCCCGCATCCCCCGTGCCCACCCGATCCGGCGAGGACTTCGCCAAGTCCAAGTGCTTCTCCTGCCACGCGATCAGAAGAAAGCCGCGCCTTCGCTCAAGGAGATTTCGGTCGCGCACAGGGGCCGAAAGGGTGCCGAAGCGAAGTTGCTCGGCGTGCTCAAGAGCGGCAAGCGGCACCCGAAGATCGAGGCTTCCGACGTCCAGCTGAAAGCGGTGATTCAGTACGTCCTCAAGCAGCGAACATCGGGCCGGCATACAGACGCGGCGCAGGAACCTCGCGGCCGGCTGCGGCAAGACCGAAAACCCACCAGAAACGAACCCCGGCCGGGAGCCCGGCCCCGGATCGAAGCAAAGGCCGGCTAAGGAGGCTCTGATTAACGTCATGCCCGCGAAGGCGGGCATCCAGCAAGCGGCTGAAATTCCTGGATTCCCGCTTACGAGGGAATGACGAAATCAGGGTTATTCAGAGCTTTCCTAATCGCCGTCGTCTTCCTCGCGCTGCCACCAGGGACCGAACTGGCGAAACTGCTTGCGCTGCTCCGGCGTGAGCACAGCCGCGATCTGATTGCGCGCTTCCACCTGCGACTTGAGCATCTGCCTTCTCAGGTCGTCCACTTTCTTCTGCTGCTCGGAGACCGCGGCCGGGTCGATCTTGTCGGCGTAGTACATCTGCCGCAGCTTGAACCGCTCGGAGCGCATCTGGCCCATCGTGCCCCAGTTCTTGCTGCGGTTTTCTTCCTGTATGGCGGCGATCTTTTCCGACTGCGCGTCGCTCAGGTTGAGCGCGGCGAGCCCGCCGCCGGGACCCCATCCGCGTCCGTATCCGCGCATCGTGCCGGCACCGCCGGGACCGTAGCCGCCCATGCCTGGGCCGGGACCATAGCCGGGCCCATAGCCCGGAGCGGGTCCTTGTGCAAATGCGGAGCTCACCGCGGCAGCGCCGAGCCCAAGTGCGAACAATCCTGCAGTCAGAGTACGGGTCTTCATATGCAAGGCCTCATGGGTGCTGTTGGAAAGAATCGCTTTCATTCTTATCCGCCGGGGCCGCGCCGATTTGATCCAGGTCAATCAACCGGCAAGAAGCGAAGGCACGGGATTTCTTCGCGCTGGATTCCGTTCCTTTGACGTATGTCAATCCCGAGGACGAACCGGGGCTTAACATTCGCCGTCGCCTCCCTAACCGTAGTACCACGCAATGGCACTCATCCGCGCCGAGAAGCTCGTCAAAACCTATCGCACGGGGGAGGTGGAAGTCCCTGCGGTCAGGGGCGTCGACTTTGCGATCGAAGCGAAGTCCTTCGTCGTGTTCGTGGGTCCGTCGGGCAGCGGCAAGACCACGCTCCTCAACATGATCGGCTGTCTCGATCACCCGACCAGCGGAAGGCTGACCGTCGTCGACACGGATGTCGGCACCCTGGATCGCCGCGCGGCGGCCAATTTCCGCGGGCAGCATGTCGGCTTTGTCTTCCAGGACTTCAACCTGATACCGGTGCTCACCGTCTACGAGAACATCGAGTATCCGCTCATCATGGTTCAGAGCTGGCCGGAAGAGAAACGCCGCAGGCAGGTGATGCGGCTGCTCGAGGCGGTGGGCATGTCGGGCCAGGCGGGCAAGCGACCGGACCAGATCTCCGGGGGACAGAAACAACGCGTCGCCGTCGCGCGGGCGCTCGCGACCGACGCGCAACTGGTACTGGCCGACGAGCCGACCGCCAATCTCGACCAGGACACCGCGTATCGCGTCATCGAGCTGATGAAAAAAATGCGCGACGAGCTCGGGACGACATTCGTATTCTCGACGCACGATCCGAAAATCATGGCGGCCGCCGAGGTTGTTTTCACCCTCGAGGACGGCAGACTTCGCCGGCCGTCGGAAAAATCGGCGGCGGTCCATGCTTAACGTTCTGAAAATCGCGATCAGGAACCTCGCCCGCTTCGGCCGGCGGACGCTGCTCACCTTCACGCTCATCACCCTGGGGATCGTCAGCGTATTGCTGTTCGTCGCCGTCGCCGGATCGTTCAAGGCGATGATGATCGGCCAGTTCACCGATGCCGTCCTGGGCCACCTGGAGGTGCACCGCAGAGGCTATGTCGCCTCGATCGACAATCTTCCGTTGAACCTCAACATGCAGCCCGAGACGGTCGAGAAGGTCGAGAGGGTCCTGAAGGCATCGCCTGCGATCGAGGCCTACTCGGGGCGCGTCAAGTTCGGCGCCATGTTCAGCAATTTCACCGAAACCACCAGCATCCGCGTCAACGGCATCGACCCCGCGAGGGAAACCGCGACGACGCCCCTGTTGCCCGGGCGAGTCGTCGAGGGAAGCAGGACGGGCGCGTTGTTGAACCCCGGCGAAATCCTGATTCCCGTGCTCTTGGCCCGGGGCATGAAAGTGAAGACGGGCGACACCGTCGTGCTGGTCGCCACCAATCGCGACGGCTCCGTCAACGGCAAGACTTTCACGGTCAGGGCGATACTCGAGAGCGTGACCGGCCCGAGCGGCCGCGACGGCTACATTCGCATCGAGGACGCGAGGAGCCTGCTGCGGATGGGGCAACCCGAAGTCAGCGAGATCGCCGTGCGCTTGAGGAATCCCGCGCAGCTCGATCGCGTCTACGCGCAGTTGTCGCAGGAACTGACGGGCAGCGCGGGTTCCGGCGGGAAGCCCGGCGGCATGGCGGGCAAGAGCGGAGGATCCGGGCTCGAGGTGCACACCTGGGCCGCCCTGTCGCCTTTCTCGAACATCGCGAACATGATCGACCTGCTCACGGTATTCATCAAGATCATGCTGGTGTCGATCGTGCTCATCAGCGTGATGAACGTGATGGTCATGGCCGTGTACGAGCGCGTTCGCGAGATCGGCACGATCGCCGCTATCGGAACACCGCCGGGGAGGATTCTTTCGCTGTTTCTCACCGAGGGACTGCTGCTCGGGCTGGGCGGGACCGCGCTCGGGATCGCGATCAGCCTCGGGGCGATCTACGCGCTGAACGTCTGGAAGCTCACATTCGACTTCGGCCAGCAGCAGGGCCTGGTGCTTTCCCCGGCGATCGGCGTGAAGGACGTTGCGGTGATCGCCGGCATGGTCGTGCTGATGGCGCTGCTCGCGAGCCTGCAACCGGCATGGAAGGCCTCGCGTATGGATCCGGTTCGTGCGCTCGGCCACGTGTGACGGGAGGGGACCCGCTATGAGAAAACTGCTGGCCCTGTTGCTTTGCCTTCTCGCGCTGCCCGTCGCGGCGATAGACGGACGGCAGATCCTCGCGAAAGTGGACCGCAACCTGGAGCCGGAGTCCTATGAGGCCTACCGCAAGCTGATCGACATCCAGCCCGACGGCAGCAAGAAGGAATACGTCCTCTACAGCATGAAGAAAGGCCGCGACAGGATCGTGGCGCTGTTCCTCTCGCCCGCGAGCGACAAGGGCCGCGTCACGCTGCGCCAGGAGGACAACATGTGGCTGTATATGCCCGAAGTGGGCCGGCCGATACGGATAACGAGCCTGCAGTCGGTGACGGGCAGCATATTCAACAACGCCGACATCCTGCGCATCGACTACGGCGCGGAGTACGACGTGGAGACGGCCGAAGAGCAAAAAGACGCCTTCCTGCTTTCGCTGAAGGCAAAGACCGGCGATGTGGCCTACGACAAGCTCAAGATGTGGGTCGACAAGCAACTGTTGCTGCCGGTCACGATCGAAGCATACGCGGCGAGCGGCCTGCTGCTCAAGACACTGCACTTCAAGAACGTCAAGGATTTCGGCGCCGGCATCAAGCGTCCCGCGACGATAGAGACCGACAGCCCGCTGTACAAGGGCTACAAGTCGGTGATGCTGTGGTCGGGCCTCAAGAAGGCGAGCTTTCCCGACGAGATCTTTACGCTCAATTATCTGCCACGGGTCCAAGAGTTGCGGAAATGAAGCTCGTATGGAGACCGCGGCTGCTCTGGCCGCTCGTTCTCCTCGCTTCAGCAGCGGGCACCCAGGCGGCGGAGGAATACAGTTTCGACCCTTCCGCGTTCGAGAGGAAGCCGTTCGAGCTCGGCGGCTACGCGCAGCTCAAGCAGGAAGATCTTGTCTTCAACCGCAGCGCGGCCTTCCACAGGCTCAACAATTTCGACCCGCCGCAACGGGAGCGCCTCGATCGCACCACCGCGACCTTGCAGCTGGCCGGCAAGCTGCGCCATGGCATCGGCACCTTCGACTTTCGCACCAATTCAGACCAGGCTTGGGATCAACTGGGCCACCACTACGACAACAGCGTATTCGAAGCCGCCTACTCGATCAGACCCGATCCCGGGTTCACCCTGGAGGCGGGAAAGAGAGTGCTCAGGTGGGGCAAGGGCTACGCCTGGAACCCGATCGGGTTCGTCGAGCGCCCCAAAGATCCCAATGATCCGGACCTCGCGCGCGAAGGCTTCGTGATGGCCGACGGCGACTTCATCTTCAATCCCGGGGGCGCGCTGCAGACGGTCGCTTTCACGCCGGTGCTCCTGCCCGTGGGCGAGGACGTCAACAGCGATTTCGGCGCGAGCGGCCACTTGAACCCCGCGGCGAAGCTGTACCTGCTCTACCGGGACACGGACATCGACTTCGCCTGGCAGGGCAAGGGCAGCCGTCCGGCCCGCTACGGCGTGGATTTTTCCAGAAACCTCGTGTCGAACTTCGAGATCCACGGCGAGTGGGCGCGCATCCGGCAGTTCACGAGACCGGTCACCGACGGCGCGGGCAGCGTCACCAACGAGACCGGAAACACCGACAGCATTCTGCTGGGATTGCGCTACCTGACGTCGGGCGATACCACTTTCATCGCCGAGTACTACCGCAACGGCGCCGGCTACTCGGAAGAGGAGGCCCGGCAGTTCTACGAGTTCGTGAACACGGCGTTCACTCAGTTCGAGCAAACCGGCAACCCGGCGCCGCTGCAAAGAGCCCTGACCTTGAGCCAGGGCAGCTACGGACGTCCCAACGCGGGCAGGGACTACGTCTACTTCCGCGCGCAACAGAAGGACGCGCTCGGCGTCGTCTATTTCCAGGCGGCGATCACGGCGATAATGAACTGGCAGGACCGCAGCTACCAGGTGACCCCGGAGCTGCTGTACACCGGCGTCAGGAACCTCGACCTGCGCTTCAGGCTGTTCCTGCTGCACGGCGGGGCCGGGACCGATTTCGGCGAGAAGCAGAATTCGCGCAAGCTCGAGATTTACGCCCGGTATTATTTTTGAGTTGCGGCGACACGGGACCGCTCTCTCGACGAGGCGCAATCTCGTGCCGGCCCATCTGGACGGACAACAAAGGCGACACGCGCGCGGAAGAGGTTACTATCAGTTCATGAACCGGCGGGAATTCCTGCAGCTGCTCGCGGTCGCCGCGGCCGGCGGATTCGTTCTGGATTCGCGATCCGTGCGGGCCCAGGCGCGGGGGTTCTACGACGTGCCGCGCTTCGGCAACGTGAGCCTGCTGCACTTCACCGACTGCCACGCGCAGCTGCTGCCGGTCTACTTCCGGGAACCGAGCGTCAACATCGGCGTGGCGGACGGAAACGGCAGGCCTCCGCACCTGGTCGGCGGGCATCTGCTGAAGCACTACAAGATCGGTCCGGGAACGAGCGAGGCCTACGCGTTCACGCACGTCGATTTCGCGCGCGCGGCCCGGACCTACGGCAAGGTCGGCGGGTTCGCGCATCTGGCGACCCTGATCAAGCAAATCCGCGCAAGCCGTCCCGGCGCGCTGCTGCTCGACGGCGGGGACAGTTGGCAGGGCTCCGCCACGGCGCTCTGGACCCAAGGCCAGGACATGGTGGATGCCTGCAAGCTCCTTGGCGTGGAGGTGATGACGGGGCACTGGGAGTTCACGCTGGGTACGGACCGCGTGAAGGAAATCGTGAGCAAGGAGCTGGCCGGCAAGATCGAATTCCTCGCG
>Ga0137459_1000645_pt1 | contig 11886 bp, 11 predicted proteins | sample EasRivERMGT700_2_FD_104908 | JGI IMG/M metagenome (GOLD analysis project Ga0137459, IMG submission 104908) | Soil microbial communities from meander-bound floodplain in the East River, Colorado, USA - East River MetaG ERMGT700_2 | ecosystem: Environmental > Terrestrial > Soil > Floodplain ...
CGAGATCGGCGATCTGGTCGTGAAGGCAGCGGATGGCGTCGGTGGCGCGATGGCGGCCGACCAGGCGGCTCCACTGCTCGCCAGGGCGCGCGCCGTTCGGCCCCAGGTCGAGCTACCGTTCGAGCCGGAACGCCTGGGCCTCAGCCTCCCCGCGATCATCGTTCCGGATCCGTACCCCAGGCAGCAGCCGATCAAGTTCGGCAAGGGGCATCCGCTCGACGGCGTGATCGTCCACCAGGTGAGCGACGTGCTCGCGCGGATGCGTTCGCTCAATCGCGAGGATCTCCGCGACGCAGAGGCGCTACTTCGGCTGTGCGCCGACGATCGCTTCGTGCTGTCCGCCACGAGTCGCGTCACGGCCACGCCATGAGGAACGCGCCGTGAGCCGAGTGCCCCCCTGGGCATCCAGGTCTCAGCGCTCCTGGCCCGTCCCCAAAACGCGGCGATCAGGGCCAAGTAGCTCGCTGAGCTCGTGGACGATCGCGTCGCTGTCATCGCCGAAAGAACCGATAGCGAGGGCGCCGCCGACGTCGTCGTCGAGGTGGTTGCCGAACGAGGCGAGCCGCCGACATGGCGTGCTTGAGCTCGGCGGAAGCATTCCGTCCTCCGCGCCGACGCCAACGCGCAGCGCAGCGCCGCGGGCTGGGTCAGGTCGCGAGATAAATTGCACGGCCGGGTGGTGGATCGCCGGCCGGTCGTGGAGATGGCACTGCCCTCCATGCTCGATTCGGCGGTCAACGGACGAGCGACCGACCCAGCCCCGCGGCGCCAGCAAGCGTGTCCGCGTTCTCCTCGAGCTCACGCCCCGCACCGCCGCGGCGACCGCAACCGCGTGCGACCGCAACCAGGTCGCCCGACAGCTATGCCAGAGCCGCGGGGACGACCTTGCCGGTCGTGATCGACGACGCGATCACCCCGGCATCGACGCCGACCGCCGCGAGCGTGGTCTTGCCGAACGACGCCAGCGACTCGACCGGCGAGATATCGCCGCCGGAGCCACCCGCGCCGGTCGCCGAGTTGATCGCCACCGCGGCGTAGTCGCCGCCGCCCGGCGCCACGCCGCCGATCACGCCGCCCGGAACGGCTTGCCGATCGTGATCGAGACCTGGTGGTTCTCGTTGTGGTCGCGGCCGTCCACGTTGCGCGGCCCCAGCGTGCGGCCGAGCACGTTGAGCGACAGGAACGTCACCTGATCCGACAGCCCCGCCGCGGCGAGCCTCGCTGCTGTCGACACGGCCGCGACTACGGGGCGTCTTCGAGCAGTGCCTTGACTGCGAGAAGCTGATCCGCGAACTCGTCGATTTCGTCAGGAGTATGTGCAGCGAGGTCGGGGACATCGAGAACACGCTCAAGCTCGCTGCGAACCATCCGAAGGCTGTGCGCGCTCGCCTGCGCAAGGATTCGATAGAAGCGTGTACGTCTGAGCGCGCGCCGACCAGTGGGTGTCAGCGCCACCACCATGGCAGCGTCTCCCGAGAGCACCGCGATCGCGACCGAAGCCGCATCCGGATCCTTCGAGACTGCCTGGAGCTCGCGCGGTGCCGACGGCTTCAGCCAGCCGCGTTGCACCGCTGCGACGGTCGCGTTCGCAACGTCGTCGATGTGACGACTATCGATCAACGATGCGCAGAAGAAACTGCCGGAGCCGTACTCCTGGACCCACTCGAGTACGCGAAGTATCCAGGGATCGATCTGGAGCTTTGCGTAGCCTTCCGCTGGAGGTATGTGAAGCGCGTAGAAACTCTCGATCACCGGCTGGTCATCGGCCTTCGAGATTCCGACGAGTCTCAGGACGGCCAGATCCCAGTGTTCGCGAGAACAAAAAGACCGCATCGTAGTGCGATCTGGTAAGATGATACTTACTTCGAGCGTCGAACGCGTGCCTCGCTCGAATTTGTAGTCGATCGTGTGAACGACGGCGCCCTGTTGCACCATCCACATCATCGCCAACATCTCGGCCGAGCAGTTGAACGCAAGCGCTTGCAGTACGGGGGCGACCCGGTACGGGTTTCGCCGGTGCTCATCGACAAGACCGTCGAGCGTCAATGACCTGGGTAGAACGCCTTGCGGCGCGTCGCTCAGTTTCTCCGCATAGACACGAGCGAGCGCCGTTAGCTGGTTGACAACGTGGTCGCGGTGCCGGCTGAGGATATGTCCGACACCAGCCTCATGGAACATCTCGAGCAGACGCGGCCATTGGTTTTCGGAGGAATTCATGCTGCCCTCCATGACTGCCACGGCGCTCCACTGTGGAAGAGACCGTCGAGTGCACTCACGATCGACGCCATCGGTGCCGCTCGCGGGTCCTCGAGCACGAGCGTCAACACGTCGTCGCGCACGATTGCGTAAACGATGGTATTCATGTTGTCATCCGATGCGCCGAGCTCCTCCCAGGTATGACGCGCCGCCTCGTCTCGAAAGACGAAGATCTCGTGCAACGTTCCGAACTCCGCGGCCGTGTAGGAGCTGAACCGCCTTCCTCGCTCGGCATCCACGAGAACCGCGTCAGGCCAGCTTCTCTGCGCGATGCGCGCGACAGACGCGAGTGCCGCACTAGCGTCCATACCGCCCAGGTCAAAAACAACGTCGGAGCCGCCGATCATAGGCCCGTGGTCCCGTGCGCGATTTGACGTCCCTGTTCGACGGGGTAGTCCGCGGGAGAATAGACGATGAAGTGTCCCCGCCCTCCAGGCAACGGCTGCAAGTCACCCACGTCGCCGAAGTGAAACGAATATGCGAGCTTCGCTCGAGGGATCAGGAGCTTTGCAGCAAGATACGGCGTGGTCGGGTCGAGGATCGTGAAGTAAGCCGCGCGCGGATGCGGCCCCGGCGGCTTGCTCGCGCGAAAGCACCAGACCACCTGCGAGCGGATGCCGTTCCATCCGTCCTTCGTCGTGTAGTGAAACACGGGTTGAGCATACCGCAAACGCCGCCACTGGGGACGGTGTCTCATTTGTCTCGTGCCATTCAGCTCGCCTCATCTTCGGAAGCCGATAACCGCACCGCCCTCCGCGCCGACGCCAACGCGCCGACGACAACGCGCCGACGACAACGCGCCGACGGCAACGCGCCGACGACAACGCGCCGACGACAACGCGCCGACGACAACGCGCCGACGACAACGCGCAGCGCAGCGCCGCGGGCTGGGTCAGGGCGCGAGATAAATTGCACGGCCGGGTGGTGGATCGCCGGCCGGTCGTGGAGATGGCGCCGCCCTCCATGCTCGATCCGGCGGTCAACGGACGAGCGACCGACCCAGCCCCGCGGCGCCAGCGCGCGTGCCCGCGTTCTCCTCGAGCGCACGCTCCGCACCGCACGCTCCGCGGCGACCGCAACCAGGTCGACGACAGCTACACCAAAGCCGCGGGGACAACCTTGCCGGTCGTGATCGACGACGCGATCACCCCGGCATCGACGCCGACCGCCGCGAGCGCGGTCTTGCCGAACGACGCCAGCGACTCGACCGGCGAGATGTCGCCGCCGGAGCCACCCGCGCCGGTCGTCGAGTTGATCGCGACCGCGCCGTAGTCGCGGGCGACCGGTGCGACGCCGCCGATCACGCCGCCGCGGAACGGCTTGCCGATCGTGATCGAGACCTGGTGGTTCTCGTTGTGGTCGCGGCCGTCCACGTTGCGCGGCCCGAGCGTGCGGCCGAACACGTTGAGCGACACGAACGTCACCTGGTCCGACAGCCCCGCCGCGGCGAGCTGCGCCATCAGCGAGCCGATCGCCGCCACGCCGCCTACCGTCTGCTGTGCTTCCTTCGCCAGCGCGGCATCGGTGTGGTTGTCGCCGCCGAACGGGATGTGGATCGCGATCACCGGCGTCACGTTCATCTGGATCAGCGCGACCGCCGCGGTGATCTGCGACGCGACGCTGTTGTCCTTGATCGACGACAGCGAGCTCAGCAGATCCTGGCGGATGTTGCGGACCTCCGACTGCGAGGTCACCAGCGCGTCGAGGTACGCCTTCTGGCTGGCGTTCGCGCTGCCGCGGTACAGCCCGTCGAGCTGCGTCAGCGTCTGATCGCGCAGCGCCTGGAGGTTGGCGAGCGCCCCGGTCGGGCTGGTCAGCGTCGCCTTGAGCGCGAGCGGCGGGATGATCGGCAGCGCCTGGCCGCTGAAGCTCAGGCCCTCGCTCGGCGACGACGCGCCCAGCGTGATCGGCTGCGCCTGCACGGTGCCCAGGCAGGGCGCGAGCTGCTTGGCCAGGAGCGACGGCAGCATCTCGCCGGCCTCCGTCATGCCCATCAGCTTCAGCACGTCGGGCTCCTTGGGGTGCACCGGCGTGTTCGTCATGATGTGCCAGAAGCAGGTCCGGTCGAGCACCGCCTGCGGCAGCGTCGACCACGGCAGCGCCGCCGTGGTCGCCCGGCCGGCGAGCGTCAGGCTGGTCGCCGCCATCGTCGGATCCTGGCTGTGCGTGATCAGCGGATCGGCGTAGGTGCCCGGCACATTGGCATTGATCGGATCGCCGTTGCCCGACGTGTTGAGGATGACGAACTGCGCCTTCGACTTGTTCGCGCAGGTGCCGGCGGTCTCGGCGAGGGCATGGCGCCCCTTCATCAGCACGGCGGCCGGGATGCCGGTGGCGAGCGCACGGAGGCCGACGTAACCGGCTCCGAACAAGGCAGAGGTCAGCGCGTTGCGACGTGAGATATTCATATGGCTCTCCTTACATCCCGATGCCGATAAACGACGGTGACAGGCACGCAGCGACGAACGTCGACTTCAGGGAGTCCTTCGCGGTCGCGCCGGACTGCACGGCGGCGGTGAAGTGCGAGGTCAGGATCGTGGTGGCCTGCGCCGCCCGCGGATCGGACGGCGGCATCGCCATCACCACGGCGACGAACTCGGCGATCGCCGCGTCGGGCTGCGCGCTCGACCATTGCTTCGCGCCCGGCTGGGCGGGGCTCGGCGCCGCGTCGATCACCATCGCCGACACCGCGGCGCACACGTTCTCGAGCCCGGCGCGGTAGAACAGCGTCGGCTCGTTCGGCAGCACCGGGATCGTCGAGCCGCGGCCGTAGCCATCGGACGGCATCCCGCTGACGATCTGCGCGATCGGCGACACCTGGCGCGTGCGGTTCGTCGAGTCGAGCTGGCAGATATCGAAGAAGCCGAGCCGGTTATCGAGCGCCGCGCACAGGTGGTCGCGGCGGCTCACCGCGATGACCGCGCCGTTGGTCTTGCTCGTCGCCGTGCTAATCGTGTGGGTCGTGATCGGCGAGGCCAGGATCTCGCGCACCAGCGTGTTCCACGACGAGCCCGACGTCGAGAACGCCGCCAGGATGCGCAGGAACTCGGGATCGATCGGGTTACACGGCGCGGAGTTCACGTAGTAGCAGAGCTTCTGGCCCCAGGCCTGCGGCACCAGCGGGTGGCTCGCGAGCAGCTGCGCGAAGTCGTCGATCGTGCGCATCGGCGCGATCACGCCCTGGAACGCGAACAGCCCGGGCTGCTGCATATACTTCAGCTCGGTCTGCGGGTAGTAGAACCACGAGTACGTGCTCGCCAGGATCGACCGCGTCGGATCGAGCTGCTGGTGGCAGGCGAAGCACGGCGAGCTCGGCGCCGCGTGGTCGCCGTCGAGCCCGGGCGTCGTCGATGGCGCCGTGGTGTCCTGCCCATCGATCGCGGTGCCGGTCGCCACGATCAGCGCCTGGTTGGCCGTGACGCGCATCTGGTTGCTCGCGTTGGTCGGCCAGTTCGCGAAGAACGCCGGCGTCGAGAAGAACCCGACGCGGGCCGTCGAAACGACAAGCTCGCTCGCCGCGCGCAGCGCCGGCAGGTCGTAGAACACCGTGCGCGCCTCGCCCGCCACCGGCGGCCGGATCGTGACCATCTTCCACGCCGTGAGGTCGGTGGCCGCGATCTGCTCGCTCATCGCCGAGCCGACGCGATTGCCACAGTTCCCCGACGGCCCCGGGTGATTGGGAATCTCGCCATACAGCATCTCGTGGAGCGACAGCGAGTTCGCATTGAACGAGATCGGATCGAGCCCGTTACACGTCGTATCCGGATACATCAGTCCCGGGAGATCCGGGCTGTACCAGTGCATGTAGTTCGGGCTCGCCGGGTCCAACGTCTCCGCGATCGGGATCGGGCCCTGCGCCGTCTCCATCACGATCCTGAGCCCGCGGTTGGCCGCCGCGAACGTATCGCTGATCGCGGCCGCGTCGTCGACCCGCCGGGTGTCGAGGAACGCGTACAGCTCCATCAGCGCCGGCGTCATCATCAGCTTGTGCGTCGTGAAGGCGTCGGTCAGCGGCCGGCCCTCGGCGGTCAGCGCGAGCACCGTGCGCGCGAAGCTCTCGCGGACGTTCTGCACCAGCAACGGGATCGCACGGCCGCCCCCGAGCCCGTTCGGCGGCACGAGGTCGACGAAGTCGGCCGCGGTGATCTGCGTCTGCTGGAACGCCAGCTCGAAGAACACCATCATCTTCTGCTGGTACTCGGGCAGCTTCATCCAGCCGTCGATCAGGCCGCCGAGCGCCTTCGGATCGGCCGCCACCTGGGCAACCTCGGCATCGCTGGGCGGCAAGCCGACGAGGATGTTCTTGACCTTCGCGACGTAGACCGAAGGGGGATCGGCGACGAAGCCATCGTCGTGGTCGGCCGCCGTGTCGGTGCCACATCCGAGCACCGCCGTGACCGCCACCACGAGCGCCACGCCTTGCGCTGAGCGTCTCAAGGGGAATCTCCTGTTCATGGAGCTCGTCTCGAGCAAGCCGCCGGCCAGCTATTGATCTAGCTGTAATCGCTGGATAATCGTGCCACCATCGCACCCGTCGGGGCGCGATTGTCGGCTGGACCCCACAGCACCTGCAGGGGCCTCCCGACAACGTGTCGCTCGTGACCGAGCCGAGCTTCGTCCGCTTCGCGGCCCACCGTACGTTTCCCTCTGGTCTGTTCAGGGATAGCGTGGGTTCGCGAAGCATGGCGCACCACCAGCATGGAGACGCGAAGATGACTCGTTCAGCTACTGCACTTGCGGCGATCGTCCTCATCGGCATGACGCCGCTCGAATCGGCCTTCGGGGATGAGCCCTGTCCGCCTTCCAGGTTTGGCCCCCAGGACCAGGTTGGTGCGCTCAACTACGTCACGCCCGCGAAGACGCTGGCCGCGAGCAAGCTCATCACGCGCGGCAAGGCCTACCGCCTGGGTATCGAGACCAACCGCAATACTCCCGCGTATCCGCCGCGGACGTTTGCGCTCACCGTCGTCCAGCCCGGACAGGCCGTGGGCGCGACCCTCGGACCGACCAAGACGACCTACAACGACGACATCATCTCGGGATGGGTCGGGATCGGTTCACAGCTCGATGGCCTGGGTCACCTCGGGATCAACAACGTGTACTACAACTGCAACAAGTCCTCCGACTTCGCCAAGGTCGATGGCCTCACCAGGCTCGGAATCGAGACGGTGCCGCCGATCGCGACGCGCGTCGTTGTCCTCGACATGGCCGGATACCTCGGCAGCGACCCGGTCAAGGAGGGCACGCCGTTCAATCGTGCCGAGATCGATGGTGCGTTGAAGAAGCAGGGTATCAAGGCGATCGAGAAGGGCGACGTCGTGCTGTTCTATACCGGCTGGCTCAAGCTCATCGGCAAGGATGACAAGCGATACGGCGCCGGCGAACCCGGCCTCGGCCTCGAGGGCGCCAGGTACCTCGCCTCGCTCGGTGTGGCCATGGTCGGCGCCGACACCTGGGGGGTCGAGGTCATCCCCAGCGAGAAGGGCAGCGGCGTCTTCCAGGCTCACCAGATCCTCCTCGCATCGAACGGCGTCTACATCCTCGAGAACATGAATACCGAGGAGATGGTCAAGGACAAGGCCTGGGAAGCGTTCTTCACGCTCGGCCCGGCCCGGATCACCGGCGCGGTCCAGGCGATCATCAATCCGATCGCCGTCAAGTAGGAAGCCGCGCCTCTCGGATCTCGGTTGTGTCGCGTGCGGCGCGGCGGCTGTCCTGAGCAACGAGGTGTAGCGCGGATGAGTGCGCTGGCCGCGCCGAGCAGTTTCGCGCCGTTACACGTCGGCGTGCCGCCCGTGCGCATTTGTCCGCGACACTTCGCGCGCGCTCTCTCCTGTTCCCAACGACGCGATGGAGAGCCTTCACGATGCGAGCCTCGCATCGCGGTGGGCAGCTCCTCGCTCATCCCCCGAGGGAAGTGTGTCATGAAACGTTCGCATTTCGATCAAAGTTTGCTGTTCACGGTTTCTGCTTTCACGATCTTCGCGGCTTGCGCCGACATCGAAGAAAACCCCGATGCCGCCTCGGTCGGGACGGCATCGAGCCCTCTGGTGGGCGTGATGAGTTTCGGCTATTGCACCGCAGCGGAGATAACAAAGCTGAATGCTGCCGTCGCGGTCCTCGTCGAGATCACGGGCACGCAGTACACCGCGGGTTTCAGATACCCGGCGTATGAGGCCTGTTTGTCTTCAGCCGCTTTCGTAGAAAACGGCTCGTGGTCCGGCGCACAGATCGCCAATCAACTCAGAACGAACAAGGTAACCGGCATCTGGTGCGTGGACCTCGCTTCCAACATCATTGCACAAGCATGGGAGAAGCCAAACTATGACGAAGAGGTCTACTTCAACAAGGATTTCATAGCGACATTGCCCTCGTCTCAGATTGCCGCTACGATTGGGCATGAACTGATGCATAATCGGGGCTTCAAGCACTCGGTGAACGATTCTGGCTCGCCGTTGTATCCCAACACTGTTCCCGAACAAGTAGAAGCCTGCATCTTGAATGGCGCCCCGAATCCCATGCCCTTCACGCCGAATCCAAATACGCACGGCGATGATCTCGCGCTGTTCGGCGGAGCCGGGTGGACCACGCTGCCTGTCGCGTTCTCGAACGATGACGGCAGCTTTGCGGTCAGCAACGGATTCGTGGGTGATTTCGGCGGATGGGCGAACAGCCCGGGTGTCCAACGCGTCAGCGGCGACTTCAACGGCGATGGTCGCATGGACATCGCGCTCACTGGAGGGGCCGGGTGGACCACGATCCCCGTCGCCATGTCTCTCGGCAACGGGGGATTCACCGTGACCAATGCGTACGTCGGTGACTTCGGGGCATGGGCGAATACGCCCGGGGCCAAGGCCCTGACCGGTGACTTCAACAAGGATGGCTATACGGACATCGCTCTGACCGGGCCGGCCTGGAGCTCGATCCCCGTGGCGTTCAGCGCGGGCGGCGGCTCGTTCACCGTGACCAATGCGTACGTCGGCGACTTCGGGGCGTGGTCGAATACGCCCGGCGCAAAGGCGCTCACCGGTGACTTCAACAAGGACGGCTACACGGACATCGCTCTGACCGGGCCGGCCTGGAGATCGATCCCCGTGGCGTTCAGCGCGGGTGGCGGCTCGTTCACCGTGACCAATGCGTACGTCGGTGACTTCGGGGCATGGGCGAATACACCCGGGGCCAAGGCCCTGACCGGTGACTTCAACAAGGATGGCTACACGGACATCGCTCTGACTGGGCCGGCCTGGAGCTCGATCCCCGTGGCGTTCAGCGCGGGCGGCGGCTCGTTCACCGTGACCAATGCGTACGTCGGCGACTTCGGGGCATGGTCGAATACCCCCGGGGCAAGAGCCATCGCCGGTGACTTCAACGGGGACGGTTACACAGACATCGCTCTGACCGGGGGCCCGTGGAGCTCACTCCCTGTGGCATTCAGCGCAGGCGGCGGAGCCTTCAACGTGACCAACAAGACTGTCACTAGCTTCCCCGGATTGTCGACCAACTCAGCGGCGAGCGCGGTGGCGGGCAGACTCAACTGATGCCATGCCTCGCCCCGGTGCGCCGCGGCAGATGCGCGCGCCGCGGGATCAGCGCCACGGTGTCGTCCCCAGCATGCCGGTCACGATGGCATCCATGAGTGCCGTGAACTCCGCGTGGCTGAAGTCCGAACCGCTGGTAAGCCAGTCGCGGTGGTGGTGGTCGCGGGGTATCGTACTCGGAGCTCGCTCGTCGCGGTAGTGGCCGAGGACATCGAGGTGGTCGCCCAGACCGGCCCACACCAGGGAGCCCACAGCTGCGATCGGATAGGCACGACGCCATCGTTGGCCGAGAGTGGGCACGTCGGCGGCCGACAGGTTTTCGTTGGCCGTGCCCGCCGCCGGCGGTGCCGTTCGATACTTAAGGCGAGCCGGGATCTCGATCCGTTCTTCGCCGATCACCTCACAGGCGCTGTCCAGGCGATCATCAATCCGATCGACGTCAAGTAGGAAGCCGCGCGTCTCGGATCTCGGTGCTTCCTATGTATCGTGTGCGGCGCGGCGACCACGGACACGACCCGATCAGCTGTGTGGCGCCCCGGCAGGACCCGCAGCGCACGATCGAACCAGCTGGTCCCACATGCGCCAGTTCAGCTCCGCCAGGTACGCCACCAGATCGCCGACCTCGCGCTGGATCCGCGGCGTGACCAGCGGGACGCGGCTCATCCAGTCTCGCCCGACGCCGCCGTGATCGGCGCCGCCGTCGGCCGCCAGGTGATCGCCGATCGCCTCGACCAGCAACGGCTCGTCCGGCAGCGCGCGCCGCGTCAGCGAGGCCAGCACGTTTCGCGTGCTGATCGCGCCACGCGTGAACATCGACGCGCAGAACACCGCGATCGGCGACTCGCCGGCGAGCGCGGACAGGATATCGACGAACGCCAGGTGCAGCGGCAGCGGCTCGGCGCGGTCGAGCTCCTGCTCGGTGAAGCCCAGGCGCACGCAGTAGTCGCGCTCGAACGCTTCGTGCCCGGTCTCCTCCGCGAAGTAGCGGTGCACCGCGTCGCGCAGCGGCTCCGCGAACCGCCGCGACAGCAGCGGCGCGAGGCACTCGGCGAACCGGCAGGTGACGAGATATTCTTGCAGGAACGCCGAGCGGATCACGCGACGCGCCAGGGCCGGATCCTCGAGCGCCGTGAACGCGGGCGATGGCCCCAGCCCGGCCAGGATCCGCGCCAGCTCGGCCTCGAGGTCGAGCATGAAGTTGATGCCCGACAGCGGGTCGACCGGAGCCCGGTGCGATCGCACGCGGCGCGCGGCCCCGGGGCTCACCGCGTCGCGCACCAGGTGGCCGGCCGCGGCCAGGTTGCGCCGCACCACGCGGAGATCGATCAGCCCGCACGACCAATCTTCGTCGGCGGACGCCGGCATCTCACCGACCCCGCACCACCACGCGCCGGTCTCCCCCAGCCGCACCCGGCGCACCGCCGCGCGCAACCCCGCGACGAGCAACGCCAGCACCGCGGGCGCGCCGGCACGCAGCGAGCGCGCCTGCAGCACCAGCGTCATGGCGAAGAAGCTGTGCTCCCCGAGGACGGCCCCCTGCCCGGCGCGCGGCTCGGACAGCTCGTCGGCCAGCTGGTCGACCGCGGCGACCGCCTGCTCGGGGCCCGCGGCGAGCTCGCGGCCGAGCTGCGCGCTCCAGCTGCGGACCGCGCGCTCGATCGCCGCGTGTGCTCGGCTGGCATCGACCGGGCCGCACTCGCGGATCAAGCCCAGGTGGTCCAGCTCGCGGAGCATCGGGATCAGCTCGGCGGTGCTCTCCGCCTGGTCGCGCACCGCGCTCCACACCGCGCTGGCCGGATCACGCAGCGCATCGAGCATCGGCAACAGCTCGCGGTCGAAGCTCGCCGCGTCGTCGCACGTCAGCTTGCACACGCCCCGCCGCGAGTCCACCTGGAGGGTGTCGTCGAGCCGCCGGATCGACTGAACGTCGAGCTGCGGTAACTGATAGCGATCTACACTCCAACGTTCCGGGTCTTCTGGGAATGTTGGGGATCTTTGCAGGTTCCCGTCGGAGAGGGACGATCGCACAAACGATCAACTAGTCTTCGCGCAGTTTTCCACAGATTCGTAGGATCTTGAGCCTTAGATAATC
>Ga0137459_1000647_pt1 | contig 11880 bp, 11 predicted proteins | sample EasRivERMGT700_2_FD_104908 | JGI IMG/M metagenome (GOLD analysis project Ga0137459, IMG submission 104908) | Soil microbial communities from meander-bound floodplain in the East River, Colorado, USA - East River MetaG ERMGT700_2 | ecosystem: Environmental > Terrestrial > Soil > Floodplain ...
GCCTGCGGCATCACGGCGACCGACACGGTCTCGCTCACCGTGCTCCGAAAGTGAGCTGACAGGACAGCGCGCCCGGAAGACCTCGAACGCCGGCCGCCGGTGAGCGTCAGGCCGCTCGGCCGCCGGCGGCGACGCGCGGCGCGGCGGTCGGATGGATCTCGACGCGCGGCAACGATCTCGGCGCGGTGGTAGGTTGCGCTGGCGGCAACGCCAAGCGAGAGCCCATGAACGAGCGCAAGAACCCCGAGACCGGATACCGCGAGATGTTCATCGAGGCCGATCGCCCGCCAATCGCCGACGTGCTGGCCGATGTGTTGACAACGGAAGAGCTCTACCGCCGATTCTTGGCCGCGCAGCCCGGGTACTTTCGCTCAAATGTCGATGCCCTACAGCAACTCGGTCTTGATGTCGTGAAGTCACATAAGGCACTGGTCAACTACGCCGACGACCTCGAGAAGCGAATACATGCGGCGCTCAACCTTATCGCTCAAGCCCAGCGCACCGATCCCAGCAGCGCCGATCCCAGCGGTGCGCACGTAAAGGCGTGGGTGATTGACCAGATCGCCCGCATGCTCGCGCGCGATCGGTACGACCACGTCGTCGAGGTGACGTGCGCTGGCGGGAGGTACGCATGGGACGTCGGGCAAGCGCCATAAGGATGAGTATGACGCCTCCGCGTGATCATGAGCAGATTGCATTCCTCCTGAACATGCAGAGGCTGCTCTCTGAAGGCAGCTTCACCGCGAGCTACAAATTTGCGCTGCTGCTGGCCCTCGCGGACCTGGCCGTCGAGAACGGCGACGACTCGGGTGCGCGAATGCAGGTAACGCTCGCTGAGCTTGCGGAAAGGTTCATCCGGATTTATTGGCGGCAAGCGGCCCCCCACCCGCGCGGCGGGGTCCTGCAACAGAACACCGACAAGCAAGCCGCCATTGTGAGCTTGCTCGTGGAAGCACGCCAAAAGCATATGTCGCTAGCCCAGCTGGAACGCGATTCGACTACCTGGAGCTCACTCGTCGCGAAGGTAGCCAAGATCGTGCGTACGATGCCACTCTTCAAGCTCCAGACCCTCGGAGGCGAACCGGTTGAGTTCCTGTATCCGAGCGTCGAAGTCAATGGGAGCATCGAATTGCGACCAGGAATCGCCTTCTGCTTTCGGCGGTTCCATGGATTGATCGAGGATCTGGTCAGAGGAGCCTGGCTCCGATTCGTGCGCCGATTACCCGCGAACCAGCTGATCCATGGCGAAGCCACCGATCTCGCTGCCTTCATGTTCGGAGCCGAGCGCCACGATCTGGAAGCGTTGGTGCCGATCCTTCGTGAGCTCCAGCATGATGCGTGCTTCTATTGTGCGGCGTCGCTCCGCAGCCGAAAACGCGCCGTCGATCACTTCGTCCCGTGGTCGCTGTATCCCCACGACCTCGGACACAACTTCGTCCTCGCAGACAGGCGCTGTAACGCCGCCAAGCGGGATGCACTCGCTTCGGTCCAGCACCTCGATGCATGGTGGCGTCGGACCCACGACAGCGGTCGTGCGCTCGGCGCCGCGTTTGATGGAGCCGGGATCGTCCACAGCATCGACGCTTCAAGGCGCGTGACTGCCTGGGCCTATGCGAACGCCGAGCAGGCTGGTGCGCTGCTATGGATGAGAAAGGACCAGTACAAGCCAATTGACGCGCGATGGCGCACGGTGGCGTGCGACCGAGACTGCGATCGATAGGTCTCCTCCTGCTGGCGGTCTCGACCAGCCCCGCAGCGGCGCAGGCACCGCCCCCCGAACCGTCGGCGCCCAGCGCCCCGGCGGCCAAGGACCTGGCGCGCTTCGCCGGCCTGCGGGATCTCGAGGGCCGGCCGACCAGCGTGGGGCCGATGCTGGGCAAGCACTCCCCTGGGCGAACAGCTCCATGACGCGCGCGCAGGCCCCGCTCACCGTGCTGTGGCCGGAGACGTAGCCAGGAAACGGCGGCGAGACGAAGCTGGCCGGAGAATAGGGATGCCATTGCTCGGCCGGCAACATCATCACTCCTTTGCCGGGCCCCGCCCAAGCCCGGATCTGCTTGTTGGCATGATAATATCGTACCAGCGTCCAGGGGCGGGAGCTGTCGTAATAACGTTTGGTGTCCAGGCGGCGATGAAGGCGTCCATGGCCGTGTTGGCGACAGCGAAGAACAGCTTGATGTCACTGTCCAGGCCGCGGCGGTCTCGCCGCGCCAGCATCTGGGCGAAGCGCAGCCAGTGGCCAGCCTGTCCCGTCGACTTGGGTCCATCGCGCATCAGCTCGACGATGGCCTTTTGCTGCAGGGTGAGGCTGGCGTTGTACTCTATTACCTCGTCCACCTCTTTCTTGAGCTGCGGCGAGCCCACCTTGGGAGGCGGCGGCGGACGAAAGCGATCACTTCGGCCGAGCCCGAATGGTTTGACCCGATACCAATGAGGAGTGAGAAATTCCGGATAGACCTTCTTCCCCTTACCGTCGTCGAAGGGGAGCGGCTGCCAGCGATCCGGGTCGAGCACGCGGTCGGGTGAATTGGCGGGACGGTAAAACGTGTAATCGGAGTAGGGCGTCTTGTCCGACCCGATCTCATCTCCGAGCTGATTGGCGCCGTCGTGATGCCGGTAGGCCAGCACCGCGGCCGCCACGGTGTTGCCGACGCCTTGCGGGATGGCCGGGTCTCGTGTCGCGTCGTCGGGCGCGTAGCCGAGCTTGCGCATCTGCTCGCGCAGCCAGGGCTCGTCTTCGGGAAACAGGTCCAGCATGCCCATCGCTGCCCGGGGTGGTCACGCCTCGGGCCCAGGACCGGGCACCGGCTCGTTGAGCCGGCGGAGACCGCGCACGAGCCGCGCCCCCTGGCTCCGCCAGCTCGCGGCGACGACGGCCAGGTACACCAGCGCCGCGGTGGTGACCAGGGTGGACGGGTGCACGCTGTTTCCCACGGCGGTCACCACCAGCACCCCGACGATCTGCGTGGTGTACATGGCCTGATCCATGAGCGCGAACGTGCGGGCCATCATCGCCGGGTTCGCTCGTGCGTGCAGGTAGGTGTGCTCGCACGGAATCAGCGCAAAGACGACCGCGCCCCACACACCGAACACGGCGCCGTTCAGCACGGGGACGGTGGTGCGCGACCAGATCAGCATCAACGCCGCCTCGAGGAAGAACCCGGCCAGCAGGGCACGGCCCAGCCCGACCCAGCGCATGGCAACCATCGCCAGCCATGGACCGACCAGCCCCCCGAGGCCAAAGCAGCCGAGGATCAGCGCGTAGGTCGCATCTCCCGAGCCGAGGGCCTCGGTGACGAACGGCCGCAACAGCGGAATGACCACCCCGACCGCCAGCCCGGCGGCCATGGACAACGTGAGCAGCAGCGCCAGGTCCGGCCGCGTTCCCACCTGCGTGACGCCTTCGGCGAGGTCGTGCCAGAAACGCCTCTGCTCGGCGAGCGCCGGCTCGGGTGGTACGGCCACCTGCCCGAGCCCCCAGAGGAAGGCGAACGACACCAGGTACGACGCGGCGTCTACCGTCACCACCGAACGAAGTCCTCCGGCGACGAACAGCGACGCCCCCAGGAGCGGCCCGAGGAGAAAGACGGCGCTCTGGCTGCCGCTGACCAGCGAGTTGGCCAGGTCCAGCTTCTGCGTGGGCACCAGCGCCGGGATCATCGCCTGGCGCGCCGGCGAGAACACCGCGGTCACCGCCAACAGACCGCCCGCCAGCGCCAGCAGCAGCCAGACCCGCTCCGTCAAAGGAAGCGCCAGCACGAGCAACAAGCGCACCAGGTCGCAGCCCATCATCAAGATCCGGCGGTTCGTCCGCTCGGCCAGCACGCCTCCCAGGGCGGAGCCGGCCAGCCCGGAGACCATGTTGGTCAACGCGGCGAGGCCCATGTGCGCGCTGCTCTGTCCCGTCAGTTTGAAGATCTTCAGCGTGAGCGCGGTCTGGGTCGCGTGGCTGCCGATGTTCGACAGCAGGTCGCCTAGAAAAAGCGACCAATAACGTCCGCCCAGCCCCAAAAACGACCGTCCTGATCGTCCCACAGACATCGCACGCGACCGTAACAACGGGCGCTAGCGCTCAACAAGCGCACAAGCGCGACAACTGGTTTTGCAACATGCCAATGTCATTGGCGCACACCGAGACGGGTTACCGCACGCCCTGGCAGCTGACCTGACCGAATACAACGTCCGGATGCGTTCAGTGCCAGCATAATTCGACACGCAGGCAACAAACGCCAATCAGCACCCACACTGCCCCCGACACGCACTCCCACCCCAATACATGGGCATCGAAAAATAAGGCAGTGGCAACCAGTGACAGAGCGGCTATACGCCGCCTACTGTCGAGAGATACTTTGATGCCTGGTTTGAGCATTCGAGTCCGCCGGAGGCTATTCGGCATCTCGCGCCACGAGGCCGACTTTGCGACGCGCGGCTTCGCCGAGACCGCGCCCGAGGCCCGCGCACGGCTCGAGGCGGCCGGCGGCACGTTCATCGACGGCTACAACGCGTTGCTCTCGGATCGCCTCGACGCCCAGCTCGGGGACGTCGATCCCGACCTGCACGGGTTTGCCGTGGAGGGCGCGGCCATGGCGTGCGCGCTGCTCGACTACCTGACGCCGTGGCGCCGCGATCGCTGGACGCGGCTCCTGGCGGAGCACCCGGAGCACGTCTACATGGCGCACGTCGGCGCGGGCTGGGCCACGGCCCGCCTGCACGGGTCGCTCCGCCGTGCCGTCGCGCGGCGAGATCCGCTGCTCGGCTGGCTCGTCGCCGACGGCTGGGGCTTCCACCAGACGTACTTTCATCCGGCCCGCTGGGCGACCGGCCGCGCGCGGTTCCCCGCACGCAGCGGTTACGTCGCGCGCGCCGTCGACCAGGGGGTCGGACGCGCGCTGTGGTTCGTGGCCGGCGCCGACCCGGTCCGCGTCGCGCACCACATCGCGCAGTTCGCGCCCGAGCGGCGCGCCGACCTGTGGAGCGGGATCGGCCTCGCGGCGACGTATGCCGGCGGCTGCGCGGCAGGTGCCCTGGACGTGCTCGCCACGCTCGCCGCGGACGGTCGCGCCCCGCTCGCCCAGGGCGCCGCGTTCGCCGCGACCGCGCGGGCCGTCGCAGGAAACTCGACCGCGTTCGTGGACCACGCCGCGCACGCCCTGTCGGGGCGCGGCAGCACCGCGCTGTGGCAGCTCGCGCAGGCGTGCGAGCCCCCGGCACCGCATGGCGTGCTCGGCGACGACTACGAGCGCTGGCGCGGCCGGCTGCGCGAGGCATTGACGAAACCAGAGGCCGCATGAACCTTCGAGCAGGGTGCCGGAGCCAGGCGCGCCGCGCCGCCGCGATCGCGATCGTCCTGGTGGCGTACCGGAGCGCCGCGCCGGCCCGGGTCGGCGCCGCCGATCGCGAGGATGTCGCGCGCGTACAACGGCGGCGGCAAGCACATCCTCCTGTGGAAGGCCGTCGCGCTCGCCGCGGCGCGGGGTCAGGCGATGGCGGCGGCGAGCCCGATCGCGGGTGCGATGGCCGGGCTCGGCGCCGACGCCGCGCGCGTCCGGACGCTGGTCGCTGGCAGCGACGCGGTGATCGCCGCCTACAACGGGCCCGAGCAGACCGTGATCTCGGGCCCGCGGCCCGCGGTCGAGGCCGTCATGTGCCGCGCGCGCGACGCCGGGATCGCCGCCGCGCCGCGCGCGACGTCGCACGCGTTTCACTCGCCGCTCATGGCCGCGGCGACAGCGCCCCTGCGCGATGCGCTCCGGGCCATCCCGCCCCGGCCGCGCACACGCGCCGTGGCGGCATTCTTGCGACGAAACCCGCCTCGCGCACGCGGCGCCTGCCGCCCCGGCCGCCCCGGCCTCCGCGGCGAGCTGGGTCCGCGCGTTCGCCTCCGTCGACGAGCCCGCCCCGCCGCCGTCGCCACCGCGGCGCGCCGGCGGCAGCTGGCGGTGGTACGGCGCGGCGCCGGACCCGCGGCTCGCCCAGGCGCTCCGCGACACCGGCGGCGGCACGGCGATCGTCCTGTCCGGGCTTACCGGGCTCGACGACCCCGACGCGATCGCCGGCGCGGTTCGCGGCGACGGCCCGTTTCTCGTCGTCGACCCGCGGCGGGCACCGCCGGTTCGATGGTGATCGCCGGCGCGCTCGGCGCTACCAGCCTCGGCGCGGCCGCCGTCGACGCGGCCACCCTCGGCCCGACTTCCTGAACCGGCCCGCGGTCCTCACCGGCCGTCGCGCACGTCCGCCGCGCTGCGATACGGCGCGAGCGCCGCCTGGAGCGTGTCGGGGATCGGCGACGGCGCGAGCTGGTCACCAACCCGTTGCATGCACGCGATCCGCTGGCGCCCGACCGCGACCAGCTCCCGGTCCTCGCCGCGAGCACGGAAGTAGTCGAACCGCAGATCGATGCGGTTCTGCACGCTGTCCGCCAGCGTCATCCGGATCACGACCTCGTCGAACGCCGTCAGCTCGACCAGGTACTCGCACTGGCACGACAGCGTGACCAGCGACAGTCCCTCGCGGAACCTCGCAAGGATGTCCGGCGCGTGATCGCGTAAGAAGTGCTCTCGACACGCGCCCTGCCACGCGACGTGGTTCGCGAAGTAGACGTTGCCCACCAGGTTGGTCTCCTGGAACAGCACGACGTGGCGATACTCGTAAGCGCGAGTCACGCATGAGCGTACCCGCGTCACGGCACGCCCGGCAAGTGGCGCTCTCGCAGCCTCGCGCGCCGCCGCGCGCTAGTACCTGGCCACAGAGTTTTGATCGGTTGCGCCGGCCGTGCGGGCCATGAACCTCGGCCTGGTTCGTCCCTCACGCAGGGCGTGATCAGAAGATACCGACCTCGTCGAACCGGCCCTCGGCATAGACGCCGAGGTCGTTGCCGATGTCGGAGATCAGCAGCAGCTCGTAGGAGCCCGTCTCGGTGAGGTGGGGGTTGAGCTTCAGGTTCTGGACCAGCATGGCCCCGTTGGTGTCGGAGGCGCTGAACAGCGTCACCGATGCCCCCGAGGGCTTGATGAGCATCACGGACAGATCGGCAAAGCTGAAGGTTCCGTGCAGGCTGAGATAGCCGAAGCTCAGAGTTCGCGAGCTACCGGCCGTGAGCTGGACCGGCTGCGCCCAGTAGTTCTGGTAGTTGCCGACGCAGAAGTCCTGGCTATGACAGCCTGGCGCGATGGACGTCAGCAGGTCGCCGTCGAACGGGGCGTCCCACCCGGATCCACCGTGGCCGTCTCCGCCGGTCACGGTCTCCGTCCATCCCGACATGCTGGTGGTGAAGCTGCCGTTGACGAGGAGGTTGGTACCGAGGTCGGCGCTCACCGTCCCGAGCTCGGCGTCGTCGATATCTTCGCCATCTTCGCCGGGAACACAACCGACGAGGGCCGACAACGCCACGACACTACCGAGGACACAGGTTTTCTTGTTCATGGTGGATCCCTCCGAAAAGAGCAGCAGATCAACGATAGGGAATCCAGCCTGCCGTGCGCAAGGGAGGACTACCCACACGATCACACGAAGCTTTATTCCACCGATGCGCCCTGCAAGCACCTGGCGCCAGCGTGAGGCGCGCGCCGGCCGGAGGCCTGCACCGCGTGTATGCTCGGGCGGCATGCCGCCGCTCGCACCCGGCCAGCCACCCCCCGCCGAGCGGGCTCCCCGCCGGTCAGCCGCCGGGCTGGCCGCGCTGGCCGCGCTGGCCGCGCTGACTCCAGCGTGCGCGTCATCACGCAGCCCGGCGGCGCTGCGCGCGGCCCAGCGCCTGGTCGCCCACGCGCGCGGCACCTCGGTGTTCGGCCCGCCCGGCCAGTTCCTCGGCAGCGAGCTCCCCGAGGTCGGCAGCTCCGGGCTGTTCCCGGTACGCTCGCCCGACGAATGCGAGCTCGCGATCCTGGCCGGCGGCGAGGACTCGTTCGCCGCGCGCATGGCGCTGCTCGCGGGCGCGCAGCGGACCATCCGCATCCAGGCCCTGATCTTCACCGGCGACGAGGCCGGCCTGCGCGTGGCCGAGGTCCTGAAGCAGAAGCAGCGGCAGGGCGTCGACGTACGGGTGATCGTGGACGGCGTGTCCAATCCCTCCCTGCAGACGCAGTGGATGTACTTCGACCTCAAGCAGCACGGCATCGAGGTCGAGGGCTACGAGGCCGTCGGGCTGCAGTGGATCAACGAGGTGCCACTACCGCTGATCACTCCACGTTACAATCCGCTGCTCCCCAACCAGCGGTATCACGAGAAGCTGTGGATCGTGGACGCCGGCACGCCCGGCGCCGGGGCGGTCCTCGGCGGCCTCAACATCGCCAACGAGTACTTCCGCGTCGATCCCGGCGACCTCGCGCACTACTGGCGCGATCAGGACGTCGTCGTGCGCGGCGCCGTGGTGCACGACCTGACCGCCGCGTTCGATCGCAACTGGACCCACTTCAAGGCCATCAAGACGCGGGGCGGCGCGCTCACCGACGCCGCGTGGAAGGTCACGCGCGCGGTCCTGGCCCGGACCGGCAAGCCGGACATCCCGTTCTCCCGGCGGGGCAGGCTCGTGCGCGCCGTCGCGGCGCTCGAGGCGCGCGCCGTCCCGGGCGACTTCCACCCCGCCCGGTGCCGGTTCTTCCAGAGCCGCCCGCGCCTGCACGAGAGCTACATCCTGCAGGCCTACCTCAAGCTGCTCGACATGGCCCGGCGCGAGGTGCTGATCGCGAACGCGTACTTCGTGCCCACGCCCACCATGGCCATGGCGATCCGGGAGGCGGCGCGGCGCTGCGTCCGGGTCGTCGTGATCACCAACAGCGCCGTGACCAACGACACCCCGGGCATCAACCTGCTCGGCCGCGGCTATTACCGCGAGCTGGTCGCGGTCAACGCCACCGCCCCGGTCAAGGCCTGTCCGAACCGGGACGCCGGCGTGGAGATCTGGGAGTGGCAGGGCCGCGCGCCCGGCGATGCGCGGCAGACCCAGGGCCTCCTGCACGCCAAGTTCGCCGTGGTCGATCGGCAGCTCGGCCTGGTCGGCTCGCACAACCTCGACCCGCGCAGCGAGCGCCTGAACAGCGAGTCCGCGATCGTCTACGACAGCCCCGACCTCGCCGACCAGCTCGCGCGCAGCTTCCTCGAGCGCGATCTCGCCGCGAGCCGCCGCATCACCGACGCCGAGGCGGCCTCCTTCGAGCACCCCGCCTCGGTCCTCCGGCGGTTCCAGAAGCGCATCGCCCGCCTGTTCGAGGATCAGCTGTAAGGCGCAGGTTCGCCCGTTCAGAACGTGGGATTGCGGTCCTGTTCGAGCACGAGGATCTCCCCATCGCCGCCGATGACCACGGTCGCCATGCCGCCCAGCCGGAGCCAGAACCCGAGGCTCTCGTTGCAGTTGACATCGCGGTAGCGTCGCCTGCCGGTCACCTCGGCGGGTCCGTAGAACCGGGCGATGATGTCGTCCGGCGCGTGCGCGGCGAACGCGCAGAGCCGATCCTTGAGCGTGTCGGCGATCCTGGCCTCTCCGATCTGGCCCTGGTGGAGCTCGTACTCGAACCAGGATCGTGATGATGAAGGCGTGCATCCCGAGGGTCATCGCGATGACGAACGGGCGCCACGTCCAGCGGCCCGGATACACGACCAAAAGGCCGATGGACATCTCGGCCACAGGCACGAACCACGGAACCGTGAACAGCGGCTGCAAGAACGCCGGTACCCGTTCCATGATCCCCGCCATCATCGCGGGATGGACGACGGCGGCATACAGGAGAGCGCAGCGCAGATCCGGACCAGCTGGCTGGATCTCACGAAGGTGATCATGACCGAGGTGTATCCATCGAGAGGGAGATCCAGGCGGGGAGCGGCGCCGAAACCGCGCGCGGCCCAAGCCCGGAGGCTTGAGCCGCATACCGGAAGGAGCGAGGTGCGACTAGCGGCGCCGGCGCAGCACGAGGCCGAGGAGGCCGAGGCCCAGGCCCAGGCCCAGGCCGCCGCCGCCGGTGTTGCAGCCGCCGGTCACGTCGTTGCTGACGTCGCCACCGCCATCGCCGTTGCCAGTACCGCCGCCGGTGCCGCCACCGCTGACGGTGACCATCGAGTTGGCGACGGCCTGGTTGAACGCATCGTAGGTCTTCACCTGGATCATGTGGCTCCCCGAGGCGAGGCCAGCGTCGGTCGTGAAGGTGAACGGAGCCGCGGTGAGGGTCTGGGCCACGGTGCCGTCGACCAGCAGCTCGACCTTCTGGATGCACTGGTCATCGGCCGTGGTGACCTGAACCTGGAACCCGGCGGTGACGCGCGCGCCGCTGGCAGGCGAGGTGATCGCGACGGTCGGCGGCACCGCATCGGTGGGCGCCGCACCGACGCCGACCGTGGCCCACGCCAGCGCGACCGAGGTCTTGGCACAGGTCCCGGGGTAGAGCTCCTGCGCCGACTGCTCGGTGAGGGTCCGCGCCTGCGCCATGTTGGTGTTCGTGGTGAACTTCGTCGTCAGCGCGCGCTGGAAGATCGCGCCGGACTTGTCCATGCCGACGCCCGGCACCGTGAACGGCGTCTTGGCTCTCGGGTGCTTGCCGCCGGCCGACAGCAGGTAGAACGCGAGGTTCGGGAGGCCCGAGTTGCTGTGGACGCCGCCGAAGTCATCCGGGCCCACGTAGCGCTCCGGATAGAAGTCGGGAGAGGAACCGTCCTTGGTCGGGCTGTCCATGTAGCGCAGCGCGTCGCCGGCCTTCGCGGGCGTCCAGATGTCCTCGCCGACGAGCCAGGTGTTCGCGGTGACCACCTTGGCCTTCCACGCCTCGCAGACCGAGGCCATGATGTCGGACATACCCTCGTTGAGCGCGCCCGACTCGTCCTGGTAGACGAGGTTCGCGGTCGACGAGGTCACGGCGTGCGTGAGCTCGTGCGCGGTCACATCGAGCGCGTACGCCAGCTGCTTCATCTGGACGCCGTCGCCGTCGCCGTACGCCATCATCGAGACCTGCGGGGACCAGACCGCGTTGTTCGGGGACGTCTGGCCATTGCCGATCGGGAAGACGACATGGACCTGCGAGGTCAGCGTGGCGCCGAGGTTGTTGTACGAGTCGCGATTGAACAGCGTCTTGTAGCAGTCGTAGGTGGTGCCGGTATTGTTGAACGCCGCGAGGCCGACGGGATCGGTCGGCGGCGCGTTCTCGGTGCCGATCACGGGTGCGTTCGCGACCGGGAAGGCGCCACCGGCACCGGTGTTGACGGTGCGGTTCCTCAAGGTGAACAGCTGCGGGTGATGATCGACGACGTTCCCGGTGAGCGCGTCGACATAGACGAGGTCGTCCACGAGCGCGCCGCCGCTGCTGCTCACGGCGACCTCCCAGGCGAGGTACAGCTCCCCGTCGCGGTTGGACACCACGTAGGTCAGCTCGCTGCGCACGGCCTCGACGGGAACCGCGGCGGTCTTCACCGCGACCCGAGCCGCGTCGGCGGCGGCGAGCGAGGGCGTTGCGGTGAGCGCGCGATCGCGGGCGGTGCCGTTCACCGAGCTCACCGTGCCGCCGGCGCCGACATGGACAATGACGTCGCCACCGACGACGCGCAGTCCGTTCTTTTGCTGCGCGAGGCGCACGTGGGTCATCCCGAGCTCGTCGCGCTCGGCGCCGGTCGCGACCAGATCCGCGGACGGCACGCCCAGCGTGTCCGCGATCGCGGGGAGCACGCCAGCGATCGCCGCGTGCACGCCGGCGACATCGTCGATCGGCCCCGTCACCTGACCCAGCTCGCCGCCCACGAAATACGGCAGGCCATCGCTGGCCACCTCGATCCGTTCGACGCGGAGCGCCGTGGAGATCTCGGTCGGTTGACCGAGGCAGCCCGCGAGGGCGGCCGCTGCAACGGTGGAGGCCAGGAGACCCACTTTGTTCATGTGTCGTTCCGGTTACACGACGCGTACCA
>Ga0137459_1000648_pt1 | contig 11851 bp, 11 predicted proteins | sample EasRivERMGT700_2_FD_104908 | JGI IMG/M metagenome (GOLD analysis project Ga0137459, IMG submission 104908) | Soil microbial communities from meander-bound floodplain in the East River, Colorado, USA - East River MetaG ERMGT700_2 | ecosystem: Environmental > Terrestrial > Soil > Floodplain ...
ACAGCTCACTGGCGGGTTTCTCACCCGTGGACGCGCCATGATAGAACTGCGCAACGATGTAGAGCACCATCGCCCAGCGAATGCCGTAGAACGCAAAGCGCTCCCAGAACTCGGACATGAACAACATCCACAGCGGCCGGGGATGGCCGAGCCGCTGCGGAAACTCCGGCGGAGCGATTTCGGTGGTGGCGGTAGTCATACGGTCAGCCGCCTGGAGATGCGCGTGGCGAGGGCGATGGGGTGGCCGAAGAACGCAGTATCCCGATGGCAGGTCATGTGCCCCGGACACTAACGCGACGGCGCGCGATGTGGGAGAGCCAAAGCACCTGCGACGACGTTCCCGGGCAGCGATGCCGAGCAGTCTCGGCTGTCAGGGGCTGCGGCCGCTGCGGCCAGGACAGCGAGCGCAGTGCTGGTCGGCCTCGGGGCCGAGCAGGTGCTGGATGAACGCATGGAGCGGGACGCCCTCGGCGCCGGGCACGAAGCGGCCGGAGCGGGCCCTCGCTGCCCTTGTACGCGGCGGTCGTGAAGGTCGTCACGGCGAATACCTCGCTGCAGCACTTCTTCGAAGCCATCGATTGCGTCTTGTGCTGGCGCGTCGACCGCACCGGCGACATCTTCGAACGCGATAGCCAAGGTGATGTCGGCAAGCTGCGACCCCGGACGCCCGTGCTCATCCCGGGGCTCGATACGTTCGAGATCGAACACGACCATCGTGGGACCAAGCGGGTGACCTGCGCGCTGAGCCGGGGGCGAGCGCTCAGCAGGACGCGGCGCGCAGCTCGCCCGGGGCCAGCGAGCGGGCGCAGCGCCGGGCGGCCTCGGGCGCCGAGCAGGTGCTGGATGAACGCGTGGAGCGGAACCCCTCGGGGCCGGGCACGAAGCGGCCGGAGCGGCCCTCGCTGCTGTGTGAGCGCGGGCAAGCGGGGGAGGGCGCGGATCCTTCGCGTCACCAGATCCCCGATCTGATAGCTTCCTTGCCATGACGGAGCCGATGGGCGGGAGGTCTCGCCAGCGAAGCGGAGCTTGTCGTCGGGTTCCGCGCAGATGACCCCAGCGATCCCCGTTGCGTTGTGGGCCGCGTTCGCCGGGCATCTGCTCGTCCTGATGGCCGCCGTGACCGATTCGGTACCGCCGAACACGGCCATCGTCGCGGCGATCGCCTGCTCGATCATCGCCGTGGCCGCGTTGACGGAGCTTGCGCCGCCGGATGTGCACGTACGGCGCGCCGTCACGGCCCTGACCGGGGGGCACGGCGTCGCCGCCGCGACCATGCTCGCCGGCCTCGCGCCGAGCGTCCCATGGTCGATGCCGCTGGCCGGGCTCGCTGCTGCCGTGGCGCTCGGGGTTGCCGGTCTTGTGGCGGTCGGACGTGCATCGCCGGTGAATCGCCAGCCGCGGCCGCTCACCATGGCCCCGCGCGTCGCTGCGATCGCCTTGGTGGTCCAGGTGCTCCTGCAGCGATGGGTGGCTTCGGCAACGGGCCTGTCCATGCCGCTTCGTTCCGCGAGCTTCCTCGCGATCGTAGCTCTCGGCGTCGCGCAGCTTGCGAGCTTGTCGATCATCGCGGTGCGTGTACGCCCTCGCTGGGCGATCGCCGGGCTCCTGGCATGGACGGTGGGGTGGGTGGCGATCACCGCGGACCTCAGCTCGCTGATCCTCTGGTCGTTCGGAGGACCGTTCCCGATGCGACTGCGCCAGCTCGATGCCGAGCTCGTCCAGATCCTGGCCACGGTGGGAGGCCTCGCGATCGGGGCCGCCCTCGTGACCTTGGTCCGCGACGTGCGATTCCGGCACTCGGCAGTCGTCCTGCTCGCCGGCTACGCCGCGTTCGGCTCGATGGCAGCGGTTGCCGAGCACCGGATCGGGCTTGCGACGGACTTCCCCGGAATCACGGTGCTGCGCAGGGACCGAGACCTGGCGGACGCGATCACAGCCTTCGCGCTGGCCGGGGTGCTGTGGCTGTACTGGCGCCGGGTTGCCGCCTCCGACCTGCCCCGGCCGACGACCCAGGGGCAGCGTGCCTGAAGCTCCCGCGTCCCGGGAAGCTCGCGCCTGCTGCGGCTGGGCTACACGCGCAAATCAGCTTCTCCAAGGCTACTTCGGGACCACGCCGAGCCCGGGCTTCAGCGCGCCGTGGGTCCGCCGCTCCTTGTCCTCGCTGTAGCGGGTGTTCAAGATCTCGACGTTGTCGCGGAGCAGCAACGTGAAGCGGAACAGCTCCTCCATGACGTCGACGACGCGGTCGCGATAGCTCGACGGCTTCATCCGGCCTTCCGCGTCGAACTCCTCGAAGGCCTTCGGGACCGAGGACTGGTTCGGGATCGTGAACATGCGCATCCAGCGTCCGAGGACGCGCAGCTGGTTGACCGCGTTGAACGACTGGCTCCCGCCACTGACCTGCAAGACGGCGAGCGTCCGGCCCTGCGTCGGTCGCACCGCGCCATCGGCCAGCGGGATCCAGTCGATCTGGTTCTTGAACGCGGCGGCCATCGCGCCGTGCTGCTCGGGTGAGACCCACACCTGGGCCTCGGACCAGACGCTGAGCTCGCGCAGCTCGCGGACCTTGGGCAGGTCGAAGGACGCCCGATCGAACACCGGCAGGCCGCGTGGATCGAAGGTCCGCACGTCCGCGCCGAACGCCGCGAGCACCCGGCCGCACTCCTCGCTGAGGTAACGACTGAAGCTCTTGTCGCGAAGCGATCCGTAGAGGATCAGCACGCGTGGCGCGTGCGTGCTCGGCGCCTGCGCGAAGGTCGCGAGCGTCGCGGCGGGACCGTGCGGCGGGAGGTCCGCGTCGATCCGGTCGGCGGGTTCCCTCATGCGACCTCACGATCGATGCCGAGGTGCCGGTCGAGGAACGCGATCAGCTTCGGCCAGGCAGCGGCGGCCTGCGCCGGGCGGTAGCGCTGCGGGTTGGCAGGGCCGTCGACGTACGCGCGCATCGGTTGACTGTTCACGTCGATCGTATCCACCCGGGCCATCGTCGTCCTCCTGCGACCAGTCTGCCCAACTCGTTGACGAGCGTCCAGGCGGGTGCATGGCCCTCCGGACGCGGTGGTCTTCGACGATCACGTCTGCTCGCGCGCGAACAGCGATTGTCGGGTCACCGCGCCGCGCGGGTCATTCGCGAGCGCTGCCGCCGGGATCCCACCGGTCACTTCGTGATCGCGCAGCCTGCCGCGGAACCACAGGGTGCGCTCGACCATGACGCGAAACACCGCGAGCATCGCGTGCGCGGTCCTGGGGCCGGCATCGCCTTCGAGGATCCCGAGGGCACGGGCAACCGCCTCGAGCGTCGCGAGCCCACCCTCGCGAGGCTCGGCGCGCAGGCGATACTCCGTCGGACCGGCCTCGGGCAGCGTCACGCACGGGATCGCGCCGAGTCCGGGCACGCGGCGCCGCACCTTGCTCGCCTGGCGCCAGCTGCCATCGGGCACCAGCAGCGCGATCGGCTGCTCGCTCGCGGCGTGCTGCGCGATCGGCACCGCATCGTCATCGGGGAACAGCAGCAGCGGCGCCTCGTCGTCGCCGATGACCGGCGGCTCGAGCACCTGGCCCCGCTTCCCGAAGATCTCCACGCTGCTGCGCTCCACACACCGCGCCGCGAGCTGGCCGGTATTGCTCGGCTTGCGCGCCTCGCGATAGTGAACCAGCAACACCAACCGCGTCCGCGTCCGGAGCCGCGGCACCAGCGCGCAGATGCACAGCGTCGCGTGCAGCCGGCAGACGGCACAGCGGGCGAAGGCGTGATCGCGACGGCTCATCGTGGTGGCTCGGCGAGCTGGCCGAGCCAGGTCCACGCTACTCCGAGAACACGCGCCGGGGGAGCGCGCTCACCAGGTCTTCGAGGGTGAGCGCTTGCTCGTCCGCGGCTCAGCCGGCGATCGGCTACTGCGCCTCGAGCCGGATCACCTGAGTGTGCGCCTGGCGTCCGCCGAAGTTCAGGCCTCGCGCTTCCACCTCATAGGACACGCTGCTGGTCGGCGTGCGGGTGACGACCAGGTTGTGCGACACCAGCCGCGCCGTGCATCCGTTCTGACCTGCGGAGCGGGTGTCCGGGTTGCTGGCAGTCGGCGCTCCCTGCAGGCCTGGTCCGGCGCAGGTGGCCGTTCCGGTGGCTGGATCGGTTGTACAGGTCTTGGTTCCGATCCACAGCTGGATATCCTTGGCACCCTGATCGTCGGTCGCCGACGCGATCAGCGTCACGGTGCCGCCGCCCGGCACGACGACCACGCGAGGAGAGGACGCGGCGGACGCACTGATGATCTGACCGCCGGGTAGATGAAAATCGAGCGCGACTGCTGGGTCGGTCTGGTCGGCTACTGGAATCACGATCTCGCGGCCGACCGGACACGAGCCGCAACCCGTCATGCTTGCCGCCGCCACCAGGCCCGCCGCGATCAGGAATGGTACACAGGATGCCCCAACTTTTGTTACTACCATCTTGGTTCTCCCTTACTCAGAACGATAGCATCTCGGTGACATTGCACACGCGGAGTGATTTCCAGCCTGCGCGCGAGGAGCGGCAGTCAACGCGCAGCGCGCAGCATCGTGGCCTTCGCGGCCGTGGCAGGGGCGCACACCCCTTTCCGGGAGACCGGTAGAGTCGTCTACCTTGAGCGGGTGGAACTTCTTCGGCAACCCTGCGCGCATCGCCCTCAACCGCGCGAACAGGCGCTGCTCGACCGGCGTCTGCGACCGGGATCGTTGCGGCTCAGCCGGCGCTCTTGATCTCCGAGAACAGCTCGGGCGGCATCTCGCGCTCGAGCGCCCACAGGATCCGCATCTGCTTCTCGGACTCGTGTGACACGTAGTGGACGGGCCCGAGGAAGCGGTACGGCTGGGTGAAGCCGCGCGGGTCGGTGGCTTGCTGGCGGACGAACAGCAGGGTGCGCCAGTCCGTGGTGCCGTCGCACGCCGGTAGCGGCGACCGGTGGTGGAATCAGCGCGGGTGCGCGACTGGGACTCCCACTGGAACAGGCCGGGTGAGATCGGGCGGTCGTCGTAGAGGGTGGTGGGCGTGTAGTGCTTCGGGTCCTTGTCGATCTCGACGTAGAGGACATCGGCGCGGGCGTCGTCGCACTTGAAGACACCGCCCTGGCTGCGCATGATCTTGTCCTTGCGTCAGGATGCCGGCCAGCTAAACCGCCCATCCGGACCGTTTGTACGCCGTTTTTGCGGTTTTTGTGCGAAAACGGCCTCAAAGAGCTAGAATGACTCCGTCAGGAGACGGACGTGCTCATCCAGTTCCGGGTCGAGAACCATCGGTCGTTGCGCGACGAGCAGATCCTGTCGCTCGCAGCCACCAGCGACAAGGCCGGCACGCACGTGCTGCGGGTCGAAGGTCTCGGCGAGGCACTCGTTCCGGTGGTCGCGATCTACGGCGCGAACGCCTCGGGGAAGAGCAACGTGCTTGCCGCGCTCAGCTTCTTGCGCCGCGCGGTGGTCGACTCGCAGCGGAAGTGGGAGGTCGAGGGCACACCTCAGGACCCGTTTCGCTTGTCGCGCAAGTCCAGCGAGCCATCGCTCTACGAGGTGGACATCGTCATCGACGGAGTCCGCTATCGCTATGGATTTCAGCTGAGCGCCTCCCGCATCGAAGAAGAGTGGCTGTTCGCGTGGCCGCATGGTCGCAAGGCCATGTGGTTCGAGCGCGACGGCGATCGCTTCGAGTTCGGCAAGACCTTGCACGGGGAGAACGACGCGATCCGTGGCTTCACCCGGCCCAACAGCCTGTTCCTGTCCGCCGCGGCTCAGAACAATCACACCACACTCCTTCCGCTGTTTCGTTACGTTGCCGCGTGGCAGTTTTCACTGAAGCGCGGCCCCGGCTTGTATGGGCAACCGTGGCTCGCGCTCGCAGCTGCTCGAAGACTGGACTCCCAGTCCGGCGCGGCCGATCGAGACGCGATCATGCAGCTTCTCCAGGGAGCAGATACCGGAATTGTAGATGTCAGGGTGGAGCCGGGGCGCGAGGCGCAACGCGACTTGGATCTCGGAGTACAGCAGGACACGGCTCAGCTCGCGCTGAGTTCCTGGATGAAGGCACCCACGGTGTTGTTTCGCCATCGCACCGTCGATGACGAGCATGCGTGGCTTCCGCTCGCCTCGGAGTCCGCTGGTACCATCGCCTTGCTCGAGCTGGCGCCGTCCATCCTCGATACGCTGCGCGGCGGTGGGCTGCTTTGTATCGACGAGCTCGAGGCGAGCCTGCATCCGACGCTCGCGCTGAATGTGGTGCGTCTGTTCAATGATCCGAAGCACAACCCACACCATGCGCAGCTGGTGTTCGCCACCCACGACACCAACCTGCTCGGTTCGATCGTCGGCGAACCGGCGTTGCGGCGCGATCAGATCTGGTTCACCGAGAAGGACGCGAACGGAGGCACGCACCTCTATCCATTGACCGACTTCCATCCGCGCAAGGAAGAGAACCTCGAGCGCGGATACCTGCAAGGCCGCTACGGGGCCGTCGCGTTCCTCGGCGAGCTGGTTGGCCGAGCGGCGGAGGGCGAGCTCGGCGGCGACAGCTCGAACGTCGCTTCGCCTGATGACGACGAGGAGTAGGCATGGCGCGCCGCCACGATGATCCGTCGATCAAGCGGCGCGGAGCATCGCGCCAGCCGAAATATCGAATCCTCGTGGTCTGCGAGGGCAAGAAGACCGAGCCGAGGTACCTCCAGCAGCTTCAGCATCACGTGCGCAATCCGCGGGTTCACATCGAATCGCTGGGACCCGCCGTCGTCCCCCTCTCCGTCGTCGAGACGGCGATCGCCGAGCGTCGGCTCGCGGATGAAGAAGCCAGGCGCCAGCGCGACGAGAACCTCCGCTGGGACCAGGTGTGGGCCGTGTTCGATATCGACGACCACCCGAACGTCGCCGCGGCGAAGCAGCTGGCGCTCGCCAATGACATCCTGCTGGCCGTATCCAACCCGTGCTTCGAGCTCTGGGCCTTCCTCCACTTCGCGGAGCAGCAAGGTCACATCGAGCGCGGCAAGCTGCGCGCGGCGCTGCAGGAGCACCTGCCTGGCTACGACAAGGAGTTGCCGTTTGCCAGGATGCACGCGGGCTATGGCGACGCGGTTCGGCGCGCCACGGCGCTTGATGACGCGGCGACGCGTGCGGACCGTGCCGGACGCAACCCGACAACCGGCGTTTACCTGCTCACCGAGGCCATTCGCCTGCGGTAGGTAATTACCGGCTACCGTCAGTCGGCGAGCTGGTCGGCGATCGCCTCGGTGATCGCGTCGGCGAGCTGGGCCTGGACGGCCGGGTCGGCGAGCTGGCGGCCCTCGATCGGGTGGTCGAGGAAGCCGACCTCGACGAGCACCGCGGGCATCGTGGCGCCGAGCAAGACGTGGTGGGCGTCCTGGCGCACGCCGCGATCGCCGTCCCCGCCGCGGCGATCGTGGAGGGCGCGCTGCATGCGGGTGGCGAGCTCGGCGGCCTCCCATTGCGAGGCGCCGCGCTCGACGTCGTCGAGGACGAGCGCGATCTCGGGGTCGACGCCGGGGCGCGGCGTGGTGGTCTCGCTGCGCAGCGCCCGGCCGTCGACGTCGACGCCGCGCGCCGTGACGACGTAGGTCTCGTAGCCGCGCTGGGTGCGGGTCGGCGAGGCGTTGGCGTGGATCGAGACGAACAGGTCCGCCGGGACCCGATCGGCGATCGCCACGCGCTGGCGCAGGGTCAGCGTGTGATCGGCCGTCCGGGTCAGCTGGACCGTGATCCCGCGCGCGCGCAGCCGATCCGCGACGCGCCTGGCCAGCACGAGGGTGAGCTGCTTCTCGTGAAGCCCGGTCACGCCGGCCGCTCCCGGGTTCGAGCCGCCGTGCCCCGGATCGAGGACGACCACGGGTACTTGTTTGGGAGATTGCGGAGATGCGAGCGCCGACCCCGCTGCGAGCGAGCACGCGATGGCGATAGTCGGTAATTTCACGACATGTAGGATACCGCTCGTGAGGTGCCCTCCGCCCAGTTTTTTCTGAGCACCTTGACCCAACTGCTCTACACGGCTACGTTTTTTTGGTTGTCCAAGCGCCCCGCCGGGTTGACCGCAATCCACGTGCTGTTGCTGGTCGCCCTCCTCGAGGTGGCGATCAACCGGATCGCGGTCCCGATGCTCCGGCCGGACGGTGGTGCGCCGCCGTCGTGGCACACGTACCTCGACTACGCGGGCCTGTTCTTGTTTTATTTCGCCGGCACGCTCGCCGCGTTCTTGCTCGCGGCGCGGTGCTGGCAGGCGATCGGCGCGCGCGGCGGCCGGCGAACGTCGGTGGTCTCCGCGCTCGTCGCGTTCACGGCGCTGCTCGCCGCGGCGCCGCTGGTGATCGACGCCCCCGCGGAGCTGACCCTGACGCTCGAGGTCGCGTTCGCGGCGTCGGTGATCGCGATCGTGATCGCGAGCCTCGGCAAGTCGGGGGATGTCGGGATCCAGGTCGGCCTGCCGATGCTGGCGATCCCGCTGCTCCTGCACAGCGCCGGCGTGATCGGCGCGAAGTTCGTGTGGCCCGACAACATGTTCGACGGCCCAGGCGTGGCGCTGGCGCACGCGGGCGTGATCGCGGTGTGCCTCGCGGCGCTCGCGACGCCGTACTGCTTTTCGCCGCGGCCGTTCACGCGCGCGGTCACCCGCCCGGGGCCGGTGGTCATCGCGATGGCGGTCGCGGGCGCCGGTGCGCTGCTCGCGCGCAGCTGGTATCCGGCGCTCGCCAAGGCCGCGAGGCTCGCGGTCGGCGTCGAGCTGACGCCCGGCCAGCCGGATCCGCGGCTCGCGATGTACCTGCTGGCGATCTCGACCCTGGCGTGGACGCTGGCGTCCTGCGTGGTCGCCGCGGCCGCGCCGCGCCGCGCCGTCGGGGCCGGGCTCGCGCTGATCGTGCTCGGCGGCTACGGCTTCAAGTGGCCGCATCATTATTTGCTGCCGCTGTTCGGCCTGGTCATGATCGCCGACGCGGTCCGCAGCGTGCGCGACGAGGAGCTCGCGGCGATGCCGATCGTGAGCGAGACGCCGCCGATCGCGGATGCCGCGTGGTCGGGCTACATGACGCTGGTGACCCAGGGGCTGCGCCGCGCGCTCGGCGAGGTCCACAGCCTGACGACCCGCGGCGAGGCCGGGCTGGCCTCGTCGATGATCGTCGGCGAGGCGAGCGGGATCACCGTCCGCATGCGGATCGAACGGATCGAAGGCTCGGTGCTCGCGCTCGATGTCGTGCTCGGCCGGGAGATCGACGAGGTGCGCGGCGCGACGCTGGCGGTGTGGGCGATCCCGCCGCGCGCCCTGGGCGCCAACCCACCGGGCCCGGCGGCGGCGCCGCTGTTCAAGACCGGGGATGCGCCGTTCGACGAGCGGTTCAAGACCCGCGGCAGCGCGCTGGCGTTCCGCCGGCTGTTCGACGAGGGCCTGCGCGCGCGCGCGGTCGCGACGATCGATGGCTGGATCGCGTACTGGGAGGACGAGCGCCTGCGCTATCGCGTGTTTCGCGGCCGCGGCGCGCCGCTCGATCATCCGATGCCGCTGTCGGATCTCGCCCTGGGCCGGGCCTCGGCGGGCGCCGAGCGCCTCGTCGCGGTGGTCGAGCTGCTCGTCGAGCTGGCCGCGCGCGGGGTCCGCACGACCCCGGCCGACGAAGCCCCGGCGGAGCCCGCGGAGCCCGCGGAGCCCGCGGAGCTGGGGTGACCGGGCCGCGTCGAATTGTTTCGGCCGGCGGCGAAGCGAGGCGCGAAATCACGCTACACCGGAGACGTTGCTGGAAGCTCCGGTGAACGATCACCCTGTCTCGAAGGAAGCCCTCGGATGAAGCGCGCGTTACTCGTCCTGGCGATCGGTTGTGCACCGGCGCCCGTTGCTCACCATGTCCCGGCGTGGGTCTCCGAGACCAAACCGGACGGACCGGCGACAGCGCCCTCCGCCGCGGCGGCGACGCCCCCCGCCCCGGCGGCAACGCCACCCGCCGCGACGCCGATCGCCGACCGGTATCGCGAGCCGGTCGACAGGATCGTGGCCGCCGCGCATGCTGATCGCGAGGCCTACCGCAAGCTCGCGGAGCTCACCGACCGGATCGGCCATCGCCTGTCGGGCTCGCCCGAGCTCGAGCGCGCGATCGCGTGGGCCGCGCAGACCATGAAGGGCGACGGCCACGACGTCCACACCGAGAAGGTGATGGTGCCGCACTGGGTGCGCGGCATCGAGGCCGCCGAGCTGGTCGCGCCGGTCGCGCGGCCGCTCCACGTGCTCGGGCTCGGGGGCACGGTCGCCACCCCGAAGGGCGGCCTCACCGCGCCGGTGGTCGTCGTCCACAACTGGGCCGAGCTCGAGGCGAAGCGCGAGGCGGTCAAGGGCGCGATCGTGCTGTACGACGTCGCGATGCCGAAGTGGACCGAGGCGAACGGCTCGGGCTACGGCGAGACCGTCGAGTACCGCGGCAAGGGCGCGTCGCGCGCGGCCAAGCACGGCGCGGTCGCGGTCCTGATGCGCTCGGTCACCGCGCACAGCCTGAACACGCTGCATACCGGCGCGATGACCTACGAGGACGGCGTCGCCAAGGTCCCGGCGCTCGCGATCACCGTCGAGGACGCCACGCTGGTCGCGCGGCTGGCGGCCCAGGGCCCGGTCACCGTCCACCTGCGCGCCGACAGCCGGCTGCTGCCCGACGCCGCGTCGGCCAACGTGATCGGCGAGCTCCGCGGCCGCGAGCGCCCCGAGGAGCTCGTCGTGATCGGCGGCCACATCGACTCGTGGGACGTCGGTCAGGGCGCGCATGACGACGGCGCGGGAGTCGTGACGATGATGCAGGCGCTGACCACGCTGCGCGGCCTTGGCCTCGTGCCGCGCCGGACGATCCGCGTCGTCCTGTTCACCAACGAGGAGAACGGCCTGCGCGGCGGCCGGGCGTACGCCAAGGACCACGCCGCCGAGCTGCCCAATACCGTGCTCGCGGTCGAGTCGGACAGCGGCGGCTTCGCGCCGCGCGGCTTCTCGGTGCAGGCCAAGCCCGAGGTTCAGGATCGCGTGCGGGCGCGGATCGCCGAGATCGCGTCGCTGCTCGGGACGATCGACGCGACCCGCGTGACGGTCGGCCACGGCGGCGCCGATATCGGCCCGATGGTGCCGGCGGGCGTGCCGACGCTGGGGCTCGTCACCGACGGGCGCACCTACTTCGACATCCACCACACCGACGCCGATACGCTCGACAAGGTCGATCCGGCCGCGCTCGCCGATGACGTCGCCGCGGTCGCCGCGCTCGCGTACGTCGTCGCCGACATGCCCGACCGGGTCGACGCGCCGTAGCGACCCTCAGGTCACGATGCGGGGCGTCAGGTCCGCGGCGGTGACGGTCTCGCTGTAGAACCGCCGGCCGTCCTCGCCCAGGCCCGAGAACGTGAGCCGATCGCCGTCGATCTCGACGAGCCCGGCGTTGTAACACGCGGCGCGAAACAGCACCCCCGGCGCCGTGGGCCCCGGCACGCCGATCCCGCGGGCGAGCGGGCCGATCTGCATCTCGCGGATCCCCAGCGCGTGGCGGTGCGAGGCGAACCAGTGCTGGTCGCCGCTCACGAACAACACGCCGGGTGTGCCGACCAGCGCGGCGAACATCGCGTCGCGCTCGGTCGTGAAGGTCGCCCAGTGATCATCGCCGAGGCCGAAGTCGAGCGGCACGCTGGTGAGGATCAGCTTGAACGTCGCGCTCGAGCGCGTGACGTTGTCGATCAGCCACCCGAGCTGCGTGGCGCCGAGCATCGTCTTCTGCGCGTCGTCGGGCGCGGCGTTCGCGCTGCGGAACCGCCGGCAGTCGAGCAGGAAGCACTCGAGGTGCGCGCCCCACCGCCAGCTGCGGTACTTGATCTCGCC
>Ga0137459_1000649_pt1 | contig 11849 bp, 9 predicted proteins | sample EasRivERMGT700_2_FD_104908 | JGI IMG/M metagenome (GOLD analysis project Ga0137459, IMG submission 104908) | Soil microbial communities from meander-bound floodplain in the East River, Colorado, USA - East River MetaG ERMGT700_2 | ecosystem: Environmental > Terrestrial > Soil > Floodplain ...
CGATCGCGACCGGCGCCGTCGCGCGGCGCAGCTCGACGATCTGCGCGATCGTCTCGAACAGGTTGCGATCCGAGGTCTGCTTCGCGACCGGCTCGTCCTGCTTCGCGCGGGCCAGCGCGCCGACCACCTGCTCGACGATCTGGCCGTTCTGCGGCCCCAGCCGCGGCCCCTTCTCCTTGATGTCCTCGATCAGCTTCGCGATCGGGGCCTCGTTCCACATCCTGGCGAGGTGCGCGAAGTCGAGCGCCATCCACTGGCCGAGCGGCACGGTGTGCAGCCGGATGTAGTGCTGCGCGAGGAACCGATCGAGCGACTGGCCCTTGTCGCGCTCGGTCTGGTCGACGTGCTGCTGGCGGACCCGCTCGATCTCGCTGACCATCTTGCGCGTCGCGCCCGAGCCCATGCGGAGCAGCTGCTCGGCGAACACGAACGGCGCGATCTCGAGGAAGACCTTCGAGAACCCGCATCGCCAGGTGTGCGGATCGTCGCCCATCATCAGCCAGTGCCCGCCGTGGCGCCGCCGCATCGTCTCGCCGATCCACGCGCCGTACGAGAACCAGACCTCCCAGTGGTCCTCGGACTTGAGGTCGAGCTCGTCCTTGTCGCCGATCTGGCCGAACAGCCAGGTGTCGAACGTGATGAGCTCGAGCGACTGCGCGAGCGCGACCGCGCCCTGATCGCCCTCGACCTCGGCGATCGACGCGACCGTCTCGCCTTCCGGATCGATCAGCTCCTCGATGATCAGCTCGGCCTGGCCGCGCGCGCGCGAGCTGAAGCGATACGCGCCGTCGCGCAGCTCGTTCATCGCACGCTCGAAGCGTTCTTTCGCCTGCGCCTCGGCCGCGGCGAGTTGCTTGGCGCTCTCGGACTGCTTGCCGGACTCCGACACGATCGGCATGGTATACGCGTGCCGGCCGAGGGCAATGGGGCGCGCCCGACGATCTTCGAGCGCATGCGACGCGCGCTGCGCGGAGTCGATCACGCCGAGGCTCCCGCCTTGCCGCTCGGCGAGGCGCTCCATCCGGTCACGCTCCTGGCCGTCGCGGTCCTGGTCGTCAACGACTGGGTGATGAAGCCGCGGCTGGGACCTGGCGCCGTCACGGGCAAGCTGAGCGACCTGGCCGGGCTGGTGTTCGCCCCCGTCGCGCTGTCCGCCGCGATCGGCCTCGTGCTCCACCTCGCCGCCAGGCTCGGCGCGCGCGTCGATCCATCGCTGTCGCGCCGCCGGCTGGTCCTGTGCACGGCCGCCACGGGCGCGGTGTTCGCCGCCGTCAAGCTCGATCCGGACGCCGCGCGCGCCCTCGCCGAGCTGCTCTCTCTGCTCGGCCGCCCCGCCGCGATCTACCTCGATCGCACCGATCTGCTGTGCCTGCCCGCGCTCGCGCTCGCCCTGTGGATCGGCCGCGACGAGCTACGCCGCGTCCCGCTCGGCCGCCCTGCCGCGATCCACCGGCTCGGCCGGCCCGCCGCGCCCGCCCTCGCCGACGTCCGCCGGGCCGGCGCCCCGGCCGGCCGGATCGAGGCCCTCGCGACCGCCCTCGATGGATGGAACACCGAGGCCATCGATGAATGGCTAGGAGTTTCAGGCAGCTAACCAGAGCCACGCGGCGATGAAGTACGAGCCCACGCGTCCCTCGAGCTTTGGCAAAGCTTGCCAACGTGGTACTCAGCGACGGTGCCGACGCGCAACATCAGCCTGACCACGGAACAGGACGCGTTCATCGAACAGATCGTGGATGCCGGCGAGTACCAGAACGCCAGCGAGGCGGTCCGCGATGGGCTACGCGCGCTGCAACAGCGCCGGCGAGAGGACGCGCTCAAGCTCAAGGCGCTGCGGGCGGCGATCAAGCAGGGATTGGCCTCGGTCGACCGAGGCGACTATGACGACGTCGATGACAGCCAGCTCGAAAGCTATCTGGATTCCTTGACAGTCGCCGGCCGCAAGCGCCCCCGTTGATCCGTGGCCAACGTTCGTATTTCTCGGCGAGCGAACGCTGATCTCACCGAGCTCCTGGCGACGAGCCTCGAACGCTGGGGCGAGGACGGGCGAGCTCGATACGGGTCACTTCTGGCCACCGCGATGCGTGAGCTCGGTGCCGACCCGGAACATCCGATGTCCAAGGACTGCCGTGAGCTGGCGCCCAGGCTCCGCAGCTTCCACGTCCGGCACATGGGGCGCAACTACGGCGTGAAGGCGCCGGTGCACGTCATCTACTACCGGAAGGCTCGAGCGTCGATCGTGATCGTTCGTGTGCTCCACGAGCGCATGGTGCCAAGCGTGCACCTCACCGCCACCACGCAGCGCAAACGTCCTGCGCGCCGTACCTAGCCGCGCACGCTCGCTGCTATGACGCAAACAGGTGCGAGAACAGCCGCGCGAGCCATGACCGCTGCGACTTGTGCCGGGCGGCCGCCAGCTCGACGACGCGATCGAGCTCGTTCGCGTCGAACCAGATCTGATCATCGGCGTCGCAGCGCGCCACCGGGACGCCCCCCATCACGATCGGTTGCATCGTTCGCCCGCACGACGCGCAGCTGATCGCCGCGGCCCTCGAGCGGCGCGCCGTCAGGACGTCCCGGATGACGTCGCCGGAGATGTCGGGCGCGAGCAGGCGGAGCCGGCGCTCGACCTCCGAGGCGGCGAGCTGCATGCCCGTGCACCGCGGGCAGCGCCAGATGTCGCGGCGCTGCCGGCGCAGCAGCTCGACGCCGCAGCGCGGGCAGACCGGAGAGCGATCACGATAGGCCACGGCGTCACTCGATGATACCCGACGACGCTGCGCGCCGGCGTGGTGTTCGCCACGGCCCCGCTGTACGCCGCCGTCGGCGTCGAGCGTACGCCCCGGCGAGCCGCTGAGCGCGATCAGGTCGAGCGCGAGTCCCACAGCGGCTCGTCCTTGCCGTCCTTGAGCGCGCACCACCGGCCCCACACGAACAGCGCGTCGGACAGCCGGTTCAGGTACTGCACCGAGAGCTCGCCGACGTCCTCGGCGGCCGCGAGCCCGACGACCAGCCGCTCGCAGCGCCGGCACACCGTCCGCGCCAGGTGAAGATACGCCGACGCCCAGCCGCCGCCGGGCAGCACGAACGACGTGAGCTCCGGCAGATCGTCGTTGACGGCGTCGATGTCGCGCTCCAGCGCGTCGATGTGGCGCTGCTCGATCCGCGGCAGCTTCGTGCGCCGCGCGGCGTCGGCGGTCGCGAGCTCGGCGCCGAGGTTGAACAGCTCGTTCTGCACCCGCCGGATGACCGGCAAGAGGTGCGGCCCGGCCGCCGATCCGGCCAGCGCCTCGCCGACCAGGCCGAGCGTGGCGTTGAGCTCGTCCACGGTGCCGTAGCCGTCGAGCCGCCCCGACGCCTTCGAGACCCGCTCGCCGCCGATCAGCGAGGTCTCGCCCTTGTCACCGCCGCGCGTGTAGACGCGATCGATTCGCATGCCCGTTCGTACCATGTCGCCCGGAGGCGGCCGCGGCGCATGGCGGCTCCGGCTAGCGCGTGGCGGCGATACGCGCCCCCGAGCCGGGCGGAACGCAGGTGAACGTCACCTCTTGCCCCGGGGTCGAGGCCAGCGCACGCGCCGCCGCGTCCGACAGCGGGGCGCCTCCGGCGGCAGGCACGAAGGTGCTCGTGCTCGGGTCGAACAGGGCGCCCTTGATCGTGCCCGCCTGGGCGACCGTGGCCACCAGCTCGCACTCCTTGACCACGCCGCCGAGCGCCTTCGACGTGAACGCCGCCCGCGCCCGGGCCTCGAGCAGATCGATGCGCGGGCCGGCCACGGCGCTGTTGCTGCTGGTCAGCGTGACCTGCTGGCCGACGATCGGCGCCAGGTCGGTGTCGAACGCGAGCATGTACTGCTCGACGTTGCGCCGCGCCGCATCCGGGTTGAGCAGCGGGAAGCCGACATTGGTCGACGGGTGAAAGACGATGGCGGTGAAGAACCGGAACAGGGTGTCCACGGAGCCGTCGTTGGTGAACCCGAAGCCGCGGATCTGGTTGCCCGTACTGCCGCTGTCGGGCGCTTCGAAGGCGTTGACCCTGGGATTCCCGAACATGCCGACCTTCGTGTACATGTTGCGCAGGTGGGGGATCTTGAAGTTCTGCACGACAATTCCCTCGAACGAGACCTTCTTGTTGGTGCCGAACGCGCCCGCCGCCGGATCAAGCAGGTGACAGCCGTTGCAGGTCGCGGTGCCGTCGGCCCGCCGCGTTCCCACGTAGAAGCTCTTGCCGGCGCTCTGCGCCGCGGTCAGCGAGTTGTCGAGGCTCCTCACCGGGTTGGGCGGCAGGGCCACCTGGAGCTGGAAGTTCGTGAACGCCTGCATCTGCGCGTTCGACGGCATTGCGGCGCTGCCGAGCAGGCCCTGGAACGCCACGATGAAGTTGTTGAACGACAGGTTGGGGTCGGCGGCATCCACGCCGAAGAACCCGTTCGAGCGATCGCCGCGCCAGTGCATCGCACCGGAGCTCACCAGCCCGCGCAAGGTCTGCGTCGTCATCGGGCCCTTCATCGGGTGGAACACGTTGCTCCCGCCGTTGACGCTCGCGATCGGGTTGGCCGTGACCACGTCGTCGGGGTTGCCGAGGTCCCACGCCAGCTCGTCCTCGTCCCCGAAGATGTGGCAGCTGGCGCACGCGGCCTCGCCGTTCCCGGAGAAGGTCGTCGCGTCGTACAGCACCGGCCGGCCGCTCACCACCGACGCCGGCTCGGGGTTGGGCAGCACCAGCGACGCCGTCTCGGCCTTGCTGGCAAGGTCGATCACCTTGACCGCGTTGTCGAACCGGGTCGCCACGTACATCCGGCCGCGGGCCTCGTCGAGCGCCAGCCCGCTCGGGCCGCCGCCGCTGACCGGGATGTAGCTCGCGCTGATCTGCCGCGGATCGAACGTGTTGTTGCGCAGCGCGGTGGTGTCGAACACGCCGATCTTGCTCGAGCCGAACGCCGCCACGAACAGCGTCTGGCCGTTTCCGGAGACCACCATGTCGAGCGGCGTCGCCAGGCTGTGGTTCTTCGCGGTCGCGTCGAACCCGGGCCGGCCGGCGAGCTTGGTGTAGTCGAGGTGCTTGTTGAGGTGGACCGGCTTGACCGCCGAGCCGGAGATGATCGTGACGTGGCTCTCCGCCAGGTGGCCCTGCAGGGTGTGGCCGGCGAACTGCCCGGGCCCCTCGAAGCGAGCCTCGTTGTGCGCATCGGTGTTGGAGACGTACAGCTCGCCGGTCGCCGGGTTGGTGACCATGTTGAACAGCGTGGTGCCGACGTGCGCGAACGCCGCCGTCTGGTTCAGCGTGTTGGCGTTGATCGAGAACACGTCGGTGTCGGGCAGCTGGAACCGCACGGCGCCGTCCCAGTTGCGGCGCAGCTCGTCCTCCCAGTGGCCGCTGGCGCTGTTGAACTTGACGATCAGCCCGACCTCGGGCGCCTTCTCGCCGATGGCGTCGGTCGCCGGCCCCGGGTTGCCGCCGGGCGAGGTGGTGCCGGCGGCGTTGGTGCACGGCGTGTTCTGGAAGCCCGTGCAGACCATGCCCTCGAGCAACACGGTCGTCTGGTTGCCGGTCTTGAACCCGGCCACGTAGACCGTGGTCCTGTCCGGGCTCACCGCCAGCGCGCGCGGCGTGTCGGTGAAGAAGCTCATGATCTTGACCGGCGTGCCGCCCAGCGTCGGGCCCAGCTGCGCCGGGTTCCACACCCAGACATCGGCGCGCGGCACCGACGCGGTCGTCAGCTGCGGATCGCCGGCGCCGGGCACGCCCGCGATCGACGGATCGGTGCGATGCTGGCCGCGGTGGGCGGTGGTGATGAACCCAAGGCCGGACGCCCCGGCGAACACGACGTCGCGCGGCTCGTCGCCGACGAGCAGCGTGCGCGCCACGTGCGGCGTGCCGGCGAGCGTCACCACGCTCACGCTGTCGGACAGGTGGTTCACCACCCAGACCTCGCCGGGGGTCCGGGCGGCGACCGCCACCGGCTCGAGCCCGACGGGGACGCGCGCCGCGAACGTCAGCCCGCTCGCCGTGATGTTGAAGATCTCCAGCGTGTTGTTCGGTGTGTTCACCGCAAACAGCAGGGTGCCGTCGGCCGACATCGCGATCGGGCGAACCGGCCCGCTCTCGAACGCGAGGAACGGCGGTGACGTCACCGCCGCGGGCTGTGCCTCGCGCTCCGGCGGGTCAGCGGTCTGGCAGCCGCCCAGCATCGCGCCGCTGGTAGCCAAGATCCCAAGAACAACGAACCGCACGTGATCATGCATTGGACTCCACGATAAACAATCTGAGCGGATTTTTACATATCGTGAAGGTCGGCTCGCCGACGCAGGAGGTGTACATTCCATGCGCTAGTATCTCGTCGCAGTGGATCTGACCGGTTGCGCTGCGGAGGTCCGACGTCAACGCGCAGCGTAGCGCCGCGGGGTGGGTCAGAGCGCGAGATAGATTGCACGGCCGGGGGGTGGATCGCCGGCTGGTCGTGGAGATGGCACCGCCCTCCATGCTCGATTCGGTGGTTAACGGACGAGCGCACGACCCAGCCCCGGGGCGCGAGCGCGCGTGCCCGCGTTCTCCAGGAGTCTCCGGGAGCTCATGGCCCGCACTGCCGGCGCAACCGATCAAAACCACTGTGGCGAGGTACTAGTTCACTCCATACGTGCGGGCGCGGTCGAACCGGAAGAAGCCGCTCGCTTCTTCGCCGGCGATGGTGGCCGCCTCGGCGCCGAAATAGCGGACGCGCAATTCCTGTACGTGCGCTTCGAGCGCCTCACCGGAATACTGCTTCCCCAGCGCGACGCGCTCGGCCATGTACGCGAGCCCCACCTCCCAGCGGCGGTCGCGCTCGTGATCGAGCGTGTCCCAGCGCCCGAGCGCGGCGTCGTCGAGCCCGAGGCCCTTGCGGACGTCGCGGAGCACCGCGGAGCGGCCGTCGGGTGGTAACGACGATAACTCCCGCTGCACCGATGCGAGGGCGAGGAAGCGACCGAGCGCCTCCTGCCGGTGGTTCTCCAGGAACGTATCGGTGTTGTCCTGGTGGGTGTCCTGCAGGCTCTCCTTGTATTGCGCCAGCCGGTCGCCGACGGTCGCATCCGGACGCGCGTCGATCGCAGCGAGCGCGTCCGTGACGGCCTGGCTCTTCCGCTCCGACGCCCAGATCTCTCCGGCGGCCGCCTCGCCGAACAACCGGCTTCGCGCCTCGCGCAGCGCCTCGCGACGCTCGCGCTCGCCGAGCCCGTGCAGGCGCTCGTTGTTGCGCTTCAGCCACGCCTCGTACTCGATGCGGTGCTGGAGGTTGGCGGCGAGCTCGGCGTAGCGCTCGGGGAACGCGGCGCGGATCGCGGCGAGGAGGTCGGCCTGCCAGCCGGCAGGATGCTTCGCCTGGAAGTGGCGCATGAGCTTCTCGAGCATCTGGATCTGGACGTACGGGTTGGCGATGGTCTTGCCGAACCGCGCGTGCAGGTACGTCACCAGCTCGGCCAGGTCCGCCGGCAGTGACGCGGACAAGGGCGGCGAGCTCGGCGCGCTCGGCGCGCTGGAACCAGCGCGGACGGCGAGCGCGGTGCTCGTATCGCCGGGCGCGGTCGCCGCCGCCGGAGGCTTCGCCGGCCACAGGCGCGCGACCAGCAGCACGGCGATCACGCCGGCCGCGAGCGCCACCCCCATCGCGATCTTCCGCCGGCTCATGGCATCAAGGTTCGAGGGGGCTGGCTCAGTCAAACGCGGCGATGTAGTTGAAGATGGCGGCGTAGAACTCCATCTCGTCGAACGTGTCGGGGCCGACGCCGACCACGTCCAGGTGGTCCTGGTTGATGACGTCGGCCATCGACGTCATCTGCAACGACGAGGGCGCGTTGAGGTTTCCGACGACGCCGAGGTCCGTGTCGGTGGAGACCGAGTCGAGGCTGAACAGGTTCTCGGTGTAGCGCAGGCGGAACCCCATCTGCTGCGAGTTGACGCCGACCAGGCCGTCATCGTCCCGCTCGTTGCGAATGCCGTCGCCCTTGCCGCCGGCGCCGTCGTTGTCACAGTCGTCGAGGCAGAAGCCGTCGCCGTCGATGTCGAACAGCACGTTGGACAGCAGGTAGAGCGCCGGGTTGACGCTGAGGCCGTCCTGCGCGGTCATGAGCGACGCGTACCGGCTGGCGAACCGCGAATCGACGGGGTAGCTCGCGTTGAACGCGCGCATGCCCGTCGTGACGCCGTCGGTCGCGCTGTAGTCGTTGTAAACGAGCTGCTTGGCACCGGCGACGCCGTCGTTGCCGGACTGATAGATGATATCGCCGAAGTAGCTGGCGAGCGCGTCGATGACGCTGGTGACGCCGGGCCCGAGGTCGAGGATGAACTTGGCGACGGGCGAACCGCGGTGCGGCGACGAGATGCTGATCGCCTGGCTCACGACGGTGTAGCCGCGCCGCTCGAACAGCACGCGCGCGGCCTTGCGCAGGTCGATGCCGCCCTGCGAGTGACCGACGAGGTTCACGCGCGCCGCGCCGGCGGTGGCCATGAAGCCCTCGATGTCGTTGGCGAGGTCGAGGCCGCGCGCCTCGGACGTCTGGAACGGCTGGACCTGCGCGACGAACGCCTTCTGCCCGGAATCGATATCGCCGTTGCAATACACCTCGAGGAACGCGTCGCACGGGTCGCCGACGAACGTGCCGAAGTCGTCGCCCCAGTAGTCGAAGCCGAGGAGGTCGTCGAAGCCACCCATACCGTGCGCGAACACGACGGGGAACGTGGTGCGCGCGGCACCGGCGCGCGCGGCGCCTTCGCTCACGCTCAGCGTCAGAAACAATACAAGCAGCGCGTAGCCGAGTCTCTTCATGCAGCTTCTCCGTGAAGGCGTGGGGACCGATCCAGACCGGGCCGGAGTATAGGGGAAACTTGGATGGCAGGGTCCCCTGAGCACAGGAAACCCTGCGAAAGCCGATCGCGAACTGCGGGGAGCCTCACGCGAATTTCGCTGGCCGGAAGGCCCGCACGCGGGTAGCCCGGACCGCCGGAGCCGGGAGCCGCGTCACGCGAGCCCCGCAACGGGGAGGCTTCGCGCTGGCACTGCCTGTTGACCAGGGTCGTAGCGGGTCGTCTCAGCGAGCGAACACCGGCACCCGACAACGCGCGGAGGCGCGGTCAAGGACAGGGCGAAGCCCAGCGCTCCGCGGCGCGAGCACAGTGAAGCGTCCTCTACGGCACCGAGTACGAGCCGAGCTGCGTGCGCTCCGCTGGCGTGATCGACGTGCGTCACACGAGAGGATGGCAGCGCGCCGCCTGAGCTACGCGGAGCAGACGCCGGATCGCTTCGCGCCTTGGCTGGCGGCGGGCTCCGGAACGTGCCGCGCTCGTAATGCTGTCGGATGATCTCATACAGGTCGACCGGCTCATTGCCGACGAACAGACGCAAGCCCAGATCGTCAATAGATCAGCACGTCCGATCTCGATTTGCTGTGTTTCGTCGCGCCCTGTACGGTCGACCATCGCGATGGTACCCGTCGATGCAGCGTGAAGCAAGAGGGCCGGCACCAAGTGAGGATCGTCTATACAAACTATCGGCATCAAACTGCCGTGAGGACAGTCATCCCGGAGCGTGTATGGTTCGGCTCGACGGAGTGGCATCCGGAACCTCAGTGGTTACTCGAAGCGTTCGATATCGAGAAGGGCGAGCGGCGCTCCTTCGCGATGGCAGACATCAGGTGCTGGTTCTGCGAGCCAGTTGCCGACGGAGAGAAGGCATGATCCTGGGTCACGAGGCCTGATTGCCGGCCAGCAAGAAAGGAATCGTCGAGCGAGAGGCCGAGGTCGAGCTCGCCAGCCCGGGACCGACGACCTGCCGGAGTGCCGCCCGTGGAGCGCCGGGCGTGTGGTATCTCGCGTCGGGTGAGCTCGCCGCACGTCCTCGATGTTCCGTTCGCCATGCGCGCCGTCGCCACCGCCAGCCAGGCCCGCTGGGACGCGTCGCACGGCGTGTTCCTCTACGAGGGCCGCGAGCTCCCTGCCGCCCTCGCGCCGTTCAGGGCCCAGCCGTACTCGTGGGAGATCCACGTGCAGCGCGAGCTCGCCGGCGCCACGTCCGTCCGCGCGTCGCCGCCGGCCGGCGCGATCGAGCTGCGCCCGCACCAGCGCGACGCCGTCACCACCATCGCCGCCGCCCGCGCGTCCGGCCTGCCCGGCTTCCTGCTCGCCGATGATGTCGGGCTCGGCAAGACGATCACCGCATGGTGGGCCATCCGCGAGATGCGCGACGTGACGAGCGTGCTGATCGTGTGCCCGCTCGCCGTGATCGCGCACTGGCGCCGCACCATCGAGGCAATGGGCGATGGCGGCAAGGACATCATCCTGCTCAACTACGATCGGCTCGGCAAGCTGTTCGAGGTCAGCGACGCCGCGCGCAAGCGGATCAGGACCAAGAAGGGCCTCGCGCGGGCCGGCACCGCTCCCGCGCTGGACGTCCTCGTGTTCGACGAGAGCCATCGCTGCAAGAACCCGACGGCGGCGCGCTCCAAGCTCGCGGCCAAGCTCGTCGCCAGTGCCGGGTTCTGTCTGTGGCTGTCCGCAACGGCCGGGCAGAACCCGCTCGAGCTGTCGTACCTCGCACCGCTGCTCGCCCATGCCACCGGCGCGCGCGCGAAGGACCTCAAGGACTTCGAGCAGTGGTGCATCGACCAGCAGCTCGGCGTCACGCGCGGACAGTTCGGCAAGTGGGAGTGGCGCGCCAACCCCGCCGATTGCGAGAAGGTCCGCGCGCTCTTGTTCGACGCGGGTGCGCCGCGCACCACCGCGGCCGGCATCCGCCGCCGTCCGGAGGACATCGTGGGCTGGCCCGCGATCAATCGCATCCTTTTGCCGCTCGAGCTCGCCCCCGACGCGCGCGCTCTCTACGACGAGGCGTGGACCGCGTTTCGCCGCGAGCTCGAGCTCGCACCGCGCGGCAAGGATCCGAGGTCCGCGCTCGCCGCGACGCTGCGCCTGCGCCAGAAGAGCTCGCTGGTCCGCGCGGCCGGCACCGTCGAGCTGGCGCGCGAGCTGCTCGACAACGGCCACCAGGTCGCGATCTCCGTCGCGTTCCTCGAGACGCTGACCGCGCTGCGCGAGGCGTTCGAGCGCGGCGTCGGGGCGATCCCGTGCGCCGCGATCCACGGCGGCCTGGCGGCGCCCCAGCGCGAGGACGAGCGCCTTCGCTTCCAGCGCGGCGATGCGCGGATCGTCCTGTTCACCGTCGAGGAGGGCATCTCGCTCCACCAGGGCGAGCACAACGACGCCCCGCGCTCGGAGATCATCCACGATCTGCGATGGTCCGCGATCCAGATGGCGCAGATCGAGGGCCGCTGTCACCGCGACGGCCGGTTTGCCCAGGTCTACTGGACCTACGCCGACGCCACCATCGAGGATAAGATCGCGCGCGTCGTGGCCGGCCGGATCCAGACGATGAAGGAGATGATCGGCGACGACGTCGAGACGCTGCGCGAGATCGAGACCCTGCTGCGCGCGCCGTGATCCGGGGACGCAACGGCGGGCCCACGTGCGAGCCTCCGATCGCGCTATGCTGTCGCGCGCATGCGTGGCCTTGTGATACTCGCCCTCGGGGCGATCGCCTGCGGGCGGTATCGCTTCGATCCGCTCGCCGAGGGGCCGGCCGGCGATGCCGCGCCCGACACGAGCGCTGCCTGTCCGCACACGTTCTGTGACGACTTCGATCGACCCGGACCGATCGAGGCCGGCTGGGATTCGGCCGCCAACTCCGGCGCCGCGATGCTGGCGCTCGCGACCGACGCGAGCGTGTCGGCGCCGCAGTCGTTCTTGCTGTCGCTGCCGGCGCCGCAGCTCGAAGGTGGCTTCCTGGTCAAGCAGCTCCCGACCGCGACCACGTCGGCGCG
>Ga0137459_1000650_pt1 | contig 11847 bp, 8 predicted proteins | sample EasRivERMGT700_2_FD_104908 | JGI IMG/M metagenome (GOLD analysis project Ga0137459, IMG submission 104908) | Soil microbial communities from meander-bound floodplain in the East River, Colorado, USA - East River MetaG ERMGT700_2 | ecosystem: Environmental > Terrestrial > Soil > Floodplain ...
ATCACGTTGATCTCGAGCTTGGCGAGCTTGTAGAGCTTGAGCTCGAGGATCGCCTCGGTCTGGATCTCGTCGAGCTTCCACTGCTTGATGATCCTGGCCGCGGCGTCTTCCTTGCCGTCGGACGCGCGGATCAGCTTGATCAGCTGGTCGAGCGCGTCGAAGATCGTGATGAAGCCCTCGAGGATGTGGATCCGCGCCTCGAGCTGCGCGAGCTGGTACTTGAAGCGGCGCTCGACGACCTCGAGCCGGAAGTCGAGGAAGTAGCCGAGCACCTCCTTGATCCCCATGCGGCGCGGCTGCGGCGGCGCGTCGGCCGGCAGCCGCCGGCCCTGTTCGTCGTCGAGGTAGCCGGGCGGCACCAGGCACGTCAGGTTGACGTGGAAGTTCGACTGCAGCGGCGTCTGCTTGAACAGGTACGCCATCACCAGCTCCGGATCGGCGTCCTTCTTGATCTCGAGCACGATCCGCACGTCGGTGGTCGACTCGTCGCGCACGTCGAGCAGGTACGGCAGCTTGCGCGAGATGATCACCTCGGCGATCTTCTGGACCACGTCGGCCTTGGACAGCGCGTAGGGGATCGACGTGATGACGATGTCGGTGCCGCCGCGCTTCCTGTCCTCGAGCTTGTACTCGCCGCGCACGCGGATCGTGCCCTGGCCGTCCTTGTAGATCTGGCGCAGCTCGACCTTGTTGTTGAGCAGCTGCCCGCCGGTCGGGAAGTCCGGACCGTCGATGTGCTTCATCAGCTGCACGTGATCGATCTCGCGGTTGTCGGCGAGCGCGATCAGCGCGGCGGTCACCTCGCGCAGGTTGTGCGGAGGGATGTTGGTCGCCATGCCGACCGCGATGCCGGTCGAGCCGTTGACCAGGAGGTTCGGGAACCGCGCCGGCAGCACGGTCGGCTCCTCGGTGGTGCCGTCGTAGTTCGCGCGCATGTCGACGGTGTCGAGGTCGAGCTCGCGCAGGAGCTCCATCGCGGGCACCGCGAGCCGGCACTCGGTGTAGCGATAGGCGGCCGGCTGGTCGCCGTCGAGCGATCCGAAGTTGCCCGAGCCGTCGACCAGGGGCATGCGCAGCGAGAAGTCCTGCGCCATGCGCACCATGGCGTCGTAGACCGAGGTATCGCCGTGGGGGTGATAGCGGCCGAGCACGGTGCCGACCACGGTCGCGCTCTTGCGGTACTTGGCGTCCGGACGCAGGTGGCCGTCGTGCAGCATCGCGTACAGGATCCGGCGCTGGACCGGCTTCAGGCCGTCGCGGACGTCGGGCAGCGCGCGCGACGTGATGACGCTGAGCGCGTAGTTCAAGTACCGTCGGCGTGCCTCGGTCTCGAGCGACGCATCGACATCGCCCGGCGCTTCGCCACCACCGCCACCACCGGATCCAGGTGCAGCACCACCCTCATCCTTCGAGGAAGACTTCTTGGCCATGCCGCCGGCACCTTGCCCCGACTCGGGGAAAAGTTCTAGTTGTTGACGCGCGGGCAGATCTCCCGCAAGCGGTTGAGTAGGGCTGCTCGCCATTTCCTTGGTCCCATCGAAGGCCCGTGATATTGCTGGCCTCCTTTCCCCATGGTCACGAGGCGCAGGACTTCGCGCAAGAAAAGGTCATCCTCTCGCCCCATCGGCCCCCTGGGAAACCTTGGGGGGCCGCCGGCCCGGAAGACCGGCGGGTGGGTCGCGCTCGTGCTCGGTGCGCTGGTCGTCATCAACCTGTATGTCTTCGTGTGGGACAAGCAGACCTCGGTCGGCGCGATCAAGCGTGAGGCGGATCGTGCGACGCCCACCGCGATGCTGCCCTCGCGTCCGCTCGCGGAGGCCGGGAACCCTACGCCCGGCACCCCCGGAGCCGCCCCCGCGGCCCCGGCGATCGCGCCGGCCCCGGTCGGGCCGCCCGGGATCATCGATGGCAAGGTCGGCAAGTCCGACACGCTCGGCCGGGTCCTCAAGAAGAGCGGGCTCACCGCGGCCGAGGCCGATGAGGTGATCCGCGCGCTGTCGGGCGTGTTCGATTTCAAGACGATGCGCGCCGGCCAGACCTACCGCATCGAGCGCGGCGCCGACGGCCGCGTCAAGTCGTTCGAGCTGGTGGTCAGCAAGGTCCAGACCGTGCGCGCCGAGCGCGGCGCGACCGGGGCGCTGGCCGGCAAGGCCGACACCTCGCAGACCCGGATCGAGATCAAGGCGATCGGCGGGCGGATCGAGTCCTCGCTGTACGCGGCGATCAAGGCGAGCGGCGAGAACGCGGCGCTGGTCGACTTCTTCGTCGACGTGTTCGCCTACGATCTCGACTTCTACAACGACACCCACGACGGCGACACGTTCCGGGTCGTCGTCGAGAAGCAGCTCCGCGACGGCGACTCGACCGGTCCAGGTGGCCCCGGTGGCCCCGGTGGCCCCGGCGCCGGCCATGAGTTCATTCGCTACCGGCGCATCCTGGCGGCCGAATACGCCGGCAAGGCCGGGACGTTCCGCACGTTCTGGTTCGGCGACGGCTACTTCGATGACAAGGGCAAGTCTTCCGAGAAGACGCTCCTAAAGACGCCCCTCAAGTTCCAGCGCGTGTCGTCGGGGTTCGATCGCGCCCGCATGCACCCGGTGCTGCATACCGTGCGCGCCCACCTGGGGATCGACTACGCGGCACCGACGGGCACCCCGGTGTGGGCGGCGGCCGGCGGCGTGATCACGCACCGCGGGGACGCCGGCGGCGCCGGTAACCTGGTGATGATCAAGCACGACGGCGGGATCGAGACCGCCTACTTGCACCTCAGCAAGTTCGCGGACGGCGTGAAGGTCGGCCAGCACGTCGCCGCCAAGACCGTGATCGGCTATGTCGGCGCCACCGGCCTCGCAACCGGGCCTCACCTGCACTTCGGAGTCAAGCAAAACGGCGAGCTCATCGATCCGACCAAGCTGGTTCCCGTGCGGTCGCGGACGGTACCCGGCAAGGATCTGGACGCCTTCCACACCGAGGTCGGCAAGCTCTCCGCGCAGCTGGCGGCCATCCCGATCCCGAAGCCGGCGACCTGACCCCGGCGCGTCGAACCTACTTGCCGATGGCGTACTTCCTCGTCACACTTGGGAGGTGATCAAGCTCGTCGTCGGAATCTTGAAGGGCGCGGTCATCGGTGCCGCCGTGGGATACGGGGCGTTCGCACTGGCAACCGCGACGGGCTTCGGCAGCCCCTGGCTCACCTACGGTGCGATCGGCGCGCTGGTAGGGCTGATCGCCGGGCGCCCGATCTGGTCGCTGATCCGGGACAAGAACGCCACGACCTGGGTGTCGATCCTCAAGGCCGCGTTCGGCTTCGGCGTCGGCTGCGGCCTCTACGCGATCATCGCCAAGGCGTGGAACCCGGCGGCGCTGGTCGTCGCCGGCTACGACATATTCACCTGGCCGGTCACGCTGGGTGGCACGATCGGCGCGGTGTACGGCGGCTTCGTCGAGCTCGACGATGCGATCGGCGACGACAAGAAGCCGGCGCCGGCCAAGCAGGCACCGGCCAAGGCACCGGCCAAGCTGCCGCCCGGCAAGGCCTGAGCAGGAACCGAGCAGGAACCGAGCAGGAACCGAGCAGGAACCGAGCAGGCAGCCGAACCGGCAACCGAACGCGACCGAGCGAGCGACCTACCGCGAGCTCACCTCGCCCTCGATCAGGATCCCGATCTGATCGAGCGATCCGTCGTAGGTCCCCGAGGGGACCGGGCCGTCGCCGGCGAGGAATGGGTTATCGAGCTGGAGCTCCGTCGGTGCGCGGGTCGCCAGCGACCAGGTCCGCGACCAGCCGAGCGTGACGGTGAAGCCGCCGGCCGTGGTCTCGAGGCCGAGCCCGAGCGTGTGGCCGCCGAGGTCACCGAACGAAGGCGACAGCCACGCGGCCGGCGTCACGAGGTTCGAGAACGCGTAGCCGCCGGTCGCCCACAGGAACCCGGGCATCAGCTCGATATCGACGGCGGTGCGCACCGCGACGTGGGTGTGCTGCGAGATCCGCGACGGCACCTGCTCGAGGTCGACCTCGACCGGCATGGCCTGCGAGGACGAGGGATCGACGATGCGGATCCCGCTCACCTGCCAGGTCGCGGACTCGGCGGCCGACGCCGCCACCCACAGATCGCCGTCGAGCTCGGCGACGATGCGATCGCCGACGTACCGGCCACCGGCGCGCACCGCCAGCGGCTGGCGAACCGCGAGCGAGGCGCGCGGCGAGCCGGTGCCGGTGTAGATGACCATGGGACCGATCGGCCGGGCGCCGAACGCCGAGACGTTGCCGTCGAGCCGCACGGTGCCCGCCCAGGCGACCGAGGCACCGAGCTCGATCGGCGCGTCCTCGGGCGCGTAGAGCACGCCGGCGACGGCGCTCACCGCGAAGCGATCCGTCGCGGACAGCGCGAGATCGACGTCGCGCGTGGGATTGCCGATCGCCTCGCGAGTGTCCAACCCGGCCCAGATCCGGCGCTGCTCGGTGACGTTCACCTGCGAAGCCCCGAGCGACAGCCCGACCGCGAGCGAGTCGCCGAGCCGCCGCGCAGCGCCGATCGCCAGCGTATCGCGGCGATACGAGCCCGCGATCCCCGCGTAGCGATAGGCATAGCGCAGGTCGTACGCGGCATCGTGATCGCCTGGATCATCCCTCGGGCGGGGCAGCGACCGGTCGGCGACCGCGGCCGTCATCACACCCGCGCCGATGATCCAGTGGTCGATCGCGCCGATCGCGGCGCCGATCGGTGCGATCCGCGATCCGGCCTGCCCGGTCGACCGCGGCGCGGCCGCGGGATCATTCTGCCAGTGCACCGCGTCCTCGATCACCGAGATGCCCACCTGGCCGCGTGTGGTGTCACGCCGCGCCATCGCGGCGGGGTTGATGAGCAACGCGCCGCCGCCATCATCACCGACGGTGGCCACCCCGGCGCGGCCGATCGCGCGCGGCGAGCCGCCCACGATCGCGATGCCATCTGCGTGTGCCTGCGCGGGCGCCAAGGCGACCAGAGCGCAAACCACCCGGCGATCCACGGCGGGAATGTACGGCATGGCCGTTTCAAATGCTTCGTTCCTTCGAAGACCGCGCTCGCGGCGTCGGGATCTCCCGGCGAGGATGTGCCGCGGAGCTTCACCGCCCTTGTTCCGCAGCGAGCGCGGCCGGCCGCGTGCACCACCTGCGAGAACCCACCCGCGCGGGACGGCCCGCAAACGGGCTTTTCGTTTCGCCGCCGGGCGATGGGTGCCGACCTCGCCTACACCGCGGCATTCTCCAGCGGTGGTGCGACACCCGGATCCGGGGCGTAGATCACGAGCGGTCGTGCGAAGATGAAGATCTCCCCGTCGGCGATGGCCCCATGCAATTCATCCACCATCGACCGGCCGGTCGCGCCGGCACGCGAGACCTCACCGTCACGTAGATGAGCGCTTCCGCGCGGTCGCACCATGCGATACAGATAATCGAAGGCTGATGCGACGAGACATCCTCGGAGGACGATTCCAGCTGCTCGCCCACGCCGGGCGAGGCGGGATGGGATCGGTCTACCGAGCACGCGATCTCGAGACCGGGCATGTCGTCGCCCTGAAGGTCCTCACGCTCGATCAGCCTTTTGATCTCGTGCGGTTCGGCCGCGAAGCAGCGCTGCTCGCGGCGGTGCATCATCCGAACGTCGTCGATTACGTCGCGCACGGCGAATCCGAGGGGGTGAACTTCCTCGTGCAGGAGTGGGTCGAGGGCGTGACGCTCGCGGAGAAGCTCCTCGTGACCGGGGTCACGGTCGACGAGGCCGTCGCCGTGGCGGTCGGGCTCGCCGCGGCGCTCGAGGCGACGCACGCGCGCGGGATCATCCATCGCGACATCAAGCCGGCAAACGTCATCCTCGCCGAGGATCGCTTCGATCGCGTGAAGCTCGTCGATTTCGGGATCGCGCGGCTGACGAGCGAGGCGGGCGTGCTGACGCGCACCGGCAAGCTGATCGGAACGCCGTCGTACATGGCCCCCGAACAAACGCGCGGCTCGATCAACCTCGAGGCCGCCGCCGACGTGTGGTCGCTCGGGTGCGTGCTCTACGAGATCCTCGGTGGGCGCGTCGCGTTCGACGGCCGGTCGCCCGCCGCGGTCCGCGCGAAGGTCCTGGTGACCGAGCCCCCGAAGCTGGCGCAGCTGTGCCCGGAGGCGCCGCCCGATCTGATCGACCTGGTGACCGCGATGCTCGCGAAGGATCCGACGAAGCGGCCGGCGAGCGGCCCGGACCTCGTCGCGCGGCTGTCCGCGATCCCCTCGATCGTGGAGGGCCCGCGCCGCCGCGTCGGCGGTCCCGAGACCGCGACGGTGGCGATGCCGATCCGGCGCGCGCGCCACACCGAGGTCGATGCCCAGGCCACGGGCTGCTTCGTGCTCGTCGCGCCGGTCGACGTGCCCACCACCTCGACCGACGATCACGTCGCGAAGGTCGCCGAGCGCCACCACATGAACATCCACGTGTTCGACGACGGCTCGACGCTGCTGGTCGCCCAGCAGACCGGCAAGGATGGCGCGGTCGGGGCGGCGCGCGCCGCGCTCGAGCTGCGCGAGGAGGTGCCCGACGGGGCCGTGAGCGTGTTCGGCCAGTCGACCGATGACTCGCTCGCCGAGGCGATCGATCGCGGCTCGATGCTGCTGGAGCGCGGCATGATGGCCTCGCTGTTCGGCGACCTCGTCGGCAACGACGAGCAGGTCGTCCACATCGACGAGGTGATCGCGGAGCTGATCGCCTCCGAGCTGCCGGTCGCGACGACGATGGACGGCCTGGTGCTGCGCACCGGGCGGCGCGTCAGCTCGTCGGGCGGCTGACCTCACGCGACGAGGCAGCGCGCGAACCACGGCGACCCGCGGGTGCCGCGCGCGGCGCACAGCAGCGACAGCGCGGTCCCCGCTGCGCCCTCGAGGAGCCCCGGGCGCGGCGCCCACCGTCCGCCGCCCGCGGTGCCGCTGCCGAGCGCATCGACGTGCAGGTAGCCGGCGATCCCCTCGCCGGAGCTCCGGCAGCGCAGCGTCCGGCGATGCCAGTGCTCGGCCGCGAACGTGAACACCGGCTGGTGCGTCGCCTCCGCGAGCGCCTGCATCACGCACGCGATGCCCGCGGTGCCCGTGCCAAGGCTCGCGTCCGAGGCCGCGCACGCCTCCGGATCGAGATCGGCGAGCATCCGCCCGCAGCTCGCCGCGGCTTCGAAGTCCCGCGTGGCGTGCGCCACCGACAGCAGCGCCGCGACGGCGCCCGCACCACCGAGCGCCCAGGTTCCGGAGCCGTGGATGAGCCCGGGGGCCGCGTGGGGCGTCGCGACGCCGATCCGGTCGTGCAACGCGCGCCCGAGCTGGAGCGCGAGCGGCCGGGCGCCGCGCCTGGCCAGCGGCAACGCCGATCGGTCGATGCCGCGGGCGGCCGCGAGGAACCCGACCGCGGCCGCGGAGCCTTCACGGTTCCACAGCGGCGGCGCCTCGTCGCGCAGCGCCTCGGGGAGCGCGGCCACTCCGGGCGTCCACCACGCGGCGTTGCCGTCGCGATGCGCGAGCTCGCCGAACCGCGCGACGCAGCGCCGGACGACCCGCCGGCCGGCGCGCGTGTGCAGCCGCGCGAGGCCGTAGCTGCCGAACCCGGCGAGCCCACCGCCGAACGCCGCGAGCCCGCCGTCCCACCGGCCGTGGAGGACGTCGAGCACTGCGTCGTCGACGGCCGCGAGCTCGGCCCTGGCGCGCCCGAGCAACGCCAGCAGCCAGGCGCAGCCGAGCATGCCCTCGAAGAAGCTCGCGTCGAGCACGGGCAGCGCGGCGATCGCCGCGGCTTCCCAGCGCCGCACAGTGGCACGCGGGACCGCCGGCGCGCCGCCGCCGAGCTCGTGGACGAGCAGCCACACGCCCGACGAGCCGCGCAGCGACGCGTCGGGCAGCTCGGCCGTGACGAGCTCGCGGGCGATCGCCTGGGCGACGGCGAGCGCCTCGGCGGCGAGCGGTGGTCGCGGCGACATCCACGGCTAGGATAGACTCGGCGAGCCGTGAACGCGAGCGCCCTGATCTGTCCGTACACCACGCAGACATGGGGCCACCTGTCGCGCTGCTTCGCGCTCGCCGACGCGCTCGTCGCGCGCGGCTATCGCGTCCGGTTCGCGTGCCCTGCGGAGGCCCGACCTCACGTCGAAGGCGCCGGCTTCGAGCTCGTCGAGCTCGTCGCCATGGAGCGCCAGGAGCTCCTGGATCCGCCGCGATCCGCGCGCGCGGCCAGCGCCGCGCGGCGGTGGCTCGCCGGCGAGCTCGGCGCGGCGCAGGCGTGCCTCCGCGCGCTCGCCCCGGACGTCGTCGTCGCCGATCTCCAGCCGCTCGTCAACGTCGCCGCCGCGCTCGCCGCGATCCCGTCCGCGTCGGTGTGTAACCTCGAGCTCCTGGCGTCGCCGCTGGCGTGGTGGTTGCCGGGGCTCGACCGCCTCCTGGACGAGCTCGAGGTCCCGCGGTGGGCGGCCCGTCGCCCGTTCGGGGACACGCTCGTCGTCGCGGATACCCCGAACGCCACGGGGCTCCGCGATCTACCGGCGGCCCTGTCCGCGCGGATCGCGGCGTCGGTGCGCGAGCTCCGCTTCGTCGGCCCGATCCTGGGCAAGCTGCCGCCCCGCAGACCCGCCGCCGGCCGCGTCCGCCCCGAGGTCATCGTCTCGCTCGGTGGAAGTCACCGCACCAGCGCCACGGCGATCGTCGCGGGGTGCGCCGCCATCGATGTCGACCTCGTCATCATCACCGCCGAGTCCTCCGACGAGCTCGCGCGCGCCGCCCGCGCGCAGCGCCGGTCGGGGCGCAGCGTGACGATCGTCGACTTCCTGCCCGACTTCGCCCGCAGGCTCGCCGCGGCCGACGCGTTGATCACCCACGGCGGTCATGGCACGCTCGCGCTCGCGCTCGCGCTCGGCGTGCCGACGCTCGTGGTCCCAGGCTCGCTGGAGCAGGAGATCAACGCGCGGCGGCTGCACGGCGTCGGCGTCGTCGCGTCGCCGAACCAGGGTGCGATCCGCGCCGCCATCGGTGGCCAGCTCGCGACGCTGCTGCGCGATCGCGCGAACGATCCCGCGCGCGCGCGCCTCGCGTCCTCCCTGGCAACGTACGACGGTGCGCGCGAAGCCGCGCTGGTCGTCCACCGGCTGGCGCAGAGCCCGCCCGCCGAGGGATCCTGGTAGCTCAGGCCTCGACTCCCGGAAACCCGCCCGGGGTGTCGTGGAGGAGATCGAGCGCGAGGCAACACACGCCCCCGAGGCCGCTCCACACGCCGTAGGGATCGATGGCAGGGAGCTCGACGGTCGCAAGCACGTGACCCGCGACCGTCCACGCTGCGTCGCGCCATGGCCCCGCGGGGTCGGCGGCGGCGACGGCAAGCAGGCTGTATGCGATCCCGACCGCGCCGGCGAGGACCGAGACGCCGGTGATCGGCTGCGCCGCGGCACGCGCCGCGGCCTGCCGCGCCCACGCGAGGAACCGGCGATCGCCGAGCTGGACGTACGCACGCGCGAACAGGTGCGCCATCCCGGCATGGCCGTGGGCCCAGTCCACCCGCTCCCGGCCGACCAGCGCGGAGACATCGTAGGGCTGCGCGGCGGCCACAGCGCGCGCGAGCACGTCCTCGGGCAGCGACCCCGAGGTGGCATGCCATGCCAGCGCGGCGAGCACGACGCCGGGCCGTCCGTGCGCCACCCCCGGCGGGACGATCCGGACCGCGCGTGCCTCGAGCGCGGCGACGAGCTTCGCCGCGAGCTCGTCGCCGAGCGCCCGGACGTCCGGATCGGAGATCCGGCGCATCACGATCGCGGCGCCTGCGAGCCGACCGGCCATGCCCTGGAACAGCTCGATCGATCCGCGTGCGCGCCGCGCGCTGTTGACAAAGCGTCGCAGCTCGCGCCGACATGTCACGCCGTCATCCGCCGCATGCGCCGCGAGCGCGTGGATCGCGTGAAGCCCGGTCAAACCTCGACTGAACGAGGCCTTCGGCCACCCTCGCAAGTGAAACCGCTGGCCAGTGCGGATTCCCGCAGCGGCCCACCGCTTCGCAGAGAGCACCAGTGCTCGATCCGCACGTAGGATCCCGGCCTTCAGCAGTGTGTATGCGATACCGCCACGACCGTAACCAAAGCACGGCGAGCGGGCGACCTCGTCTCGTTGCAACGTACGGAGTGCATCGAGGTAGACATCAATGAACACCGTCGCCGCACCGGCGATGTCTGCGTGGCTACTGGACCTCAAAAAACGTGTACCGAGGAGGGCAACCAGGCTCCGGGCTCTCCGAGCCACCGTTGACGTTGGCGAGCTGCTTCGGCCTGAACTCGCGGATAGTGGTACGAACGAGCTCCAAACGTGGCTTGAGCTTGAGCCCTTGCCTGTTCTTCGTACTTGTTCTCTTCATATCCTACCTTTCTATCAGAGAACATCTTTCGTCTACAATCTATATTTTCGCATACACATCTCACGCAGGGAGTTCACGTATTGAGTCCTGGCTCACAGATAACGACCAAGTTCGTGATCATGCGAGTGTCGACCCTGCGGGAGTGTAACGGATGGCGCGCGATCGCGGTCCGACCGATCGGGTGTCCTCGCAGCCGACGCTCAGCCAGCGCACGCCATGCGCCTCGATCATGCGCCTCGATCACGCGCTCGGGTCCGCGGTCGAACCGCTGAATCGACTCGTCGTGGCGAGGTGACGAGAGGTGACGAGGCGCGCCGACGTACGCCCCAGCGACGCGAGCTCGCGCATCGTCGAGCTGCCGTCGCTACCTGGAGTGATGGAGCGCGGTTGAGGTAGTCTTGCCCGATGCCGATCATCGCAGGGTTAGGCGCCAAACCGCAATGAGCCTCGTCGCGGTATCGGGCGGAGCGCTGCGCGAGCGCGTGCTCGGCGACTTCGTGCTGCGCGAGCTGGTCGGCGCTGGCGGCTTCGGTGATGTCTACCTAGCCGAGCAACAAGCGCTCCGGCGCGAGGCGGTCGTGAAGGTGCTGCGCGCGGACAGCGCCCTCGAAGATCGCGTCGACGGGTTCCTGCGGGAGGCCAAGCTCGCGTCGCAGCTCGATCACCCCTACGCGGCCCACATCTACGCGTTTGGCGCCGAGCCCGACGGTGTGTGCTGGATCGCGATGGAGCTGGTCCGTGGCGCGACGCTGCGCGCCATGCTGCAGGCGCAGGGCCCGATGCCGCTCGAGCGCTTCGTGCCGCTGCTCGAGCGAATCTGTGAGGTCGTCCATACCGCGCACGAGCAGGGCATCGTCCATCGAGACCTCAAGCCCGACAACGTGATGGTCATCTCGCGCGCCGGGCGGCTCTTGCCAAAGCTCCTCGATTTCGGGATCGCCCACGCGATCGTCGACACCCAGCCGAGCACGAGCGAGCTCGCGCCCGGCGGCTCGCCGCCGTACATGGCACCCGAGATGTGGATCGATCCGCACGGCTCGGGCAGCGCCGTCGACCAGTACGCCCTCGGCGCGCTCGCCTATGAGGCGTTGACCGCGCGGTTCGCGTTCCCGGGCAAGACGACGCTCGAGATCGCGCGCGCGCACGCACGGCCGTCGCGCAAGCCGCTCGGTGGCGAGCTGCCGCGCGCGCTCGACACGGTCCTCGATCGCGCGCTCGCGCGGCGCGCCACGGAGCGCTACGCCAACGTGCTCGAGCTCGCGCAGGCGTTTCGCGATGCCTCCGGCATCGGCAAGACGGTGCTCGAGATCCCTCACATCGACGAGGAACTGCGACTGCGCTTCCTCGCCCATGCGCCCCAGCCGATCGCCGACGCGGTCGCCGCCTACGATGCCGCAAAGAATGCCCACCAGGCACGCGAGGCGCTGCGTGCGCTGGCGCGGATCGTCGGCTGGTA
>Ga0137459_1000652_pt1 | contig 11839 bp, 1 predicted proteins | sample EasRivERMGT700_2_FD_104908 | JGI IMG/M metagenome (GOLD analysis project Ga0137459, IMG submission 104908) | Soil microbial communities from meander-bound floodplain in the East River, Colorado, USA - East River MetaG ERMGT700_2 | ecosystem: Environmental > Terrestrial > Soil > Floodplain ...
GCGCGCTCGAGCGCAGTGGGCGACGGAAGCGGGATCCGGAGGTGTTCTGACACGGCACCGACTCCTAGTGCAGCAAGCGCTCGATCGACGCGAGCTCGGACTCGAGCTCGTGCTCGAGGACCATGGCTTGGGGTTGGTGCGCGCGCGGGCGCCGGGCGTCGGCGGGCGCGGCCGCGGTGGGCAAGCGGCTGCGCAGGTACTCGCCCAGCGATCGCAGATCCGGGTACGACCACATCAGCGCCGCCGACAGCCGGATCCCCAGCGCGGCTTCGAGCCGATTCCGCAGCTCGAGCCCCTGCATCGAATCGACGCCGAGCGCCTTGAACGGCGTGTCCGGGTCGAGGCGCTCGAGCTGCGCCTCGGGCGCACCACGCAGGAGCTGCGCCAGCTGGGCGCGGATCAGCTGCTCGATCAGCGCGGCCGCTTCGGCCTCGCTCGCCCGCGCCAGCTGCGCCAGCAGCGCCGGATCGCCGGCCTGCGCGGCGTCACCCGCGCCGGCGATCAGCGGCTGCACCCACGTTCCGCCGGCCAGGTGCGGATAGCGCTCCACCCACTGGCGGACCTGGAACCGGATCACGCTGGCCTGTTCGGTGCCGGCCGCGAGCAGCGCGCCCAGCGTAGGCCCCGCCTCGGACCACGCGATCGCACGGTCGGATCGATCGGGGGGCTCCGCCGCGGCGCCTGGATGGCCATCCCGCAGCTCGTCGGGCGCGAACGGCCCCCAGTGGACGCTGGTGGCGACCGCCCCGCGGGCGCGGCGAACCCGCACCAGCCCGTCGAGCGCCGCGCCGGCGGCGGCGTCGCGGAGCCGATCCACCGCGCCGAGCTGCGCCGCGGCCGACGAGCACACCACGAAGAAGTCGAGCGCGCAGCGCTCGGTCGCACGGTGCAGCTGCCACGCGCCGGCGATCTGGGCCGCCATCGCCGCACGATCGTCGGCCGCGCCTGCGCCGCCGGATCCCACCGCATGGATCACGCCGCGGAGCGGGCCGAGCGCCTCGGCGTCCGCCACGGCCCGCGCCACGTCGTCGGCGCGTGTGGCGTCGCCGGCCGGCGCCACGAGCTCCACGCCGCGAGCGCGCCACGCGTCCAGGCGCGAGCGCTGGCTCGCGGGCAGCCCGGCGACCCCGCGGCGCGCCAGCCACACGATGCGCCGCGCTCCCTGATCGATCAACCACGCGGTGAGCGCCACGCCGAGCCGGCCCGCGCCGCCGGTCACCAGATAGCTCGCATCCGGATCGATGGCGATCAGGTCGGCCTCGACCGGGACCTCGCGGCCGTCGATCGCCACGACGAGCTTGCCGGTGTGGCGGCCCGTCGCCATCTTCCGGACCGCGTCCACGGCCTGGGCCGCCTCGAACACCTCGGTCGGCAGCGGACGAAGCACGCCGGTGCGGAATGCGTCCACCACGTCGGCGAACAGCGCCGCGAACCGCGCCTTGCGGTCCTGCGCAAAGCCCAGCAGATCGACCGCCTGATACGACAACCGCCTGCGGAACGGCAACAGCGCCATCGCGCGCTGCTCGGCGTAGATGTCGGTCTTGCCGATCTCGAAGCACCGGCCGTCCGCAGCGAGCGCGGCGAGGCTCGCCTCGATCGCCGTGCCCGACAGCGAGTTGAGCACCAGGTCGACGCCTTCGCCGCCGGTCGCTGCGAGCACCTCGCCGGCGAACGCCTGCGTGCGCGAGTCCATGACCTTGGCGAGCCCCATGGCGAGCAGCTGGGCGCGCTTGTCGTGGGTGCCCGCGGTCGCGTAGATCTCGGCGCCGAGCCAGCGGGCGATCTGGACCGCGGCGAGCCCGACGCCGGTGGCCGCCGAGTGGATCAGCACGCGCTCCCCGGTGCGCAAGCGGCCGAGGGTGACCAGCGCGTACCACGCGGTGAGGAACACGATCGGGACGCCGCCGGCGAGCATCGCGTCGAGCTCGGCGGGCCGGCGCTGGACGTACGCCGCGTCGGTCGTGAGGTACGAGCCGAAACAGCCGCGGCCGACCGCCACGACGGGATCGCCGACCGCGAGCCCTCCAACGCCTGGGCCCACCGCGTCGACCGTGCCGGCGCACTCGCCGCCCAGGATGATCGGCGCGGGCGGCGCCGGGGCGCCGGGCTCGGTGCGGGGCGCACCGCCGGGATAGATCCCCATCGCGGTCATCACGTCCATGAAGTTCAGGCCCGCCGACGCGACCCGGATCCGGACCTCGCCGGGGCCCGGCCGCGCGAGCCGCGCCACCCGAAATCCCAGATGATCGAGGATCCCGGCGCGATCGATCTCGAGCCGGAACGGCCGCGCGCCCGAGGGCTCGCGGCGCACCTGGCGCGGCGCATGATCGGTCCGCGCGAGGCTGCCGATGTAGCGCGCCGTGCCGCGCAGCGCGATCTCCTCGTCGCCGGCGTCGCGCACGAGCTCCGCCGCGATCGCCGCCGGCGCGGTGCTCGGTTCGACGTCCAGCCGCGTGCAGCGCAGCTCGGGGTGCGCGAGCCCGATCGTGCGCCCGATGCCCCACAGCGCGGCACCGCCGAGCGCTGCGTCCGGCGCGCGGACGTCGCACGCGTGGGCTGCGCCGACGGCCGGATCGGCGGTCACCGGCTGCGTGGCCTCGGTGACGAGCCACAGCCGCGGCGTCGAGCGCGGCCACGGCCGCCGCGCCGACACCCGCGCGAGGTGCGCGACCGCTCCGCACGTGTGCTCGATCATCGCGTGCAGCGCGCCGCCGCCTCCGCCGGCCACCGCATCGGCCGCCTCATCGGTCGCCGCACCGGGCGGGCCGGCGGAGCCGCACACGACGATGCCACGCACGTCGGCTTCGCGATCGCCCGACGCGGTGTCGAGCGCGGCCAGGACGGCGGCATCATCGGCGCCGGCCGCCGGCCATGGCCAGGTCGTCACGTCGTGCCCCGCGGCGCGCAGCTGGCTCGCCAGCGCGGCGCAGCGATCCGCGCCATCGAGCCCGACGACGAGCCAGCGGCCGCGCGGGTCGCGCCGATCGATCCCGAGGAGCTGTGGCGGATCGGCATGGGGCGACTCGTCGCGGGTCCAGCGCTGGACGACCAGGGGCGACATCGGGCGCGCCGATGCCTCGGCGCCTGCTGCGACGGCCGCGCGGCCGTTCGCCCGGCCGGTGAAGGCACGGTCCGCCGGGCCTTGGGGCTCGGCGGCGATCCAGTGCCGCTCGCGCTCCCAGGCATAGGTCGGTAGCCGCACGAGGTGACCGTGCGCCTCGCCGCCGCGCGGCCACGCCACCGCGCCTCCGGAGACGAACACGTCGGCCAGCGCGGTGAGCAGCGCCTGGAGCTCGGGCTCACCGGGCCCAAGCCCGACGGTGGCGCGCACCCGTGTCCCGGCGCGCGCGACCACCTCGGCCACGACGGGGTCGAGTCCGGCCAGCTCCGGGTGCGCCGGCAGCGCGGCATGCGCGGTCAGCTGCACCACGACGCTCGGTTCGCCGGGCTCGCCCAGCGCGTGCCGGAGCGCATCGCCGAGCCGCGCCGGTGCGTCCGGCGGGTGCGCCCAGGACGCGGCGTCGAGCGCGTGGCCCGGCACGCGCTGTCCGGTGGCCGACGAGAACAGGGCGATCTGTCCGGCCGACGGCGCGAGGTGTGCGAGCTCAGCTTCCAGGTGCCCTACCGCCGGGCTGGCGGCGGGCCGCCGGCAACGCCGCCAGACCACCTCGGCCGCCGCCTCGAGCGACAGGATGCCGGCTGCATGCGCCGCGGCCGGCTCCCCCGCGCCGTGGCCGACGACGCGGTCGGGGACCACGCCGCGGGATTGCCACGCGGCCGTCAGCGCCGACTGGACCGCCAGCAGCGCCGGCGCGACGAGCTCGGGCGGCAGGGCGGTGCGCTGCAACGCGTCGTGGAGCGATCCGGGGACGCCGAGCGCCGAGAACACCTGCTGGCAGCGATCGAAGGCGCGGCGAAACGGCGCCGAGCTGTCGTACAGCGCGAGCCCCATGCCCGGCCAGGACGCATCGCCATCCGGGTAGACGAACACGATCGTCGCCCCGCCTGGCGCGGCTCGGCCCTCGCGCAGCTGCGCGACGGGCGCGCCGGCGAGCCACTGCCGGAGGCTCGTCACCAGCGTGTCGCGTGTGGCAGCGATCACCGCCAGGCGATGCGGATGATGACTGCGGCGAACCGTCGTGGTGTGCGCGACGTCGCGGATCGCGACCGGCGAGCGCTCCAGCGCGTCGGCATGGTGTTCTACGAGCCGGCGTAGCCCCGCCGCGGTGCGTGCGGTGATCGCCACGAGGTGCGACCCGGCCATGTCGCGATCGGATGCGGGGTTCGCGGCGCCGGTCGCGGCGCCGGTCGCAGCACGGGGCGCCGGGCCGGGTGCCTCCTCGAGAACGACGTGCGCATTGGTGCCGCTGAGCCCGAACGCGCTGACCCCGGCTCGCCGCGGTCTCGGTCCGCGGGGCCACGTGCGACCGCGATCCGCGATCTGCAGAGACGATCCCTGCAAGGAGATCCGTGGGTTGAGCGATTCGAAGTGTAGATGCGGGGGGATTCGTTCATGCTCGAGTGCGAGCACCGTCTTGATGACACCAGCAATTCCCGCGGCCGCTTCGAGGTGGCCGACGTTGGTCTTCACCGAACCGACCGCGCAGCTCGAGCCATCCGACCGCGGCGCACCCAGGACGGCGTGCAACGCTTGAAGCTCGATCGGATCGCCCAGGGGAGTAGCGATTCCGTGTGCTTCGATGTAGTCGATGTCCTGTGGCGATAGGTTCGCTGCGGTGAGTGCCTGTCGCAGTAAGGCTTGCTGTGAAAGCACGTTCGGGGCCGTCAGGCCACTCGATCGTCCATTGTGATTCACGGCAGATCCGCGGATCAAGGCGCGTATTGAATCGCCATCACGTATGGCATCTGACAATCGTTTCAACGCCACCATGCCACAACCCTCACCGCGCACGAAGCCATTGGCCCGGGCATCGAACGTCCGGCAGCGACCCTCCGGGGACAGCGCCTGCATGGACACGAACAAGCGCATGGTCCAGGCCGACAACATCAGATTGACACCGCCCGCGAGCGCGAGATCACATTCCTTCTTGTGTAAGCTCTGGCAAGCCAAGTGCAATGCGACCAGCGAAGACGAGCACGCGGTATCGGTGGATAGCGAAGGGCCTTCGAGGCCCAGCGCATGAGACAGCCGCCCGCTGCCGAAGCACGCGCCGATCCCGGTAGATGTATGGATATCGAGCCGATCGTCGGGCACTGTCATCGAGAGCTGCTGGTAGTCGAGCGTCATCATCCCGACGAACGCCCCGGTTCGCGAACCTCGGATCACCCCGAGCGGGATGCCGGCGTCCTCGAGCGCCTCGACCGCGACCTCGAGGATCAGCCGGTGCTGGGGATCGGTCGCCGCCGCTTCACGCGGCGACATCCCGAAGAACGCGGCATCGAACCCCGTGACGTCCTGATCGTCGAGTAGCGCGGCCCACCGCGCCTTGCGCAGCGCCGGATCGATCTGCCATCGCGACTCCGGAATCTCCGATACCGCATCGATTCCGGATTCGAGTGAACTCCAGAACATCTCTGGGGATCGGCCGCGCGGAAAACGACAACCGAGCCCCACGATGGCGATTGGCTCGTCACGATGTTGCTCGAGTGCCGCGATCTTCGCTTCGGCTTGCTCGAGGGCTTGAATGACCCGATTCAACGTGACCAAAGATACACTCCCGATCTATTCGGAGCTGTGTAGACCATTGACATATTCGCGAAAGACACGGGTAACACGGCCATTGGTTCCAGTAAACCGAAAAGGTTATTCAAGGAAAATTCTCATATCGTACTGGAGGTCTCATTCAAAGCGTTTGACGTGATCCGGCGCACGAGTGAATGCGACGCATCATTCTGAGTATGAAACATCATTATACAAGTGCGCGGCTTCAGGTCCGCTGCAGATTTCCAATGCGCACACACGAGTCGCTGTGCTACAAAATGAACTCCCTCACGTGGTGGTGTCTTCTGTTCGGCGCCGATCGCGATTGCCGACCTCGGCGAGCCTTGCGAGCACGCCTTCCTCCTGTATGCCTTCCTCGTAGCCGCGAGATGATCGAGATGACGAACACCACCACCGAGATGACCGAGCTCAAGGCCGGGGCGCAATCGCGCGTGCTACTCGAGCGCGCCACGGTCGCGGTCAAGAAGCTGCAGGCGGAGAACCTCCGGCTGCGGGCCGCGTCGAAGGAGCCGATCGCGATCGTCGGCATGGCGTGCCGGTTCCCCGGCGGGGCGAGCGATCCCGATGCGTACTGGCGGGTGCTCGCCCAGGGGGTCGATGCGATCCGCGAGATCCCGAGCGAGCGCTGGCCGGCCGGCGCGCTCGATCTCGCCGAGCTCCCCGCGCTGCGCTGGGCTGGGCTCCTGGAGGCGGTCGACGGCTTCGACGCCGAGTTCTTCGGGATCACGCCGCGCGAGGCGGCGCAACTCGATCCCCAGCAGCGCCTGCTCCTCGAGGTCAGCTGGGAGGCGCTGGAGAACGCGTTGCAGCCCGCCGATCGGCTGGTCCGGCACCCGGTCGGCGTGTTCGTCGGGATCGCCTCGTCCGACTACCAGCACCGCGTGCTCGCCCTGCCGCCCGACGCGCTCGACGGTTACTCGGCCACCGGCAACATGGCCAGCGTCGCGGCCGGCCGGCTCGCCTACACGCTCGGGTTGCAGGGGCCGTGCGCGGCGGTCGACACCGCGTGCTCGTCGTCGCTGGTCGCGCTCCACCTCGCGTGTCGGAGCCTGCGCAGCGGCGAGAGCACGCTCGCGCTGGCCGGCGGCGTCAACCTGCTGCTGTCTGCGACGTGGATGCGCATGGTGGGGCTCACGCAGTCGCTGTCGCCCGACGGCCGGTGCCGCACGTTCGACGCGCGCGCGAACGGCTTTGTCCGCGGCGAGGGCTGCGGTGTGGTCGTGCTCAAGCGGCTCGCCGACGCCCAGCGCGACGGCGACCGGATCTGGGCGGTGATCCGCGGTTCGGCGATCAACCACGACGGCCGCTCCGGCGGGTTGACCGTCCCCAACGTTGTCTCGCAGCAGGCCACGCTGCAGAAGGCGCTCGCCGATGCCGGCGTCGCGCCGGCCGACATCGGCTACGTCGAGGCCCACGGCACCGGCACGCCGATCGGCGATCCGATCGAGCTCGAGGCGCTGAAGGCGGTGCTCGGCGAGCCGCGCGGCGACGGCCGGCCGTGTGTCGTCGGCTCGGTCAAGACCAACTTCGGGCACCTCGAGGCGGCCGCCGGCATCGCCGGGCTGATCAAGGTGGTGCTGGCGCTCGACCACGCCACGATCCCCGCGCACTTGCACTTTCGCGCGCTGAACCCGCGGGTCGCGCTCGACGGAACCGCGCTGGTCGTCGGCGCCCAGGCGCGGGCGTGGCCGGCCGGCGAGCTGCTGCGCCGGGCGGTGGTCAGCTCGTTCGGGATCAGCGGCACCAACGCCGGGGTGATCGTCGAGGAGGCACCGGCTCGCGGCGCCGCCCCGTCGCAGGAGCTGGGGCAACCGCGCGAGCTCTTGCTGCCGCTGTCGGCGCGCAGCCCCGAGGCGCTGCGTGCGCTCGCGCTCGCATACGCTGAACGGATCGCGAAGCCCGGCGCGATCGATCCGGGCGCCCGGCCGGGCGACCGGCCGGGCGACCAGCCGGGCGACCAGCCTGGCGACCCGGCGCTGGTGCAGCTCGTCGGCGCGGCGAGCACGCGGCGGGTTCACCACCCGGTCCGTCAGGCCTTCGTGGGCGCCAGCCGGGCCGAGCTGATCGAGGGTCTGACCGCGTTCGCGCGGCAGCCCGTGCTGCCGGTCGCCGCGGCGAGGAACGCCCCGCGCGTCGCCATGATCTTCCCGGGCCAGGGCTCGCAGTGGCTCGGGATGGGCCGCGAGCTGTACGCCCGCGAGCCGGTGTTTCGCGACGCGGTCGCGGCGTTCGATGCCACGGTGCAGGCGGTCGCCGGATGGTCGGTGACGGGCGAGCTGTTCGCCGAGCCGGCGCGGGCGCGGCTCGACCAGGTCGACGTGATCCAGCCCTGCATCGTCGCGATCCAGCTCGGCCTCGCGGCGCTGTGGCGGTCGTGGGGCGTGGAGCCGACGGTGGTGGTCGGCCAGAGCATGGGCGAGGTCAGCGCCGCGTGCGTCGCCGGCGCGCTCGGGCTCGACGACGCGGTGCGCGTCATCACCGCGCGCAGCCGCCTGGTCAAGCAGCTGCGCGGCGGTGCGATGGCGAGCGTCGAGCTGGCGGCGGGCGAGCTCGCGGACCTGCTCGCCCAGGACCTCGGCGACGGCCTGGGGATCGCCGCGATCAACGGCCCGACCTCGACGCTGGTCGCCGGCCGGTCCGACGCGGTCGATCGCCTGGTCGCCGAGCTGACCGGCCGCGGCGTGTTCTGCCGCAAGGTGAAGGTGGACTACGCGTCGCACAGCCCCGAGGTCGAGCCGCTGCGCGCGCCGCTCCTCGAGGCGCTCGCGCCGGTGCGCGGCCGGCCGGCGGCGCTCGCGATCCGCTCGACGGTCCACGGCGGCTGGCTCGACGGCGGCGAGCTCGGCGCGGCGTACTGGGTGCGCAACCTGCGCGAGCCGGTGCAGCTGTTCCCGGTGCTCGAGACGCTCCTGGTCGAGGACGGCATCGACGTCTTGCTCGAGATCAGCCCGCACCCGATCCTCGGGCCGGTGCTTCAGGGCGCCGCGTCGCACCTGGGCCGCGACGCGCTGGTCGCCGGCTCGCTGCGCCGCGATCAGCCGGAGCAGCGAACGCTGCTGCACAGCCTCGGCGCCCTGTACGCCCGCGGCCAGGCGATCGCGTTCGACCGCCTCGGGGGTGCCGTGGACGTCGCCGGCGTGGGGCGGTGGTCGGCGCTGCCGACCTATCCCTGGCAGCGCCGCCGCCACTGGTTGCCTGCGTCGTCGGGCGGGGTGCCGTCGCGCGCGGGCGGCGCCGATCCTGGCGACGCGCTGCCTCCGGGGCGCCGGCTGCGCTCGCCCGCGCTGCGCGACGCCGTGTACGAGGTCGTGCTGTCCGCCAGCGCGCTGCGATGCTTCGAGAGCCATCGGGTCGAGGGAGGTACGATCGCACCGGCGACCTGGATGCTCTCCATGGTCCTGGCTGCCTTGCGAGACCTCGGCGGCGGCGCACTTGCAATCAGTGAGATGATCTTCACGCGTCCGCTGGCGCTGCCGGATGGGGAGGACCGGCGGGTGCAGCTGATCGTCTCGCTCGACGACACGCGGCGCGCCACACGGTTTCAGCTCGCGGTCCTGGAGCCCGTCTCGCCTCCGGGGCCGACCCCACCGGGGGCCGCCGGCGCGGGCGAGGACGCGTGGACCGTGGTGTCGGAGGGCGCGATCGCTTCGCCGACCGCAGCGCCCGACCGGCTCGAGCTCGCCGCGCTGCGCGTCCGCACCGCCGCGGTGCCGGAGCCCGAGGTCGCGGCGATGATCGGCGCGGCAGCGCCCGGCGGAGCCGCGGGCGAGCGCGCCCGCTGGATCGACGAGCTGTACCGCGGCGACCTCGAGATCCTGTGCCGGGTTCGCGCCGGGCGCGCCGGCGACCACGCGGATCGCTTCGTGCTCCACCCCGAGCCGCTCAACGAGGCGCTCATGGCGCTGATCGCGTGCGCCGGCGTCGGCCCCGGCCATGCGCCGGTCGCGATCGGCGGGCTTGCGCTGGTCGGCGACGCCGACGTCGCCTGGATCCACGGTGCGGTCGCGCGCGTCGAGAGCGCGGGCCGGCCGGCGCTCTCGGTGCAGCTCGCGCTCTACGACGAGGCGTGCCGGCCGGTGGCGGTGCTGTCGCGCATGCACTGCGTCGCGGCGACGCTCGCGGTGGGGCTCGGCGCCGAGCCCGGCCTCGCCCGCGACCACTACGAGGTGAGCTGGCAGCCGGTCGCGCCGGAGGCGCCGGCGCCGGTGGCACCCGCCGGGACGTGGCTCGTCCTGGCAGACGCCGGCGGCATCTGCGAAGCCCTGGTCGACCGGCTCCGCGCCGACGGCCACACCTGCGTGTGCATCGCTCGCACCGGCGACCTGCCAGGCGAGGGGATGGGGGGGGAAGCGGCGCAGGCAACGGCGATCGCAGCAGCGGCGGCGGCGGCGCGCACCGCGCGGTCGCCGCTCGCCGGCACGCTGTTCGGCTGGGGCCTCGACGCCGCGGCCCCGCCGGGGCCGTTCTCGCCGGGTCAGGTCGACGCGGCCCGGGGCCTGTGGCAACTCGCCGGCGTGCTCCCGGCGTGCTCGCTCGGCCCGCTGTGGATCGCGACCCGGGGGGCCGTGGCGGTCGACGACGGCGACGCGGTGGATGCGCCGGGCGCGGCGGCACTCTGGGGCATGGGCCGCGTGCTGGGCCGCGAGCAACCGGACACCGCCCCGCGGCTGGTCGATCTCGACCCCGCCGGCTCGGTCGTCGCGAACGCCGCCCAGCTGCATCGCGCGCTGACCGCGATCGATCGCGGCGAGGACCAGCTCGCGGCGCGCGCCGATCGGATGCTCGGGCTCCGGCTGCACCGCACGCGCGCCGATCGCGCGCCCGCGCTGGCGCCGGCGGCGGACGCCGGCTACCTCGTCACCGGCGGGCTCGGCCGGCTCGGCCTCGCGGTTGCCGAGTGGCTGGTGGCGCGCGGCGCCCGCCACGTGATCCTCGTCGCGCGCTCCCGCCCGGGGGAGGCGGCCGCGCGCCGGATCGCCGCGCTCGAAGCCCAGGGCGCCCGGATCGCGGTCGCGTCCGCCGACGTCGGTGACCTCGCGGCGCTGCGCGAGGCGATCGCGGCGGCCGGTGCGCCGGCGCTGCGCGGCGTGGTCCACGCGGCGGGTCAGGCGCACCAGGCGCTGCTCGCCGGCGAGCGCTGGCAGGACTGGGCGCAGGTGCTCGGCGCAAAGGCCGCGGGCGCGTGGAACCTCCACGAGCTGACGCGCGACCAGCCGCTCGACTTCTTCGTGATGTTCTCGTCGATCGCCGGGATCCTCGGGTTCGGCGGGATGGGCAGCTACGCCGCCGCCAACCGCTACCTCGACGCGCTCGCCGCGCACCGCCGCGCGCGCGGCCTGCCGGCGCTCAGCGTCGCCTGGGGCCTGTGGGCGCAAGACCTCGCGCCCGCGCTCGCCGAGCACGGCGCGCGCGTCGGGCTGGTGCCGTTCGCCACCGCCGCCGGGCTCGCCGCGCTCGAGGCGCTGATCGCGCGCGGGGCGACCCAGGCCGTGGTGGCCTCGGTGGACTGGCCGCGCCACCTCCAGGATCGCGGCGGCGGCGTGCCGCCGTCGCTGCGCGAGGTGATGGCCGCGCCGCCGAGCCCGCACGCCGCCGTTGCCGACCGGACGCTGGTTTCCAGCCTGTCGGGGCTCTCGGACCAGGACCTCGCCGATCGCCTCGCGGCGCACGTCGCCGGCGTCGCGTCCGAGACGCTCGGCTATCCCCGCTACCACGCGCTGCCGCGCCAGCGCGGCCTGTTCGAGCTCGGGTTCGATTCGCTGCTGGCGATGGATCTCCGGCGCCGGCTCGCGCGGGACTTCGGCCGGGCGTTCCCGGCGACGCTGGTGTTCGATCACCCGACGATCGAGCGCCTCGCGGCGCACCTGGCGGCTTGCCTCGCGGACGAGCTGCGCGAGCGACCGAGCGCGCCTGTGCTCGAGCGGCCCCAGGTGCGTGCGGCGGTGCAAGCGCCGGCTCCGGCGCACGCGGCGGCCGACCCGCGCCCAGGTTCGCCGCGCGCCGGCGCCGAGCCGATCGCGATCGTCGGCATCGGCTGCCGGTTCCCGGGCGGCGCCGTCGATCTCGACACGTTCTGGCAGGTCCTGCGCGACGGCCGCGACGCGACCTCCGAGACCGAGCGCTTTGGCGACGCACCCGCCGGCGCGAGCGGGGTCC
>Ga0137459_1000654_pt1 | contig 11827 bp, 8 predicted proteins | sample EasRivERMGT700_2_FD_104908 | JGI IMG/M metagenome (GOLD analysis project Ga0137459, IMG submission 104908) | Soil microbial communities from meander-bound floodplain in the East River, Colorado, USA - East River MetaG ERMGT700_2 | ecosystem: Environmental > Terrestrial > Soil > Floodplain ...
ATGGCGCCGTACACAGGCAGGAGTTTGTCGCCACCGGTGGTGATGAGGTAAGCGAGAACATCAAAAGCTTCTGCTGGGTTTTTAGAACCCTTAAGAATGCGGAAGGTGTCAGCATCAACGCGGCCAGCAACTTCGCCGTTCGTGCCGATGGGTTGAATACCGACCTGGAATTCAATGCCAGCCTTGACGAGGTCAGCCAAACAGCAGGTGTACCAGGTTTGGGTCAAGCCCATGGCGGCTTTACCAGAGTTGAAGGGGTTGCCGTTGCCGAATTCAGGAGCGCCAGCGAGCGGGCCAGTGGCGACGAAGGGTTGTTCGCCGTACATGCCATCGTAGTACCACTTGAAGCCTTCTTTCCAGCTGTCGGGAATGGTTGATGCATAGGAGCCCTTGGCATCGCCGGAGTAGATCTTGGCAGCGCCGCCGTAGAAAGTGCCTACGGAGAGAATGGACTGCCACTGTGCTTCATAACCAACCTGAACGATCTGGGTGCGGTCGAAGCCTTCTTCGGTGGAGTTCTTGCCGTTCACATCAACGGTCAAAAGCTTGGCAACCTGGGTAATGGTTTCCCAGTTCCAGTCAGCTTCGGTGCCATCGGGGAACACGTACTTTTCGCCATAAACCTGGGGAGGATAAGCCAAGCCAGCTTCGTCGAACATGGCGGGTTGGAAGTACATACCACCAGGGAACACAGCGAAGGGCAGACCAACCTGACCTTCTTCGGTCTGATAGAACTTGACCAAAGCAGGATCAAAGACGGAAAGATCAAAATTGGAGGATTCGATGTAAGGAGTGATATCAAGCCATTGACCGTAGAAGTCATTGGAACCACCCCAACCGACTGGACCAACGATGTCAGGCCCAGCGCCGGAGGCGATCTGTGTGGAAAGGGTGTCGCGAGCGGCCTCGTAAGGTACGATTTCGATCACGAGTTCGATCTTGTCCTGGGAAGCGTTGAAGTCAGCGACTACTTCTTCTTGAGCGGTAATCTGCTCAGGATTGGTTCCAGAGCCGAGACCGACGAACCAGCGGACCTGAACTTTTTCAGCGGCAGCAGGGGGTTCGGTTGCAACAGGGGCTTGAGTCTCAACGGGGGCTTCGGTCGCCACAGGGGCTTCTTCGGTCGCAGCAGGGGCACCGCCACCGCCGGCAGCCAAGACCATCGAAGCGATGATCAAGAGAGACATTACGTACAAAATTTTCTTCATGGTGAGTTTTCTCCTCATACTAGTTTTTTGATTCGACAGATATTGAGTACATGATAATGATTATTGGTGAAGGGTCTCACCTCCTTTTCAAAAGATTTACGCTCAGTTGTTACAACCACATGAGCGACGGAAAATGATTTCAGTAGGGAGCATAATAACTTCATCAGAAGGTTGGTTTTCAAGCAAGCCAAACAACCGTTCAGTCGCAATTCTTCCTACTGCCTCAGTTGGAGCGCGAACAGTGGTCAATGGCGGGTTTAAAAATGGTGCAAACCCGAGATCGTCAAATCCGATCACTGCAATTTTCTCAGGGATCTTGAAATTATGCTGATGCAAAGCTTGAAGCACACCAATGGCGGCATCATCGTCGCCTGTAAACACGGCATCAAATTCAGCATGATTGTCGTTATTAAGAAATTCATTCATCGCCTGAAGGGCAATATCACGCTCATAGTCCCCGTTAAGTACCAGGTTTTCATCAAAAGGAATCCCATTTGCTTGCAAGGCTGCTTTGTACCCTACTTCGCGTCGCACCGAATCCTCTTGATGGATTGGCCCCCGTAAAAATAAAATGCGGCGCTTCCCATGTACTTTGATGAGATGTTCTATCAGATTTTGGGTAATTTCAACGTTTTCAACAGTTACGCTGGGGATTGCCACAGAGACGGGGGGGGTGCGATGTACCAGAACCATGGGAAAGCCAATTGAGTTCAAGTGGACTAGATCCTCATCAAAAAGACCATCAGAAAAAACCAATAATCCATCCGTGTTATGCGGTCCGATGGGCGGGGGCATTTCGCCCCGGCTGTCTGCATGATAGGTTGCAATGATCAAATTGTAGCCTTTTTTGCGAACAACTGCCTCCACACCGTTCAAAAGCGGTACGAAAAAATCATTGTGCAGATTATTAAGTAAAAGTCCAATAACCCGGGTTTTCCGGCTTGCCAGATTACGGGCGGCAGCGTGCGGCACATATTTCAGTTCCGTCAGCACCAAATCCAATCGTTCAGAGACCTCTGGCGAAACTGTTGCGTTGCGGTTAATGTAACGACTTACCGTAGCAACGGAAACACCAGCTTTTCGTGCTACATCGCGGATCGTGACAGAAGAAGAACGTCGGCTCATAGTTGTCATGTAAACGGTTACAGTAACCGGTTACATTATTTCACAACCCACAATGAAAGTCAAGCAACGCTTCTCTTAAAAAATCCGTTAATATGATATTAACAGTGGGTTTTTTGTCTGTACACTTTGTAACACGTGAAGACTTGCACAAAAAGAGTAACACAATTGGACGGTTCCCATGCTTAGACTTTTCCACTATATACCTCTAATTGAAAGCTCCCGTATCAGCTTTGACCTTATGCCTGCCATCACTTCAAATGACTTTTGCTACTCTTCAAGTGAATTAAATACAAAGGGCATCCTTGTGGGATGCCCTTTGTGACTCTTGTTGAATTTTATTTCGCGAATTCTGTTGATCTTGTTTCGCGAATGACTGTCACTTTGATCTGACCAGGATATTGCATGGTTTCCTCGATCTTCTTGGCAATATCGCGGGCGAGTCGAGCGGAGGCAAGGTCGTCGATGTTTTCGGGTTTAACGATCACGCGGACTTCACGGCCCGCCTGGATGGCGAAAGCCTGTTGTACGCCATCGAAGGAGACGGAGAGTTCTTCGAGATTGCGAATACGTTTGATATAGGCTTCGAGATCTTCGCGGCGGGCACCTGGACGTGCACCAGAAATGGCATCGGCGGCTTCAGCAATGACAGCTTCCACAGTTTCCTGCTCCACTTCATGGTGATGAGATGCGATTGCATTCACGACTTTTGGGTTGACGCCGTAACGTTTACAGAATTCGGCACCGAGCATGGCGTGTGTGCCTTCCTGATTGTGATCCATGGCTTTGCCAACATCGTGCAGGAAACCGCCTTGTTTGGAGAGTTCGATGTTTGCCCCAATTTCAGCCGCAAGAATGCCAGCCAATTTTGAGACTTCAACTGCGTGGGCGAGTTGATTCTGCCCATACGATGTGCGGAATTTGAGTCTGCCCATCATGCGCAGAACTTCGGGATGAATGCCTGAAACATTGGCATCATAGGCAGCCTGTTCGCCAGCTTCGTTGATAATTCTGTCCACTGCCTTGGTTTCATCCTCAACAACTTTTTCGATGTGAGCTGGGTGGATACGTCCATCCAAAATCAGTTTTGCTAAAGCGCGGCGACCGATCTCGCGGCGGACCGAGTCAAAACAGGAGACCGTAACAGAATCGGGAGTGTCGTCCACGATCACATCCACGCCGGCGGCTTGCTCGAAGGCTTTGATGTTGCGTCCATTGCGTCCAACGATGCGCCCCTTCATTTCTTCGCTGGGCAGGAGCACAACTGCACGCGTGACTTCTGCTACATGTTCGGAAGCTACACGTTGGATGGCATCTGCAATTAACTTGCGAGCACGTTTTTCGCCTTCTTCGCGCGCTTCCGCTTCGATCTGACGGATGATGCGTGCCATGTCGCCGCGGGCTTCTTTCTCAACCAACGCAAAGAGTTCTTTCTTGGCATCGTCTTGTGACATTTGAGCGACGAATTCGAGTTTCTTCATCTGCTCTTCATAGATCTTATCCATCTCGTTGGCGCGCTTGTCAACTTGCGACTGACGTTTGTTGATGTTTTGTTCGCGTTGCTCGAGTTTGTCAACGCGGCTATCGAGTTCAGAGCGGCGCTTATCGAGTCTTTCAGTATCCTTATTCAGTTCGATGCGTCGTTCTTTGATCTCGGATTCAGCCGCTTGAATGATCTTGGTGGCATTCTCGCGCGACTGGCTTTCGATCAAGCGGGCTTGTTCATTGGCGACTTTGAGAATGTTGTCGGCACGTTCACGCTGGTTTTTGGCTTTCTGCTCTGCTTGATAGCGATGGAAAAAATATCCAGCCGCACCACCTGCAATCAATGCAAGTAAGGCTATTACGAATACAATAATCGGACTCATGAGATATCCTCTTCTTCAAAATTATGTTGTTCCTGCTTGTGCATTTCGTTCCAAATACGGGTGACTACTGGAGCAACCACCGCGTAGGGAAAACCGCGTCTTGCCAGGAAATCGGAAAGTTTTTTTCTAAACTCGCTCCATTCCAGATCTTTGAATCTGGCAGCCCTTTTTTTAGCGGCTTCGTAAGCGAGTGGTTCGTCATCTACGTTTTTCAGTGCGGAGTGCATGGACTCATCGTCGAGCCCTTTTTGGCGGAGTTCCATCGCCAACATTCGACGGCTGCGCGGGCGAAAGGTGCTGCGGTTTTCGACCCACGCCTGGGCAAATTCATTATCATTCGCGAGCCCATCCTGCCTTAGCCTATCCAGCGTCAGGTCAATGACCGATTCTGGAATTTCATGCTTGCGCAGGTTTTGGCGGATCTCAGATTCGGACCGGGCGCGATAGCTCAAAAATAACATGGCTTGTTGATATGCCCGTTCGCGCGCATCCTCAACCTGCAAGTGCTCAATTTTCTTTTCGTCCAACTCCGCGCCGACTCTCAGCCACGCGGCAACAATACGTGCTACTCCGAAGGCGTATTCCCCGTCAAGGTAAATATTCACCCGGTTGGGGTTGCGCTTTTGAACTACGAGAGCAGTTATCTTTTTCATCACGCAACTGCCCTTCGGCTACGAACTTCGCAACCAGCGCTCAGTTCTCCGCTCAGGGCGAAGGTACTCCAGAGTTCCAAAATTAAAAACAAACAGCCGAAGGACCGATCAAGTCGGTTTCGGCTGTGAAAAATGTCTGGGTAGGTTGAGCAGAACTCAGGTCCCGAAAGAAGCGTGTAGTCGGGCGAGTCAAACCGCGTGACGAAAGCTTAAATCACTAGCGGGGAACAGGTTAAGGGGGGCGAAGTCCAGTGGTTCTTCAATTTTTATCCTAAATTGACTTCACAAAATAACTCCCAAAACGGGGGAGGTTCGTGCTCTAATATCCAGAAAAAGGTACAGCCAAACCGCGAACGGTAGAAATAGTCTTGTTTGATCCTTGCGGATAAACCGATTATACATTGGTTTTAAGTATTTGTTAACGTAGCATTTTCGGTTATGCGGGTTATATATGTGTAAACATGACAAAAGCAACTAGGTGAATTGTACAACTTGTGCCATAATTCACCGCAACGATTCCATTACAAACATTTCAGGAGGCTGTATGGCTAAGTTCACACGTGAAGATGCACTTGAATATCATCGTTTGAAGGGCAAACCCGGCAAGATCGCGATCGTGCCGACCAAGCCGATGGATACCCAACGGGACCTGAGCCTGGCATATTCGCCAGGGGTGGCTGAGCCGGTTTTGGAGATCGAGAAGAATCCAAGTGATGCATATGAGTACACATCCAAGGGGAATTTGGTGGCGGTGGTTTCGAACGGTACCGCGATCTTAGGGTTGGGTGATCGTGGGGCTTTGGCTAGCAAACCAGTCATGGAAGGTAAAGGGGTGCTCTTTAAGAAATTTGCCGATATTGACGTGTTCGATATAGAGTTGAATTCACATGACCCTGATGAAATTATCAAGATAGTGGCGGCAATCTCGCCAACTTTTGGCGGTATCAACCTGGAAGATATCAAAGCTCCTGAATGTTTCTATATTGAAGAAGAACTCAAGAAGATGTTGGATATTCCCGTCTTTCATGATGACCAGCATGGCACAGCGATCATTTCTTCTGCGGCATTGGCGAATGCGTTGGAAATCGTTGGCAAAAAGCATGAAGATATCCGAATCGTGATTTCGGGCGCTGGTGCTTCAGCGATCTCCTGTGCGGAACTGGCGATTCGTTGGGGGGTGAAGCGTGAGAACATTATGTTGGTGGATTCGAAAGGTGTCGTTCATTCTGGACGTACGGATTTGAACAAATACAAACAGCGCTTCATTATGGACACCGATGCACGTACGCTTTCTGATGCTGTGCGCGGCGCTGACGTTTTCTACGGACTTTCCGTGGCGAATGTGATGACGCCAGAGATGGTCAAATCGATGGCACAGGACCCGGTCATCTTCGCGATGGCGAACCCAGACCCAGAGATCAGACCTGAATTGGCGAAAGAAGCGCGCAAGGATGTGATCATTGCGACAGGCCGCTCGGACTATGCCAACCAGGTGAATAACGTATTGGGCTTCCCGTTCATTTTCCGCGGTGCGCGGGATGTACGTGCGAAGCAGATCAACGAAGAAATGAAATTTGCGGCTTCCAAGGCGCTTTCTGCACTCGCAAAAGAGGATGTACCAGATTCTGTCATCCGCGCATATGGCGGCGAGAGCATAAAGTTTGGCCGGGAATATATTATCCCGACGCCGCTTGACCCGCGTGTGTTGTTGTGGGAAGCGCCTGCCGTCGCTGAAATGGCGATGAAAACCGGCATGGCGCGTAAGATGATCGATATCGATGAATATCGCGAACAACTTGCATATCGCCAGGGCAAGGGCGAGCAGGTTCGTTACTTCTTCCAGAACAAGGCGCGTTCTTCAGGCGGGACAAAACGTGTCGCTTTTGCAGAAGGTGAAGAGCAGAAAATCATCCGTGCGGCGTATCAGATCAAGGAAGAGGGCATTGCTACACCCATTTTGATCGGCCATCCAAATACCATTGAGCAGCAGATCAACCTCCTCGGTCTTGATTACAAACCGGAAATTGTTGACCATACCGACTTTGCGAAGTCCTCAAAGTATGCACTGGCTTATTATGAATTGCGCAATCGCAAAGGTATGACGATGAATGATGCCGCCAAGAAGGTTCGTGAACCGAATGTGCTTGGTTCACTCATGGTCAAGATGGGTGATGCTGATGCGTTTGTTTCCGGGCTGACCTATGATTACCCCGAAGTGATCCGCCCGTCCTTACAGATCCATCGCACTGCCAAAGGGACTGCACGCGCGGCGGGTGTGTACATCATGATCGTCGAAGACCGCACCTATCTCTTCACAGATGCGACAGTGAATATTGAACCGACCGCGGAAGACCTGTCTGAGATCGCAACGCTCGCAGCAGACTTTGCCAAACGGCTCGAGATCGAACCACGCGTGGCATTCCTTTCATTCTCAAACTTTGGCTCAACCCCACATCCACTTTCGGACAAGGTGCGCAAAGCCGTTGAGTTGACCAAATCCCGCCGCCCAGACCTACAGGTGGATGGTGAAATGCAGGCGGATACGGCAGTCGAGTCTTTGATCATGGAAGAACGCTATCCGTTCAGTGCAGTCAAAGATGCGAATGTGTTAGTCTTCCCATCGCTTGAATCGGCGAACATTGCCTACAAGTTGTTAGCACGCCTTGGTAAAGCCAAAGCGATTGGTCCAATTCTGCTTGGGATGGGTGCACCTGTCCATGTGTTGCAGACAGGTGATGATGTCAATGCGATCGTGCAGATAGCTTCCGTCGCGGTGATGGATGCGATGGGACGCGATAACAAATAAATCGTAATTCGTAATTCGTAAAATAAAGACCCTAAGGATTTTTGCGAAGCAATCCTTAGGGTCTTGTATATTGGGGCTATTGATAATTTAATTACAAATCCCGCTTCTGAAAGATGCGCACTGCGATAAATAGGACAACGATCAGATAAAGAAATGCATACCCCATCATCAGTGGACTGGGAACGGATGTTGTTGTAAACGGTGATCCGAATGAACCGGTTATCGGAGCTTGCATCTCAAACGCGGCCCGGCGCCAAAGTGACTCACTGGGGATGATCAGGCTGGTAACGATTCCAACTTTGATTGCTGTATCGTTTTGCAGCAGCGCTCCGAACTGCTCGACCCAACCCCCAATGAACGCGAGACCATACAACCCGAACACGATTCCCCCGGTTGCCAGCGCCGGAAAGGCTGCCGAGAGCATCAGTGTGATCGTCATGATCAAAATAGACTCCATGTAGATGAGTCCCAAACCGAGCAACAAATTTTGAGGTGTATATCCTGTTCTAATGAACACACTCAAGACAACGCCGCCAGCCAGCAGAAGTACATATAAACCAAGCAACTCAGCAAAGCCCAGCCATTTTCCCAGCACGATATCTGCCCGTCGGATGGGTTTGGTAGTGATTGTTTGGATCGTACCGGAAGTGATTTCTCCTGCCAGCGTGTCTGCTCCAAGCAGCGCTGCCATTGCGATTGAAAGAAATGTGGCAGCATATAGCCCCATCATCATAAATGTATTCGTAGATTCCGCCATCATGATATCTGCAGCCATTTGACTCGGCAGATTCAACGGTGCTTCTTCTGCGATCTGGCCAAAAATGAAGTGCGTACCGATCGAATAGAGGATCACAAAAGCAACTCCCAGTACGAGTCCAGCCAGCATAATACGCCGACGGATCGCTTCGCGGAAGGTCAGCCTGGCGATGATTGCAATGGCGCTCATAGACCACCGTCCTTGCCAACTGTTTCAATGAAGATGTCTTCCAATGACATTCGGTTCGGCGTGATGGAATACACTTCTGCGTTCTGCGAGACCAGATAACGTGTTACCTCTGGCAATACTGTATCACTCGCAACGATCATGTGCACGAGTTCACCATCCATTTGGATTTCACGGCCCCATTGCGAAAGTCCATTTAACGACTCTGCTGCCAGCTTGGAAACACGGATCGTGACACTAGTCTGGTCGTTGGATAAGGAGCCCAATTCGAGCACGCGCACCACTTCGCCATGCTGGATAAAAGCGACGCGGTCACAGGTCACTTCGATCTCGCTGAGCAGATGAGAATTCAGAAAGACGGATGTGCCCTGGGCACTCACCTCGTGGATCACATCCCGCACGAGACGGCGACCGACTGGATCGAGACCGGATGTCGGTTCATCCAGGAAGACGAGCGCGGGCCGGTTCAACAAGGCTTGTGCCAGTCCGATGCGTTGCAACATCCCTTTTGAGAATGTGCGTAGCTGTTTGTTGCGAAAGGGAGTGAGCCCTACGCGTTCCAGCAATTCATCACGACGTTGCTGCAGGTCATCTATCTTCATCCCTAACAACTGTCCATGCAATAACAGGAATTCATCGGCGGTCAACCATTCCTGAAAACGGAAATGCTCCGGCAAAAAGCCGACGCGCCGCATGGCTTCCCGATTTCCAATGGGTGCGCCAAGTAATGATGCTTCGCCAGATGTAGGGGCGATCAAACCCAACAGCATTTTCATGGATGTGGTCTTGCCTGCGCCGTTGGGTCCTAGAAAGCCAAACACCTCACCCTGCTGTACTTGCAGGGTGAGGCCTTTGACAGCGGCGTAATCGCCGAAGACTTTTCTTAGTAAGTTGGTATCGATTGCGTCAGCCACGAAGATTCAATTTCCTACGGAAGAGAGTTTGCGATATCGAGTGCTTGCTGTGCGTTACTGCCCAGCCCGCCGATCATATAGATAATGCCATCCTTCACCCAGAATAGTACGAAGCGTGGAGCATCGTTGCCATCGTCCGGTCGTTCGATCAGGGAGCCGGTCACACCATCGACGGTTACCTGCTGGTTGGATGTAGCATTCCGAGGGATGGGTACAACCAAGGTGGAAGTCCAGTCAACAGTACTGGTGAACTGTGCGGCTTCCTCGGGGCTCATGCCTGTTAACTCAAAACCGATTTGGGCAAGTTTGGCAATGTCGAGGCTGGCAGGCGCAGAAACTTCAGGGCTTGGAATTTGGGCAAGAATGATGCAGTCAGCATAGAGCTCTGCGCGTGTGGCGCTTGTCTCAGTTTCTCTCTCCAGCTCCCGCGCTTTTTCATTTTCGCGGCTGGGTTCAGGGCACGTGCCATATGCAATGCTGACGCTGGAAGGTATCGTGACCGATACATCTGCGCCATCCACTTCCTTTGGCAGGACAAGATCACCGCGGCCGGCTTCATCGAGAAGCGCCTGCGCTTTGTCACGGTCAATCGTCAGAGAGAAGGAAGCCCCATCCATCACGCTGATGCGCGAGGGAGTCGTGCCCTGTGGTGCGCGAACGTTGAAACCTGCAAGCTGACTCGCTTCATCAAAGGTGGCTACGTTGACAGCGTCGCCAGGTTCATCGTTAATTGTAACTGAGTCAGCGAACAGTTGGCTGATGTCCGGCCCGTTTTCGTCATCCAACTGTTCCAGTCCGGTAAAGTCGACTTGAACAACAGTAACACGCTGAACACGGAACAAATTGAGCAATTCACCTGCCAGTGCACGTGTAGTTGGGAAGGCGAACACTAATGCGAATGCAAGCAGGGCAGGGATGCCATAACGAACGATTGGCGCTGAGAATAATTTTCTAAACATGGATGTCTCCTTTTGAGTTAGCTTATGACTTTTGAAACGGGACCAGGCAGAAATGGAAGAAAGACGCGAGGCGTTTGGGACAGAGGCGAGAAAGGCTAATTTGTCGCTGGCAAATTGGAGTTGGGATTCCAGTTCTTTTTGACGCGACCTGCAGGTCGCGCAATCCGCCAGATGGGCGAGTTCGTTTTTGTTTAACTCTCCATCCAATGCGGCTCGCAATTGACCGTCGTCTAAATGTGTATTCATAGCTTCTCCGCTGTTAGTGCGCGATACTGTTTTTCAAATTCACGTTCCGCGCGCAAGAGTAATGGACCGATGGATGTGGGGGCCAGACTGAGCGCCTCTGCGATATCTTTATAGGCCAGTCCGGAATGGCTCATGACCAAAAGTTCTGCCTGTCGTGGATTCATTTGGGCAAGCGCCAGGCGGGCAATCCGCTGATCTTCTTTTTCAGCGAATATTTCAGGCGGTTGATTTTGCGAAGCCTGTTCAAGCGCATCCCTGCCAGCTTTGATCTCATATTGCTCGCGGCGTTTGAAACCTCGGATGGATTGCAAAGCCAGATTGGCAGCCACTCTTTGAAGCCAGCCGCGTGTATTGAACTGGGCTTGAGGCGCAGGATGATGTTTGTATAGCCGCCAAAAAGTTTCGAGTGCGAGGTCCTCTGCTTCAGCAGGGTCGGTAACCATGCGTAAAAGCAGGCGGTAAATGGGAGCCCAGTATTCATGGAACAGGCTCTCAAATGCAGCAATCAAACTTTCATCAGACGTGTCGTTGCGCTTGCGAAGCTTCATGAGGTGCAGAACATTTTCGTGCGGTAGAGGTTTGTCCATCGATCTTGTCGCTCTTCCTACTAGAATAATCCCGCTCGACAAGGAAATGAGACAGATTTAATTTCGAAATTTGATATTGATCCCCATTGGCATAATCATCCAGAGTTGGCAGCCGCGCTATTTTTCTTTAACTGCCTGATTCCGAGCCAGACGCCTATGACGAGAATAACAAGTCCCAACATCAGACCGCTGATATTGCTTAGGAAATCGCTGACAACTTCCCATTGGGTACCAAAGATATATCCCAGCCCACCGTAGCCAAATATCCAGATGAATTCGCCGACCAGATCGTAGAGAAAGAAGCGCCGAAAGCGAAAATCGCTCGTGCCTGCGATGAGGTTGACGGGTACTGCAATACCGGTGATCAAAAAGCGCGTCCAGAAAACGGACATTCCACCCCAACGATTAAAAGTTGCTTCAGCTTGCGCCCAACGCTCTGAATTCTGAAAGCGGCGTAACACACTTTCACGGGCGTAATATCCCATGCCATAACTTAGACAATCGCCGAGCACGACACAAGC
>Ga0137459_1000656_pt1 | contig 11822 bp, 9 predicted proteins | sample EasRivERMGT700_2_FD_104908 | JGI IMG/M metagenome (GOLD analysis project Ga0137459, IMG submission 104908) | Soil microbial communities from meander-bound floodplain in the East River, Colorado, USA - East River MetaG ERMGT700_2 | ecosystem: Environmental > Terrestrial > Soil > Floodplain ...
ACGTCCCGCGTGGGAGGCCGAGTCGTCGTGCCTGTCGAGCCAGATCCCGGTGCGCGTCCCACGTGGGACGCGCACCGGGATCTGGCTCGACAGGCACGACGACTCGGCCTCCCACGCGGGACGTGCACCGGGACCTGGCTCGACGGGTACGACGACTCGGCCTCCCACGTGGGACGCGCACCGGGGCCTGGCTCGACGGGTACGACGACTCGGCCTCCCACGTGGGACGCGCACCGGGATCTGGCTCGACGGCGTGTCGAGCTCGGCCCCCACGTGGGACGCGTCGCTCGACGGGCGCGTCGACTCGGCCCCCACGTGGGACGCGCGGTGCGATGTGGCTCGACGGGCACGTCGACTCGCCCCCACGTGGGATGCGCAGCGAGATGTGGCTCGACGGCCGACCGAGCTCGGCTCCCACGTGGGACCGGGTAGCGGGATGTGGCTCGAAAGACGCGGGGGAAGACCCGTACGGGGTTGATTTGAAGGAACGGCTCGCCCGCTGGTGCCGCGGGGTTACCACGACCGTGCCCAAATAGCTTCTGTGCGTCGTCTTCCAAAGCGACCGGGACGAGTAGCCGGCGATCAGGATCGATAAACACATCGCTAAACCACCGGCCGATGCACGGCGCGATCAGGCATGCGCAGCGTCACATCCATCCCGAGCGCAGCACCGACGGCCCCTGGCTCGGCCTCCGCAACGACCACACGCCCCACCACCCCGCCCATCCCGAGCGCAGCACCGACGGCCCCTGGCTCGGCCTCCGCGACGACCACGATCTCACGGACACCGAAGGAGCGCGGCTGACGACAACTACCCGACGACAACTACCCCACAAATCCACCCGGCTCCCGGACAGTATGGGCGCAGGCGGGCTTCGCCCACCGAGCCGGCACCAGGGCTCATCACGTCACGAACGCGAGGGGGTACGCGGGGGGAACCGCCCCCGGGATGCGCCGCCAGGCGCGTTAGGTTTACATTCGACGTTGGGCATTGATGCACGCGCTCGCTCGAGGGCTACAAGTGAGCAGATGCCGCAAACAATGCATGCCTTGGAGGCGCGCCCTCGACGCTCCAGGGCGCGACATGCGACCTCCAGCCCCCCCCGAGCGCGACTCGCAGCTGCGGCACGTGTGCTGGTGGTGCTGCTCGCCGCGAGCGGTGGCTTCGTACTCGAGTCCATTGCGGCCCAAGTCGGGCTGGACGCCAGCCGCATCGAGCTCGTGCATGCCTATACGGAGCAGACCGATCCCCCCGGTGCCCGGCTGCCGCAAGGACATCCCGATAATCGCGGAGCACGTCGCACGGGGGGAGAGCTTCGCCTTCGAAACGACGCTCGCCGGCCGGAACTTCGCGCGTGCGATCGAGCAGTGGCGTTCGACGGGCTACCACGTGTCGTTGATCTTCCTGTCGCTCCCCTCGCCAGACCTTGCGATCGAGCGGGTTGCAGAGCGGGTTCGTCAAGGCGGTCATCCTGTGCCGGATGACGTCGTTCATCGACGGTTCAGCCGCGGCCGAGACCTGTTCGAGAGCCTCTACAAACCGCTCGTCGACACCTGGATGTTGTACGACAATGCAGGCGACGCGCCCGTCTTTGATCGCCTCCGGAGGCAAGCCATGACCGTCGATGCAACCCCGCCCCCCCTCGCCCTCGCAGCACTCGCCGCACTTCATCGCGCGCGGCGACGGGCCATCGAGATCGCACGTGCCACGAACACCTGCCTTATCGTTTACCGTGACGGCCAGATCGTCCGGATCCCTCCGCACGAGCTACCGGTCGAGTAATCGCCGAGGGAAGGTCGCGCGACGGTCTTGCTGGTGCCCAGGGACGGAGTTGAACCGCCGACACGCGGATTTTCAGTCCGCTGCTCTACCAGCTGAGCTACCTGGGCCAGGGGAAACGCAGCCTACACAATCGCGGGGCGGTCTGGCAACGGCAGCACCATGGGATCGTTGGGGATCCCACCGCGTCGCGGCGGGCGCCCCAGAGAGCTTCGCAGCTGAGCGGGCGCGGAACCGGGGCTACACATCGCCGGCGATCTGACAGCGGCAGGGCCACGTGATCGTTGGGAATAGTCAGAGTTAGGTGGGCGCGGTTCCGGTCGAGGTGGCACAATGGCGCGGCAGCAATGGGCAGAGCCGATGGCACCGATCCGGCGCTGGTGAACACACCGGTCCCGCTCGAAGGCGATGGCCACGAGCTGCTGGGGTTGCTCATCGACGGACGGTACCGGCTGGACGCGACGCTGGGCCGCGGTGGGATGGGGCTGGTGTATCGCGCGGCGCACGTCGGGCTGCGCCGGCAGGTGGCGGTGAAGATCCTGCATCCGTCGCTGGCGGCGTCGCCCGAGGTGCGCAACCGGTTCGAGCGCGAGGCGCTGGCGGTCGGCAAGATCGACCACCCGAACTGCGTGAGCGTGTACGACGTCGGGCGGCTGCCGGATGGCTCGCTGTACCTGGCGATGGAGCTGCTCGAGGGGCGGGCGCTGGCGGACGTGCTCGAACAGGAGGGCCAGATCGCGCCCGGCCGCGCGCTGCACATCCTGGCCGGGATCCTGCGGGGGCTCGCGCACATTCATCACGCCAAGCTGATCCACCGCGACATCAAGCCCGAGAACATCTTCTTGATCCGGCAGGGCCAGGACGAGGACTTCGCGAAGATCCTGGATTTCGGGATCGCCAAGCCGATGGAGGCGTCGGACCTCAACGACGGGGTGAAGCTGACGCAGGCGGGGATGGCGTTCGGGACGCCGATCTACATGGCGCCCGAGCAGGCGCTGGGGAACCCGATGGACGGCCGCGCGGATCTGTATGCGGCGGCGGTGATGGGCTACGAGATGCTGTGCGGCCAGCCGCCGTTTTATTCGGAGGACAAGCTCGAGGTGATGTCGATGCACACGGCGCGGCCGGTGCCGCCGATGCGGCAGCGGATGGTGCGCGGCGCCCGGCCGGTGCCGTCGTCGATCGAGCGGCTGGTGGTGCGCGGGCTGACCAAGAAGCCGAGCGATCGGTACGCGACGGCCGAGGACTTCCTGGCCGAGGTCGAGCACGCGCTGCGCACGCCCGATGGCGGGGTGACCGACGTGGTGTTCGACCGGCCCGGGGATACCGGCTCGCAGCCGCTGGTGAGCGCCGACGGCGAGGTCCGGATCACCGGGGCGAACGAGTTTGCGCCCGAGGTGGCGACCGAGCTGATCGCGGATGCGATCAGCGACGCGCTCGGCACGCCGGTGCCGGCGATGCGCGCGGTGGTGGCGCCGCGCGAGCCGGCGCGACCGATCGGGGGCAGCGCGACGCCCGCCCGGGGTGGCGTCGGGCTCGGGCTGCCGTACACCGGGCCGAGCGGCGAGCCGATCTTCGGGCTGACGCCGGAGCAGCGGCTCGCGGGCGCGAGCACCATGTTCTCCGCGGCGACCGACGGGGTCGCCAACGCGCTCGAGCCGGAGCCGCGGGCGCCGACGGTGGTGCCGCACCTGCGCAAGCGGCTCGGGCTGTACATGGTGATCGCGGCGTGCGCGATCGCGATCGGCGTCGGAGTCGCGGTGATCACGGCCCAGGCGAGCCACGGCAGCGCGACGATCGAATTCGATCCGGCGACGCCCGCCGGGGCGGCGAACGAGGCGCTGGAGCACGGCGATCCGGCACACGCGCTGCAGATCCTCGACGCGAACAAGCTGGTGGTCGCCGGCGACTCGAAGGCGCAGCTGGTGCTGGGGCACGTCCGCGCGGCGCGCAACGAGAACGCGCTGGCGCTGGCGGCGTACGCGCAGGCGCTGAAGCTGGCGCCCGAGCTCGAGTCCAACGAGAAGCTGCGCGCGGGGCTGCGCACGATGGCCGGCGGCACGCAGGACTACGGTGTCGTCGCGCAGGCGTTCACGTTGTGGGTCGCCCGCACGGAGGATCCCGAGGCCAGGAAGCTGCTGCTGCTCGGCGCCGTGCACGACGATATCGCGCGCCGCAAGGCGGTCCGGCCGGTGATCCAGCAGCTCAAGCTCGACGACAGCGTGGAGTGGCTCAAGGCGTACAGCCTGGATCTCGAGCAGGACGCGCCGTGCGAGGCGCGGCGCGTGGCGGTGGCGAACCTGCGCGCGCTCGGCGATCTGCGGGCGGTCGGCGCGCTGGAGCGAGCCATCGTGAAGGTCGGCAAGACCGGCGCGTACCGCGGCAAGAAGATCAACGGCTGCTTGATGGAGGACGCCAAGGCCGCGATCGGCTACCTGCGAGGGCTGTCCCCGAAGTGACCGCGCCGCTGGCGTTGCCGGATCTGCCGCGCTGGATCGAGGCGCATGGCATCGCGGCGGATCCGGCGAGCTGGCGGCGCGCGCTGGGCAACGGCGTGGCGGTGGGCAGCGACGCGGCGCGGCTGGTCGTGGTGGCGGGTGACGCCGACCCGGCCGGCGTGACGGCGCTCGCGCAGGAGGTTCCGCGCCACACGCTGCTGCTCGCGATCGAGCGCGACGACCTGGCGGCCGCGACCGGCCGCGCCGTGGTGCGCGCGCTGCTACACACGCTGCCCGACGGCGAGGCGTGGGCCGGGCTCGACGGGGCGGTGCCGCTGCCGGCCGGCGCGTCGCTCGCGCACGTGCCCGAGCCGCTCGCCGGGGAGCTGGCCGCGGCCCGCGCGCACCGCACGATCTGGACCGCGATCGTCGACGGGGTGCCGGTCTGCTTCGCGTACGCGCCGTGGCGCAGCGCGCGGTGGTTCGACGTCTCGGTCGAGACGCTTCCGGAGGCGCGGCAGCTCGGGCTCGCGCGGATCGTGGTGGCCGCGATGATCGAGGACGAGCGGGCGCACGGCCGCGAGCCGGTGTGGGGCGCCGGCGAGGACAACCGGGCGTCGCTGCGGCTGGCCCACGGGCTGGGCTTCGTGAAGATCGATGAGCTGTGGGTGGCGGCATGGGCGCCGTGAGCCGGGCGCCGGCGCTCCGGGCGCTGGTGCTGGTGCTGGTGGTGCTCGCCGCGGGTACGGCGCGGGCGGAGCCGAGCGACCGCAGGCTGGTGCTGACCGGGCTCGCGCTGGTGCCGCCGACCTACCTCCTCGGGGTATCGCTGCACGAGGGCAGCCACGCGCTCGCGGCGCTGCTGGTGGGCGCGAGCGTGGACTCGCTGCACCTGTTTCCGCCCGGCCGTGATCCCAGCACGGGGACGTTTCGGTTCGGCTGGACGTACGTCCACGGGCTGCGATCGCGCGGCGACAAGGTGGCGTTCTTCATCGCGCCCAAGGTCACCGACGTCGCGCTGCTCGGCGGGTTTGCCGCGCTCGTGCTGACGGATGCGTGGCCGCACGATCGCTACGCGCAGCTCGCGCTCACCGTGCTGGCCACCGGCTGGTGGGTCGACTTCTCGAAGGATGTGGTGCTGTTCGCGAAGACCAACGACGTCGTGAAGGTGTTCGGCCTGTGGTGCATGACAGGCTGGCGGCAGGTGCCCGCGCGGCTGGTCTACGCCGGCGCGGCCGTCGGGCTCGGCCTCTTCGTCGCGCGCGGCTACGAGCGCACGTTCGACCGGCCGGCGGCCACAACATCATCATTATTGATGCTGCCGCTGGTCGCCACGACGTTCTAGCGCACGTGCGCCAGCGCGCGTGCACGCTGGCGCGGCCGCGCCGAGCCGCGTCAGCACCGAAGTATGCGGAGGGCCTGGCGGGCCGAGCTTGGGCGCGAGCGATACCGGCGCACGCGCGCGTGTTCGCACGGCTCCACCGCCATTTCGCGCCAGTCGGGCGCATTTGGCCGTCGGCAAGCCTCTTGCTTCCAGGGGTAGTGACGACTCACCACAAGGGGCTTATGCACATCTCCAAGCTTGCTCTGATCATCAGTAGTTTATTCGCCGGCTGCGCCGGCAACGGCATGCCTCCCGGCATGGGCGGTGATGACGGCGGCGGCGATGACGACGGCGAGGTGCCATTCACCAGCGGCGTGAGCACGCTCAGCGGGGCCGCGATGGCCGGCTACGTCGACGGTGCGCGCAAGGTCGCCCGGTTCGCCAATCCGGTGAACGTCGCGTATCGCGATGGCCAGGTGTACGTCGCCGACTTCGACAACGGGAAGCTGCGCGTGATCGACGCCGACACGCACGTCACCCGCACCCTGGTCGCGCAGCCGAGCTTCCAGCGGCCGTTCGGGCTGGCGTTCGCGGCCAACGGCATGCTCTACGTGTCGACCGACAATGATCAGAACGGCAACCACACCGTCATGTCCGGCACGATCTGGAGGGTCGACGTCGAGAGTGGTGCCGCGGCGGTGCTCGCCAACGCGATCGGCCGGCCCCGCGGGCTGGCGGTGCTGCCCGATGGCCGGCTCGCCGTCGCCGATTACGTGCACCACGTGATCGAGCTGGTCGACCCCCACACCGGCGCCGTCACGCCGATCGCCGGGGCGTGGGACGTCCAGGGCATGGTCGACGGGGCCGGTGCGACCGCGCGGTTCTCGGCGCCGTACAGCCTCGCGGTGCGCGGCGACGGCAAGCTGATCGTCGCCGACTACGACAACAACCGGATCCGGCTGGTCGGGATCGACGGCACGACGGCGACGCTGTCGGGCGCCGGCGATCCGGGGTTCGTCGACGGGGCGATGGCCGAGGCGAGGTTCAGCCATCCGCAGGCGGTGTCGATCGCGGCCGGCGGCGACGTGCTGATCACCGACCTCGGAAACTTCCGCGTGCGCCGGATCACCGGCGACCGCGTCGAGACGATCGCCGGCAACGGCACCGGCGGCTACGCCGACACCGACGACCGGCTCGCGTCGCAGCTCTACGGGCTCGAGGGCCTGGCAGTGGTCCCCGACGGCTCGATGGTCTACGTCGCCGACGGCAACCGCGGCGAGAGCCAGCCATACAACCGCGTCCGTCAGATCAAGCTCGACTGACCCGCGGATCCCCACCGGGCGGCGCACACCCCAGCGCCGGCCCGGAGGCGATCGTGACACTCTCGCCCCGGCGAGCGTGAGCAGCGGCATACGCGCGCAGGCAGGTCGCGGCTTGCGCGGCGGCCTCGAGTTGCCGATACTCGAGGGCCATTTATCGGGGAGGGTGCAATGAACACGACGTTCGGTGTCGGGAATGTGCTGGCCACGGGGTTCCGGATCTGGATCAAGAACTTCATCCCGTTCATGCTGATCACGGCGCTGATCTACTCGCCGGTGTTGATCTGGGGCATCAGCGGGGTCCAGGGCGAGATGACCCTCGACCGGATCGAGAGCGTCAGCAAGATGCAACTGGGCATCGCCGGCCTGACCGTCCTGCTGAACATCCTCGTGTCCGCGGCGCTGACCTACGGCGTCGTCATGGAGCTCCAGGGCCAGCGCGCGTCGATCGGCGCATGCATCACGACCGGCCTCGTGCGGTTCTTGCCCGCGCTCGGCACCGGGATCCTCAGCGTGCTGTGCATTGCCGGCGGAGCCATCCTGCTGCTCATTCCCGGTTTGATCGTCTTCTGTATGCTGTACGTCGCGACGCAAGTCACGGTGATCGAACGACCGGGCATGCTGGGCGCGCTCAAGCGCAGCCGCGAGCTCACCAAGGGACACAAGCTCGAGATCTTCGGCCTGCTGTTCATCCTCGGGCTCCTCGGCTTCGGTGTCGGAAAGGTCTTCCAGGCCGTGACGATGCCGCACTTCGGCGACGGGGCGTACCTCGAAGAGAACCTGAGGAACCTGTCGACGTACATGTACATGAACCTCGCCCAGCAGATGATCCTGGGATCGCTCGGCGCCGTGATGGCCAGCGTCGCGTACTACTTCCTGCGCGCCGAGAAGGAAGGCACCAGCGCCTCCGAGCTCGCCGCCGTGTTCGGCTGAGCGCGTCGCTACTTCGAAAACTTGTCCTCGCGGCGCTGGCCGAACAGCAGCTTCTGCTCGAGGTGGGCGCGCTGGGCCGCGTAGAACTCGCGCAGGAACCGCTCGTCGTCGACGACCTTGGCGTCGTAGCGGATCTTCTGGCGCACCTTCTCGGACACGGTGCGCACCGCCTCGAGGTACGAGGCGTCGATGGTCTCGGTCCGCAGCACGCGCTCGAGCACCTGCAGCTCGTAGATGCCGTAGATGCGGAGCTGCGCGTCGCTGAACGCGTACGCCGCCGCGGGCTTGCTGCCGGGTGGGGCGAAGATCGGCGCCGCGGCGGCCTCCTGGGCGAGATCGGGCACGAGCACGACCTTGGGCTGCATCACGACGCGGGTGCCCGCGATCAGATCGCCGACCCGCAGCCGGTCCTTGTTGAACAGCGGCATCAACAGGAACACGAGGGCCCAGCCACCGGCGAGCAGGCGGGCCCAGCCCGGCGCCTCCGGCCACACCAGGTTGCTCGCGAGCAAGAACCGCAGCGGCGTCCACACCTCGAGCTCGCGGATCAGGTTGCGGGCGAGCACCGCGCTGGTCTCGAGCTGGCCGCCGCGCGCGTCGATCACCCGGATGCCGATCTTCCGCTTGCCCGGCGTCGCGCCCTGCCAGCGCACCTCGAAGAACGCGAAGTAGAAGTTCACCAGCAGGAACGCCAGGACGACGATCACCGCGGTGAGCCACGAGCCCTCGCCGCCGACCGCGAGCTTGAGCCCCCACGTGACCACCACGATCACGATGATCTGGAGCAGCGTGTCGAGCGCGAACGCCGCCGCGCGGTCGCCGGCGCCCGCGAGCGTGAACCGCAGCGGGATGCCCTCGGGCGTGATGATCTCGCGGACCAGCTTGCCGTCCTCGGCCGCGTGCAACCAGGCGAGCGAGGCCGGCTTCATCGCGCGACCTCCATCTGCCCGCTCATCTGCGGCGCCAGCTCGCGCACCGAGCCGCGGGGCTGGGGCCGCCCCTGGGCCGCCTCGCGCTCCGCGGCGTCCCGGCGATCGCGGCCGCGCCCGACGAAGCCGAAGTAGTAGATCCACCACGCCGCGGTGGCGCCGGCGACCGTGAACCGGATCGCGACGCTGGTCACGGTCTGGCGGAACACGCCCTCGATCCCGCCGGCGAGGAACAGCATGCAGACCGCGCCGAGCACGATCACCGCCGCCGGCCGGCCGTGCTCGCGCAGGCTGTCCATCCGCGTCCGCGCCCCGGGGAACACCAGGCCGTGGGCGAGCTGGAAGCCGGCCGCGCCGCACAGCACCACGGCGGTCAGCTCGGTCACCCCGTGCGGCAGCATCCACGCCCACAGATCGACGCCGAGCCCGCGCGAGTGAAACAGCGCGGCGAACGCGCCGAGCACGAGGCCGTTGTAGAACAGGAGCAGCAGCGTGGGCAGGCCGGCGACGAACCCGGTCGCGAACGCGAGGATGCCGATCCGCGCGTTGTGCGAGAACAGGCTCGCCGCGAACGTCGCGAGCCCGCCCGAGCCGGACTCGGTGTGGTACAGGCCCTCGCGCAGCTCCGCGGTCGCCGACGCCGGCGTGCGGCCCTGCGCCATGTCGCCGACGAACGCGTAGTAGTAGTCCATGTCGGCCCAGGTCAGCTGGAACGCCGCGACCGCCGCCGCGAGCGTCACGACCGCCGAGATCAGGATGTGCCACTTCGCGGCGCGGATCGTCGACGGCAGCTTCCACAGGAAGAACTCCGAGAGCTGCCGGCGCAGGTGCTGCCGCGTGCCGTAGACGACGAAGTACGCGCGACCGACGAGGTTCTCCAGGTAGTCGGTCAGCGCGCGATCGAGCGAGATGCTGCGCGCGACCGAGAGCGACGACAGCGTCGCGCGGTAGAGGTGCGGCAGCCGCGCGAGCTGCTCGGCGCTGAGCACGCGCAGGCCGTGCTTGTCGGCGGCGGCGATCATGGCCTCGAGCGCCTGCCAGGTCGCCTCGCGCTCCTTGCGGAACTCCACGCTCCGCATCTGGCGCGGCGCCGCGATCTTGTTCGCCGCTTGCATCAGAACAGCTCCCTGCGCTTGATGTCGAGGTAGCGATTGACGAGCGCCATCGAGAAGCTCGCCGGTGCGGTGTCGATGCAGTGCGCGCCGACCCGGCGCAGCCGCTCGAGCACGACATGGCGCTCGCGCGCGAAGTCGCCGGCGACCACGGCCTGGTGCAGCGTGCCGAGCGACCGCGGCCGGGCCAGCGCGCGGGTCTCGAGCGAGGGATCGCGCACCGCGACGAACAGCACCAGGTGGCGGCGCGCCAGCCGGGTGATGTTGTCGATCATCAGCTCGGCGGTCACCGTGTCGAGGAAGTCGGTGAACAAGACGACGAGCGAGCGGCGGCGCAGCCGGGTCGACAGCTCGGCCAGCGTGAGCGTGAAGTTGGTCTCGACCCGCCGGTAGTCGATCTCGGCCGACATCGCCTGCAGGCGCTGGAACGTGTGCATGCCGCCGGCGGGCTCGGCCCACTGGCGCACGCGCTCGTCGAACCCGAGCAGGCCGACGCGGTCGCCGGTGCGCAGGCAGAACCAGCCCAGCAGGATCGCCGCGTTGATCGCGTGATCGAGCTTGGGCACGCCGTCGACCGGCTCGCTCATCAGCTGGCCGGCGTCGACCGCGAGCACCACCTGGTGGTTGCGCTCGGCGCGGAACTCCTGGCACAGGAGCTTTCTGTGGCGCGCCGACGACTTCCAGTCGATCGCGCGGTGATCGAGCCCGGGGACGTACTCGCGCAGCGCCTCGAACTCGGAGCCGTCGCCGAGGAACTTCTCGACCTTGAGGCCGGCCATGAAGTTGTGATCGGAGAACATGCGCAGCGCGACCGCGCGCACGGCGCCGAGGTTGGGCACCACGCCGACCCGCTGGTCGATCGGCGCGGCGACCCGCTGCTCGATCAGGCCGAGCGGCCCGGTCCACCGCGCGTGCACGGTGCGCACGGCGTGGTCGCCGCGGCGGCGCGGCGCGAGCGCGACGGCGAACGTGGCGCGCGCCGGCTGCTTCGCCCCCGCCGAGCGCAGCACGGCCTGGCCGGGCGGTTGCGGCGCGAGATCGTCGTCGAGCTCGGCGAGGATCTCGAGCGTCGCGCCGCGCCGGCCGGCGACGAGGTCGACCACCGCCGTGCCGGTCTCGCCGATGAACACCTGCTCGGGCACGCGGGCGGTGATCCGCAGCTTGCGCTTCGGCATCGCGAGCAAGGCGTCGAGCCCCGCGAGCGTGACCGCGGCGCCGAGGTAGGTGATCCACACCGTCCACAGCCGGGGATGGATCGCCACCGCGCCCAGCGAGATCGGGATCCCGGCGAGGAAGACGAGCAGGCAGCGCAGCGTGGGGCGCACTAGCGTGGCACCGGGACCTGTTCGACGATCTGGCGCACGACGGCCTCGGCCGACAGGCCCTCGATCTCGGCGCCCGGGGCGAGCACCACGCGGTGGCGCAGCGCGGGCACCGCGAGCGCCTTGATGTCGTCGGGCAGCACGTAGTCGCGGCCCTGCAGCGCGGCGTACGCGCGGCTCGCGGTGGTCAGCATCGTCGCCGCACGCGGCGACGCGCCGAACGCGATGCTCGGGCGCTCGCGCGTCGCGCGCACCAGATCGACGATGTAGTCGAGGATGCCGTCGCTCGTCCGGATCTGCTGCACCGCCTGGCGCATCGCGACCAGCGTGGCGAGGTCGGCGACCGGGAGGATGTCGAAGTCCGCCAGCCGCGGCATCGTGGTGCGGTGACCGTGGCGGCGGACGATGTCACGCTCCTCGTCGCGCGTCGGGTAACCGATCACGACCTTGAACAGGAAGCGGTCGAGCTGCGCCTCGGGCAGGAGGTACGTGCCCTCCTGCTCGATCGGGTTCTGCGTCGCGATCACCATGAAGCCGTCGCCGAGCTCGTGGGTGATGCCGTCGACGGTGACCACGCGCTCCTGCATCGCCTGGAGCAGCGCCGCCTGGGTCTTGGGCGGCGTCCGGTTGATCTCGTCGGCCAGCAGCAGCTGGGTGAAGATCGG
>Ga0137459_1000657_pt1 | contig 11808 bp, 7 predicted proteins | sample EasRivERMGT700_2_FD_104908 | JGI IMG/M metagenome (GOLD analysis project Ga0137459, IMG submission 104908) | Soil microbial communities from meander-bound floodplain in the East River, Colorado, USA - East River MetaG ERMGT700_2 | ecosystem: Environmental > Terrestrial > Soil > Floodplain ...
CGACGTATGAGGAGCTGGCGCGGCTCGAGGGCCACGGTCGTGGGGTGCTGAGCGTGGCGTGGCACGGGGATGGAGCGCAGCTGGCGAGCGGCGGGGACGACGGGACGGTGCGGGTCTGGGACTTCAAGAGAGGATGCGCTCGACGATGCTCCAGTTACGGAATCCCGAGCACTTAGGCTGGTAGACGGTGCCGGGAACGCGTTGGAGCGCAGCGGAGTGCAGCGAGACGCAGCGGAACCGCTGCAGGTGGTAGCGGATCCCATCGCTGTCGAGCTCGAGGCCGCGCTGGCGCTGCACCGCTTCGGCGCCGACCCGAAGGCCCTGCGCCGCACACTGCGCCGGATTGAGGAGCTGTTGGACGAGTAGCGGGCGCTCGGCGGCGGCGCTCGGCGGCGGCGGCGCGGGTGTCGCCGGCTCGGCCCGGCGCTGTCCAGCTCGCCCCGGCGCCTGGTGGGGGCGATGCGGTGGGTCGCCGATCGCGGAGCTGGTGGTCGCCGAACTCGCTACCGGCGTGCCCAGCTCGCCCCGGCGCCTGGTGGTGGCGATGCGGTGGTCGCCGATCGCGGAGCTGGTGGCGGTCGCGGATGTTGCCGCGGCGCTGGTGGCCGCGCCGCTCGACCTCGACGTGCTCGCCGCGCTGGTCGCCATCAAGGCGGTGGCCGCGGTGGCGCACTTGCCGAGGGCGGCCGTGGCGTCACCAGCTCGGCCCAGCGCCCTGGGCCGTCGCCCACGAGCTCAGCTCGCAGCACGCCCATGCTCGCGTTGACAGCGTCAGCAACTCGCCGGGCGCCCTGGACTGCGCGCATGTGAACGCGCCGGGCTCGACGTCGCCTAGGAGCTGCAGGCTCGCCGATCGCGGCGGCGGTGGCGGCGGTGACTTCGCGCTCGAGGTGGTGACGGTGGTCGCGGACCTGGGGCTCGGTGGTGAGCCGTGCTGGTCGCCGAGTTTGCGGCAGACCACCGGCGCCACCAGCTCGACAGCGATGGCGGCGACGCCCTCGACCCACGACCGGCGGCGATGGGGTACGATGACGTATTCGTATGTTGTCGCTTGCACTGCACGGGAAGATCGCGATCACCGAGGACGTGCTAACGGCGGCCTTCTTCGACGTGCTCGCCGAACGCCACGATGTCGCCTTGCTGAAGGCCATCATCCAGACCGCTCATGGTTGTGGACCTGCGCTCGTCATCCCGGACCAGTTCGAATTTGATGTCGCCCTCTGGCCGCGAACGGACGCAGGCCAGCCGGATGTTCGCATTTGCCTGCAGCGCGGCGGTTCCCGGATCGCGACGCTTCTGGTCGAGGCCAAATTGTGGGCACCCAAGAGCGGTTCCGGCGAGATCGAGGAAGAGGGACGATCAGGCGATCAACTCGCGCGCTACCTCCTCGCAGAGAGTGCCAGCGATCCGAACGTGTTCCTGTTGTACCTGACCCATCACGCCGCTCGACCCGACGACGACCTCGACGAGTCGATGGCACACCTCCGCATGAAGGGACGCCACGATCTCGCCGACCGCCTGCTCTGGACGTCGTGGCGCGCGATGGAGCGGTTTCTCGCGACGAGCGACGTGCGTAGCTACGTCCGCGTGCGCGAGTTGCTTCGGCGAGTGCGCATGTTCTGGTTCGATGGGATGCAGACCACCATGAGCCTGACGTTGCGATCCGCGCCGAGCTTCTATCGCGCAAACCCGATTACCTACGGCTGGTCGACCGCGCCACGGCAGGAGCACGCAAAGCCTTGGCGCTATCACCACGTGGAGGGAGCGAACGACGCCTATGCGTGGTCGCGACGCGAACGCGCACTCGGAGGATCGCAGTTCTATCGAGGGGAAAACTATGAATAGTGACGTAACACGCTGGCAGCAGGACGCTCGCGCGGCGTTCTCGTGGATCGCGGGGATGTACGAACAAGCGCAGACCCTATGGGATGACGCTTGGCGCTACTTCACCGAGGCGGGCTGGGATCCGAACATGGGGGGTGGCCTTGGGGGGATCGCGATGTCCCAATCCGATCTGTCCGACTGGCCGTTCATCTATCTCAAGCTGCTTGCCGCGTTGCCGAAGGAGTCCGCCGAGGAAGCCGCGACCGGAACGCTCCCGGTGTTCGGGATTTTCTTCTACGATGGCGTGCGGATCGGGCCGGTGTGCTTCGCAGGTTCCGTCAAGTGGAAAGAGAAGCCGAGCGGCGATCATTGGGCCTTGTATGAAGCGCTCACCGGCCATAAAGCGCGTTTCCGCGAGATCACCAGCGCCGATTCATGGATCCGGTGTGCGCAGCCCACGGCCGCAGGGATCAAGAAGCGCCCCTCCATCGACGAGGTCCGATGGTTTGAGTTGCCCCTCGGTGGCGTCTCCGCCGCAAAGCAACTCAAGGCGATCGTCGAGGCTGCGATAGAGATGGCGCTGGGGAGCGACGCCGAAGCACTCGCGCTGCGTGGCGATCACGACAAGTAGAGCTTCCGCCGCGATTTCCGGCACCGACCGCGGGCAACCCTGGCGGCGGTGGTTGCGAGACAGCGCTGGTCGCCGATCTCGGTGGCGGCGCTGGCGCCACGGGCCCGGCCCGGAGCCGTGGCGGTGGAGCTACTCGCCGAGTTCGTGGTCGCGGCGATGGCGATGCGGTGGTCGCCGATCTCGCCGCGGAGCTGGTGGCCGCGCCGCTCGACCTCGACGTGCTCGCCGAACTGGTCGCCATCGAGCTGGTGGCGGCGGTGGTCCGGATCGAAGCGCTGGTGGCCGCGGTGGTCGCCGAACACGTCACCGGCGTGCCCAGCTCGACCCGACCTCGCGCGGTGGCGGCGGATGTCGCCGCGGAGCTGGGCGCCGCGCCCCGACGCGCTCGCCGAGCTGGTCGCCATCGAGCTGGTGGCGGCGGTGGTCGCGCGGACCTGGTGGTCGCCAAGCACGCGCCGCCCAAGCGGTGGTCGCCGATCGCGGCGGCGGCGGCGCTGGCGCCACGGGCCCGGCCCTCGGGGAGATCCCCACGCCACCCGATCCATCGGCCGGGTTGCAGCCACCCGCGTGTCAGCCTGCTGTGGCACTATCGGCGCGTAGTGGCTACGAGGATCATCAGCGATCTCATGGCGTTCGGCGCGAGCCGCGAGCAACTCGTGGACCTTTCGAGCGACGACAACCCGCGTACGCTTCAATACGCTGACCTCGCACGCTCTCCAGATCGATCATCCGTAGTCTTCGAGGTACAGGGGCAACCACGGGCTTATGTCTTTTCTGCCAACGGCAAGGACGTGGTTGCAGATCTGCCTCGATGGATCCGCCGGGTGGCATTCCGGGGCGATGCGGACTGGGTTGGGGTTCTTCATCCGGGTCGCCTGGACGTCTTTCGCGCAGCCCTCGACGGCAACCAGAAACCACGGCAGCTCACTACCCTGCCGCAGGGGCCGCTTTTGTTCCCTGCGTTAGTACATCAACGCCAGCCTGACAATGTTCCTAGCGTTCGGGCGGCGCTGCTAACGCTCCTCCGACGATCCATCGACAGCGCGCTCGCGGGGGGAGTCGAAACAGAGGACGCACTTCCGCTCGTGGGGCGAGCTCTGTTCTGGAGATTCCTCATTGATCGAAAGCTTCTTGATGGACTCGATCCCGATCAAGTCTCGCGAGGCGCAGCGACATGGGAAAGCTGTCTCGATAACAAGCAGGCCGCTCTCAAGACCTTCGAGTGGTTAGATCAAACCTTCAACGGCGGTTTTCTACCGTTCAGCTCTAGGACTGCAGCGACTCGGATCTCCGCGGAGGTCTACCGAACGACAGTTGGGAACATCGCCTATGCAGCAACAGCCGACGGGCAGCTTCCCTTGCGTCTTCCTGCGGAGTGGCGGGAGGTCAATTTTGGCCACGTGCCGGTCGGACTGCTCAGCGAGGTCTACGAGTCATTCGCCCATGACGCGTACAAGGAGCGCGCTAATGCAGAGAGCGTCTTCTACACGCCTCGCCAGATCGCAGCATTCGTAGTGGACGAATCGCTCGCTGCGCTCGGCAACGTAGATCGACCACGGGTTCTCGACCCAGCGGCGGGGGCTGGCGTCTTCCTGGTCACAGTGTTTCGAGCGCTTGTTGAGAGAGAGTGGGAGCGCACGAAGCAGAAGCCAACACGCAAGACGGTACGTCGCATCCTCAACGCGCAATTGACTGGGTTCGACATCAACGATGACGCTTTACGGCTTGCCGAGTTGGCACTCTACCTCACCGCCATCGAGCTTGACCCCGACGCACGGCCTCGCCCTCTGTCCCTGCTGCGTTTCGAAACTCTCCGTGGCAAGGTGCTTCACCTGCTCCCGGGCGGGAAAGGAGAGGGCAGTCTAGCGCCGGTACCGCCAGAGTTCCGCAAGACGTTCGACCTCGTCCTAGGTAATCCACCTTGGAACGCACACGACAGCAAGAGTGCAAAGGTTTGGGCTGAGACAACGCGGCCGCGCGTTCGCGAGTTGCTGGGGCAGGACCGAGCCGCCGACTTCGTGTTCCCAGACGCAAACCCTGACCTACCGTTTGTCTATCGCGCAACCGAGTGGCTGGTGGATGGTGGTTCGATCGCGCTGGCCATGCCCGCTCGTTGGCTGTTTCTCCAGACGAAGGACGCCGTCGCCGCCCGACGAGATCTCTTCGAGGCGATTCACATCACCGGGATCCTCAATGGGACATCGCTTCGTGATTCGCGGGTGTGGCCCAACATGCGCCATGCATTCTGCTTGCTGTTCGCCACAAATGAACGCCCACCCGCGCAAGCGAGCGTTCAATTCATCAGCCCTGAGCTGGAGCAAACTCCAGACAGGCTGCAGCGGCACCTGCGTATCGACTGGACAAGCGCACGCGACGTCGCGATTCAGGAGATCGTGGATCGGCCCTGGACGTTGAAGATGCGATTTCGTGGAACGAGCTTCGATGAGAGCGTCCTCGAACAAGTGCTCGCGACGGGACGACCACTTGGTGAATATCTCCACTCCCTTGGTACGGGCCTCAAGAATGGCTACAAGGTCGGTGGACCGACCGCACGGAAGCGCCCGGTGCAGGGCATGGATTCGCTTCGCGACCTTCGAGGAAAAGATCTCGAGTTTCAGCTAGAGGCTCGTTCGTTGCCGTACTTTTCGGAGCGCGAGCTTGAGCGGCCGCGCAACGCGGGGATCTACGCGCCCCCCCTCTTGCTCGTTCACGAGTCAATGAGGGTCGATCACACGCACGCGCGAGCCGGACTGGCGTTCGTCGGTGTCGCCTTCGACCAGCGCTTCGACGGCGTTTCTTTCGCAGATATCCTTGATGGCGAGAATATCGCAGCGTACTTGCAGCTCGTGATCCAGTCGAATCTCTTCGCGCACTCCATGCTGTTCTTGGATGGTCAGTTTGGTGTCGAACGTGAAGTGGTTGTGAAGGACACAATCGAACGGATGCCGGTCGTCCCATGGCCTGAGCTGGCAGGCGAACATCGGCAACGAGCGAAATCGTTGTCGGTTCGACTGCGCCGAGAAACGTCCAAGGAAATATTCTCCGAGATCGACGAGCTCATCGCCGACACATTCGCTCTTTCTGACGTCCAACGGACAACGATCCGCGACACGTTGGCGACGGCGCTTCCTACGGCCCCAGCGAAGAAGAGCGCCGCTCGTGGGACCGAGCAAGCCGAACGCGCTCGGTTCGCGCGAACGTGCGAGCGTGAGCTGTCCGAGCTTCTCGGGGAGTCTGTGGTGATTCGTCCATTGGACGGGATTGATGGACCATGGCGTTTTCTCCAAATCGACAACGTTCAAGGCCTGAGAAGGACTCTGCCTCGGGTGGAAATCGATCCGTCGCAGTTGGTGGCCGTCAGTGACGACGCGTCCGTATCCTTGATCACGATTCGCGAGAGCAAGCGCACTGTGGTCGTGGGCCAGCTCGATCAGTATCGTTATTGGACGAGTACCCGCGCACGAATGCTCGCATCCAGCCTTGCTGAGAGCGACGGCGATGACTAGGCAACGATTATCGCGTGGAAAGCCGGTTCTGGCCTCCGAGCCTGATCTACCAGTGGTCTACAAGCGCGCGATCGAGCGCGCGCTTCGATGGGCATGGTCCGAGGTCTGTCGCCTGCATCCAGAGATCGTTCGCGATGGCAGTGAGGAAGAGATCACGGAGCGGATTGAGTGGATGCTAAACAAGCAGGTCCGTGGTGAGCGCTCCGCTCCCGGGTTGAGACTTTTTGATGCCGTCGCGCGAGGCGCCAAACAGCGAACGTCCGACAACAGGATCGAAAAAGCGCCGGATCTCGTTCTTCGCCCACCTGTACATCGAGCGGTTCGCAACCGAAGCCACTGGGGGATGTTTATCGAATGCAAAATTATCGACGGTGGCGCGTCAGTGACGCGCTATTGCAGGGAGGGTGTTCAGCGGTTTACGTCTGGCGAGTATTGCGCGCGCATGCAAACCGGCCTGCTCCTCGCGTACGCCCGCGACGACCAGCGGCCGTACGCCGCCCTCGCCAGGCCCCTCGGCGCATACGGCACAACGCAACACGACGAACGCCGCGGAGCGCAGGACGTCTCCGACTCGACGCACGCTCGTGACGCACTGCCCCAGCCCTGCGTCGATATCGCGCTGATCCATCTTTGGTTGACACCTCGTGAGTGATCTCTCGCCGAAGCCCTGCACTTCGAGAACCTGGCTGCGATGTCGAACCCCGGCGATCAGTTGGAGACGATCATCAAAAGATGCCGAGCTCGCCACCGACGTGTCCAGCTCGACCCGGCGCCCTGGCAGTGGCGATGCGGGTCGTGCGGTCGCGGACCTGGAAGGAGCGCGGCATCCCGGGGTGGCCATGGGTCCTTCCACGGGTACCCCGGCCATGGGTCAGGAACGGCGCAGGGAACCACCAGCTATCGATGATTCGGCGATCGGTTCTCGACCTCGCCGCGCTCGCCGCGCTGGTCCCCATCGCACTGGTGGCCGCGGTCGCCGTGCTCGCGCCGCTCGACCTCGACGTGCTCGCGAGCTGGTCGCCATCGCGCTGGTGGTCGCGGTGGTCGCCGTGCTCGTCACCCGCGCGCCGGCTCGACCCGGCGAACCACCGCACGCTCGCCACCGGCGGCCCCTGTGAGCGCGCGACAGCGAGCACGACACGCGCGGTGAGCGGCTCGGGGTGCGGTGTCGCCGTGATGCCGACTCGTGCGCGGCTCGCGGTGGCGGTGGCGCCGAGATGCTGGACGTCGTCCGGCGCCGATGCGCGTCGCCCAGAAGCACGACACGCGCGGTGAGCGGCTCGGGGTGCGCTGTCGCCGTCCTGCTGCCGGTGTCGATGCCGGCTCGTGCGCGGCGGCGGCGATGCTCGCGGCCCCGGCGTGCGCTCGACGCCCAGCGCGGCCGTGGAGCGCTCGAACCGCACCGGCGTCACCAGCTCGGCCCGGGCTCGCTGCGCGCCGTGGGCGCGGCCCGAGGAGCTGCACGATGGAGTGGCCGAGCTCGTCGCGCTCGTGTGGCGATGCGGGTCGCCGGCACGGCCTGGACGTCGCGCACGAGCTCGAGCTGGTCGCCGGCCCGGCGGCGATGCGGGTCGCGCACGAGCTCGAGCTGGTCGCCGAGGCGGCGGCGGCACCCACCGGCGTTCACCTGCACGGCCCGGCGCCCTGGACGTCGCGCACGAGCTCGAGCTGGTCGCCGAGGCGGCGCGGCCCACGATGGCGACCGCGCAGCCCGAGGAGCTGCACGATGGAGTGGCCGAGCTCGTCGCGCTCGCGTGGCGATGCGGGTCGCCGGCACGGCTTGGACCTCGCGCTGGTCGCCGATCGCGGTGGTGGGAGGGTACCCCCGCGGTCGGGGTGGGGCGCTGCGGGCGTGCGCAGGCGTGCACGTGCTTTCCTGGCGAAAGACCTCGGTGGTAGGCGCCGAGCTCGTCGTGCTCGCGGTGGTGGCGGTGCCGGCGTGGTCGAGGCCGCGGTGCCCAGCTCGCCGCGGTGGTGGTCGTGGTGGCCGGCGTGCGCGCGGTGGTCGCGGACCTGAAGCTCGGCCACGGTGGTGGCGGTGCCGGCGTGGTCGCGGTGGTGGGGTGGTCGTGCTCGGGCCGCGGTGCCCAGCTCGCCGCGGTGGTGGTCGCGCTCGCCGAGTTCGGCGTGCTCGAGGTGGCCGGCGTGCGGCGGTGGTCGCGGTGGTCGCGGCGGACCTGGCGGTCGCCGAGCTCGTCGTGCTCGCGGTGGCCGGCGTCCCCAGCTCGCCGGGGTGGCGGTGCTGGTCGCCGCTCGCGAGCTCGAGCTGAACTCCGCGCGCCGTGGTAGCGTTCTCGACGTGAGTGCTCGGCCGATGGTGCGCACGATCGTGGGAGTGTTCATCACGCTCGTGTGCTTCGCTCTTGACTGGTCCCTCGGCATCGCGTCTGGCGTGGTCACAGGCGTGTGGGTTCTACTCGGGATCGGCTCAGTCATCCGCGCTGCAACGGAGAATCCGAAGGAGCACCGCGTGCGAGTGCATGGTGCGGTGGCGCATGTTGTCGTTGACCCCAGAGCCGCAAGCGAGCCGACGAGTACCGATCCGCGCCCACTGCTATCGGACGACCAGCCACCAACGGATCGACGGCGAGAACGGATGATCGAATGTCCGCGCTGCTCGCACTTCGTGTTTCTACCTGCGAAGACTTGCTCATGCGGCTGTCGCGGCCATCAGCGGCGAGATGGTGGTGGTCGCGGGCACCCACGCGGTGACGCGCGCGGCGCGCACCAACGGCGTCTACCAGCGGCTGGGTAGGGTCGCGCCGCCCGCGCTCGAGGCCGTCGCGCCCGTCTTGCACCACGGCAAGCTGCTGGCGCTGACGTCGAAGATGCACGCGGCCAGGCCCGAGCGCGGCACGCTGCGGGAGAGCGAGCGCTGGTCGACGATCGAGCTGCCGCCGGACCTCGGCCTACCGTCGCCGCTCGGCGTGGTGATCTGCCTCGACTTCCTCGTCGCGCCGGGTGCCGAACCTGACAAGATCACCCGCGACAAGCTGCAGCAGGCGCGCCTCCTGGCCGTGCCCAGCTGGACCCCGACCCACACGCTGCGCGAGTTCGAGGCGGCGGCGTGGGTGAGCGCAGCGCGCGGCCGCACGCCGGTCTTGTATGCCAACGTGACGGCGCACGGCGGCTCGACGATCTACGTCGACCAGGAGCACGGCCACGAGGCCGGCCGGTTTCCGCAGCAGATCGGCCGCCTCGATGCCGGCGACGAGGGCGTGGTGGTGGTCGACGTCGACCTGAGCGATCAGCGCCGCGGCACGCTGACGCAGTTCCTCGACCACCAGATCGTCACGCCGATCGCGCAGGCGTCCCTGGTGTATCAGTCGCACCCCGCGGGTGCCGCGTACGCGGCGTGGCTGGAGGCCCAGGCGCCCGCGCTGGCGAGGGGCGCGAACGACGACGATGGCCTGGACGACGTGCTTGCGGCGATCGAGGCCGACGCCGCGATCTTGCGCGCGGCCGGTGCCCTCCCCGGTGCGGCAGCGCGGGGGCTGCGGCTGCGCAGCTTGCTCAACTACCCCGAGGGGCTCAACCGCATCGAGGATGTCGCGTGCCGGGTGCGCGAGGTGGTGCTGCCCGCGAACGTGGTGACGCATGGCTTCGTGCGCGCGGCCATGGCGCGCGGTGCCGGGCAAGCCATCGACGATCTGCTGTTACACGGCGAGCTGCGCGGGCAGCAGCGCGAGCTGGTGGCGATCCGCGACCGGCTGCAGGCCGGAGGCAAGGCGGCGAGCCAGCGGACCGAGGCCGAGTGGACGCCGGCCGGGCGCGAGGCGCTGGCGGCGATCACAGCGGCGGTGCGGGGCGAGGTCCCGGTGGCGCCCGCGCCCGTGGTGCGCATCGAGACGCGACCGCTGCCCACGGAGATCGAGCCCGTCGCGCTCGCGGATCGCACGGTGACGATCGACGGGCAAGCGCGCGAGCTGGTGTTCCGCGCGCGGGCGAGCGAGGTCGTCGCGGCGCTGTACCGGCCGCTCCATCACGACGCCGAGGGCGCCCGCGAGCTGGGGCGGGTTCGATCGGGCAGCTCGGACGTGGTGGCAGTCGATCGCCTGGTGGCGCTGCTTCGGGCCGAAGGCGCCACCCACCTGGCGGTGGTCGGGCTGGGCCCCGACGAGGTCAGGCGAGCGACGCTCTCGCACCCGAACGTCCAGGGCTCCTGGACCGAGTTCACCCAGAAGGTTCAGACCGGCAAGCCGTACGAGATCTCGCCCCTGGCGCCGCTGGCCGTGGTGGAACGCGCGGGCGGTGCCTGTCGGCTGCACCGGATCGCCCTGCCAGATGCGCGCAAGGAGGTGGGCATCCGGCTATGGCAACCACCCGAGGAGGCCGGCTCGAAGCGACGCTGGTCGAGCTCGGCCTCGGGGAACCGTCGTGGATCGACGTCAGCGCCGAGCAGATCGCGACCCGCATCGCGGGGCTGCGGCCGGTGCTCGACGGCGCGCGCGACGTGATCATCGGGCTGCGCGATCGTCGCCTGCGCGAGGTCGGAGGCCACTACGTCGATCCGGATATCGCGGTCGACGGCCGGTTGGAGCCGGCGCGCGCCGCGCTCGATGGCTGGCTCGACCCGGAAGCGCCACCGCACAGCAAGGCCGAGAGGCCCATCGCGCTCGTCCTGGGCGAGTTCGGCGCTGGCAAGTCGACGCTCCTGGCCGACTGGTGCTTGCACCGCTGGCGCGATCACAGCGACGGTCCGCGACCGATCCTGATCGATCTGGCCGGGGCCGGCGAGCAGGCCGATGCGCCGGCCCTCGTCCTGGGCGGATGCGGACTCGCCGACACGCCCGCGCACCGCGCCGCGATGGCGCTCCTCATCGCCGGCGGCCACGCGGTGCCGTGCTTCGACGGCTTCGACGAGATGGCGACCCGCCTGCAAGCCTCGGCGCTCGGCGGACGCCTGGCCGGGCTGACCAGCGTGGTCGCGGGCGGCGGTCACACCGTGGTGTCGTCGCGCAGCAACTACTTTCCGGACGCGCGCGCAGAGCAAGAGCTCGAGCGGGCGCTGGCCAGCTCGCTGGCCCAGAGCGCACCGCACACGCGCATGGAGGTCCAGGCGTTCGACGAGGCCAAGGTGCGGTGCCTGGTCACCGACGTGGTCGGCCCCGAGCGGGCGCCCGAGCTCTTGCGCCGCATCCAGACCACCTACGACCTGCGCGACCTGGCGAAGCGCCCGCTGCTTCTCGGCATGGTGCTCCAGACCCTGGAGCAATTGCCGCCGGGCAAGCGCGTGACCCAGGCCGTGCTGTACGAGCAGTACCTCGCGCGCTGGCTGGCCCAGACCCACGTCGGTGATCGCGAGGCCTTCACCGACCTGCAGAAGCGCGCGTTCGCCGAGACGCTGGGCGAGGCCCTGTGGCGCACGGGCGCGATCTCGCTGGGCTGGGAGGCCCTGCAGGACACGGTGCGGGCCCGGCTGTTTCGCGATCTGCCCGAGGACGTGCCGGCGGGGGCGGCGCTCCTGGAGATCGCCGGCGGCGCGTTCTTCGTGCGCGAGGGCGACGATCGGTACCGGTTCGCGCACAAGTCGTTCCTCGAGTACTTCTTCGCCCGGGCGCTGGTGCGCGGCCTGGCGGCGGGGAGCACCCGGGGCCTCGACACCCGCCCGCTGTCCGCCGAGGTCATCGCGTTCGTGTCCGAGGTGCTGCGGCTCGAGGCCAGCGACGCGCCCGAGCGGCACCCTGCGGTGGGCGTGGTGCAGAGCTGGCTCACCACCGGGCGCGCCGGCGAAGGCGAGCTCGGCACCACCGCGTCGACCGCGGCCAACGCGGTTCGCCTGCTGCACGGCCTGGGTCACGCGCTTGCCCGGCGGCAATTGCTCCAGGGTCTGGAGCACCATGCCGA
>Ga0137459_1000658_pt1 | contig 11803 bp, 6 predicted proteins | sample EasRivERMGT700_2_FD_104908 | JGI IMG/M metagenome (GOLD analysis project Ga0137459, IMG submission 104908) | Soil microbial communities from meander-bound floodplain in the East River, Colorado, USA - East River MetaG ERMGT700_2 | ecosystem: Environmental > Terrestrial > Soil > Floodplain ...
AACGACACGGTGGATCTCGTTGATCGACTTGGTGAGCGCGTCGTCGATGATGCCATCATCGATGTCATTGGCGAGCCGCGCCGCGTTCGTGGCGTGTGTGAATATGCTCTCGAGGATCTCGGTGTCGATACTGATCTGCATTTTCAGTGACCTCCGTACTTGACAACGTACGTTGGTCGACAGACTCCGTTGGCGTAGGGAGCGCTATAGTCGCCTGCTCTCGACCGGACGGACACCTGCGAACGGACATGCGGAAGACGGGCAGCGACCACACCTTTGCTTCGCGCAAACGTCATGGCGCGTGACCCGATTCGAGCGCGATCCAAAGACATAGAGCGCTTGCTGCACAAGCCTCGGAGAGCGGGCCGGCCATTCGCGTCCAAACGAACGGAGGTCGATCTGATCAGCGACGCCGCTCAACCACGTGGCGGTGTGGTCGTACGTCTTCGCACCAAACCCGTGCCGCAGGTGTGCGACGACCCTGGCCACGTTGGCGTCGACGACAACAAGGCGTGAGCCATCGATATCTGGGTACCAAGGCGCAAACCCGGGCGAGAGCTCGGGAACCGACAGTGCGCTCACGTACATCGTTGCGAGCTTGCGCCCGATGCGGCGGATCATTGACAGTCGAGCGACGAGCTGAGCAGCCCGCTCTACTGGCGACGGCGTCGCCGCGCAGGCATCATCAACCCAGCGTTGCAGCCCGAGCGGCCCGATGTGCAACAAGGCCGAGGTCGGCAGCATCCCCATGTCCCCCATGCGACCGATCGCGAGGGTTGCATCCTTGACATGACAGGCCGTGCGGGGCCGGTACTCGCACGCGGCTACCCCACGAACAAGGTCGCGATGGACATCGCAGCCTGAATCGAACGTCTGCGCCGTCCTGAGCCTCTCGCAGCGAGCGTCAGTGATCAACCTGCTGAGGCGTGCGGTCGAGGTCAGTCTCTCTGCAGTGCGCGGACGCATCGTGCGTTGAATTCGCATGATGTCCACGTCGCGGCGTGACTGGTAGAGGCCCATAAGAACCAGCAAGGAGAATAACGCTTCGTTGTCACGGGCATTCAATGCCGCCAGGTCCACAGCAAACGGACCCACCCGCATCGGATCCGAGAAGAACGGCCGACACCCCGGGCCCTCGATACAACCATAGATTGTGTCAGCGTACCACTGCACAATCCTCGCAACCTCGCGGACAACAGGCTGACGGAAGTGAATCGCACAAAATCTAGGCATCGCGGACATCACACAGTTGCCTGCACAGACGTGTGTTTCTTCAAGAACGCCGTGAGCACGTGCTGGACTAGGCGCTCGAAGAACCGCGCATATGGAATGATCTGCTTCTGAGACCACCGCTTCTCGCCAACCGTCAACTCCGATCGCCGATCGATCTCGCTCTTGTCATCTGGGGCATCGAGAACGTTTGGCGGAAATGGTTCCGCCTCGTGCACGAGCTTCGACCTTGCGTCGTAGATGCGCGTCAGGAGCGCTGGGAGTTCAACGCGCTCGATCAGCCCCTTATCGACAGTGATCTTGGGTGATGCAGCCCAGAACTCGTCGCCAACGTGCTCCAAGATAAATTCGACAAAGTTGCGCCCAACACCGCGGTCTTGCGCAAGGTACGCTTCAAGGATGACGGCGCGAGACCCCTCGTCGCATTTCGCCAGTGCGTCTCTGAGCGTCGGGGCAAGGTCCGTCTCCTTTGTTCGTCGCCCAAGGCGACCAACAAACACTTCTATACACGAAACGAGCAGCAGATATGCAAGGTCGGGCTTGGCGTCAATCAGTGAAAGGGACTCCTGATACATACGACAAGCAAGAATAAACATTTGGTGATAGTCCACAGGAAGGCCGAACACCTGGGCCATCGACGGAGACAACTCATCCAGATCCAGATCGGCGATGATTGCATCGTGGCGCCTGGGTAGCTGTGGGCGTACGCGGAGCGGCATTCCGTTTGCTCGAAGCAGTGCACCCAATGTGACGCGCCTTCGAAGCAAGGTCGTTGCGAGCGCACAGATCTCCTCCGGTAGCGTTAAAACGTGATAGAATCCCTTGCTAATCGCGTTCGATGGAGCTGTTCCGGCTGGAACAATATCAGCCAAGTAGCTCTCTATAGTCAACACGAGAGATCTTTGTAACCCCACGGGGCCGTCATCTGTATCCCACGGGACCAGCATGAACGGGCCGTTGCGAAACTCCCCCTGGACTGGAACTTCGACGAACACTTCGAACTCGTAGATATTCGGCTTACCTTTACTCTTCTGATTCGACGCTACGAAATTGCGAACTGAGAAGAGGCGCTTATCAGTGGCGGGACTCACACCAATCCTCCGCCCATGTATCGAAGTATTGCATCTTTGAGAAAGAGATAAGAAGCAGGTTCACCCGAGATTTTACCGGTACGTGCTGCCCATAAAACGAGGCCATCAGCAAGCGAATGCTGTAGGTGGATCCGCAGAGACTCGATATCTTCAGGTAGTGCACAGCTCGGATGTATTGCGTTAATAGCAACGATCCATACACCGCCACGACCTTCACTAATCGCCATGTAGGGCGCGTCAGCTCCGAGCTTGGCGGAGACGTTGACACGGATTACGGCGTCGCCAACTTTGATCCGGACCAATCCCGGCGCATGTTCGACTGCGTCGATAATCTCCTTCAGCACGAGATCGGCGATGTCTGAGGGAATCGCCTTCTTCACTGCAGACGACAAGACGTTCCCGGCTGCACGAGCGCGAGCACCAAAGTCAGTATTCTCAATGACCGCATCGATAGCGAGTTTCCAGACATCCGGAGGTGGGAGCGTGACGGCCTTCGTTGCCTCTTCGGGCCTTCGGTAGTGGCGCGCACGGTTGATAATATCCGGGATTGCCTTCTTTATCCCTTCCTGAACCTGAACCTCCTCATCTGCCTGCCAGTTGATGTCGTCCTTCGTATGGGTGACATCGAATGCGTCAAGGTGGATCTCACCCGTGATGCGTTGGTTAATGAGGTCGTTGCGGCCTGTACCTCCCCCGAAGATAATCTCCGGTTTCCACGCTTCAGGCCAGCCTCGGATGAGACGGCCGCGTCGAATGATAGCGAAGCCGGCGCGTGCGCGGCCGCTGGATCCCGAAGCGAGGACTCCAACCCATCCGTGAACTCTGCGACCGCCAACGTCGAAGCCAATAGGCTGAAACTCTTCACCAGTTCCGTCATCTTTTTTAAGCAACTGAACATCATCAGACCAATTCAGGTTCGTGTTGTTCCAGATCAGCAAGAGTTCTTTCTCACGTATGTCAACACGAAACATCGACTTCAGCGAGTCTTTCGTCTTTCCGAGCTTACTACTTTGAAGTTTTAGGTGAAGTTTTTCGATCCGGATCTCTGTGTAGTGCTCAGCCGCAGCAGCCTTAAGGGCCTTGTATGGCAGTTTGCGCCTGCCTGCAGCGACCTTCTCGACATCAACGACGATGAAGTGAGCGCGCGTCTCACCGAGTTTCTTCGTCTTAACGCTCCACTGGTCTCCGAACCAGCACGCCGCGGTCTTGAGGCCGAGACCGAACTGCGAGCGGCCAGCGGTGGATGACGGGGCACGTCCGATCTGGAGCGCGCGGCGCAGCTGCGCAAGCGACATGCCCATCGCATTGTCGCGAATCACCAAGATATCTGCGTCGCGATCGTAGCTGATCACGACGCGGAGCTGCGAGCGTTCCTTCTCATATGTCGCATTCAACGCTTCCTTGTTGTCGCGATAAGATTGTGTTGAATTGTCAACGAACTCAGCGAGCGCATACCACGGCGTGTAGTCGAGGCGCCGGTAAGACCGGATGACCTCGAGGCCGATCTGCATGTTGACGCTCGCGCTAGATTTAGTCTTCGCCATGGAGCGACTCCCTAGTTAGTATGGGGGATCATTTGAAGCCGCCCGTCGTCAGACCGCATCAGCGCAAAAAGCTCCACGTCGACGGGGAGTGAGACAACGGCAGGTGCTACCAGCAATATCTCGTTATCCTGCCGCCGCACTGTCCACGTCGTAAGGGCACCCTGAACTTCTATCTCCCATCGTGTTGCCGAATCGAGGGCTGCGCCTTCACGTGGCGTCAGCCGCAACAGCTTCTTGACCACAGGATCCCGGATACAGATGCCAAGGCGGTCCTCGGACTGACGCGGGTGCTCTCCATTGATGCGGAGGATCTCGCGTCCGCCGGACGACCGGAACAATTCGGCGACGCCAATGCGAATATCCGCATTTGTGAGCGACGGCGCCGGAGGATGATGCAGGATGACGTAGAGCTTTGGACTTTCATTCTTCATCAAGCGTTCGAGCTTCGTCTCGTCAAGGTTCTGGTTTCGATCGGCGAGGATGCGCGCATCTTCCAACTGATAGAGATGTGCGCGCACGATCTCGGCTTGGTCGAGAAAGAAGCTCGCGGGCGGAGATTTGCCAGCTTGCAGGAGGACGAGCCACCAGCTGCGGTAATGACGATCTATCAAGGCAAGATGCGGAGTTGCAGTGCCACGATCGTTGGACATGAAGCAATGGTGGCGGACCGCCAGGAAGCCCGGGAAGAGCACGCCGGCGCGGCTGAGGAGCAGATCCTCATAGAACGTATCGACCAGCGTATCGGGTAGGAGTGGTTCAAACCAGTCGTTCTCGACGAGTAATCTAGCCATTGGAAGTGCCCTCCGAAGCTATCCGCGCCGCCGGTCGGTTTGGGTGAGTGGTTCCATTGTGCTTGCCCGCAGAGTATTCAGCGCGCTAGCGAGAGCCGCGCGACACGCGGCGCTGTTTGGGCTTGAGCCTTGAGAGAACGTGCGCGACTTCGGGGCTGCGCTTTTTTCCTCAGCACGAGGACTCGGTCTAGCGGCGTTGCCTTGCCCTTCTTCTCGTCGCCCCAGATGCGGGTCGTCTTCGAGGATTCTTTGAAACGGTCGACGTCTATGCGTTCACACGAAAAAGGGACGACGCCTTGCAGCTCCTCCCACACGCGCGGCGCAAGTTGGACGTGCGTCCCCCATTCCTTGACATCCCCAATTACGAGCGCCGCGACACCGCCAGGCTTGAGGACGTCTCCTGCCGATATGAGAAAGCTCGTCATGAACGACAAGTAACGATCCAATGAGTCGGTGCCGTCGAGTAGACGATCGATGACCGCAGGCTCCTGCCGGAGAAACCACAGGCGGATCCAGTTAAACGCCCCGTACCGCAATACCCCCAGGTATGGGGGCGACGTAACGATCGCGTCCACTCGGCGAATCCCGATTCGATCCAGAACAACGGGAAGCTTCGTGGCGTCACCTTGGACAATCCACGACTGCGGGTGGCCCGGGCCTCCACCGGCCCGAAGGAGCCACACAGTTCGATCACGTAGCTTCCCGAATACGTCGATCACAGGCTGCCGCAGCTTCTTCTCACGTACGTACTTGCGGACGTAGTCAGGTGACATGCTGAAGGTGTTGGGCATGTCGATCGAAAGATAGGCGGTGGTGCGGTCCTTCCGCCATTTTCCGTGCATGATGCCGAGTATCGCGCCTTTCAGGAAGCGGTCTTCCGCTCGGTCATTGGACAAAGCGTCGCGAAGGTATACTAACTGCGCGAGGGTGCGCGGGTGATAGATGAGGTGGATACCATCGGTGAGGTGATCGATCTCTTCACCTCGATAACCATGCGCGAGCTCCACGAGACGATCAATGACCGCCGCTGGGCGCACGGGTTCCATCTTCGCCTGGGCGACGGCAACTGCTAGCGGGTTTAGATCAACGCCGATGCAGCGATGTCCGCCTCGGACAGACTCCAAAACCGTAGTGCCACTGCCGCAGAAAGGATCTAGTACAAGCGAGTCCGGCGCGACGTACTTTCGCAAAATTGTCAAGGGCACGATGGGGGGGAAACATCCAAGATAGCTACACAGGCTGTGCAGCGGGTGTCGTTTCGATTCCATCACTCCTCGTCCTCCAAACGACTCGCGGCCGAGATCGCGTGGACGACCGTCTGTGCAACACGGTCGAGCTCCGTGTGCTGGTACTTCTCGAATTCCTCGCCATCGGGCAAGTCGTCTTGCTGTTCGGCTGCGTGCCGCATCCATGCGTAAAACGCTGCGTAAAGAAGGTAGTTGTTGCGCATGCGAGTGATACCGATCTCTTGGTACTTACCCGACTTCAACAGCCGCACGATGTGCTGGTTGTCCATGTTGACGAGGATCTCGACGGACTTGCCCTCCTCTACCTCGGCGACGCTGGACTCGTCCCAGCCTAACCGCTTCCAGTCGACCTTGTAGATCGGGACCGGATCTGGAACCTGCACCTTGGCCCGGTTCGTCGTACCTCCAGACGGTTCCTCCTTTGTCTCGTCTAGTTTGAATGTCGTCTTCGCCGTGAGTTGCTTCTCGTCGGGAGTGAAGAGGAAGACTGTGAGCGTCCCCGTCTCGCCTGCCTTCGCACGATCGGCCACCTTCACCGTGATTCGGGAGCGTCCACCCTGGAAATCGGAGCTGCTTTCCCGGGTTATCACGTCCGGGTCCGACGCGATCGTTAGCTTGGCGTGGACGTGTCCGCGGAGGTACCCGTCGGGGGCGTCGCTCTCGAGCCGGATCAGCGTGTGGCGGTCCCGTCGAACAGAGATCGGCTTCAATGTGTTCGCGATGTGGATGAAGGTCGGCTTGTCCCGCGTGGGCAGCCGTTCGAGCGGCTCCCGGCTCGTCGAGCCCTTACTCGGTGGGCGCCCGCTTTCCTTGCCCCCCTTTGCTTTGGCGTTCGCGTTGATGCCCGCCTTGAACTTCTCCATCAGTCGGGCGAATCGATCGCGCATCTTGTTGCGCTCGGAGTCGGACTGTTTCGAGAGGATGCGTTCCCTCCGTTCCTCGTTCAGCCGGTCCAACGCCTCGTCGCTCGCCAGCGACGAAGCGACGCTCTCTTTCAGCAGGTCGTAGAAAGGGAGCTGCTTGAGTCGATCACGTGTCGAGCTAAGAAGCTCCCGGCGCGCCGTGGGCGGTAAGTTGTCGAGTTCGACCTGGATGATCAGGAACTTCGCGAGGTATGGCAGCGCTAGACGATCCGACGTGAATCGTCGGTCGTCCGTACCGTGCGTCTGTCCGAAAAACGTGTACGCGATCGGGCGGAAGGCCTCAACGTATGCCTCGATTGGCTGTGACGAACCAGGCTTGTCAGGATCCTGTTGAAGCACCCAGTAGTTGACTTTGACGATGCAGTCCCCCTCCGCGTGTGGCACGCGAACGTCGACGCTGTCGTGGTGCTCGATCTTCTCCTTCTTGTCATCCGACAGACGAGTGTGGTTCCCGACGATGGTTCGCCGATCGCCCGCATCCTTCTTCTTGGCTACGTCGACGTCGAGCATTGATGCTCGGCGTTCCTCGACCCAGAACGGAAGCACGGGGTCAAAGAGGGCGTTCTGAAGAAGCCACCACAGGCTACCGGTCAGCTGCGTCATGCGTGCCGCGTATCGGGCGATCTGCATGTCGTAGTGAACAACTGACGTGCCGGCCTTGAAATCGAGATCGGTAGGATCAAGTCCTGCCACCGCCCCCTCTCCATCGACGAGGTACTCGTAGCGGCCGTTCTTGTTACGTGCCGGGTCGAGGACGTTGAAGCGCGCAAAAGTGACCGCAATCTGATCGTTCTCACCTTCGAGCAGGTCTTTCTGGCGACGCGATACGAAGAGGCAACCGCGCGGGGCGAATGCAAGCGCCGTCGACCCGCCTTGGCCGTAGGCACCGGTAAGGTATGACTTGTTGATCTTGTTCCCCTCACCAAGGCTCAAGATGGTTTTCGGAACCAAAGCAGGCGTGAGACCGACGCCAAGGTCGCGAACCTCGACGCTCGGACAGGACTTGGTCTCGGCTTCGAGTAGTCGAATGGTGACCTCGTTCGCCAGCGCTTGTCTCTGCTTCAAGGGCAGGTTCGAGACACGCCCACCAGGGACGTCGAACCACTCCTCGACTGCTTCGCGCGGACTGGAGGGAGTGCTCTTCTTCTTCGCCTTGCGTAGCTGTCTGATCGCCTCGCGCTCGATCACAGCATCGATTGAATTCGTAACGCGTTCGATCAGAGCGTAGCCAGGATCGCTACCGATGTTGATGGACCCGTAGTTATTCTCGCGCCCACCGACCGCCTGCCAGTGGAAGCCGTGCTCGGCTTCGAGACGCCCGACGATCTCAAGCGACGGCTTGAGCCGGCGCTCCTGGGCAAGAGCTACAAGAAGTTTGGCGGTGGCGCGTTTCATGAACCCGGAACCCTTGAGGGCCACGATTTGTACCCCAGCGCGCCCACAGTCCGAAAGCCTGGCAGCATAGGACCTTCGAGACATGCAGGCGGTCGGGCCCACTCACCGCCCCGAGACGTGATAGATCGCGTTACGGTCCCCATCGGATCGCTCCTTCCTGGGCGCACGCGCCTCGCCCCGGCAAAGCGCTGGGGCGACGAGTATCGCGTCCGCAACAAGTACGCCGAAACCACGTTGGCCGCGACCGGCCTCCTGTCGCGCACGGCTGATGTCGCGGGGAGCGATTACGTTGACGTCGTCGGCCGGCTGCCATCCGCAAGGGATTGCGCGAGCAACGCAGCCTGGCCGATCGATCACGATCGACCGCGACGCTCGCGCTCCAAGGGGCCATCGGCGCCCGCCGCGGCCACCTGCCAAGCCGCGATCGCCCAGCCGGTATCGATCCAGCGCGTCGACTCCTTGGGCGTACCGTCCAGGTAGCGAAGCTTGTTGACGCGAGCTTCGCCGAGAAGCCCGCCCGTGCTCGCGACGTCTTCAGCCGCGTGGATCACCCAGGCCAGGTCGACCAGGGACACCGTGCGCTCAGCGAATCCCCCAGGGCCGCCGTCGACGCGCAGGCCACCGTCGCGGGCCTTACCGACGATCCGGGCTCGCCGCTCGCCGCGCTGGATCCAGCGTTGTGGCTCCGGTCGCGCGAGGAGCGCCGCCGCCGCGGCCCGTGCCTTGTCCAGGGCGCCTTCGGGCAACCGGCGTGAGACCTCGCGTCCCTTGCCCCAGGTCCGCCACGTGGCGAGATCGACCGCGGGCAAGGACCATGTGCCGCGGTCCTCGGTCTGGCGGGCCACGCCGAGGTACTGCCAGCTCGCCACGTGCCGCTTCGCCAGCACGAACGCGGTCTCCGCCGGCCGTGGTGTAACCCCCGAGAACCGCACGCGATCGGGCTCGATCAGCACGCCCGGCTCGTCGATGAAGACGAACAGGTGGCCCGCGTGGCGGTCGGAGCGCGGTGGCAGCTCGTCGAGACCGAACAGCCGCGCGAGCTCAGGCTCGTCGCACACGGTCCCCGCCGGGGGCGCGAGGTCCTCGGGGCGCAGGGAGCGCTCGAGGCGTGCGATCGGCACCATCGCGTCCGTCGCCGCGAACGTCGGGCCGGCGGGGTTGTCGGAGGTCAGCTGCCAGCCGCGGCCGTCGCGCTTCAGCCGCTTGATCTGGTAGCCGGCGCCGTGGGCGTCGCCGTCGACCTGGACGAGCACGACGCGGCCCTCGACCGCGCTGGCGGGCAGGCTTCGCGCGAGGCGCATCACGGCCCAGTCTCCGTCGTGAAGCGGCTGCTTGCCGCCGTCCATCGAGGTGCCCGAGACGCGGACGGCGAACAGGTCCGGATCGGCGGCCTCGAGGGGCAGCGACACGAGCTCCTCGCCGGGCGGCTCGACGTCGGTGGCGACGTGGCCGGCGGCGGCGCGCAGGTCGGGGTACGCGACGATCTTCCTGCGGCTCGCGAGGTCGATCACGGCGGCCTGCACCGGCTCGACCCAGAGTCCGCCGGGCGAGGCGCGAAACCGGATCTGGAACGCGGTGCCTGGCTGTCCGGCGCGCGGGCCGAACCAGCCGCGCAGCAGGTCGGGGAGCTGGTTGCGCGCGGTGCCGGCCTGGCGCGCGACGTTGCAGAACTCCTTCGCGAACCGGAACTGCCAGACCGCACCGTCGGGCAGGCGGACGTCGGTCTCGCCCTCGGGGATCGTGCCTCGATCGCGCGGCGGGAGCTTGACGATCGGATCACGCTTGTTCCACAGGACCTTGCACACGAAGCCTGCGGGGGTCGGCTGGTTCCGGCGGCGCCGATCGCGGTACTGGGCGAGCCGGTAGTCGACGAGCTCGCGGGTGAGGCGTTGGAGCGGCGCCGCCAGCGCCGGCGGGACGTCGAGATCGAGCCGGAACACGTCGTCGTCGATCCGGAACCAGGCGCGGCTGTCGCGACGGGTCCAGTCCGCGACTGGGTCCTGCTTCCAGTAGTCGATCCACCTCGCCCGCAGCGCGTCGTCGAGGGTCTGCACGCGTAGCTCGCCGTCGACGTCCGCGAACAGCTCCGGCGAGCGCCGCAGCCAGGCGTGCGCGCGGGTCGCCAGGTCGTCGACCGGCAGGCCGCCCCGCAGCGCGTCGTGCTCGAGGAGGATCTCGAGGGTCACCATCTTGAAGCACGTCGCCATCGGCGTGGTCTCGAGCTCGCGCAGGAAGCGGCCCGCGCGCTCGAGCACCTGCACCTCCTCGGGCAAGAGGCCGGCCTCGCCGCGGACGAAGTCGAACCAGCTGCCGTGACGGTCGCGCAGGAGGCCCGGCGAGTACCCCATGCGATGGAGCTCGCCGGCGGTGGGCCGCGACGCGGGCGCGTCCGCGGTGCCGCGCTCGAGGCACAGCTCGCGATAGGCACGCTCGACCTCGCCGGCGCCGCCGACCTGGAACAGCCGGGCGAGCACGGCCTTGGCCTCGAGCTCGAGCTCGACCGAGCACCCGGCCGGGAGTTCGGCGGTGCCGTCGGGCTGGAGCAGCGCGCGGAGGGCTGCCGCGCCGGGCGCGCCCGCGAGCGACAGCAGGGCCCGCAGCCGCTCGAGGAAGATGCGGTGATTGCCGGCGAAGTCGATGATGGTGACCGCGGTCTTGCCCGGCGAGGCGCGCAGGCCGCGGCCGAGCTGCTGGAGGAACACGGTGCTCGACTCGGTGGGCCGCAGCATCACGACGCGATCGATCGACGGCACGTCGACGCCCTCGTTGAAGATGTCGACGGCGCAGACCGCCGCGAGCTCGCCGCGCTCGAGGGCCGCCAGCGACCGCTCGCGATCGTCGGAGCCGTCGCCGGCGAACACCGCCGCGACCTGGACGCCCCGGGCCGCGAGCCAGGCGCGCACGAAGGTCGCGTGGGCGATGCTGCAGCAGAACACGAGGGTGCGATCGCCGGGGTGCGCGGCCCAGGCGCGCCACAGGGTCTGCATCCGCGCCTCGGTCTGCGCGGCCTGCGAGAGGGCGTCGGGATCGAACCGGCGGTTGCGCCACGGCAGGTTCGCATAGTCGATGTCGTCCTTGACGCCGTGGTAGTGGAACGGGGTCAGCCGGCCGAGGTCGATGCCGCGGGCCATGTCGGCCCGGTAGGCCTCGAAGTCGTCGAACAGGCCGAGGATGTCCGCCGCGTCGGCGCGATCCGGGGTCGCGGTCAGGCCGAGCAGGAACGCCGGATCGACCCGATCGAGGATCCGCCGGTACGACTCCGCGGCGGCGTGGTGGACCTCGTCGACGACGACGTAGTCGAACGGCTCGCCGGCCAGCCGGGCGAGGTGGGCCGGGCGCGCCAGCTTGGCGACCGACGCGAACACCAGGTCCGCCGCCAGGTCGTCGCTGTCGCCGAGGAACCAGCCGACGCGCGCGGGGGTGCCGGCGGCCCGCAGCAGGCGGCGATAGTTCCGCGCGGCTTGCCGGAGCAGCTCGGCGCGATGGGCGAGGAACAGGAGGCGGGGCCGGCGGCCGAGCTCGGCGGCGAGCTGCGCGTGGTCGAACGCGGCGAGCCAGGTCTTGCCGAGGCCGGTCGCCAGG
>Ga0137459_1000659_pt1 | contig 11756 bp, 10 predicted proteins | sample EasRivERMGT700_2_FD_104908 | JGI IMG/M metagenome (GOLD analysis project Ga0137459, IMG submission 104908) | Soil microbial communities from meander-bound floodplain in the East River, Colorado, USA - East River MetaG ERMGT700_2 | ecosystem: Environmental > Terrestrial > Soil > Floodplain ...
GCCCGACGAGTGGATGAAGCGGTTCGGCGCGCTGCCGCTGATCCACCAGCCGGGCGCGCGCTGGATGTACAACACCGGCAGCGATGTGCTCGGCGTGCTGATCGCGCGGGTCGCCGGCAAGCCGTTCGACGCGTTCCTCGCCGAGCGCCTGTTCGGCCCGCTCGGCATGGTCGACACGGCGTTTCACGTCCCGCCGGGCAAGCGCGATCGGTTCACCGTCAGCTACGTCGTCGACCCCGCGACCGGCGTGATGTCGGAGTACGACCCGGTCGACGGCCAGTGGGCCGCGCCGCCGGCATTCCCGTCGGGCGCCGGGGGCCTGGTGTCCACCGCCCTCGACTTCCACGCGTTCGGCGAGATGTTGCTCGGCCGCCGCGGCCGTGTGCTGTCGGCGTCGTCGATCGCCGCGATGATGCGCGACCAGCTGACCCCGGCGCAGAAGGCCGCCTCGAACGACATGCCGGGCTTCTTCGACACGCACGGCTGGGGCTTCGGCGGGGCGGTCATCACCGCCGCCACCGGCGCCGACGACGGCACGCCCGGAACCTACGGCTGGGACGGTGGCCTCGGCACGAGCTTCCGCGTCGATCCGCACCGCCAGGCCGTGACGATCTTGCTGACCCAGCGCGCGTGGACCTCACCGGTGCCACCGCCGGTGTTCCGCGACTTCTGGGCGACGACGCGCGCCGCGCTCGGGTGATGCGGCGATGCTCCGTCGCCTCAGGGCTCGGCGACGATCCGCTTCGCGCCCCAGACGAGCGTCAGATCGAGCTCGACCGCGTCGAACGGCTCCGCCCGCGCCTTCGCGTCGGCACCAAAGGTCGTGACGAGGAGCCAGCCGTCCCCGTGCAACCGATATATCTCCAACGTCTGCTCGAGTGGATCGAGCAACCAGACATGACCGACGCGATGACGCGCATGGAGCGGCAGCTTCGCCGTGCGATCCTCGGCGGTCGTGCCAGGCGACAGCACCTCGCAGATCCAGTCCGGGATCACGAGGAACGGACCGGTGTCGTTGGCTGCGAACCTGTCGACACGCCAGGCAGCCAGGTCGGGAACCCGGACCTCGTGACCGAAGCGAATCCGTGGCTCGTCGAGGATCACCCAGCCGCCCGGGCCACCGATCCCGAACCGGAACCACGCTCCGAGGAGCGTGCCCAGATCCGAGCTTGCTCGAACATGGGGTGGATTGGGTCGCGGCATCACCACGACCTCGCCATCGACGATCTCGCCGACATACCCCTGCGGGACGCGATCGAGCTCGTCCCAGAGCTGCTCGAAGCTCTTCGGTGGGAAGCGTTGCTCCGCCGCGCGCGCCATGTCGCTTCACTCTACGCAACGCAACGCGACGTCGACAAGCCAGTAGCTCTTCGCCCGTGAGCGCATCCCACGGTCACGCCGCGAACGAGGCCACGACCGCGACGGCGCGCTCGACGTCGGCACGGTGGTTGGCCAGGCCGAGCGAGAGCCGCACCGCGCCGACCGGGCGCCCGAGGCATGCCGCGAGGCGTGTCAGCGAGAACTCGTCGCCGCTCGCCGCGAGGCACGCCGCCAGGGCTGGTGGGTCGAGACCGAACGCAGCCTCCGCGGCGCCCGGGTTGCAGAAGCAACCGCCCCGCAGCGCGACCCCGGCGGCGCGGGCGCGCGCCTCGACGGCCGTGTACGGGATCGGCTGGCCGCGCGCGTCGCAGACGTTGAGCGCCACGGTGCCGCCGCGGCCCTGCGTGCCGGTGGGGCCGTAGAACCGCACCAGCGGCGCGCCGTTGCGGTGGTGGAGCGCCGCGAGCTCGTCGAGCAGCAGCCGCGTCAGCCGCGCCACGTGCGCCGCCAGCCGCGGCAGGCCGACCTCGCCCAGCAGCGCGAACCCGGGCGCGAGCGCGGCGATGCCGAGGAAGTCGGCGGTGCCGTCCTCGAAGCCTTCGTGGTCCCGGTGCAGGCGGTGGAGGTCCGCCCCGACCGAGGCAAACGTGACGGTGCCGCCCGCGAACCACGGCCGGCGGAGCCGCGCGAGCGCGTCGCGCCGTGCGATCAAGGCCCCCACGCTCGTCGGGTAGCCGAACAGCTTGTGGAACGACAGCACGGCGAAGTCGGCCGGGCAGGTGCGCAGGCTGAGCGGGCTACTGGCCGCGAACGCCGCCGCGTCGAGCAGGACGTCGAAGCCGAGCGCGCGGGCGCGCGCGACCAGCGCGAGCGGGTGGCACACGCCCGAGAAGTTGGACTGCGCCGGCAGGGCGACGAGCCCGCCGCCGTGCGCGGCGTGGTCGGCCAGGCGGGGCGCGGGGTCGTCGAGCCTGAGCGCGGCGTCGAGCGGCAGCACGTGCATGGCGGCGCCGGCCCGCCGCGCGTACTCGCGCATGCCGTTGACCGAGTTGTGGTTGTCGGCCGCCACCACGAGGGCCGCGCGCGGGCCGAACGGATAGCTCTCGGCGACCAGCTTGATGGCCGCCGACGCGTTGGCGGTGAAGCAGACGTCGTGCGTCGCGTCGTCGACGTCGAACCAGCCGAGGACCTGCCGCCGGGCGCGATCGATCGCCGCGGCGCTGTGGCGCGACGGCGCCGACTCGGAGTGCGGGTTGCCGAACACGCCGTCCGCGAGCAGCGCGTGGTGCGCGCGCAGCTGCGACGCGCCGTACAGCGCGGTGGCGGCGTAGTCGAGGTACGCGTGGCCGCGCGCGTCGAGCCGGGCGAACTCGCGCGTGCGCAGCGCGCCGAAGTCGAAGTCGCCGGTAGGGGGCACGGTGGCGGTCGTGGTGGCGGCCGTGGTGATATTGACGTTGGCGGTAGCGTCGGCGTCCGCACCCCACGCGACGTGCGGCGCGCTCAGCATCCGCGCCTCCGCACGGCGACGGGCGCCTGTTCCGGCGCGGCGGTCGCGCTGCCGGGGAGCCGCCGCGGCGTGCCGCCGAACCAGCGGCTCAGCTCGGCGACGCGCGCGAACGCCACCTGGGCCTCGGCCGGGGCGTCCGCGGCGATCGTCGGGCTCATGACGTCGTCGAGCCATTCGTGCAGGCCGCTGCGCAGGAAGAAGACCCGGCGGTGGCCGAGCGCGCGCAGGAACACCCACGCCTGGGCGCCGTGCGCGCCCGCCTCGGAGTAGAGCACGATCGTCTCGTCGTCGGCGAACTGCGCCGTTGCCAGGGCCTCGAGCGGCACGTGCTCGGCCCCCGGAATGTGGAAGGCGCGAAACTCCGGCGCCGACCGGACGTCGATCACGCGCAGCCCAGGCCTGCCCACGCGGATCCACGCGGCCAGCTGCACGGCCGACACGTGATCCTCCTGGTCCGCCACGACCCGCGCGAGCTCGGCGACATCGATCGTTCCGGACACCGCGCCGGGCACCGCGCCGGGCACCGCGCGGCGGTACGGGCTCCCCGCGAGCGGCGCGAGCGCGCCGGCCAGCGCGGCGGCCCCGGCCAGCCAGCGCCGCCACGACCGCGGCGTCACGGCGCCCCCTCGATCCGCTCGGCGACGCGGAACCCGACGAGCGCGACCGCGACGACCGCGAGCACGACCGCGCCGTACGGGACATCGAGCCACCCGGGCAGCGTCACGGCGCCACGCGCGGTGGTCTCGTACAGCCCGCGCAGCGGCGCGAACGCGAGGCCGGTGGCGAGCACGCCGGTGAACATGCCGAGCAGCACGGCGAGCCCGTCACCTCGCCCGCTCGCCGCGGCGACGCACGACGTGCCGGGGCACAGCCCCGCCGTCGCCATGCCCGCGCCGAACACGACGCCGCCCACGAGCTGTGGCACGACCCAGGTCTCGGGCACCGCCACGCGGGACAGGTCGAGGACGCCGAGCCGCGCCAGCCAGAACGCGCCGAGCATCGCGACGACGATCGCGCTGAACATCACCTTGAACACGGTGAGATCGGTCCCGGTAAATTGCCCGACCAGCTTCCGCGCGCTGCCCAGCCCGGCGCGCTCGAGCGCCGCGCCGAACGCGACGCCGATCGCGACCGCGGTGACGAGTGCCGCGCCCGTGCTGTCGGTGTCGATCCACGGCGCGGTCATCGCCACACCCGGTGGAGCACGGGCATCGCCAGGTAGGCCCCGGCGAACGCCGCGAGCATGAAGCCCCAGGCCCCCACGCCGAGCAGCGCGCCGCCCGTGAGCGCGAGGCCGCTCGTGCAGCCGCGCGCGAGCACCGCGCCCAGGCCCATCACCGCACCACCGGCGAACGCGAGCGCGAGCCGCAGCGCTGGCCGGACGCGCGGGCCGCGCTCCACCTCGCCGCGCAGCCGCCCTGCCGCCCAGGCCGAGACGAAGCCGCCCAGCGCGACGCCGCCGAGCTCGAACACCAGCCAGTCGCGCCACGGCCCGCTCCCCGTGAGGTAGCGCGCGAAGTAGGGGCTCGCCTCGGCCTGCGCCGGCGCGATCGCGTGCGTGAGCCCGGCGGCGGTCGTGGCGAACGCGCCCGAGGCGCCGAGCCCGCGGCCCGTGATCACGAACGCGGCCAGCAGCACGACGCCGAGGCACGCGCCGGCGACGTAGGGATCGGTGTAGGCGCGGCGGTCGCGACGGCGGATCACGGCTTCGCTCCGGTCGGCTTGATGGTCGGCTTGGTGGTCTGCTTCTCGGGCGCCTTGCTGGAAGCCTTCTCGGGTGTCTTGTCGGTCGCCTTGCCGGTCGCCTTGTCGGTCGCCTTGTCGGTCGCCTTGTCGGTCGCCTTGTCGGTCGTCTTGTCCGGCGTCCTCTCGACCGGATAGCCGGGATGAAACTGCGACCAGTCCTCGAACGAGCCGTCGTAGAGCAGGACCGGGTGCCCGAGCCGGCGCGCCGCGAACAGCATCGCGGTCGCCTGCTGGCCGATGTGGCAGTAGCCGATCACGGTGTCGCCCGGCGCAACGCCTGCCTGCGTGAACCGTGCCTGCAGATCGTCGGGCGAGCGCAGCACCAGCTGGTCGTCGAACACGCTGTCGAACGGGATGCTGAGCGCGCCGGCGATGTGGCCGGTCCGGTGCGGGTGCGCCGGGGAGCCGCCGGTCCGGGCGCCGTCGTAGAACGCCCGGTCGCGCGCGTCGACCACGGCGAAGCCGGGCTTGCCGAGGCTCGCCACGACGGTGGTCGCGTCGACGATGATCGGCCGCAGCGCCAGCGCCGCGAGCTTGCCCGGTCTGGCCGGCGCCGCGGCGTCGGTGACCGCGTGGCCGTCGCGCACCCAGGCGGGCATGCCGCCGTCGAGCAACGCCGCGTGCGCCCCCAGGCCGGCGGCGTCGAGCGTGAGCACCACGCGGGTCGCGGGCGACACCCAGTCCTCACCGAAGTACACGACGACGCGCGAGTCGGTCGAGATGCCGAGCGCCTCGAGGCGGTGGCGCAGATCGCCGGCGGGCGGCAGCTCGAGCATGAGCCCGGTCCCGTCGTGGACCGAGACCGAGAGGTCGTCGAGAGTGACGCGGCGCGCGCCCGGGAGGTGCTTGGTGCGGTACGCGTCGGCGTCGCCGACGTGCAGCAGGATCAGGTCCGGATCATCGAGGTGGGCGGCGAGCCACGCCGGCGAGACGACGAGCGACAGGGCGGCGGGCTCGGCGGGGCCTGGCGCGGCGGGCGCAGGCTTGGTGACTGCGGGCTTGGTGGCCGCGGGCTTGGTGGCCGCGGGCCTGGTGGCCGCGGGCCTGGGCGTGTCAGCCTTGGCGGATCCCGGCCGCGGCGGCTCGGCCACGGCCAGGGTGGCGGTCGCGACCAGCGCGATCAGCAAGGTGAGGACGAGGGTGAGCTTCCGGTTCATGGCGTGGCTCCTGTGTGTCGCCACCATCCCCCGCGCGCGTCCGGCGGGCCGCCGAAATGCAGCCAGGCGGACCGTGGCGGCGGCCAACCGGAACACCGGCCGGCGAACCGGCGAACCGGCGAACCGGCCGGCGAACCGGCGAACCGGCGAACCGGCGAACCGGCTGGCGAACCGGCGAACCGGCCGGCGAACCGGCGCACCGGCCGGCGAGGCAGCGGACCGGCGCGCACCGGCATCAGCGCGGCGTGCCGAACAGCCGCTCGAACTCGGACCGCCGCGTGCGGCTCAGCTTGACCTGCGTGCCGTCCGCGAGCACCAGCGTGCAGTCGCCGCGAAACAGCGGGTGGACCTCGCGGACGCGCTCGATGTTCACGATCGCCTTGCGATGCACGCGCAGGAACCGCTGCGCATCGAGGCTGACCTCGAGCTCTGCCATCGTCTGGCGGACGAGGTGCGCCTCGCCGCCGACGTGGAGCGTCGCGTAGTAGTCGGCGGCCTCGATCCAGTCGATGTCCTGGGTGCGGACCACGACCACCTTGCCGCGCGCGCGCACGAGGAAGCGCTCGACGTGCCTGGGGCCCTGCGCTGGCTCGCCGGTCCCACGTGGGACCTGGCCTCCTGCCTCCCCCATCGCCTCGCTGTGCTCGGCCAGCAGCGCGCGCAGCTGCTCGCTCGCTGCCGCCGCCGTGTCGTGGCGGGCCAGGCGCTGCTTGGCGCGGGCGAGCGCCGTCGCCAGCCGCGCGTCGTCGAACGGCTTGAGCAGGTAGTCGATCGCGTGCACCTCGAATGCCCGCACGGCGTACGCGTCGTGCGCGGTCACGAACACCGTGGCCGGCAGCGCCCCGGGCCGCAGCGCCTCGAGCACCTGGAAGCCGTCGACCTCGGGCATCTGGACGTCGAGGAACACGAGCTCGACCTGCGTGCGCTCGATCAGCTCCGGCGCCTCGACGCCGATGCAGTCGCCCACGACCACCACCTCGGGATCCTCCTCCAGCACCAGCCGCAGCGCCGCCCGCGCGAGCGGCTCGTCGTCGACGATGGCGACGCGGATCGGCGGCCTCACGGGGCCTCGCTCCACGGCAGCGCCACCGACGCGAGCACGCCGCCGGGTGCGGCGCGGAGCTCGAAGCGATGGTCGCCGCCGTACAGGTGGTGCAGCCGGTCCATCGTGTTGCGCAGGCCGACCCCCGTGCGGTGGTCCGCCGCGAGCGCGCCCGTGTTGAACAGGTCGATGCGCAGCCGGTCGCCGTCGCGGAACACGCGGATCGCGACGCGCCCGGGCGCGACCAGCGGCGTGATGCCGTGGCGGATCGCGTTCTCGGCGAGCGGCTGGAGCAGCAGCGCCGGGATCGCGGCGCGGCGCACCTCGGCGGTCGCCTCGATCTCGAACGTCATCCGGTCGGGGAACCGCAGCCGCTCGATCTCGAGGTAGCGCTCGGTGATCGCGAGCTCGGCCGCGAGCGCGACCCGCTGCGCGCCGGCATGGTCGAGCGAGTAGCGCAAGAGGTCCGAGAGCCCGGCGATCATGGTCACCGCCTCGCGCTGGCGGGCGGTCCGGACCAGCGCGCTGATCGAGTTCAAGGTGTTGAACAGGAAGTGCGGCTGGATCTGCAGCTCGAGCGCGTGGAGCCGCGCCTCGAACAGCGAGACCTCGAGCCGGGCCGCGGCGCGCTCGCGGTCGCGGTACTTCTCGTAGTATTCCGCCGCGTAGTGCGCGGCGAGCACGCCGCAGTAGAAGATGAGCTGCAGGGGCAGGTTCGACAGCGCGATCGGCCAGAACGCCTTCGCGAACTGCTGGGCGCCCATCGCGTCGTACGGCCGCATCTGTACCAGCAGCATCGCCCACCACAACGAATGGATCGGCGCGATCACGAGCGCCGCCACCACGTGCGTGACCACCGCGCGCACCGTCGGCGGCACCAGCGTGCACCGGCGTGCCAGCCAGCCGATGCCCGGGGACAGCAAGAACCACGCGTTCCAGATCAGCACCTGGAAGGCGAGCACGCGCCACAGCGCATGCCCGTGCGTGATCATGCTGATCCAGATCTGCAGCCCGCACAAAAGGCTCACCGCCATCCAGAACGACAGCGACAGGATCCAGGTGATGCGCCGCCTGTGGTCCACCGTGTCCCCAGTGTGCCGCATGCGCCGGCCGGGCGGAGCTGCGCCGCAGCCAACCGGGTCCTGGGTGCAGCCAACCGGCGCGCAACCGGCGCAGGTAGCAGCGCGGTGACCGACACACCAATAAACACCTCCGTGACCACGTCACCGCGCAGCGCAGCGCGCGGGCTGGGAACGACAAGCTCGCGCTCGACCCGGCCAAGGAACGTGACCACGTCAACGCGCAGCGCAGCGCGCGGGCTGGGTCACGGCGCGAGATAGATTGCACGGCCGGGTAGTGGATCGCCGGCGGGTCGTGGAGATGGCGCCGCCATTCATGCTCGATCTGGTGGTTGACAGACGAGCGCCGGACCCAGGCCGCTGCGCCAGCGCGCGTGTTCGCGTTCTCCCATGGCCTTCGCGGCGGCGGGACCAGAGGTGTTGCCCAGGAGCGCGAGCGGAGGAGGCGCTCGCTACCCGGGGCCGTCGTGGATGGCGCGGTCGATCTTGGTCTTGAGCTCGACGTAGCGGCGCAGGAAGTCGTAGTGCTTCTCGCGGAACGCCTGGGTGTAGCGCCGCTCGCGCGCCTTGATCCGCCAGGCCTCGGCGAGCTCGTCGAGCCGGGCGAGCAGCTGCTGGGCATCGCTGAACGGCTGGAGCAGCGGGCGCGAGCCGTGGGTCTCGACGAGCTCGACCCGGCCGTTGTCGGCCGGACCCAGGAACGTGAGCACGACGGTGTCGGGGTGCTGGTTCCTGATCGTGCGGGCGATCGTCCGCGCCGGCAGGTCGGTGACGTCCTCGGCGACCATCGCGTAGTGGAAGGTGCCGGAGCTGATCCGGTCGAGCCCCTCGCCGCCCGAGGTCGCGTGGATGAACGTGAAGCCCTTGGGGGAGGCGTCGGTCATCGCGGTCACGAAGTCATCGACCTCATCGACGACCAGCACGCGGAGCTCGTCGAGTTGGTCGATGTGCGCGCGATCGCGGCCGGCGACCTTGTCCGCGAGATCGATCGCGCGGCGCTCGGCCTCCATGAAGCGCTGGAGGAACTCCTCGTGGACGCCGCGCACGTCGTCGAGCACGGAGTCGACCTCGCGCTTGCCGACCGAGCGCCCGGCGGCGTCGAGCACGCGCTCCTTCAGGTAGGCGACCGAGTCGGGAGCCTTGAGGATCAGGTCGATCGCGCCGGCGCGCACGGCGTCGACCGCGTCGTCGTACGACCGGCGGGGCGTCATCGCGATCACCATCGAGGTCGGTGACTTCTGCTTGATCGCGCGGATCGTCGCGATGCCGGCGCCCGGGGTCGGCGTGTCGATGTCGATCAGCGCGACCGAGAAGAACTGGCGATCGACGAGCGCCTCCGCTCGCCCGGCGTCGGCGACGCACGTGACGTGCAGGTGGGCCTCCGACAGCAGCTGCTCGATGCCGGCGTGCACGCGGTCGTCGCCGTCGAGCACCAGCACCTCGATCCCGACGAGGTGTGCACCCGAGATCATGGGGCGATACGAGCTTGAAGCTTCCGAGGTGGTCATTGGGATTCGCGGGGCAAGGGATCGGGGCGCGGCGCGGTGGTGGCGTACGGATCGACCGGGCCGCCGGTGGGCGCGGCGCCGGCGGGCTTCTTCGCGGTCGTCCGGCGTCGCCTGGCCGGCTTGTCGACGGCAACGGCGTCCGATCCGGTCCCCGCGGTCGCGCCGGTGCGCGCGGGATCGCTCGCGGGCGCGCCCGAGCCGGTGGCAAGCGCCGCCGCTGTGGTCGTGGCCGCGCCGGTCGCAGGAACCGCGGCCGCCGCGCCGGTCGCAGGGGCCGCGCCGGTCGTGGGATCAGCCGAGCCGGTCGCAGCCGTGGCGGAGCCGGGGGCCGCGCCGGGCGCGCCGGTGCCAGGCATGGCGGATCCGGAGGTCAGACCGGGCGCGCCGGTGCCAGGCGTGGCGGAGCCGGGCGACGCGGACGCGGTGCGTGGCTCGACCAGTGCGCCCTGGGCGCCGGCCGCGACCGCGCTCGCCGGCGTCGCGCTCGCGTCGGATCTCGGCGCCGCGCCCTTCGCGCCCGGCTCGTCGCCGAGGCCTTCGCGCAACATCCAGGCCCCGGCGATGCCGAGGCCGAGATCGAGCAGCAACACGACGATGATGAGGCCCCACGGCCGCCGCGCGACCATCGGCATCGACAGCGAAGGGTCGTCGAGCTGCGTCGGAGGACGCAGCTGCGGTTGCCTGGCCGAGCCATTCGGCGGCCTGCCCGTCGCCGGCGAGGCCGGGTACACGCTGGGAGGTGCGCTGCTGATCGCGCGGGGCGGCGGAAGGTTCTGCTGCGGGGCCGGCCCGCTCGGCACGTAGGGCGCCGGCACGAGGCGTGGTCCAGCGCCGGGCTGCGCGACGGCGTGGCCGACGTGGCCGGCGTGGCCGGCGTGGCCGGTCCCGGCGGTGGCCGGCCGCGGCGAGGGAAAGCTCGCGTCATCGGAGATCTTTTGGGTCGGCGCCAACCGCTGATCGGACACGGCGAGCCGTGCGCCACAGCCACCGCAGAACCGGGAGTCCGGTGCGTTCTCGGTGCCGCAGCTCGGGCAACGCATCCCGTGACAAGGGTAACGTACTTGGACGGGCCTCGCCTCATAACGTCACGAGATCCTGTCAGGCCCTGTGGTAGATTACCTGGCTACCGCAAATGAGCCCGATCCTCGACCGTGTCCTGACTGCCGCCAGGCAGACCGGGGCACCCGATGCCCATCTGCAGGTCGGGCTGACCCGATCTGGCGGATCGAGGGAAACCTACGCACGGCTCGCGACGTACCACCATGGACACGCGAGGCGATCGCGCACTCCGCGGTTCTCATGATGAACGACAAGCATCGCGCGCACTTCGCGCACTTCCGAACCTCGTCACCGGCTGGCTCGTACCGCAGGAAGCAGATCTCGAGCATGCCCCGAGCCCGCCCGGATTTGCCCCGGTATTTCGCGAGCCTGGGGCAGTGCGTAGGAGACGTGGGTCATCAGCAGTACGCAAATCCCATCTGGAGCACCTGGCCATGACGAATTCGAGATCGAGAGCTTCGAGTAGCAGGCTTTGGGGCGTGGTGGTCGTGCTGTGCGCGATCGTTGGTGTCGGTGGCGTGGCAGAGGCCGGACGTAAGCGCGTGGTGGTGCTCGACTTCGAGGGGCCCAAGGCAGACAAGTTTCACGACGACCTGGTGAAGCTGATCAAGAAGACGCACACCGTCGTCCCGACCGACAAGTGGAACGGCACGGCCGAGGAGCTCGACGCCGGCACGCTCTCGGACAAGGACATCAAGAAGGTCGCCAAGAAGCTCAAGATCGACGCGGTCGTCGAGGGCAAGATCGAGAAGCGGCGCGACGAGTTCATCATTCGCATCAAGCTGCACGCCGGCCGGAGCGGCGAGATCATCGGGAACTCGATCGATACCAAGGCCGACGGCCCACAGATCGACGGCAAGGCCCAGCGTGACCTCAAGGACGAGCTGGTCGGCGCGATCGACAACGTCGAGTCGAACCACCTCGGCGGAGGCGACGACGAGGACGAGCCCGTCGCCAAGAAGGCCGCGAAGAAGACCGACGAGGAGGACGAGGACAAGCCCGCGGTGAAGAAGGCCGCGAAGAAGACCGACGAGGAGGACGAGGACAAGCCCGTCAAGAAGGGGTTCTCGAAGCGCACCGACGATGAGCGTGGCGGCGACAAGGTCGACAAGAAGGCGGCGAAGAAGACCGAGGAGGACGAGGACAAGCTGCCGCCCAAGAAGGCGGCGAAGCGGGCCGAGGCGGACGAGGACAAGCTGCCGCCCAAGAAGGCGGCGAAGAAGGCCGAGGCGGACGAGGACAAGCTGCCGCCGAAGAAGCTCGCCAAGGCGAGCAAGCCCGACGGCGACGACGGCGAGGACGAGGACGACGGCGACGGCGACGGTAAGCGGCCGAAGA
>Ga0137459_1000661_pt1 | contig 11723 bp, 9 predicted proteins | sample EasRivERMGT700_2_FD_104908 | JGI IMG/M metagenome (GOLD analysis project Ga0137459, IMG submission 104908) | Soil microbial communities from meander-bound floodplain in the East River, Colorado, USA - East River MetaG ERMGT700_2 | ecosystem: Environmental > Terrestrial > Soil > Floodplain ...
GCGCGCCTCGTCGGCGCGGTCGAGCCCCATGCGCGGCACCCCCGAGACGACGCCGGTGTGGAAGCGCTTGGCGAGGTCGATGTAGTCGTTCTGCGAGCGGCCCCAGCCGCAGATCGCCTTGAAATCGAACCACACCACGCCGCCCGCGCGGTGGCGATAGGGGATGACGCGCCCTTCGACGTCGAGCGGGTGCCGCTCCTCCTCCACCTCGGCGATTTGCTTGAACGCCTGCATCAACGCCTGGTCGGTTTCGGCGGCAAGCGGGGCGTGATAGACCTTCACTCGCCGCAGCGCGCGCTTGCGGTAGTCCACGCCCCCGTCTACCTGAATGACGTCGAGCCGGGACTTGATCAATTCAATCGCCGGCAGGAAGTCCTCGCGCTTGAGGCCCCCTTTGTAGAGCTCGTCCGGGTGATAGTTGGACGTCATGCAGTAGACCACGCCCTTGTCCAGCGTGCGTATCAGCAGCCGCCCGAGAATCAGCGCATCCGCTACGTCCGAAAGAGCAATCTCGTCAAAACAGATAAGACGGTAGCGCTTGGCGATGCGGGCACCGAGCGCATCAAGGGGATCCGCGATGCCCTTCAGCTCGTCAAGCTCGCGGTGCACGTCCCGCATGAAGTGGTGAAAGTGCACGCGGCGGCGGCGCACGAGCGGGAGACATCGGTAGAAACTGTCCAGGAGAAACGTCTTGCCGCGCCCCACGGCGCCCCACAAGTAGACACCCCGCGGCAGGGGCGGATGCACGACCAGGCGACGGATCGCGGTGCCGCGCTGGCGCTTGTAGTGGCTCCATTCCTGGTAGAGCTGCTGCAACCGCAGCACGGCCGAGTACTGCGAATCGTCCGGCTCGAACTCGCGCTTCCTCAGGGCCTCCTGGTAGAGCTCCAGGACGGAGGCCGGCTCCCCTGAGGCTGGCGGAACGGTTTCGGTCGGCCTGAAAGCATTTTCAGCCATCTAGGAATTAAGGCTGCGCTTGTCTACCGCAAGCGCAGCCTCTTTCATCGCTTCCGACAGCGAGGGATGGGCGTGGCAGATGAGCGCGATGTCCTCCGAGGACGCGCGGAATTCCATGGCGACCACCGCCTCGGAGATCATTTCGGAGGCCATCGGCCCGATGATGTGCACGCCGAGCACGCGGTCGGTTGCCGCGTCCGCCACGATCTTGACGAACCCGCGCGTATCGCCCAGCGCGCGCGCGCGGCCATTCGCCATGAACGGAAACTGGCCGGTCCTGAATTGCGCGCCTTCGCTCTTCAACTGCTGCTCGGTCCTGCCGACCCAGGCGATCTCGGGAGCGGTGTAGATGACCCAGGGAATGGTGTTGAAATCCACGTGGCCGTGACGGCCGCCAATGCGCTCGGCGACCGCGACACCCTCCTCCTCGGCCTTGTGCGCGAGCATGGGGCCGCGCACCACGTCGCCGATCGCCCACACGCCGGGAAGATTCGTGCGGCATTCCGCATCGACCTCGATGAAGCCCCTCTCATCGAGCTCGAGGCCGGCTGCCTCCGCGCCCAGCCCCTCAATGTTCGGCACACGCCCGATGGAAACAATCAGGCGGTCGCATTCGAGCTTGTGCGCCCCGCCGCCCTTGGTCGAGTACTCGACGGTAACGCCCTTCCTGGTGAGAGCCACCCGGGCAATATTTGCGCCGAGCACGATGTTGAGCCCCTGCTCCCTGGTGAAGATCTTCCACGCCTCCTTCGCCACCGCCTCGTCCGCGGCCGGCAGGAATGCCTCCAGCATTTCCAGCATCGTGACCTCGGCGCCGAGCCGCCGCCAGACGCTGCCCATCTCGAGCCCGATCACCCCGGCCCCGATGACGCCGAGCCGCCTGGGCACCTCCGGCAGCGCGAGTGCGCCGGCGTTGTCGAGCACGAGCTTGCTGTCGAAGCCTGCCCCCGGCAGTGGGCGCGGGTTGGAGCCGGTTGCGATGATGACATGCTGCGCCGTGATCGCCTCGCTCGCGCCGCCGCTCACCTTGAGCTGCCATGCGCCCGCGCTGCCGCCGGCGAAGCTGGCGTGGCCGTGGAAGAAAGCCACCTTGTTCTTCTTGAAGAGATAGACGATGCCGTCGTTGTTCTGCCTGACCACCTTGTCCTTGCGCTTCTGCATCCGCGCGAGGTCGAGGGAGAGGCCCTTTACCTGGATGCCGTGCTCGGCGAAGGCATGCGCGGCATGATCATAATTCTCCGAGGACTGCAGCAGCGCCTTGGAAGGGATACACCCGACATTGGTGCACGTGCCGCCGAGCGCGGGCTTGCCGTCCGCGCCCGTCCAGTCGTCGATGCAGGCTGTGGCGAGCCCCAGCTGCGCGGCGCGGATCGCGGCGATGTAGCCTCCGGGGCCGCCGCCGATCACCACTACGTCGAATGACTTGCTCATCGTTTGACGGCGTGAATCGTGAGTCGTGAATCGTGAATCGAGCAGCTTCGCGTCTTACAGGTCATCGAATCACGAATCACCAATCACGAATCACGATCCTCAAATATCGAGGAGGATCCGAGCGGGATCCTCGAGTGCTTCCTTGATCGCGACCAGTGACAGCACCGCCTCGCGCCCGTCGATGATGCGGTGGTCGTAGGAGAGCGCGAGGTAGTTGACCGGCCGGATCACCACCTGGCCATTCTCGGCGACCGGGCGCTCGCGGGTGGCGTGCACGCCGAGAATCGCGCTCTGCGGTGGATTGATGATCGGGGTGGACAGCATCGAGCCGAACACGCCGCCGTTGGAGATGGAGAACGTGCCTCCCGTGAGCTCATCGATCGCGAGCTTGCCTTCCTGCGCGCGCTTGCTGAAATCCGCGATTTGCTTTTCGATGGCCGCGAGCGAAAGCTCGCCCGCGTTGCGCAGGATCGGTACCACCAGGCCGCGCGGGCTGCTGACCGCGATGCCGATGTCGCAATAGCCGTGGTAGACGATATCGGTGCCGTCGATCGACGCGTTGACGACGGGGTATTTCCGGAGCGCGTGCACCGCGGCCTTCACGAAAAACGACATGAAGCCAAGCTTCACGCCGTGCTCCTTCTCGAACCGGTCCTTGTAGCGGCTGCGCAGGTCGATCACCGCCTGCATGTTCACTTCGTTGAAGGTGGTGAGAATCGCCGCCGAGTGCTGCGACTGTACCAGGCGTTCGGCGACGCGTGCCCGCAGCCGCGACATCGGCACGCGCTGCTCCGGGCGCTCACCGAGCGGCCCCTCCTCCACGGCCGGGGCCGGGGCCGGCGCCCGCTGCGCCGCCGGGATTACTGCAGGCCGCGCTCCGCCCTCGATCGACTGCAGCACGTCCTCCTTGGTAACACGTCCCCCACGGCCGGTGCCGCTGATCGCTGCCGTGTTCACCCGCTTCTCGGCCGCCAGCTTCTGAGCGGCTGGCATGGCTGTTGCGGCCGTTTGAGGGCCAGTCTTCGTTTGTGTCTTTGCTTCTCCCTTAGCCGCTGTGGCGGGTACCGCCGCTGCGGCTTCGGTGTCGATCTGGGCGATTACCTCGTTGCTGGTCACCGTGCCGCCGTCGCCCTTGATGATCCGGGTGATGACGCCGGACTCCGGCGCGGGTGTCTCGAGCACGACCTTGTCGGTCTCGATGTCCACCAGGTTCTCGTCGCGCCTGACGCGCTCGCCCGGCTTCTTGTGCCAGGTGAGGAGCGTCGCCTCGGCGACCGATTCTGAAAGCTGCGGTACCTTGACCTCGATCAGCATGCCGGCTTCCTAGCAGCCTGTCGGACTTGAAATCAGACAGGCTGCTAACAGCAAAACCGCCTGCGGACCTGGAATGTACCCCGGATCAACTGCCGCACCTAAGCTTCCAGAAGTGCGTGAGCGGGACAAGGATGAGGTTTTCACTGGCGTTGTCACCCGTATTTGTGCAGCCGGTTCCGCATCAGGAGTTTGTCGGGTCCAAGTTCCACAAACTCCTAGCCCACTCCGTCGGCGCCCGACACAACACCCACGGAGAGCGCGAGCTCGACCAACGCCTTCTGCTGCCGGTCGTGCAGTGACTTGTAGCCCGCAGCGGGAGAGGCGGATGAGTCCCGCCCGGCGTAGATCAGCTTCTGGTGCGGCAGCAAGTGACGCTCAAGATAGTGCTGGATGCGGTGCCATGCCCCCTGGTTGCGGGGCTCTTCCTGGCACCACACGATCTCGGTGGCCTTGCGGTAGCGCTCGATCTGGGCCTGGAAATCCTCGTGCGGAAACGGGTAGAGCTGGGCAATGCGCACCAGCGGCAGATCCTTGAGCTTCCGCGCCTTGCGCTCGGCGCGCAGATCGTAATAGACCTTGCCGCTGCAAAACACCACGCGCCTGACGTGGTCCGTTTCGATCTCCTTCGCGTCCCAATCCTCGTTGACCGGCTTGAACTTGTCTTCGGCGAACTCCTCCAGCGGCGAAACCGACTCCTTGTGGCGCAGGATGCTCTTCGGCGTGAACAGGATGAGGGGCTTCCTGAACGGCCGGACCATCTGCCGCCGCAGCAGGTAATAGAGCTGCACCGGGGTCGCCGGGATGCAAACCTGCATGTTGTAGTCCGCGGCGAGCTGCATGTAGCGCTCGATGCGCGCCGAGGAGTGCTCCGGCCCCTGCCCCTCGTAGCCGTGCGGCAGCATCAACACCAGCCCGCACAGCCGGCCCCATTTCGCCTCGCCCGAGGCGATGAACTGGTCGATCACGACCTGCGCGCCGTTGGCGAAGTCGCCGAACTGGGCTTCCCAGATCGTGAGCTCGTTGGGCGCCGAGGTCGCGTAGCCGAACTCGAAGCCCATCACGGCTTCCTCCGAGAGCAGCGAGTCGAACACGATGAAGTCGCCCTGCTTCTCGCTCACGTGCTGCAGCGGCACATAGGTGCCCTGGTCCCAGCGCTCGCGGTTCTGGTCGTGCAGCACGGCGTGGCGGTGGAAGAAGGTGCCGCGCGCGCTGTCCTGCCCCGAGAGCCGGACCGAGCAGCCTTCATTGAGCAGCGTGGCGAAGGCGAGGTGCTCGGCCATGCCCCAATCGAGGGGGAGCTTGCCCTGCGCCATCAGCCGCCGGTTTTCGATGATCCTCTGCACCGAGGGATGGAGCTTGAAGTTGCCGGGAATGGTCGTGATGCGCTCGCCGAGCATCCTCAGCGTCTCGACCGGCAGCCGCGTGTCGTCACGCTCGTTCCATTTGGCTCCCTGGTAGCGGCTCCAGTCGATCTCGAACGGGGGCTTGTAGTCGGACAGGATCGTCTGGTTGGTGTGATAACCGCCGTCGAACGCCTGGCGGCAGGTCGCGACCATTTCATTGCCGCCGCCGGCCGGGATCACGCCTTCCTGTGCCAGGCGGTCCGCATAGAGCTGGCGCGTGGTGGGCAGCTTCGCGATCGTCTTGTACATCAGCGGCTGGGTCACCATCGGCTCATCCTGCTCGTTGTGCCCGAGGCGCCGGTAACACACGAGGTCCACCACCACGTCCTTGTGGAACATCATGCGGTAATCGAGCGCAATCTCGGTCACGAGGCACACCGCCTCGGGGTCGTCTCCGTTGACGTGGAAGATCGGCACCTCCAGCATCTTCGCGATGTCGGTGCAATAGAGCGACGAGCGCGCGTCACGCAGGTCCGAGCAGGTGAACCCGATCTGGTTGTTGACGACAATGTGCACCGTGCCGCCCGTCCCATAGCCCCGCGTCTGGGCCATCTCGAAGGTTTCCATGTTCACGCCCTGCCCCGCGAACGCGGCATCGCCGTGGATCAGCACCGGCAGCACCTGGTCCCCCGTGTGGTCGCGGCGGCGATGCTGCCGCGCGCGCACCGAGCCCTCGACCACCGGGTTGACGATCTCGAGGTGGGACGGATTGAACGCGAGCGTAACGTGCATCGGCCCGCCCGGGGTCATGAGGTTGGAGGAAAAGCCCTGGTGGTACTTGACGTCCCCGGCCAGCAGGCTGTCGTCATGCTTGCCCTCGAACTCGGCGAAGAGGTCCTTGGGCATCTTGCCCATGATGTTGACCAGCACGTTGACGCGTCCGCGGTGGGCCATGCCGATCACCAGCTCCTGGACCCCCGCCTTCCCGGCGTTCTGCAGCAGTCGGTCGAGCTGCGGAATCAGCGATTCGCCCCCTTCGAGCGAGAAGCGCTTTTGGCCTACATAGCGGGTGTGCAGGTATTTCTCCAGCGTCTCGGCGGCGGTCAGCCGCTCGAGGACGTGCTTCCTGTAGTCTGCGTCATAACTCGGCGCCGAGCGGATGCGTTCCAGCCGTTCCTGCACCCACCGCTTTTGCGCCATGTCGGTGATGTACATGTACTCGGCGCCGATGGTGCGGCAGTAGGTGTCCTTCAGAAACTGCAGGATGTCCCTCAACTTCATCTCTCGTGGCCCGACCAGCGTGCCGGTGTTGAACGCCGTCTCCAGATCGGCGCCGCTTAGCCCGTAGAACGCGGGATCGAGCTCCGGGATGCTGGGTTTTTCCCGCCGCTTGAGCGGATCGATGTCCGCATGGCGCACTCCCTGGAAGCGGTGCGCCGAAATGAGCTGCAGCACGCCGAATTGCTTTTCTCCGAGCTGCGGGCGGTTGATGACCACCGTCGTGCCGGGCGCGGGCCGCTCCCTCGCCAGCCGCACGAAACGATCCTGCACGTCGAAATGGGAAACGTCGGCAGCCCCGCGCTCGATGCGCTGCAGCTCGTCGAAGTAATCACGCCAGCGCGCCTCGACTGCGGCCGGGTCCTTGTGCCAGGCTTCGTAGAGTGCCTCGATGAACGGCGCGTTCGCGCCGTAGAGGTAAGAGTTGCCGAGCAGCTGCTTCATCATGACCGGACCTCAACACCCAAAGGCGTGAATCGTGATTGGTGATTCGTGATTAGACTCTGCTGTTGTCGTGCCACGAACCGCATTCGAATCACGATCCACGACTCACGAATCACTTTCTTGCGTTTATGGTCACGAACTCGCGGCGCGCGGCGCCCGCGAAGAGCTGCCGCGGCCGGCCGATCTTCTGGTCCGGGTCGCTGATCAACTCGTTCCACTGGGCGATCCAGCCCACGGTACGCGCCAGCGCGAAGATGGCGGTGAACATGCTGACCGGTATGCCCAGCGCCTTGTAGACGATACCCGAGTAGAAATCGACGTTCGGGTAGAGCTTGCGCTTGATGAAGTAATCGTCCTCGAGCGCGACCTTCTCCAGCGCCAGCGCCAGCTTGAACAGCCTGTCGTCCTTGAGATCGAGCTCCTCGAGCACATCGTGGCAAGTCTTCTGGATGATCTTGGCGCGCGGATCGTAGTTCTTGTAGACGCGGTGCCCGAAGCCCATCAGCATGGCATGGCCGTCCTTGTCCTTGACGCGCTGGATGAAGGCGGGAATGTGACTCGCATCGCCGATCTCCGCCAGCATCTTGAGCACCGCCTCGTTGGCGCCGCCGTGGGCCGGCCCCCACAGGCTGGCGATGCCGGCCGAGAGGCAGGCGAACGGGTTGGCGCCGGTCGACCCCGCGAGCCGCACCGTCGAGGTCGACGCGTTCTGCTCGTGGTCCGCGTGCAGGATCAGGATGCGCTCCATGGCGCGCGAGAGCACCGGGTTGGGCCGGTACTCCTCGCACGGCGTGCCGAACATCATGTAGAGGAAGTTGTCGACGTAGGGCAACGCGTTTCGCGGGTACATGAACGGCTGGCCGGTGTTGTACTTGTAGGTCATCGCCGTGATCGTCGGCAGCTTGGCGATCAGGCGGAACGCCGAAATCTCCCGGGTGCGCGCATCGTGGATGTTCATCGAGTCGTGGTAGAACGCGGAGAGCGCGCCGACCACTCCGCACAACACCGCCATCGGGTGCGCGTCGCGGCGGAAGCCCGAATAGAAGCGGTTGAGCTGCTCGTGCACCATCGTGTGCTGCGTGATGATGCGAACGAATGTCTCAAGCTGCGCCTTGTTCGGCAGCTCGCCATTCAGGATCAGGTACGCGACCTCCAGGAAGCTGCAGTGCTCGGCGAGCTGCTCGATGGGGTAGCCGCGGTACTGCAGGATCCCCTTGTCGCCGTCGATGTAGGTAATGCTGGAACGGCAGCTCGCCGTGGACATGAAACCCGGGTCGTAGGTGAACTTCCCGGTCTTGGCGTACAGCGCGCGCACGTCGATCACGTCCGGGCCGACGCTGCCGGTCAGGACGGGAAAATCCACCGAAGGCGTGCCGTCGGTGAAACTCAGGGTTGCCAGTTTTTCAGCCATGTTGGTCTCCGATATCTCGGTATCTACGACATCAAGCGGCTCACGCCGTCCCCGCCCTTCCTGCCGGGGCCAGCCCCTCATCGACGCGCAACAATTCCACCACCGACCGGTAGCGCGGTTCCGGCTCGCTCCGCCCGAGCGCCAGGTCCAGCAAGTCGTTGTCGGGCCGCTCGAGCAGCTCGTCGAACAAACGGCGTTGCCCGGCGTCGAGGCGGCCGTAGCCACGCGCGAGGAATGCCTCGAGGACCAGGTCGAGCTCGAGCAGCCCACGACGGCAGCGCCAGCGTATCCGGTCGCGTTCTGACATTCGCTCGAACTAGGAATTTGCCGGTCTTACGCCCGGCACATTCCTTAAATGAAACCACATCCGGGTACCGGAAAAGATATATGTCTCGCCTCTCACTATTTTGCCTATCGTGCCCATATCGAGAAAGTCTATATAAGGAATGTGTCGGCCTCGGCGCCGACAAATTCCTAGACGATCCGCTTGACGAGCAATTCCTTGATCTTGCCGATCGCCCGCGTCGGATTGAGGCCCTTGGGGCACACGTCCACGCAATTCATGATCGAATGGCAGCGGAACAGGCGGTACGGGTCTTCCAGGTCGTCGAGCCGCTCCCCGGTCGACTGGTCGCGAGTGTCGGCGATGAAGCGGTAGGCCTGCAGCAGGCCCGCCGGCCCGACGAACTTGTCGGGGTTCCACCAGAACGAAGGGCAGGCCGTCGTGCAGCACGCGCACAGGATGCACTCGTAAAGCCCGTTCAGCTCCTCGCGCTCCGCGGGCGACTGCAGCCGCTCCTTCTCCGGCGGCGGTTCGTGGTTGACCAGGTACGGCTTCACCGATTGGTACTGCTTGAAGAACTGGGACATGTCCACGATCAGGTCCCGTACCACCGGCAGACCGGGCAGCGGCCGGATCTCCACCGGCTCCTTCAGCTCGGCGACCCGGGTAATGCAGGCGAGGCCGTTCTTGCCGTTGATGTTCATCCCGTCGGAGCCGCACACGCCCTCGCGGCACGAGCGGCGGAACGCAAGCGTGTCATCGTGCGCCTTGATGCGCACCAGGGCATCCAGCAGCATGCGGTCGGTCGGCTCGAGCGCGATGTCGTAGTGTTGCATGCGCGGCCGGTCGTCGGCTTCCGGGTTGTAGCGGTAGATCGAGAAGCGCATTCGTTCCTCGTTGCTCGTTACTCGTTGCTCGTTGCCCGTCAAAACGAATGACGAGAAACGAGAAACGAGTCACTCTCAATATACACGTGCCTTGGGCTCGAACCCGTCGACCGTCAGCGGCTTCGTGTGCACCGGCTTGTATTCGATGCGGTTGCCCTCCTTGTACCACAGGGTGTGCTTGATCCAGTTGGCGTCGTCGCGCTTGGGGTAATCGGCGCGGTCGTGGGAGCCGCGACTCTCCTTGCGCGCCTCGGCGGAGACGAGCGAGGCGACCGCCGTCTCGACCAGGTTGTCGAGCTCAAGCGCTTCCACCCGCGCCGTGTTGAAGGTCCTGCTCTTGTCCTGTATCTCCGTCTTCGCGGCGCGCCCGGCCACTTCCTTTATCTTCATCACGCCATCCACCAGCAGGTCCGGGAACCGGAACACCCCGCAGTGGAGCTGCATCACGCGGCGCATTTCGGCGCCAACCTCGGCGACGCGCTCGCCGTTCTTCTGGCCATCCAGCCGCGCCAGGCGCGACCGAGTCGGCTCTCCGGCGTCTTTGGGCAAATCGCGATGGGCCGTTCCGTCCTCGCGAAGGACCTCGATGGCCTTCTTTCCGGCGGACTTCCCGAATACCAGCAGGTCGAGCAGCGAGTTACACCCCAAACGATTGGCGCCGTGCACCGACACGCAGGAACACTCGCCCACCGCGTAGAACCCGGGCACCACGGACTCGGGGTTGCCGCTCTTCGGCACCACCACCTGGCCGTGATAGTTGGTCGGGATCCCGCCCATCTGGTAATGGCACGTCGGCACCACCGGGATCGGGTCCTTGACCGGGTCCACATTCGCGAACTTCTTGGCAATCTCGCGGATGCCGGGCAGGCGCCTGCTGATGGTCTCCTCGCCCAGGTGGTCGAGCTTGAGGAGGATGCAGTCACCGTCCTTGCCGGCACCGCGGCCCTCCTTGATCTCGGTCGCCATTGCGCGCGACACGATATCGCGGCTGGCGAGGTCCTTCGCGTTCGGCGCGTAGCGCTCCATGAAGCGCTCGCCGTTCTTGTTGAGGAGATAGCCGCCCTCCCCGCGCACGCCCTCCGTGATCAGTACGCCCGCACCCGCCACGCCGGTCGGATGAAACTGCCAGAACTCCATATCCTGGAGCGGAATTCCGGCGCGCGCCGCCATCCCCAACCCGTCCCCGGTATTGATGAAGGCATTGGTGCTGGCGGAAAAGATGCGCCCGGCGCCGCCCGTGGCGAAGACCGTCGCCTTCGCCTGCAGGATCATCACCTCGCCCGTTTCCAACTCGAGCGCGCTCACACCGAGCACGGTACCATCGCGATCGCGGATGATGTCGAGCGCCATCCATTCGACGAAGAACTGCGTACCCGACTTGAGATTCGCCTGGTACAGCGTGTGCAGCAATGCGTGGCCGGTGCGGTCGGCCGCGGCGCAGGCGCGGGGCACCGGGGACTTGCCGTACTCCCGCATATGGCCGCCGAAAGGCCGCTGGTAGATCTTGCCGCCGTCGAGACGGTCGAACGGCATGCCGAAGTGCTCGAGCTCGTAGACCACTTCGTTGGCATTGCGGCACATGAACTCGATCGCATCCTGGTCGCCGAGATAGTCGGAACCCTTGACGGTGTCGTACATGTGCCAGTGCCAGTTGTCATCATCGATGTTGCCGAGCGAGGCCGCGACGCCGCCCTGCGCCGCCACAGTGTGCGAGCGCGTCGGAAATACCTTGGAGAGGACCGCGACCCTGATGCCGGCACGCGCGAGCTCGAGCGCGGCGCGCAGCCCCGAGCCGCCGCCGCCGACGATCACCGCGTCAAAGGCACGAACCGGCAGCGCCATCACGGCCCCCACAGTATCCGCACCAACCATGCGGCGTACCACAGCAGGGCCCCGATCACGAGCACGTAGAGCGCCAAACGCAGCGCCGCATCCTTGATGTAGTCCATGAAAATGTTGCGCACGCCAATCCAGGCGTGCAGCAGCAGGCTCGCGATGAACAGGACCGTCGCGTAGCGCACGAGCGGGGTCTGCCACAACACCTTCCATTGCCAGTAGTCCATCTGCGGCAGGCCGGCCACCACCGACAGTATGAGCGCGGTATAGACCGCCATGATCACGGCGGTCACCCGCTGCGCAATCCAGTCGCGCAGCCCGTAATGGGCGCCAACGACTTCGCGCTTCACCATATCAGCGCTCCCACGCCGAGGGTCAGGGCCATGCTGATCACGAGAACAGCCCAGCTGCTCGCGCGCGCCGCCGCGAGCTCCGTTCCATAGTCCAGATCCAGCGCGAGGTGGCGGATTCCGGCACACAGGTGGTGCAGATACGCCCACGCCAACCCGAGCACGATCAACTTGATCGCCCCATGCGAA
>Ga0137459_1000662_pt1 | contig 11712 bp, 7 predicted proteins | sample EasRivERMGT700_2_FD_104908 | JGI IMG/M metagenome (GOLD analysis project Ga0137459, IMG submission 104908) | Soil microbial communities from meander-bound floodplain in the East River, Colorado, USA - East River MetaG ERMGT700_2 | ecosystem: Environmental > Terrestrial > Soil > Floodplain ...
ACCGTGGCGGGTGGTCTTTTCCCGCGCTTTCGGCGAAGCTCGGGTCACAGCTTGTGGGAGCAACCTATGCGCCTTTGTCTCTTGGTCCTCGTGACGGCCGTCGCGGTTGGATGCAACCATCGCGAGAACGTCCAGTGCATGGACAACTCGGACTGCAACCTCTCAGGTGGGGGTCTCTGCTTGGCTACGCCCCCGTCGGGGAACCAGTGGTGCGCCTACCCGGACTCGGCGTGTACGAGCGGCTACCGTTACTCGAACGATGACGTCGGCGACGGGGTCGGTGGAGCATGCATTGCCGGCGGGAGCGGGGTGATCACCACGCTGACTGTATCGGTCGGGGGAAGCGGAACCGGCAGCGTCGTCTCAATGCCTACCGGCCTCACTTGCGCGGCCGGCACATGCACCGGCAAGTTTCAGGCAGGGGCGCAAGTCGAGCTGACTGCGACAGCCATGTCGGGAACGTTCCTCGGATGGTCCAACGACTGTAACGGCGTCGGCTCGTGCGTCGTGACCATGAACAGTGATCGCGGGGTTGGCGCGCTGTTCGGAACTCCGGGCAAGGCACTCTGGCTCCGCGATGTAGGAGGCGCCTCGGGTAGCGGCAGCGGCGGGATCCTGGCCATGGATAGCCAAGACAACATCATCGCCGCCGGGTCGTTCAGCGGCACGGTCCAGCTGGGTACGACCACGCTTGTTAGTGCGGGCATGCGCGATCTGTTTGTCGCCAAGATTTCTAGTCAGAACGGCGACGTGATCTGGGTGAAGCAATTCGGCGGAATAGGTAATGATTCTGCTGACGGCGTCGCTGTCGACTCGGCGAACGAGATCTACGTGGTTGGCCAGTACGAATCGCCATCGATCGACTTTGGCGGCGGCGCGCTGGACACGAAGGGATTCCGCAGCGGCTTCCTGGTCAAGCTGACCACCAACGGCTCCCATGTCTGGTCGCGCAGCCTGCGCAGCAGCGGGTCTACCAACGACAGCGCCTGGGCGTTGGGGGTCTCCGTCAACGCAACGGGCGTCGCGATGACAGGCTACTACAGCGGCTCCATGACGATCAGCGGAACCACACTCACGAGCGTCGATAGTGCTGATATCTTTGCTGCCAAGTTTACGACGGATGGCGCAGGGGTCTGGGCCAAGTCGTTCGGCAAGTCCCTGTATGATTTCGGCCGTGACGTCGCCATCGATAGCAGTGGAAACGTTGTCATTGTCGGCAGCTTCCAGGGCAGCTTGACATTTCCGGCGGGCACGCTCGACGCGGGCTCCGACACCGCGGTGCTGTTACTCAAGCTTGCCTCCGCCGATGGTGCGCCACTTGTGTCCAAGCGCTTCGGCTCGACCACGATGAGGAGCGAAGCCTTCGCTGTGGCGGTCGACAACTCCGACAACATCTTCGTCGCTGGCGGGTTCTGGGGCAGCGGCGATTTTGGCGGCACTACGCCGTTGACCACGACCAAGCAGCAAGACGCGTTTCTCGCCAAGTACAGCCCCGCAGGGGCCTACCTCTGGGCCAAGTCCTTTGGCGGCACCGGGGATGTTGAATCAGCTGTCTCCATGTCCGTCCCCGCTACGGGCGACGTGGCGATCACCGGTAGCTTCTGCGGTGTGATCTCGTTCGGCGGGGACATGCTCTCGGCCGTGAGCCAATGCCCCTCATCGGGCTACGCGAATCAGGGTAACGACATGTTCGCCGCACATTTCTCAAGCACTGACGGGTCGCATATTGCCTCGTTCAGAGGTGGCGGTGCCCGCGACGACGAGGGGGGCGGCATCGTGCTGGCCTCTGACGGCCGGCTGTTCGTGTCGGGCTCGTTCCAGACGTTCGCAGAGTTTGGAGGTATGACCCTCACAGCTCTCGCGCGCTCCACGAGCACCGACGGCTTCCTCGTGGGACTGCCTCCACGCTAGACTTTGGTGCGTCCCGATTCGTTTCCCCTGCCGTGTGCTGACTTGACTCCTGATTGCCGGTAAGCGAGCGGACCTACCCGAATCGCGGAGGGAGTTTTCGGGGGATGGTCCCGTCGGTGGGATAAGCGACACGTTACGGTCGGGCTAGCGCGGGGCGGCCTTGGCTTCGGGGGCTTTTCCAACATAGGCGCGCGCCCAGCGACACATTGAGCGCTCCATCTGGGCGCAGACCCGAGGGCATTCGCCTCAAGCACTACGTCGTCGGGAACTCGGTCAAGATTTATGACAAGCAGGGACCGTGTTGCGCGCCGAGACCACTATGCGCCGCTCGGCTTTTGGCGTGGCATCGAACCCCGCCGAGCGCTAGCCCTCAGTCCTTGATCTCGATGTCGCTACCGGTCTTGCGGTCCATGAAGAAAACGCAGGCACCGACGTCGAGTAGCGGGCGCCGCTCGCGACGCGCCATCCACTCCTCGGCGAACACGATGCGCACGGTGTCAACCGGGTGGCCCTCGCGGTCCTTCTTGGCCTTGATGAGCGCGCGGACCTCGTGAATCTCGCGGATTAACACGTGCCGCAGATCGGGGCCGCCCTTCGCGATGTCCGTGTCGGTGCAGAACCCGGCGTACTCGATGGTTCGGGTCGATGGGGCGTATCCGACGAACGAGAGCGCGGGGTAGCCGGCCCGCTCGTCCGCGATGATGTCCCCGTACTCCCACCACGGCGCGAACGCCGCCGGTACGTTGCCAGGCGTGCGGTAGTTGGTCCGGTTCGGCTTGGCGATTCGCGCAAGGTACATCGTCGACTCGAAGGTCTCGTCGAGCCAGTCCCTCACTTCGAGCTTGTCTAGTGCGCGGATGCAGACGCGATGGTCGCCGACGCGCCCGACGCGATCCCAGCACTGCCAGAAGGAGTCCGGATCGTCGTAGGCGTCCGCCGCTTCGGCATCGGTTACCGTGACGACGTGGTTGTAGCGAGCGAGCGGTGGCTGCGGCGGAAACTCTGCCCAGCTCGATTCACTCCGGGCGAGTACTTCGTACTGGAGTCCCGGGATGCGTGCTGCCGCAACACACAGCTTCGCCATCGCCTCCATCCATTGCACCTTGGGAAGGGTCTCCGATGGATATTCACCGCGAATATCCCACGTTGGGCGGCCACCGACGCCACGAGCAAAGCTAAAATGAGTCTTATCCTGGGTTACCATCGCGAAATAACGCGCCTTCGCTGGTCCGAGCCTCACAATTCCCTTTTCAAGCTCGTCCTGCGAGCCGGGAACATCTTCTCCTTCCATGCCCGCTAGTGAGTAACGCAGAATTGCACCAAACCCGGCCTCTTGCAAGCAATGCGCGTACTCCTTCGCCAGCGTCAACGATGGTACATCGTCCGCGAACTCGCTTGCGAATTGAATGGCCGACGGATAGTAGCGACCCTTCTCGAGGGCTTCTAGGATCTCGGAGCGTTGGCGATCACTGCTCATCACTTTGTTCCGCTCGCGGCGGCCTCCATGGACAGCTTCAACCGCCCATCGGCAGCGTCTAGGTACATCACGTGAATGCCTCCGGGATGCCTTTCAAGGATCGGGGAGATAACATCGTTGTTACGCATCTTCTCCAGCGCTTTCTTGGCCTCACCTCTGCGCGAGAACACAATCACGAGGCCATCGTATTCGGCCGTTGTGTTTTTGGGTGTCAGCTTGAACCCGCCGGCCTTCTCGCCGACGTTCACGGATCGGCGAGCGTAGTCCTCGGCCTGGTCCAGCTTGAAGGCGTGCTCTCCGGTCTTGTCCTCGATCGCGTACCGGCCGCCGGGCAGCTGGCCCTCGACCTCGGCGCGGATCTGGATCACGTCGTCGGGCTTGCGATTCTGCCCGAGGTCCGGTCCCTCGAACGCATGTTGCGGCCGTTTGCCGTCGACGGAATACACCGGCTGTCCTTCGTGCATCGTACGGGTCATCAGGTCGCGCCGGAACTCGGTGAACAGATGCCCCTTCGAGGCGCTCTCTGGCTGGATTTCGAGCAGCTTGTGAAGCGCCTTGACTCGCTCCGCAGGATCCTCGATCGCCATCAGCGCGTCCACGGTGCGCCGGCGGATCCCGTGCCGGAAGCCATCGTAGCCGGCCTCGGTGAGCGGCCCATGTGGAAGCCTTGCGAGCAACTCCTGCAGAGGGACCATCCCGTCCATGTCGAGCTGATCTAGCACCTTGCCCCAGCGTGCGAGCATGCCGGCGCCGCCCTCATCGAGGGTCCCGGTCGCGATGCGCCGCGCCAACTCGGCACGGAATCGTGGCGCCGTGTCGGCGATCGCGCGTCTCGCCTCTGCGCTGCCCTCGCCCCCGGCCTCGGCTCCCGCTTCGAGCGTCCTCAGTTGCTCTGACTCGGAGCGCCACTTGCGCGCAGCGTCCTCCTTCCGCTCGGCAAAGTTCTTGCGCGCTTCCCCTTTGCGAATGATGCCGGTCTCTTGGTCGACGCTCAGGTGCGGTAGCTCGTGGAAGCGCTCCGACCGGCGCGAGATCCGGAACAGCCGCCCGGTCTTCTCCCTCCTGGCGAGGTCATACCCGAGCTTGCCCAGCTCCTGCTGCACCTTGGGGTCGTTGATCGACTGATCGATCAGCTTCTCGGCGCGCTTGACGCGCGGTCCGGAGAGCACCTTCGGGGACTGCGCCCCGCGCGCGAACAGACGTGGCGCCTCATCGATGCCGAGCGCCTTGGCATCGAGGTGCGGCTGGCCACGCACGGCACGCAGCTTGTCGATTCGCTGGCCCAGCTCGAACAACGTCTCCTCGGCGTCGAGCACGGCGGTAGCCGCCTCGGGATCCTCAGCAGCGCGCTCGCCGAGCTGATCGATGATCCGCCGCTGTGCGTCGGCCTCGACTTCGAGCTTGTCGAGGTGGAGCTCGAGCTTCTCGGCCGATGAGACCTGCTTCCAGTTGGCGAGCCGGTCCTCGCTGAGGCCGGCCATCCGCCGGCGCATCATCGGATCGGTCTTCCACTGCGAGAGGTGGGTCAGCTCCTCGCGCAGCGCCGAAGCGGAAGCGCTCTGCCGCATCACGATCTGGGGCTGCCCGTTCTCGATGAGGACCACGGCATCGCCGCGCCGACCGCCCGCGAGCTTGCGGAACTCGCGATCGTCGACGATGCGCGGCAGGACGAGGATCCCCTCGAGATCGACCGGGCCGAGATCGACCACGGTCTCCATCATCACGCGCACGCGTGCCACGCTCGCCAGCATGGCGCGGGCGTGGCCCGGTAGCTCCTCGATGGCGGCCAGCGCGCGCTCAGCTTCGTCGATCTGTCTCGCCCGGAGCAAGGCGACCACGCGGGCGAGCTGGTCCTCGGACTTCTCGCTCAGGTGCTCGAGCACCTTGGCCCCCACCCCGGCCGATTCGAGCAGGCGCCCGACCTCGTGCGCGGTGGAGTCGCCCAGGCGCGCGGCGAGCCGGCTCAGCTTGCCCAGGCCGCCCACGACGCCGCCGACCGCCGCGCCCCCGAGCCCCCCGGTAGCCGCGCCTCGCGCGATCGCCGCCAGCAGCGCGGAGAACGCCTCTGCGATGCCGCGATCCCAGGTCGCCTCATCGGTCGCGGTCTGGAACAGATCGCCGGCCGCACCGCCGATCGCGCCGTCGATCGCGGCCTCCGCGATCGATGCGCCGAGCCCGCCGGTGGCGTGGCCGGCCGCGTGTGCCCCGGCCGTGGCCGCCGCGCGGCTTGCCGATACGCCCATCGTCGCGCCGCGAACGATCTTGGCCGCGAGTGACGCCCCGGCCGCTGCGGCGATGCCCTCGATCGCGCCGGTGCCGGCATCCTTGAGGAGAGACGTCGTCGTGTTGTCGATCCGGATCGCCGCGCCGGTAGCGGCAGACGCTGCGGCACCGCTCACCGCCGCCATCGCGCCGACCGCGACCGGGCCCAGCGTGCCGCCGCTGGCGATGGTGACCACGACGGTCGCGACGACCGCGCCGACGACCTGCGCCGCAGAGCTGGCGAACGAGTCCGTCGCCTTGCGGTAGGTGTCCAGTCGCCGCGTTGCCCGGTGGTAGAGCTCGGCCAGCTGGACCAGTTCGCCGCGGTCGACACCGCCGGGCCGCACCTGCTGATACAGCACCATGAACTCGGTCACCGACTCATCGACCGCAGCACCTGCACTGTCGAACGAGTCCATGAGCTCGCTCCCGCCTCGGATCCCGGCCGCGTCGCGGAGTCGGAAGTACATGAGCTCCGCCTCCATCGTCGGATCGAGCGCGGCGTCGTGGGTATCGCTGAGCTGCGGCTGGCCGAGGATGATCTGGCTCGCGGTCTCCTTGTCGTTCGCGTTGTCGATGAGATGGTCGCGGTCTCCCAGGAGTCCGGCGTTCCCCGCGGCGCCGACGAGCCGCGCGACCGCGCTGCGATCTTCGGGTGACAGCGTGTCGAGCAGCGTCGGGTCCTTCGCGATCTTTTGCCGCCCGCCGAGCCGTTCGACGAGCACGTAGGCGCGGCGCATGTTCGCCTGGCCGTACGTGTCGACCTGCGCGGCCATCGATTCGAGCAGCACCTTCTGATACACGTCATCGTCGCCCCCTGGTCCGGGGTAGCGTAGGAGCGCGTGCTTCGCACCACTGGTTTCCGCCGCCCGTAGGCTGTCCTTGAAGTCCCGTTCCGGCGACCTGTCCTCGCCTTCGGGAAGCGCGTTGAGCTTCGCGCGATAGCGAGGGTCGGTGTAGATCGCTCGTTGATCTGCATCCGTCATCCTTGCGAGCCGGCCGAGGATCTCGTGAGCGGCGCCCTTCCCCATCGCGTCGAGGATGTCGTGCAGCGCGATCACGAGCTCGGGCCGTGGTCCGAGCAGCGGCGGCCCGAGCCCCGGTGGCATGAGGATCGGAGGACTACTCGGATCCGTCGCCGGTGGTTGCTGCGGCGCCCTGGGATCGCTCTGGCTCGTCACCGGGGCGAGCTGGGGGCCGAGCGGCGGCGTGCCTTGCCAGAGGAGCGCGCTCAATAGCTCGCCCTGGTCCGGCGTGAGCTTCGTCGAGCCGGTTGACAGTGCGTCCAGCTGCCCCGAGCGCTGCATGGCAAGGAGCCGGTTCTCGGCTGCCACCTTCCGCAACGCGGCGATGAGCGCCGCGGCATCTCCGATCGGGACCACGCGGAGCCGTTCGGTCGCGATCGTCACGCTGTCCGCGCCGAGCGCGCGTAGCTGTGACTCGAGGACCGCGACGCCGCCGTCGCTGTCGCCGGCCCGCGACGCATCTACGCGGAGCATCTCGAGGACCGGCGAACCCTGGCCGAAGAACATCGACTCCAGACGCTGGACCTCGGCTTGCGCCTTCGTGCGCTCGGCCGCGGGTGCGTTCGGCGGGAGCTGCTCGAGCTTGGCGCGCGCGGCGCGCACGAGCTCACCCGCGCGCTCGAGCGCGACATCGAACCCGACGCCCTGCGCCGCTTGCGTCTTCAGATTGGCCAAGGTCTGGACGTTCAGGATCGCCGTCTGGATCGACGTCGCATCGTCGAGCTCGAGCGCATCCATGCCGAGCGACATTCCGCCGAGCGCGTTGGCGAGTGGCTTGTCACGGAGCCGTATGGCCATCGCCCGGCGCTCGGTGCGATCGAGATCGGCGAGCGCCACGCCCGCATGCCTTGCCTTCATCGGATCAGCGAGCCAGTTGCCCGCCGCGTCCGCCTCGCGGATGCGCGCCTCGGTGAGATCCACGCGGGCCTTCGACACGGGCGACAAGGCGACCGGCGACGAGAGCACGTCGGGATTCGGCGGATCGATCGTCAGGTCATCGAGCGTGAACGTGAAGCCGTCGAGGTTCAATCCCTGCGGCAGATTGCCGGCGCGTGCGTTCTGCACGGCGATCGCCCGATCGGCCTTCGCCAGGAGCAGCCGCATCGCGCGGTAGTAGTCATCAGCACCGAGTCGGCCGTGCAGCGCCTGTTTCACCGCGGTGAGTGTCGTCGTCGCGGGCAACCACGCTGCGGTCGGCTCCGGTGCAGCTCGTGCAGCTAGCGGCGTCCACGCGACGGTGACCGCGTCCCCCTCGAACAACGCGAGCACGCGCGCATCGGAGATGCGCTCCAGGTCGCCAAGGATCGCGTCTGTGTCTCCCTTGCCGCGCGAGCCGATCTTGGCGTCGAGTGACATTTGCTCGCCGAGGTAGACCCTCGCGCGCGCCAGGTACGGCGCCTCGGTCAGCGCACCCTGGACGTCGGGAACCAGCATCGAGCCGTACGCTCGATGGAGCGCGTACATGTGCTCTGGGTGCGCGTCCTGCTCCAGGAGCTCGACGATCTCTCTCTGCTGGCGCATCGCGACGAGCGCGTGAAGCCGCTGGGCGTCCTTGGTCTTGTCGAGGCGCAGCTCCGGCACCGGAGAGCTCGGCGCCAGGTGAACGTGCGCAGCCGGCGCAGCCGTGATCGGCGGGACACGAACGCCGGGGCCGTGTACAGCCACGTGGCCGGCGATCGCGTCGGCCTCGGCCTCCGCGGCACTGTCACGCGGCGCCACCACGCCCGAGGCCATCGGCGCGGCGATGCCTGCTTGCTCGTACTGCACCGCGTGTGTGACCTCGTGCGCGACGAGCGCGGGCGACGGGTGCGCATCGGCGAATGCAACGACGTCTCCGGTAGCGAGAGCCTGGGCGCCGTGCGGCGCAAGCTCAGAGGCCATCCCCGTGTGCGCCTGGACCTGCCCCAGCGAGCGGCCGAACGAGCGCTCCATCTCGGCACGATACGGGAGCGATCCGCCGTCGCTGCGCTGCGACACGCCGCCGGCCAGCGCGGTCCGCGAGACCTCCATGGAAGGCTGGGCATCCGTTACATCATTCGCGGCCGGGACAGGATCGGTAGGCACCTGGGCCTGCGCGGTCACGGGTGTCGCTGCGCGAGCTGCCACGCGGCGAGCCTGTCGCTGTGCTTCCTGCCTTGCCCGAGCGCGGTCCTCAAGCTCCCGATCGCTCAGGATCCGCACGAGCTTCTTCCGCGTTACCTTGCTGAACTGTTTGAACCGGGGGGCGAGCTTGTGGTCCGCGCGCTCGCCGGCGATCGCGCGGAGCGCCACGAGATCCGAGTAGGTCGCCTGGTTATCGACGACCTCCACGACGGCACGCTCCGCTTCCCATCCGAGGGGGCGGTCCGGCGCCAGCACGGCCAGCAGAGCATCAGCGCAGCGCACGACCGGCGCTCCGAGCTTCGGGGCCGCAGGCGCGCCAGCGATGAGCGCCTCGGTGTCGGCGAGCACCTGTGCGGCATTCTCGAGATCCGCGCGGACCCGCGCACCGGTGGCATCGAGCTTCGCCGCAGGTGCCTTCGTGACCAGGTCGCGGACGTGCGAAAGTCCCACGACCGCATCGTTCGCGGCATCCGTCCAGTCCGCGAGGTCCTCGGCTGCTGCGGCGATCCTGATGGCGGCGACGTCGTCGCGCACGAGTTGGGCATGGCGCTCGAGGTCGCCGGCCAGTGTCTCCGCTGCCTCATCCTTCTCGTCAGGCGTTTGCTGTCGAGGCTTCGTGTCGGCCACGCGGGCAGGCGCATAGCCGACAGCGAACGACGACGACGGTCCGCGCGTCTCGAAGTCCTTCACCGTTTCGCCGTGGTGCCCATACCCTCAAAGAGCATCTCGGCCGCAAGGTCGACAAGGGGTGTTCGGCGATCGGTGCGTTTCGGGGTTTTCGCCGAACACCCGCGCAGCGTCGCGGCAACGATAGATCGTGGGCTTAGTGCGGTCGGATGCAGCGCAGCTTACGGAACTCTGCCTGTGCAGCTGTTCGGCGGATACGGCGGACGACCGAACAGGCCTTGAACCCTCGTGAAATTGGGCCAAGGATACGCCCGTGCAACGACAGGAGCGCCGGCCGCGATGAGCGAGGGTGGGGAGCCAGCTCCGCGCATCGGCCAGACGTTCCGCGGCTATCGGATCGAGCACCCGATCGCCCGTGGTTCTCTTGACGGTCCCGAGCAGGGGTGAATGGCCGGCAGCGGCTCCGTCGATCACCGTGCCGCCGTCGATCACCGTGCCGCCGGTCAGAACCACGCCGCCGCCGTCCGCCGCGCCGCTGGCGCCGACCGCGCGGCCGCCACCCGGTGCAGCGGAACCCACGACGCGCACGCCGCAGGCTGCGATGACGGTGCCGAGCGCGCCGACCGCAAGCCCGCCGCCGAGCGAGCCCACGGCGCCGCACACGACGCGCGCGACGACCACACCCGCGTTCGCCCAATCGCGAGGAGCTCCGCGATGCAGAGGCATTGCTTCAGCTATGCGCTGGCGATCGCTTCGTGCTGTCTGCCACGAGCCATGAGGAGCGAGCCCCGGCCCATGAGGAGCGAGCCGTAAGCGAGCGGCCCCTGGGCCACACGCGTGCCGATCCGCGCATGCCCGAGCGCGCTCCGGGCCGTTTAGCGTTCGTCTAGTCTATGCCGATCCCCCGTGCACTTTGAGCCGACTTTGGATCGATGCTGTGCTGCGAGCGCGCTCCGGGCCATCCAGCGCACACTTCAAGCTGACTTTGGATCGATGCTGTACTACGAGGGCGCTCCGGACTGTCCAGCGTATACTTCGAGCCGATTTTGGATCGATGCTGTGCTGCGAGGGCGCTCCGGAACGTACGCTTCGAGCCGACTTTGGATCGATGCTGTGCTGCGAGGGTCCGGGCCGTCGAACGTACGCTTCGACTTTGGATCGATGCTGTGCTGCGAGGGCGCTCCGGGCCGTCGAACGTACGCTTCGAGCCGACTTTGGATCGAAGCTGTGCTGCGGGGCGCTCTGGGCCGTCGAACGTACGCTTCGAGCCGACTTTGGATCGATGCTGTGCTGCGAGCGCACTCCAGGGCCGTCCAGCGTTTCGGTACCCTCCCTCGTTCGGGCTCGCCTCGTGCGCGACGATCGCGTCTGCGACGGTGTGCAGCTGCGCAAGGTTCTTCGGCCATGAGCACATCCGGAGCGCCTCTTGGTTCTCTACGAGCAGATCTGCGGTTCGCAGGTGCGCCGCATCGCGCGCCGCGAACATGCGATCGAGGAGCTGATCGATCTCCCCAGACCGGTACGCCAGGGGGCGCAGGCCGACGTGATAGCTCTGGCGAAGCGGTTGCCTCGCGAGCGCGTGCTCCGCGTCCTCCTCGGTGGCCGCGAGGACGATGACCCGCACGCCATAGCTCGGCGAGTACAGCGACGATACCTCGCCGAGTCCCGATATCTCGATCCCCGGTCGGGGCTTGTCGGGCACCCACTGTCTCCTGGAGCGTCGCGCCAACAGCATCCGCATCTACGACCAAGGCTCCACCAACGGGACCTATGTCGGCGACACGAAGATCGAGACGTCGTGGGACGTCCGGATCGGCGACAAGTTCTCCCCTCGGCCGCTGACCTTGTTTCTGATGGACAGCGCGATGCACGCGCATCGTGGGATGCTCGCCGAGATCCTCGGAACAGGGTTCCGGCCGTCGCCGGACATGCTCCTGACCGAGGTAGTTCGCCAGGCCAGCCACGTGATCATCACCGGCGAGGACGGTTGTGGCCAGGAGCGGCTCGCCAAGGCCATCCACGACATGTCACCGCGGCGGGCCCACACCATGCTCCCGATCGCCGACATCCCCGCGGATCGCGCTGCGCAGAACGCGCTCGTTCGGCAAGCGTCGAAGCCGAAGACCACGGTGGTGCTCCAGATCGGCCCCAAGAGGGACCATCCGCCGCTCGATCCGATGTTCATATCGCGGCTCCGCGAGCCGCCGAGCACGACGCGCGTGCGGTCTTGCGGGAACGGCCATTCGCCGGCAGCCTCGAATTCGCCAACGTACGTCACCGGGTAGAGACCGGTGCTTGGCTCCGCGT
>Ga0137459_1000663_pt1 | contig 11699 bp, 9 predicted proteins | sample EasRivERMGT700_2_FD_104908 | JGI IMG/M metagenome (GOLD analysis project Ga0137459, IMG submission 104908) | Soil microbial communities from meander-bound floodplain in the East River, Colorado, USA - East River MetaG ERMGT700_2 | ecosystem: Environmental > Terrestrial > Soil > Floodplain ...
CCGCTGGGCGCGATCGTCTCGGTGCCCCCGGTGGTGAGGCTGGTCGATCCGCTCGCCGTCGACGTCGGGCCGCTGGTGCGCGCGCTGGCGTCACATCCCTGCGTGATCGCGCACGCGCCGCGCCAGGACCTCGCGATCCTGGCCGCGCGGTTCGGCGTCGCGATGCCGGCGATCGTCGATACCCAGGTGATGGCCGCGTTCGCGGGGATCGGCGACCAGGTCGGGTTCGCGGCGCTCGCCAACGAGCTCCTGGGCCTGCGGCTCGGCAAGGAGCTGCAGTGGACCGACTGGGCGGCGCGGCCGCTGTCCGATGCGCAGCTCGCGTACGCCGAGTCCGACGTCCGCTACCTGCCGGCGATCTACGCCAAGCTGGCCGACCGGCTGGGCCCCCGGCAGGCCTGGGCGCGCGCCGAGAGCTCGGTGGTCGCGGCCGACGCGGCCGGGGCGGCCAATGTCACGCCGGAGACCGCCTGGCGGCATGTCGGCGGCCTGCGCGGGCTCGACACGGCGACGCTGGCCGCGGTGGTCGAGCTGGCGGCGTGGCGGCAGCGCGTATGCATCGAGCTCGATCGGCCGCTCGGCCAGGTCCTGCACGACAAGCTCATCATCGACCTGGCGCGGCAGCGCCCGTCGAGCGTCGCGGCGATCCGGAGCCTCAAGGGGATGCCCGGCCTCGCGCGCCAGCGTGCCGACGACATCGCCGCGGCGCTCGCGGCGGCCAGGCCCGGGGTGGTCCCGACGATCGCGGCCGGGCGGGCGTCCAGCCAGCGCGCGCAGCGCTGGAGCGAGATGCTGCTCGCGATCGTGCAGCTGGTCGCCGAGCAGACCGGGGTGGCGGCGCGGCTGCTCGCGACCCGCGCCGACGCCGAGGAGCTGGCGCGCACCGTCGACGAGCATGGCCTGCCCGCGATCGAAGCGCTGCCGGCGATGACCAGCTGGCGGCGCGACGTGATCGGCCGGGCGTGGCTCGGCTGGCTGACCGGCGAGCTCGTGCTGGTCGGCGACCTGGGCGCGCCGCACGGCGTGAGGCTGCTGCCGCGCTGAAGCCGCGGCTCACGCGCCGGCTACTTCTCCGCGGGGAGCCCGAGCGCCTTGCCCATCGCGCCGAACATCGCGCCCCACTGGCTGTTCCAGTACGGCCAGGTGTGGCCGCCGTCCGGGGCCACCACGAACTCGGCCTTGATCGCCGGGTTGCCCTTCAGCGCATCGCGGAGCGCGTCGAGCTGGTCGGGCGGAACCGACGTGTCCTTGCTGCTGTGGGCGATGAACAGCTGGGTGCCGGCGAGCTTGGCCAGCCGCGCCGGCGAGGTGCAGTTATCGAGCTCCCAGCGGTCCTTGAACTTGTCGCGCGGGCCATACACCACCGCGTGGATCTTGTACTCGCCGTCCTTGGGCGCGAGCCGCATCAGATCGAACGTGCCGGAGGCGCTGCCGGCAAACGCAAACTCGGGATAGGCCTCGGCGAGCAACACCGCGCCACGGCCACCGGTGGAATAGCCGATCACGGCGGTATGCGCGCGATCGCCCGCCACCGCGTAGCTGGCGCGCAGGTACGGCAGGATGACCTCGCCGACCCAGCGTGTGCCCGGCACCGCGGCCCACGTGCGCTTGCTCTCCGGGTACAGCACGGTCTCGTAGATCGTCGTGCTCATCTCCGGGACCGCGACCACCAGGCCGTAGCTATCGGCCCAGCGGGTCAGCTCGCCCTTCTCGCGGAACAGCTTCGCCGAGTGGTTCCAGCCATGCAGGGCGATCACCAGCGGATACTTCTTGTCGGCAGCGGCCGCGGGCGTTGCGCCGGCGGGCCGGGCCGGCGCCGCCGCCAGTGGATATCCGCGGGGCACGTACACCAGCATCTGGGCCGTCGTGGTCTTGTCGCCGATCTTGCCGGTGACCTTGACCGGCTCGAGCCAGCGGCCCGTGTCGGCCGGCGCCTTGGCAGCGGGCGACGGCTTGCCGTCGGGCGACGGCTTGCTATCGGGCCACGCCGGTGCCGCGACTGCGAGCGCGATCCCTTGCACGACGAACAGGGCCCACAGGAACTGCTTCATGGCTACGGATCCTGGCTGAGCACGTGGAACTCGGACACCGCCAGATCGTTCCACTTGCTGCCCTTGTACACCGAGTCCACCGTCACCTTGAACCACTCGCAGCGCTTGGCCTCCGGCAGCTTGATCACGGCCGCGGCCGGCACGTCGTCGAAGTGGATCGGCAGCTTGCTGCCATCGGAGAACTCGACGGTGGCGTTCTCGATCCGGTTGTTCATCTTGTAGAGGTCGCCGAGCTCGTCGATCAGGCGGAAGCCGTTGAACACCTCGAAGCCCGTGATCGCCTGCGGCGCCTTCAGCGTGATCTTGAACCACTCGCCGACGCCGCCCTTCGGCTTGCGGTTGGGCTGCCAGGAGCTCCAGAGGTTATCGTCGATGAGGTTCGCGGGGATGAACGTGTAATGCTTCCATTCCTTCAGGAACGACGAGGCCGTCAGCGCCAGGCGCTCGTTGGGGATGCGGAGCCCGGCGACCGCCGACAGCCGCTCGAGGTCCTTGGCCTTGCGCGAGGCCCAGGAGGCCTCGGCGGTGCGCTTGAGCTTCGTATAGGCCGTGCCGAGGCTCGTGTACACCGCGCCCTGGTTGGGATCGAGCGCGATCGACGCCTGGTACAGATCGATCGCCTGCTCGGCGTTGCCGGCCTTGAGCGCGTCATCGCCGCGCTTGTTCAGGTCCTTGGCCTTGGTGACGTCGTTGGCGGCGCTCCGGACCGGGATCCCGAAGTCGCCGCGCAGCGTGAGCTGGCGCAGGTAGGGCTGCACGCTCTCGGATTCGGCGATGTCCACGACGTTGTCGATGTCGGTCACGGCGCCGCTGTCGTCGAGCGCGAACAGCACCCACAGCGCGCCCTTGCGCTTGGTCGGGACGTAATACGACTTGATCAGCGACTCGCCGACATAGACGAAGACCTTGGCCTGGCTCGAGCTGAGGCTATCGGTGCCGTACTTGCCACCTGCCGAGTAGTTGTGAATCGCAAAGACGTACTTCGTGCCGGGATGGCGCTTGTTGACCGTGATGGTCTCGGGCCCATAGGACGTGGTGTCATCGACGTCGAGGAACGAGTCCTTGCCTTGCTTGTGGCTGAAGAACACATGGCTGTCCTCGTAGACCACGTGGAGGTCGAGGTCCGACGGCGTGCGCCCCCAGTTGAGCACGACGCGAAACGCCTCGAGCCGCTGCTGGCCGAGCGTCTCGCTGATCGCATAGGACAGGCCGGTGCACGGGCAGCGCACCACCAGCGGCGAGAACCCGTCTTTCTTGACGATCATCGAGACGCTGGCATCGTCGAGGTTGAACGTGTTCGCCGCGCTCGCCTTGCCCGCCTTGTCGGTGGTGGTGGTGATCGAGGTCTGGCCGTCCTTCTGGAACGTGACCTGCGCGCCGTCGACCACCTTGTCCTTGGTGGTCGCGCTGAGGATCTGCACGGAGAACGCCGGCGCGGCGGCCGCCGGCACGGACAGCGCGACGAGGAGCGAGCAGGCGAGGCCATAGCGAACCATCTTCGACTCCGATCCAGCCGGCCTCACAGGCGACAGCCATGGATGTGAGATTGTGTGCGACGGCAGATCTTGCAGCTCGGCGGTCGGGAACGCAATACCCTCGATTGTCTTCCACGATCAGGCACGACTGGTTCGAGGGACACAGGATCGGCGGGTCCAGGCCGCACGCGATCGCAAGGCGCTCGCCGACGTGATGGTGATCGGTCGGGCGGCGAGCTCTACGCGGACATCACGACGGGGTACGGCCCCATGACCGACCACGCATACGTCGACCTGGGGAAGTTCCCCGGATAGCTACGACCAGCCGACCCAGTAGTAGACGAGCGCGTGGAAGTTCTTGTCGCGGTGCGCTGACTCGAGGGCGGGGTGCACCTTGCCGCGGTCTCGTCCGTCTCCCTTGACGCCGGGCCACGGGTCGATCATCACGAGATCTTCGTCTCCCTTGGCGTCGAGCCGGTCGATCGTGAGGCCGACCGCGTGCGGGATCGCGTCGTCGGGGACGCCCTGGCCGGCGGCCTCGGGGGTCGGGTGGAGCTTGCGGTAGGTGGTCGGCAGCATCGCGCCGCGATAGCCGCGACCCGCGCGCACCCACTCGAGGATCGCGGAGGTCGGCGTGGCGACGCGCCGGCACTGCAAGCGGTAGCCGAGCTCGTGGAGCGACGACACCCGGCCGGTGAACCAGTGCTGGACCTTCTCGATCGAGCCGCCCTCCCGCGAGGTGTTGAGCTCGTGGAAGATCTGCTCCTGGATCCCGGGCGCGTAGGCCCCGGCGCGGTAGGCGATCCGGCGCAGCAGGTAGGCGGTCGCCGCGCCGGGACATGCCGAGGGCGTGTGAAAGATCTCGACGAGGAAGCGGACGTCTTCCGGTCGTTGCAGGACGACGTCTTCGCGGCTCACGGCGATCACTTCCACGAGGTGCCGCCAGCGTACACGAGCGCAGCCTCGGCGTGGTGGCTCGTGCCCACGGTTTCCGGTGCTCCCCGCTTCACCGCCTTACTACGCGGCCGAGAGGGAGGGGCTTCCCCGCGGGCGGTCCGCGGGTGGGTTGACAGGGTGTCAGGCTTCTTGTAGGCGCGTCGTGCCCGCGCCGCGGCCGTGCTGCCCCCAGGGAAGGCCGACGTGTACTCGTGAGGTCCAGCAGACAACACGGTTGTATCCGTGGCGGGGCGCGCTTACGATTGCGATAACGCGCGACGTCGCGCACGGGGGAAGCCATGGAGATCGTCAACGTACTCTTGCTCATTGCGGGCGGCATTCTTGCCGTGTCGGGCCTCATCGTCGTGCAGAAGCCCAATGCGAAGGAGCTGATCGACAAGCTGGTGCCGTTCCAGGCGCTCATCGGGGTCGGGATGCTCGTGCTGGGCATCCTGAACTTGCTCCGCACGTTCGGCGACCTGTTCGCCAGCATCCGGAATACCCCGGTGGTCGGGATCGCCTGGTTCGTCGTGCTCGGCGCGTCGATCCTGCTCGGCTTCCTGTTCGGGATGACGCAGATCGCCAAGTGGATTCCGGGTGCCGAGCAGAAGGGCACGGAGCTATCGAGGAAGCTCGCGCCGTTCCAGGTGCTCCTCGGCCTCGCCGGCCTCGCCGCCTCCCTGATCTGGCTGCTGAGCTACGCCGGGCTCCTGAAGTTCCTCTAGCGCCTACCGCCCGCCGTCGCGCGCGGCCCGTCAGCGCTGGAACGCGGCTTCGATCCGGTGCAGCACGTGCTCTTCGGTCGCCGAGACCTTGCCGAAGCCGAGGATGCCGCCGGCCGCCGCGGCGACCATCTTCGCGAACCCGACGATCTGGTTCTTGAGCAGCCGGTTCTGCTCGTCGTTGAGCTGTGACGCGAGCGCCTTGATGTAGGCCTCCCACGCGGTGAACAGCTCGTCGCCCGGCTGGCGCTGGAGCCAGGTCTGCAGCAGGTCGTAACCGTCCGTGCCCTCTTCGAGGCCCTTGCCGTGAGCGCCCTGCAAGATCGCGGTGCGCTCGTTGTCCTGGATCGTCCCGTCGGCCCACGCGACCTGGATCAGCGGGACCAGCGACAGCGCGGCGATCGTGTTCGCGCGCAGGCCGAGCACGACCAGTCGGTCGAGCACGGCGTCGTCGCTCATGCCGGACGCCTTGCGCAGCTCGTCCTTCGAGCTTTGCGCGTCGAGCTTCTGCTTCATCGCGGCGAGCTTCTCCTGGTTTTCTTTCTCGTAGAACTGGTTCTCGAGCGCTCGTCCACGCTCTTCGAGGGTAACTTCGCTCACGATGGCTCCTTCGATGGTGACCGCTGAACCCTAACGCATATTTCAGCGTCCGTTGAACCGCCGGGCGTGATTTGACCGGTGCGGTATCTTGCCAGGGTACCGGTGGTCGCGGGCCGGCAAGCTCCACCGCGGCGGGCGGTGAGGTAACGTCGTCGGTGTGAGCGCACGCCCCGGCCGCCGTCCGCACCGCAGCGGGTTGAGTCTCTGGCTCGTGCCGATCGCGATCCTCGGCGGCATCGCGCTGGTCGTGTTCGCGTCGCTCTACACGCTCGACCACCACGTCACCGGCGGCATCTCGGATCCCCAGCCGGCGAGCGCGCCGGGCCGCTACGTCCGGTTCGAGCCCACGCTGATCTCCGACGCGCTGTCGGGCCTGGCGGGGATGACCGCCGCGGTGCTCGGCATCGTGATCACGGTGGTGTCGCTGCTCGTGCAGCTCACCTCGGAGCGCTACACCGGCGTCGCCCAGATGTTCCTCCGCGATCGCCGCAACGTGACGGTGATGGCGTACTACGTGGTGACCTGCGTCGTCGGCGTCGCGCTGAGCCTGTCGCTGCACAACGAGTTCGTGCCGCGCGCGGCCGTGTTCGCGATGATGTGCGCGTGCGCGTTCGGCCTCATCATGATGCTGCCGTACTTCGCCTACGTGTTCCGGTTCCTCGAGCCGGTCAACCTCGTCGCGCGGATCGAGCGCGAGGCCGCCGCCGACGTGGTGACCACGGCCACGACGCGCGATCCGGACGCGATCATCGAGGGCCAGGCGCCCGCGCTCGCCGCGCTCGAGGAGCTGACCGACATCACCTCGAACTCGATCTCGGGCAAGGACAAGATCATCGCCAGCCGCGCGGTCGACGCGATCAGGGACTTCGTCGTCGGCTACCTCGCCGTCAAGGGCCGTGCCGATCCGCGGTGGTTCCAGATCGGCGAGCAGATCCGCGACAACCCCGACTTCGTCGCGATGGATCCCGAGTCGCTGCGCGATCTCGAGGCCAACAGGACCTGGCTCGAGTGGAAGGCGCTGCGCCAGTACCTCGGGATCTACGCCGAGGCCCAGGCCGACATGCCCGACATCAACTACCTGATCGCGATCGACACCCGCTACGTCGGCGAGGCCGCGCTCGCGAAGGGCGATCGCGCGGTCGTCGAGCTCGCGTTCCGGTTCATGAACAGCTACCTGCGGGCGGCGCTCAACGCACGCGTGGTGCGCACCGCCTACAACGTGATGAACCAGTACCGGCTCCTGGTCGAGAGCATGATGAAGGGCGGCGCCGACGACATCGCGCTCGAGGGCGTGCGCCACATGATCTACTACGGCCGCACGAGCTACGACATGCAGCTCGGCTTCGTGACCGAGACGGTCGCATACGATGTCTCGGCGCTGTGCGAGCTCGCGCACACCCTGAACCGCGACGGCCTTGACGACAAGATGCTCACGATGTTCCTCGAGCTCGACCAGCCGCTGCGCCTCAGGCGCCAGGAGTCGGGCCTGCAGGGCATCCGCAAGGCGCAGATCAAGCTCGCCTGCTACTACCTCGTCACCGGCGCCGAGGACCGCGCGGCCAAGATCGCCGCCGACATGGCGGGCGAGGATCGCGAGCGCCTGCGGTCGATCCGCGAGCAGCTGATCCGCGTCGAGTCGAAGGCGTTCTGGGAGATCACCGACCGCGGCCGCAACTTCGACTACCTGCCGCCGCGCCAGAAGGATCAGATGGCGCGGTTCTTCGCGATGCTCGACGCGATCCCCACGCCCCGGGCGCCGACCGCCCCGACCGTCACGTGACGCCGCGGGCGTCGTCCGGTGGCAGCTGCGCGCTGGCGGGCGGGCCTCGATCGGGCAGGCGATCGGCAAGACCGCGACGACGGTTTCGCTGTGCACGGTAGCGAGCGGTGTTCCTGCGAGGGTTAGGCTACGCTGGCCAGGGTGACACGCACCCTGGTCATGGGCGATCCGCAGGCCCCGTTCGCCAAGCTCCTCGAGGTCCTCGACCACCACGGCGCGCTCGCGGGTGACCGGCTCGCGAGCGACGTGGTCCTGGTCTCGATCGGCGATCACTTCGACTACGACCTGCACGACTGGTACACGGCGGGCCAGGAAGGCCTGCGGTTCCTGCGCTGGCTCGCGAGCCACAGCGACGCGCAGGTCAAGCTGCTGCTCGGCAACCACGACGTGTCGCGCGTCATGGAGCTGGCCGCGATCACCGACGATCGGTTCTCCCAGGCGCGGGCGTTCGCGCGAGCGCTCGATGGTGATGACGACCGCGACGCGAAGTTCCTCGCCGCGTTCCCCGAGCTCCCGACCCCGGGGCTCGCCGGGCGCGACTTCGCGTCGTTCTCGGTCGAGCAGCGCACGCTCGTCACCGAGCTCCTGCTCGCGGGACGGTTCCAGCTCGCGCTGGTCGGGGAGCTGGCTTCGGGGCGCGACGTGCTGCTGACCCACGCGGGCGTCACCCACCGCGAGCTCGCGATGCTCGGCGTCCCGGCAGCGCCGCGCGCGATCGCCGCCGCGCTCCAGGCCCTGCTCGCCCGCGCGATCGACCGGGTCCGCGGCGACTGGGTGGTCGGCGTTCCAGCGCCGCTGTCGCTCGAGCCGCTGCACCTCGCCGGCATCCCCGGCGAGGAGGGCGGGGGCCTGCTGTATCACCGGCCGACCAACCCCGAGCGCGCCGACGCCGACAAGCGCTGGGAGCTCGCGCCCGATCGGCCGCGCCGGTTCGATCCGCGGACGCTGCCGGTCGGCCTCGTGCAGATCGCCGGTCACACCGGGCACAGCAAGTGCCTGTCCGAGCTCGGCGCGTGGGCGACCGCGGCCGCGCAGGCCCGCCCGCACGGCGGGATCCGGACGCTGCGGCTGGCCGGCCAGACCGTCACCTACGATCTGGGCGTGGCCGAGCCGGCGAACGACGTCGCCGATCTGATCCTGATCGACGGCGAGATCCGACGGGTGCCGGCCGGCGAGGTCGCCTTGCTGCCGCTCGCACGCGTGCTCTGACGAAGCGTCCGGTCGCGCCGAAGGTCGGGCGAGCTACCGCCGCGCGGGTGGCGTCGCGCACACACCCGCAGCTGTCACGGGCAAGTGGGCTTCCCGGCATCGGTGCAGATCTGCGCCGCGGTCCGGGCGACGTTCATGAGCCGCACTTCATCGATCATGCCGATAAAGCGCGAGCCGGACCCGGGCGGGTTATCGGCGGCGAGCGAGATTCCGGTCGTGCCGCCGTTCTTCAGCATGACACCGCCGGTCGCATTTGACAGCGCGATGCCGTCGACGTAGATGGTCCCCGCGGTGCCGTCGTAGGTACACGCGACGTGCGTCCATCGGTCGGTTGATAGCTGCGCGACCGCCGCCGGCAGCGTCACGCCGCCCGTACAGGTCAGATCGCCGTCGGGACGGAGGAAGAAGCCGTACTGGCCGTTCATGTCGAGGAGGCCCGCGCGCGTGTCAGTCGATGGCAGCTGCGACGGCCAGATCCACGCTTCGATCGTGAAGGCGGTGACGTCGAATGCCGCACTGTCCCGAACATCGGCGGCGCTGTCGGCGGCGAACTGCATCGCCTGGCCGACCTTGCCCGGCGGGAACGACACGTTCACCGTCGTCGCATCGAGCTGATTCGCGGAGCTGTCCTTGGGGTCGCCTTCGAACTGATAACAGGCGACGAGGTCCGGGTCGGTGGGGTCGCAGAACGGCGAGCTTGGATGGCCGGTGGGATCGGCTTCGGGCGAGTGAAAACCGCACGCCCCGAAGGCGAAGAGCAGGCCGAAGCTGCGCCACATCACGCGATGATAGAGCAGAACGCGCGGCGATTGGCCGCCGTCAGGCCGGCCCGCGGAGCGACGTGACGCTGATCGCCCGCCGGCGGCGCAAGTATCCGGATCGTTACGGGCTGCGTTGCGCGTGACAGCAGCTCGCGATCGAAGCGCTGCAGGTCGGGGACTGGCGTGTCAAATCCGGTCGTTTCGCGTCTGGTTCATCGGGCTACAGGCGTCCACGTGCGGTCGCGTTGTGCCATGCTCCGGCCCGATGGATCTGGCATTTTCGCCCGAGCACTCGAAGTTTCGTGACGAGGTGTGCGCGTTCGTCGCCGATGCGCTGCCTCCCCACCTGCGCGCCAAGGCGGACCTCGACGCTCACTTCGAGCACGGCGAGGTGATGGAGTGGCATCGCATCCTGCACCGCAAGGGATGGGCGGCGCCCCACTGGCCGGTCGAGCACGGTGGGCCCGGGCTCGACGCCACCAGCCGGTTCATCGTCAACGACGAGCTCGAGGTGGCGAACACGCCGTTGCTGTCGCCGTTCGGCCTGGTGATGGTCGGGCCCGCGATCATGCAGTTCGGCACGGTGGATCAGCAGCGCCGGTTCCTGCCGAAGATCCTCGCCGGCGAGGAGGTCTGGTGCCAGGGCTACTCGGAGCCGAACGCGGGCTCGGATCTCGCGTCGCTCAAGACGTCGGCGGAGGACGCCGGCACGCACTTCGTGGTCAACGGCCAGAAGACGTGGACGACGTACGCGCAGTTCGCCCAGTGGATCTTCTGCCTGGTCCGCACCGATGCGCGCGCGAAGAAGCAAGCCGGCATCACGTTCCTCCTGATCGACCTCATGGCTCCGGGCGTCACCGTCAAGCCGTTCCTCACGATCGGCGGCACGCCGGCGTTCTCGGAGACCTGGTTCGACAACGTCAAGGTGCCCAAGCAGAACGTCGTGGGGGAGATCAACGGCGGCTGGACGGTGGCCAAGGCGCTGCTCGGGCACGAGCGGACGCAGATCGCCGCGGTCGGCGTGATCGGACGCGCGATCCGCAAGTGCAAGCAGATCGCCGCGCGCACCCGGGCCGGCGGCCGCGCGTTGATCGACGAGCCGGCGGTTCGCGGCAAGCTCGCGCAGCTCGAGATCCGCCACCGCAGCCTGCAGATGGCCAACTGGCGCGCGCTCGCCGGCGCGCAGCTCGGACACGCGCCCGGCCCGGAGTCGTCGTTCCTGAAGATCCGCGGCTCCGAGCTGGTCCAGCAGGCGTACGAGCTCGCGATGGAGCTGATGGGGCACGACGCGCTCGCGTGGTTCCCCGAGTCCGGCGTCGTGATGGACATCGAGGAATCGGTCGCGTCGCTGTTCTGCTACCTGCGCGCGGCCACGATCTACGGTGGGTCCAACGAGATCCAGCGCAACATCATCGCCAAGCACATCCTGGGGCTCGGATGAACTTCACACTGACCGAAGATCAACGCATGCTCGTCGACGCGGCGATCGCGTTCACCCGCAAGCAGTCGCCGGTGTCGCGGATGCGCAAGCTGCGCGACGATCCGACCGGGTGGTCGCCCGAGGTCTGGCGCCAGATGGGCGACCTCGGATGGATCGGCCTGCCGTTCCCGGAGGCCGTGGGCGGCATCGGCGGCAGCTTCGTCGACCTCGCGCTCGTCCTCGAGCAGCTCGGCCAGGCGCTGGTCCCCGAGCCTCTCGTCGCCTCGCTGGTCGCCGGCATGGCCATCGTCGGGGCCGGCGACGCCGCGCAGCAGGCCGCGTGGCTGACCCCGATGGTGGCCGGGCGATCGTCGCTGGCGCTCGCGTGGGCCGAGGCCGACGGCCGCTACGATCCGGCGCACGTCGCGACCCGGGCCGAGCCCACGCCGGCGGGCTTCCGGCTGACCGGGCACAAGCGGTTCGTGCTCGACGGCCACGTCGCGGCCCAGCTCGTGGTCTCGGCGCGCGATGCCGGCGGCGTGGCGCTGTTCGTCGTCGACGCCGGCGCGCCCGGCGTGCGGATCCGGCCGATCCGGACGCTCGACGGCCGGCGCGCCGCGATGGTCGAGCGCGACGTCGAGGGCGCGGCCGACCGCCGGCTCGGCGGCGACGGGCTCGCGGCGCTGTCCCACGCGCTCGACGTCGGCGCCGCCGCGGCGTGCGCCGAGGGCGTCGGCCTCATGCG
>Ga0137459_1000664_pt1 | contig 11698 bp, 13 predicted proteins | sample EasRivERMGT700_2_FD_104908 | JGI IMG/M metagenome (GOLD analysis project Ga0137459, IMG submission 104908) | Soil microbial communities from meander-bound floodplain in the East River, Colorado, USA - East River MetaG ERMGT700_2 | ecosystem: Environmental > Terrestrial > Soil > Floodplain ...
CAGCTTGTCGATCACCGCCTCGCGGTCGACCAGCTTCACGACGCAGGTCTGCTCGGCCGACCAGAGGTTCTCCCAGCGGCCACGCAGGGCATTCTGGCTGCGGGCCAGGAGCTTGTGGAAGTGTTCGATGAACTCCGGGTAGCGGCCCGCGCGATCGTAGATCACCGCATGGTAGTGGTTGCTCATCGCGCACGGCAGCAGCACGTCGATCTCGCAGCGCAACGCGGCGACGATCAGGCAGTACAGGAACGCGTTGTTGGTCGCCGTATCCGGGCGCAGCAAGAACTGGCGCTGGGAGCAGCGGCGGGTGATCAGGTAGAACTGACGCGGAAGCACCTGGCGCGCGAGCATGCGTTGGTGCGCTATCAAGATCTCGGCCAACCGATCGTGACGAGATCTCCAGCGGTTGGCGCTGAAATCGTCCGGTGGCCGGACAGCGTGTCCGACAGTCGGACGTACGAGGCGACGTCCATGAACCTGGGCACGAACGCCAGCCAACTCCCGCCGGCTATGCCGTCCAATGCCGTCCAAGACCTTGCATGAATCAACCTCCGCCGGACCAGTCGTTGAGCCTGTCGAGACTACCGGGGAACACGTCCTCCCCCCAGCGCTTCGCGATCCGGATGAACGGCTCGAAGTCGTTGTGCAGGATCTTGCCGCCGCGCTCGATTGCGGCCGACCTTGATGCTCGCCGCCCGCGCTGCGCGGTCGCGGCACGTCGATCCCCGGCTACCGCTTCGACGAAGGCACCGTCGAAGCTCTCGGCACCCGGATCGGGTGCTACGCTGGCGGCACATGGTCTCATCCAGCCAGCCACGCCATCGTTACACGTACGCCCAGTACGCCGCGCTCGAGCGAGAAAGCACGACGAAGCACGAGTTCTTTGACGGTGAAATCTATGCCATGGCGGGGGGCTCCGAAGATCACGCGGCGCTCGCGGTGAGCGTCCTCGCCGCGTTGCTCGCCGCCGTCGGAGATCGCCCCTGCCGCGTGAGCAGCTCCGATCTCCGGATCTACGTCGAGGCCGTCGGGCTCGCGACCTTCCCGGATGGGTCGGTGATCTGCGGTCCCCTGCAGCAGCACCCGCCCAGCCCGGACGCGACAGCGTTGAATCCGCTCATCCTGCTCGAGGTCACCAGCAACTCCTCGGAGGAGTATGACACGAATGGCAAGCTCGATGCCTACAAGACCATCCCGACGCTGCGCGAGGTGATCCTGGTCTCTCACCGCGAGCGTCGCATCACTATCCACCGCCGCGAGGCGGATGGTACGTGGGTGATGCGCGTCGCGATCGTCGGCGGACGCGTCTCTGTCGAGTCGCTCGGCGCGGAGCTGATCGTCGATACGATCTATCGGAACTCCTCCATCAAGGGCTGACGCCTCAGTCGTGGGGGGGGAAGACCCGTACGACGTTGGGGGAGACCTGCCGCGATCGAGATGGTCGCCCGCGACCCACTCTGTGGAGATCTCATCGAAGGAACCGGAGGGATTCGGAAGGTCAGATTCGCCATCGGCGCACGTGGGAAGAGCGGCGGGGTACGGATCATCTACTACTTCCACAGCGATCGGATGCCGATCTATTTTCTCGCGATCTTCGCCAAGAACGAGAAGGCTAACCTCAGTCACGCCGAACGCAATGCACTCCGGAGACTGGTCCGCATCCTCAAAGAAGCTCACGGGAGGTCATATGAGTCGTAAGTCATTCGATACGATTGCCTCGGGCCTGCGAGACGCCATCGCGCACACTCGGGGGGAAACCGGGCGTGGGCGGGTTCGTCGCGTGCGCGTACCGGAGATCGACGTCGGGAAGGTGCGCGCCAAGCTCGGCCTGTCCCAGGACGAATTTGCCGCCGCGTTTGGGGTGAGCATCGGAACTGTACGGAACTGGGAGCAGGGCCGGCGGCGGCCTGAAGGCCCCGCCCGCGTCCTCCTTCGAGTCATTGACAAGGCGCCCAAGACCGTTCTTGGCGCGCTCGGTTCCTTGCGCGACTCCGGTACAAAGGCAGCCTAGCAGCCGCGTTTGTTTGCCGACGTGTTCGTCACGGACCAGCCCCGTACGAGGTTTCGTTGGGGGAGAACCCCGTAAGAACGGAAATCCCCCTACGGGGTTAATTTTCAGAACCACCAGGGGGAAGATCCGCACGGGAAGACCCGTACGGGGTCCGGCGGCGCTGGCGAGCGTCCGGCGGCTTAGCGGCACGGCGCGGCGGTCCCTTCTTGCGGGCGTCGCCCACCTCGCCCGCGTCGAGCTGCGCGCCGTCGCGGTCGGCGTCGATGGCCTGGCGGCCGAGTTGACAGAGCGTCCCAGTTCGCGAACGTGATAGCCAGAGCAGAAAGTTCTCGCACCACGGCAATTGGGCAGCGCTCGCGTACGGACGCTCCCGCAGCGGGATCCAGTCGCGTCCAAGTTCCTGAGAGGCTTGCAGAGCGCCGACGACAAACGGGTTCGGAGCGTCTCTCTCAGGTGTCCGGCCGGATTTCGGACGGTGGCCGGATTTGGACGGCTGGCCGGATGATGCCCATGGCAGGATGAGCCGCGGACAGTCGTGGATCATGCGTGCCGCCCAGGTGCCCACCTATGGGTCCCGTTTCCGCCATTGCTCGGGCAGGTTCATGCCGTCGTATAGAAGCCCATAGATCACAGCTATCCCATCCTGCCCCAGGCGATACAGAAAGAGATGACGCGCGTGCCGCCCTCTTTTGGCAATCTTATATATCCAGGCCTCTGGATGAATATCGGGACGGTGTGCCCCTCTCATCGGCTCTTCCGCCAGGACTTCGAGTGCCTCTTCAATAAGTGCTGCATAATCCGCGTACTTGCGCGGCCCGTGTTCTCTGGCGGTATAGAGCAGGGTGTCCTCGATGTCCCGCTCGACGATGGGAAGATGCTTGTACATTGAGGGCGCTAAACGGCCTTCTCAACACGGGCGCGAATGCGCGCCATGAGATCGCGAGGCGCGATCTCGACTGCTTCGTCGCGCGCTTCGGCTTCCAGGCCTTGCCGGAACCGGGACCCCGCGTGTTCGAGCCACTCCTCCGCAGCCTCGTCGCGCTCGTCTAGAGCGTCCAAAGCGGCGCGAACCACCTCCACAACATTCGGGTACGCGCCGAGGGCGACGTGCGCTTGAGCACGATCTTCAAGTTCTTGCGGCAGCTCAATGGCCATGGTCGATTCTCCAAGATTCGCAAGGAGTATGCCAGCATCCGCCCCGCTCTGCAACACGGGGAAGACCCGTACGGGATTTCGTCGGAGGAACGGATAAGCCGACGCCCGGGGCCGCGGGGACATCGACACTGCCCACGTTGGTCCTGTGCGTCATCTTACAAGCCGATGGCGACGGATGGCCCGCGACCGCGCTCGACGATTGCCTCGCTGGTCACTGCGCCGACAACGAGTCGGCGCTCGAGCTTTCGTGCTACGGCCACGCGAACCTCACGTCGTGCTCAGTTCGGTCGGTTTCCACTTCTTCGCAATGGGCTTGAACGCGTACCGCGGTCTCTCGGTCGCTTCCGCCTTGACCTCGGCGAACGCCGCGATCGGGTATTCGTCTATCTTGCGATCGAGCGCAACCATCGCGCGCAGTAGCAGATCAGTGTGGTGCCCGATCGGTTGCTTGTCGCTCTCCCACCGGGACACGGTCGCCGGGTCGCTGCCGATCAGCTTCGCGAAATCCGTCCCCGAGTAGCCGAGGTACGAGCGCAGGAAGCGGACCTCGCCCCCGACGAGCCGAGCGCGCTTGCGGATGACCGCGCCCGCGAGCACGCGGTTCAACTCGTCGATCGCCGGGATCGCGACCTCGTACTCGCCGCAATTGGGGCACCGGCTTACGGGCACGCCGATCAGCACGGCACCCGGCAGCGCCGTGTACGGCACGTTCTCGCGCTTCGTGGTCATCGCATGACCGCAGTTGATGCACTTCATCTCGTCTGCTCCTCTGCTCGTTCGTCTCTTGAATCGTCTGCTCGTTCGTCTCTTGTTCTCGATGTCCAGCCCATCGAGCAGGCACTGTCTCTACGTTTGAATCGCCAGGCCGTTACCACGACCGCGTGCGTCGCTGACCTGAACGTGACGACTGCGGCCATGCGGCTCGTCTCCACGCGGTAACGCCACGTCCCGCTGACCAACTCGCCAGGGCGGGCCGTCCCACCCCTAAGCGTGTTTCGCACGTCGATCTCCGTCAGGTTGTCCTTGGCCATCTCCTCGTACGCGTGCTTCGTGAACGAGAGGATCCCCGCCGCACGGAGCGCGACGAGCAACCGCTTGACGGTGGCGGGTGGGAGCGGCTCCTTCACGTGTTCTACGTGAATATGACAACGGTTGACTGAATGTCAAGGCATGTCATCGCATGCCTTAAAAATCCCCTACGAAAAATCCCCTGAAAAATCCCCTACGGCGGGAAGACCCCTACGGGGTTAATTTTCAGAACCACCAGGGGAAGATCCTCACGGGAAGACCCTGGCGAGCGTCCGGCGGCTTAGCGGCACGGCGCGGCGGTCCCTTCCTGCGAGCGTCGCCCATATCGCCCGCGTCGAGCTGCGCAGCGTCGCGGCCGGCGTCGATGGCCTGGCGGCCAAGTTGACAGATCGTCCCAGTTCGCGACGCGACGGCTGGGGTGGATTCTCGCGCTACGGCAACCGTGCAGCACCCCGCGTCGCTCCGGAGTCGGCACGTCGCGTGCTGTGATTCGCTGCGCGGCCTTCAGCAACCCGGACGAGGTCAGGTCTCGAGTACCGGCACCGACGCGAACCGTTGGAGCCAGTAGGTGCCGGGTGGGAACATGGCAGGTATGCCGTCTCGCCATCGCTCGCGGGCGCTGGCGTACTCGATGGCGAACGCGCGATTGCGCAGCAGCGCCTCGATCCGCGCCCATTTGCTTCGCGTCGCCACCCGGGGCCGGAGGTTCCGCCGGGGCTCCACGGTCGCCGGGGAATCGCGCCACGACTGCGCGAGCACAGCGCGTCGACCCAGCACGTGACGCCCGGTGCGCGCTCGCTCGGCCGCGCGCTCGAGCTCGACGGCACGTACCCGGTCGCGCAGCTCCGAGAGCACCGCGGCGGCGGGTCCGAGCTCGGCGGGGATCGTGAGCGGCAGCTCGAGCGCGTCGGGCATCGCGCGAAGCACCTGGCGCGGGAGCATGGCGCTGACCGCTATCAAGATCTCGGCCAATCGATCGCGACGAGATCTCGCGCAGTTGGCGCCGCCAGCGTCCGGTGGTCGGACAGCGTGGCAGCGTGTCCGAATATCGGACGCACGGGAAGACTTGTGCCGAAGCGGCCAGCGAGATCACGATGTACGCGCAGTAGAGGATGTCCGGTCAGCCGTTATCAGCGACCAGATCTCGCCACAGCTTGGCGTCCACCAGGCGCGACAGATGGCGCACGTTCGTGGTCGCGATGACGACCTCGGCCGCCGCCATCTTTCGAGCCTGAGCTGCCCACGTTCAGCAGGCACCCCGGAACATGCTGGTCGACCCGCCGTCGAGCAGGTGGTAAAGAATGGATCGACGATGAGCACGACGACGAAGCCCAGCACGAAGCCGCCCACGCTCGCGGACCTCGATGCGCTGCCGCCGGGCATCGTCGGCGAGATCATCGACGGGGTGCTCTACACGATGACCAAGCCGCGCATGCGGCACCAGCGAACGACCGCCCGGATCTGCGGCAAGCTCAGCGATCCGTTCGACGAGGGAAATGGCGGCCCTGGGGGATGGTGGATCGTTGCCGAGCCCGGGATCGAGCTTCCGAACACGCCCGAGATCTCACCGGACGTCGCAGGGTGGCACCGCGAGCGCATGCCTGAGATGCCGGGCGACGAGCCGATCCGTGTGGTGCCGGACTGGACGTGCGAGATCTTGTCGAAGACCACGCGGCGTCATGACCTGGAGGTCAAGATGCCCTACTACGCCAAGGTAGGCGTCGCCTACCACTGGCTCGTCGACCTCGAAGCCCGCGTGCTGACAGCATACCGGCTCGACTTCTCCGAGTGGCGCGTCATCGGCACCTACAGCAACGAAACCGAGGCGCGGATCCCGCCGTTCGCTGCGGTCCCGCTCAACGTCGCAAGCTGGTGGCCCCCGACGCTCACGGGTCCGCGGTAGCCGTTCCGCGTCTCCGCGCCCGTGCAGCCGCGTCTGGAAAGACCCCCCTAAGTGGCCGCGTATAAATTACTGGCTCCTCAGGCAAATCTGTGGGCGATTTCGGGTGCCAATCGGGGCCGCAGCGGTGGAGTGACGGCGGATAGAGCGGGACATCGACAGCTTCGATCACGAGAGAGTGCCGAGGCTCCGAATGAAAGGAGGAGCTGACATCGGGACGTCAGGAAGGGTAAAGCAACTTCGACCAAGAAGAACTTCACCCACCCAAAGGCCCGATGCAGCTCCAGCTCCAGACCATATTCAATAACGTCCACCGGCTCAAGCGCTTCGTGTACGCCGACATTCGGCTCGTGCCGTGCCAGGGCGCGGCGGCCCATATCGAAGCGCGGATCGCCCCCCGAAAGAACAGCCAGGGCCGGTGCAGCCGCTGCGGCAAACCAGGGGCGACGTACGACCACCTGCACGAACGGCGGTTCAACTTCGTTCCCCTCTGGGGGCTGCTCGTGTTCCTGCTGTACGCGCCGCGCCGCGTGGATTGCGGCGGCTGTCGTGGCGTTCATGTCGAAGCCATGCCCTGGGCAACGGGCAAGTCGTCGATGACCACGGTCTACATGATCTTTCTGGCAACCTGGGCTCGGCGCATGTCGTGGTACCTCACGCTCGTCTACCAGATCGATGCCGGCCGTCGCCGCCTGCTGTGGATCGCGGAGACCACCACCGCGGCAGCCGCGACCAGCAGGCGCCGGCTCCACCGGGTGCGCCGTCCAACCCGCCGGCTCGCCGCGACGAGCACGGCCACGTCGCCCCCGACTCGGCGCTCGCCGCGTGGCCCGAGTGGACCCGCTACAACGTGAACTACTCGATCGACGCGCACGGCGACGGCGCGCTCGACTTCGGTGCGGCGTCCGTGAAGCTACTCCCGTGAAGCGCGCTCGCCCAGCGCACGTCGCACGATCTGGCCTTGTTCGTCCACCAGGGTGCGCGCGGGGTGCGTGGCGACTTCCTCTACAACGCCGAGCGGTTCTCGCCGGTGCTGATGGCGCGCGCAGCGGTCCGCCTCGACCAGCTCATCGACCTGATCGCGAACCAGCCCTCGCATCGCGTCGGCACGCTGCCGCGCGCGCCGTGAGCAGCTGGTGGCCTTCTACACGCACCTCGAGACCTCGACCGTCATGCAAGGCGTGACGAAGCCATCACCGCAAATGGTGACGCAGGATAAGGTCGAGGATCTCGAGGGCGAGAGCAACGGAGAAGGAACGGTCATGCGCGAGTGCCCGGGGTGCGAATGACACCGAAGCGGGCTCAGCGAGGCGTTCCTGAAGGCATCTGCGAAATGGGCCTCGTTGCAGTCGAAGCGCACGAAGCCGGGCGCGTGACTGGCCGGGAAGGCCAGATTGAAATGATAGGCAATAAGCTCGGGGGCAGCGTCCTTCGCGTAACGGGCGACGACGGCGAAGTTGAAGCGGGCGTCATCGTCTCGTGCGAACTGGTCGTCGGCATTCCACATCTCTGTGTGCTTGCCACCGCTGATGATGATGACACCGCGCGCGTCCGGCTCGGTGCTCTTGTAGAGGGGCCTGATCTGGTGAACTGCCTGCTTGAGGAGGCCTTCCGCGTGGGCGTTCTCGAGCATCTGTCGCATTTCGTCGCGGAGCTTCCAGTATGCGGAAGGCATGGGCACGACCAGCTGGCTGATACGCGTCTCGAGCGCTTCGAGCCGCTGGCGGGCTGCTGTTTCGCCTTTCACAGCAGGTCGCTCCGATCGACCAGCACCAGCCATTCGGCGTACTCCGGATCCGGTGGCAACGTCCGTGCCTCCGCCCGCTCGATCATGTCGGAGGTGGACAGGTTCGCCCATCGCTCGAGGGATGCGAGGCGATCGAGGCGATCGGCCGCGCTCATCTCATCCGGTTCAGGCGAGAGATCCCAGACCGAGCCCGTGAAGAGACGCGCGAAATGCGGCGCCTCCCGGAAGACGTGCCGCGCGGCAGACTCCGAGAGCACCAGGACTGTGCGGTGCTCCCGCTGAAGGAGGCTGCGGAGTGTGTCGAGGCGGGCCCACGCGCCGGGTGGCCACGCATCGGCGAGGGACGCGACGAGGATCCCCGCGCGGCGACCAGCGCGCCAGGGACTCCGCGTCTGCCGGCGCGTCGACGCGAAACACCTCGATCTCCGACTCGGATGCAATGCCGGCGGCAGTCTGCTCGACGACATCGGCGAGGCGATGGTCCGGGACCACCAGCGCGAGCCAGCTGTTCCCGCCCGTCCGCTCGATCGCGCGGCGAACGAACTCGGACTGCGGGATCTGCCGGAGGCCCGTGGTCATGGCGTGGCCGCGAGCTGCTCGAGCAGAGGTCGGATCGTGGGGTGAACCGCGTATCGTGTGCGCCCGTTTCGAAACTCCAGGACGCGACCGGTCATGAGGAGCGCGAGGTCGCGGTCCGACACCGGCACGAAGGAACCCTGCACCCGGAGGCGTTGCAGGGTGGCCAGATCGTCCGCCGCGAGGCCGAGCATCAGCGTGCGTCCGAACGCGTCTGCTGCGGCGCCGGCGTGAGCTGCGCCGATGGTCTCGACACCGGCGAGGTAGGCCTCCTCGCCAGCGTCGCGCGCGAGGCCGATGAGGTCGCGCAGGACGCCACCGGAGACCTCCACCAGACGTGCCGCCGCTTCGTCGGACAGGACGTGCTCGGGAGAGCGTACGCGAAGGACGCGCGTCAAGAAATCGCGTCCGGCAGGCTCCCCCGGGTCGACCCACGAGACCTGGTAGAGCTTGTCGAAGGACGCCGCGATCGGACGCCAGGTGCCATAGAGCAGCTTGAGCGGTCCGACGAGGACGACGCCGATCCCGAGCGCGCGCAGGACGGCGATATCGTCGCGCACGATCGCCTCGAACGCGTCCAGTTCGAGGACGCGATCCAGCGAATCGATGAGCAGTGCGACGTGAGGGACACGGCTGCGGAGCGCGTCTATCAGGCTCTTCAGCGCGGCGCCCTGGGCCGAGATCAGGGGTGTGGGAGGGGGAGTGATGATCGGGGCAACAGGGACCCAGCTTGTGGGGGGCTCATAGCGGTCTTCTGGAAAGTATCCGCCGCCGGTGACGGCCCACTCCTTGAAGAACGACGTCGCGGCAGCAACCGGCGGGCTCTGGTCATCGGCGAGGAGCTCCGCGAACGCGAGGCCGGCGAGCGCCACCAGCACGCCGGCGCGCAGCTTCTGGAGATCGTGCACGCGGCTCACGTCGAGGTAGACGGTCTGCATGTCGGGGAGCTGTCGAAGGCGCTCCTCCGCGACGACGAGCTGCGTCGTCTTGCCAGAACCGATGCCACCGACGATGACGTGCGCCGAGGCTGGCTGCAGCTCGAGCCGGCCGGCGATCTCGTCCGCGACCGATCGCGCGGAGGGTGGAACATAGAGGCCGCGCGCGATCGCGGAGCGCGGATCTGCCGCCGCGTCGAGACGCTCCATGTACGCACGAAACCGCTGCAATCGGTCGCTCACGGCGCGATGATGGTCTCCTCGGCCTGAACGGTCAACACGCCGGCCCCGCAGCGATCGGAGCGGTCTGCCGTCCACCTCTCGTCAAGGGATCGCACCCACCGTCGGTCGCGGCGACGATACCGTGCTGGAACCGCACGGCGACGACACCTGCGGCAAGGGCGCGGGCGGCGCGGTCCGGCCGACGAGCCGGCACCGCCTCCCGACGAGACGCCGTGACCGCACCATCCAGGCCAGCGGCGCCCGCGCTCGTGCGAGGTGATGGCCGCCCAGGCAGGCCCCAGAGCGGAACGAAGTTGAACCGCCGTTCGGGCTGGTGGTCGTACGTCGGCCCTGGTTCGCCACAGCGGCTGCAGTGGATGCGAACTCCCAGCTCGGGCCTCGGGGAGCGCAACGCCATGCACCGCCCGACGTTCGCCGATCCCAAGACCGACTTCGCCTTCAAGCGGATCTTCGGCTCCGAGGACCACAAGGACGTCCTCGTCGCCTTCCTCAACACCATGCTCGACCTCGACGAGGTGCACCGCATCGCCTCCGTCGAGCTGCTCCCCCCGGAGCAACGCCCGCCGGTCGCCGAGCTGAAGCTCTCGATCGTCGACGTCAAGTGCACCGACGCCCACGGCGTCACCTACGTCGTCGAGATGCAGGTGCTCCAGGTCGAAGGCTTCGAGAAGCGCGTCGTCTACAACGTGGCCAAGGCGTACGTCAATCAGATCGCCCGCGGCGATGGCTACCCCAACCTCAACGACGTCGTGGGTATCACCATCTGCGACTTCGAGCTCTGGCCCGATACCGAAACGCGACGGCTGCCGATGGTGAGCCGCTGGCGCATGACCGAGCAGGCGACCGGGGCCAAGGAGCTCGGTCAGATCCAGCTCGTTTTTCTGGAGTTGCCAAGTACGACACCAGCCGGCCGCCCCGGACGATGGTCGAGAAGTGGGCCTATTTCGTACATCCTCGCCGGGATCGCGATCCAGAACGAGCGAGGCGCGCTGGCCGTTGCCGAGAAGCGTGGCCGCGCAGAGGGCCTGCGGGAAGGTCTGCGGGAGGGCGAGCAACGCGGGCGCGAAGAGGGCCTGCGGGAGGCCGTAGAAGCGCTTTGCGACGTGCTGGGGCTCGAGCTCACCGAGGAGCGAAGGCGCGAGATCGCGAACGGGGACGCTGCGAAGCTCACGTCGCTGCTTGCGCGGCTCCGCGAGCGAAGGAGCTGGACATGAGCGTCATCGACGGATCGCGCGGCAGTTGACACAGCCATGCACCAGCGCTCGCAGGATCTGTCCGCAGCAGCTGGCAGGATCTGATCGAGCGCTGCGGGCTACTTGATGACCGCCAGGCGCGGCGACCGCTTGGGCTTCGACAGCACGTTGCCGGCGATCTTCAGCGCGGCCTTCGACGCCAGGTCCATGAACCGCTGCGCGTTCTCCGAGTCCGGGCTCGCCATCACGATCGGCACCCCGGCGTCGCCGCCGAACCGGATCCGCGTGTCGATCGGGATCTCGCCGAAGAAGTCGGCGCCGACCTCCTGCGCGAGCCGCTTGCCGCCGCCGTGGCTGAAGATCTCGTCGTGGTGGCCGCACGCCGGGCACTTGTAGTAGCTCATGTTCTCGACGATCCCGAGGATCGGGATCTCGACCTTCTCGAACATCGCGATACCCTTCACGACGTCGATGATCGCGACCTCCTGCGGCGTCGTCACCATGACCGCGCCGGCGATCGGGATCAGCTGCGACAGCGAGAGCTGGACGTCGCCGGTGCCGGGCGGCAGGTCGCACACCAGGTAGTCGAGCTCGCCCCAGTCGACGTCGCCCAGGAACTGCTGCAGCAGGCGGTGCACCATCGGGCCGCGCCAGACCACTGCCTCGCCCTTGTCGACGAAGAACCCGACGCTGATCACGCGCAGGCCCTGGTGGATCGCCGGGGTGATCCGCGAGTCCTTGGTCGCCGACGCCGGTACCTCCGGGACGCCGAGCATCGTCGGGATCGACGGGCCGAACACGTCGGCGTCGAGCAGGCCGACCTTGGCGCCGTGGCGCGCCAGCGAGAGCGCCAGGTTCACCGCCACCGTCGACTTGCCAACGCCGCCCTTGCCCGCGGCGACGGCGACC
>Ga0137459_1000665_pt1 | contig 11693 bp, 15 predicted proteins | sample EasRivERMGT700_2_FD_104908 | JGI IMG/M metagenome (GOLD analysis project Ga0137459, IMG submission 104908) | Soil microbial communities from meander-bound floodplain in the East River, Colorado, USA - East River MetaG ERMGT700_2 | ecosystem: Environmental > Terrestrial > Soil > Floodplain ...
GACCATTTGATGGTGCGCCGCGGTTTGGCGACATTCTTGAAGGTCTTTAAAGATTTCAAGCTGGTTGGTGAAGCGGATACTGGTGAAGCTGCCATCCAACTCTGCGAAAAGCTTCAGCCGGATGTTGTGCTTATGGATATGGTGATGCAGAACATGGATGGCGCAGCGGCAACGCGTCTGATTCGTAAGCAATGCCCATCAACACAGGTCATTGCACTAACGAGCTTCAAAGACGATATTCTTGTTAAAAGTGCGCTTCAGGCTGGAGCGATCAGTTACCTGCTCAAAGGCATATCAGCCAATGAGCTTGCCCAAGCCATCCGGGCAGCGCATGTCGGGCGCCCGACGATTTCGGCTGAAGCCACGGAGGCTTTGATCCAGGCTGCCAGTCAGGATGTGGTCCCAGTGATTGACCTGACCGAACGTGAGCACGAAGTGCTTATATTAATGGTCGAGGGTCTGAACAATACTCAAATAGCCGGAAGGCTTACCGTAAGCCCATCAACGATCAAATCGCATGTCAGCAGTATTCTCGCCAAGTTGGGAGTTACCAGCAGAACCGAAGCAGTGACCCTGGCTTTGCGTCATAAACTGGCTTCCTAGTTCATACTAAATTTCCCCCAAGTGACGGAGGCAAACATTCCCCCAACGATGGATGCGTTGGGGGAATGTTTGTTTTATGATGAAGTATGTATCCAAAGCGCGAATTTGGCTTTAGCGACAATTCTTTCAACGTAACTCCTGCCCAAACCACGCGCTTCTCGATTGACGAAGTTGTTGATAGCTCCAAAGAAATATGGAAAGGAAGGTGTGTAATGAAACTAAGCCTGTTTTTTCTGCTCATGGATCTACTTACCGGACTGGCTTACCCATTTATATTTGTATGGTGGAAACTGTACCATTCGTCAAATTTCGAGAAGCGTAAAACGTTGCATGTTTGGTGGCCTCAAAGATTTTAAAGACATACAGACCACAATCCAAAAAGATATTGAAACGGAACTGGTTTTGCGTGAACTTTCAGTGTGGAGAAAGTTTTGGATATCGGAATCAATCTGCTAGTAGGAATGATGCGGCTTTTCCCGTCGCATACATAGTTCATTCAAATACAAAGGAGAAACAATATGCTTCCAATTGGTGATGATAATAGCTCGGTTAGAACTGTGCCCATCGTAAGCTATGGGTTGATCGTGCTGAACGTGCTCTTCTTTCTGGTGGAATTGAGCAGCGGTGACGCTTTCATTACGAAATGGGCATTCGTGCCCAGCCGCTTTCTTGCAAACCCGGCTGCCGATTTTATAACTTTGTTTACCTCCATGTTTATGCATGGCGGATGGCTGCATTTGGGAAGTAATATGCTTTACCTATGGATCTTTGGTAACAATGTAGAAGATCGTTTTGGACAGGGTCCCTTCCTCGTCTTTTATTTGCTCTGTGGGCTTGCAGCCACTGCGCTGCAACTGGCTTTCAGCCTCGATTCGAATGTCCCGAACCTGGGTGCTTCTGGAGCAATTGCAGGTGTGCTGGGCTCTTATGTTCTGTTGTTCCCGCAGTCTAGAGTAAACGTATTGCAAAGGCAAAGCGTTGTTCCAATGCCTGCATTAATTGTGATCGGCTTTTGGTTCGTGCTGCAGCTTTTTAGTGGCATCGGTTCCATAGCTGAGACAGCCGATACAGGTGGCGTTGCTTACATGGCCCACATTGGTGGATTTATTGCCGGGTTTGTATTGACTTTCCTGTTTAAAGGAAGTTCAAGACCGCGCTTAAATGCATAAATAATTAACAAACTCTTCTTATATCTCCCCCAAGTGGTGGAGAGAAATATTCCCCGGCGGTAGGATGCGGCCGGGGAATATTTATTATAAGATTCACAATATGATGCGCGTTTTTATTGCCAATGCAAAAGCAGAGGAACGATCGGCTTTACGGTTTATGTTGTCGAGTCTCAAATTGGAGGTCGTTGGTGACACCTCGGATTGGCAGACTGTTTTAGCCGAGGCTCCTGCCACAAGCTTTAACCTGTTGCTTGTGGATTGGGACCTATTGCCCGCCGATGCGGTCGCCAGCCTTTCTGTATTGCGCCAGGCATGTTCAAATGCGATCATCGTTGTACTCACCAGTTACCTGGATGCCCATCAGCAAGCCGCACAATCAGCCGGAGCAGACGCTTTTATAAGCAAAGGTGAAATACCCAACCGTCTGGCAGATCATTTGCTTGCCATATCCAGAAGCCTGGATCTGAATGAGACAACGTATATTAAAAAATAAAAAAAGTTATCCAAGGAGTAACTCATGAACAAACATATTCTCGAAGGTCAATGGAAGCAAATGCGCGGCGAGGCCAAAGCCTGGTGGGGCAAACTCACCGATAATGACCTCGATCGTGTTGCCGGTAAGTTTGAAGTCCTTGTAGGCTTGCTTCAGGAAAGGTATGGTTATACCCGCGAGCAGGCGGCTAATGAGATCGACAGGCATGTAACCGATTTCGAAACCAGACTGAAGGAAGATATGGAGATGGCTTCAAAGCCTAAATAACGGATCAATGAAGCAGGGGTGTAACCCCTGCTTCACTTATTTTCTGGAGGACGAAATGACAGACGAAGACAGAGTAACAGAAGTAAGGTCACATGATGAGCCGGAACGTGAATTGCGTATCTTCACTTTCAAGGCTACTCAACTGGTTTGGCTGCTTTTCGGAATGCTCGAAGGTTTGATCGCGTTGCGGATCCTGCTTAAGTTAATTGCAGCCAACCCAGCCAGCCCCATTGCGGCTTTGATCTATGGGTTTACAGATTTCTTCCTGTTTCCCTTTGCAGGATTGACCGCCACCCCCGCAGTCGGCGGCATGGTGTTGGAAATCTCATCCATCTTTGCCATGGTGATCTATGCCCTGGTCGCATGGGCGATAGAAAGAACGATCTGGGTGCTCTTCTACCGTCCGCGCGGACCGGTTGTTGAAGTCACGCGTACAAGAAGCGAACACCATAGTCATCGCTGATCACCATAAAAAATCAAAAAAGAAAGCGAGATAAACATGGATAAATATACTCACGAGCAGGAAACCAATACAAAACACCCGGCGAACTTTTTAACGGGCGTGCTGCTGGGCGGCGTGGCTGGTGCAGTAACTGCGCTGCTATTTGCCCCACAGTCAGGTCAGGAAACTCGTCAGCAGATCCAGCAGAAGGCTGTGGAACTGCGCGATCAAACAACCTCGACTGTTGAAAATACGGTTGCCCAGGTTCAGAGCAAGGCCAGCCAGCTCAAAGCTGACCTTGGCGAAAAAGCAACGAATCTAAAACACGATATTGGCGAAAAGGCCACCAGCCTAAAACAACAGGGGCAGGATGTGCTGGTTGAACAGCTTTCCGCTGCCACTAAAAAAATTCAGGGCAATTAGAGTTTGACCAGCCCTGTTTATGTGTGTCATTGCGAGAGGACTGGATGCGAGACCCCATTATATGAGTAGTCGTTGAAAACGATCTCGCAATGACACATCGAACTTAGATCATAAAAGGAGAATACCATGTTAGAGACCATTATCGTGATCCTGATCATCTTGTGGCTGCTCGGTTATGTAGGACCCGTTTCTTTACGTGGTGCTGGCAATTTTGTCCACATATTGCTTGTCATCGCCCTGATCCTGATCGTCATCAGGTTGTTGTAAGCACAGTCGGAAGGAAGGTATCCCATGAAAAAATGTAGTGACGTAATGACGCAAGACCCGGTTTGTTGTCTGCCCACAGACACAGTTTCAAAAGCTGCGCAATTGATGAAGGATGAGGACGTGGGTTCCATCCCTGTGGTCGAAGATGAAGAGACCATGAAACTGATCGGCATTGTGACGGACCGCGATCTGGCGCTGCAAGTTGTGGCTCCTGAGCGTGATGCCAGCTCAACGCAGGTTGAAGATGTAATGACCTACGAGGTCATCACCTGCCGTGCCAGTGATGACGTGCAGAAAGCCGTGGACGCCATGGCACAACACCAATTACGGCGCATGCCTGTCATCGACAGCGATCACAGAATTGTCGGGATCATCTCCCAAGCCGACGTGGCAACACGAGTTGAGAAATCTGAGGAAATTGCTGAAATGGTTAAGGAAATATCTCAACCTACAGCATAGGATATGCCTCTGCAATGGAAAACAGGCGACTTGGTCGCCTGTTTTCTGTTAAACATTAAATTTTAACCATGTAATAAAAAGGGATTGCAAGTATCGTATAATTCTTGCAGAGAATACGCTATGAAAGCTCTTACCTGTCCCAACTGTGGAGCATCCCTGCCCGGGCACGCCATTAAAGCAGACCTCGCAATATGCGAATTCTGTGGCACTACATTTCACCTGTCAAAAAGACTGACCTCCGAGCCAAGCCAGGGTGCCCTGTTACTCGGCGCCGATTTTGGGAGCCGGACCCTGCACGGCTGGGAAGTGGTCGAAGAAGGCAAACTGACCTTCCACCAAGGCAATCCCTCCGAACTGCGGGGTAACTATGGACCCCGTGACAATGCCTATTATGTATTGAAGAGCTCGGGCGTTTTTGATGATTTTGATGCCGGGATCAATATCAAATTTACAGATGGTGACCAAAAACTAGTCATGGCTGGGCTTTATCCCCGCTTCACAGAGACGGGTGGTTATGGGGTGTATATCTCGCCGCTGGGGTCATACGTCATTGGTTATTTTACGAAAGATAAGAACAACGAGTGGGTCTGGGGAACATTGATGGATTGGACGAATCACTCCGCCATCCGCGCTGGCATGCATGAAAGCAATCATCTGCGGGTGATCTGTGATGGCGAGCGCTTCCGCGTCTACCTCAACGGGGTGCTGGCAACTTCTTTCAAAGACAGTCGCTTTAAGCTGGGTAAATTGTATGTGGTTGCGGAGCCGAATGGGCAAACGGATTTGGGCGTCGCCTTCTCCGACCTCCAACTGCGAGAGGTCCTCAGGTAACGGAATAGGTCTTGCGGCTTGCACTAGTCGAAGCGCAAAAGGATTTTGGGTTTAGTCCGTTGTCATTTGAAGAGGGATAGGGTTGGAGTTGAGTTCTTATCTTATGTAGGGCTGAAACGTTTTCGACATAAGGTTTTGTCTTCGTGTATCCATGTGTTATTTGAACGAGATCACATGCTTGACGCACCAACTAAGGCACATCTTGAACATTGCTCAGATTACTATGAAAAGAGCTCCTTGGCAAAGCCGTTAAAACAGGAATATAATAGATGGACTTTCTGAATCATACAATAAGGTCGTTTCAGTGCACAAAGTACATATTGTTTTTATTAAGCACAATGGCTTAGGGACTGTAAATGCAAAATTTGTGGAAGACCACAATGAGAAAAATCCCTTCGCAATAGTTTTGGGGTCTAGCTCCAAATGAATATTTTGTTCTTCCAAGAATGTGAGGAATTATGATAGCAATTAATTGGCTCGAAGAACGTATTGATGCCTTGCCATGGACAAAAGGAACAAGACAATTCAAAAAGAAGGTTCGCTCAATTATTTATAGTAATTATTCTGCAGAAGTTTCAAGCCCTCCGAAGATTGCGATTATAGGTAAAGCTGGTGTTGGTAAGACATCCACAATCAATGCGTTATTTAATACTAGGTTGCGCGTTGGGCGCACCAATACGGGGACATATAAAGCACAGTCTGTTAGCGTAAAATCCCAAGGAAAGCGAGTAAAGGGTGAAAGAGGAGAACTTATTGTCTATGATCTTCCAGGTCTTGCTGAAGACATAGATCGTGACGAGAAAAATATTCAGATCTACCACAACATACTTTCACAATGTGGTGTTGCCGTATGGGTTATTGCTGCTGAAGACCGAAGCTTAAGCAGTGACCAGCACCTTATTGGAGAGGTTGTACGAGCCTCCAACCCCGAATTGCTTTCTCGTCTTGTTATTGGGATAAATAAGCTTGATTTAGTATCTCCCAATAACTGGAATTCAAAGATTAATTTACCATCTAAGGCGCAAGAACGAAATTTTAATAGGGTTCTTGATAGAGTTAAAAAATCCATATTGAAAGTTGGTCCAGAAATTAGAGATGACCGTTTTGTAGGTTATTCAGCAACTCGATACTACAATTTGCTTTCATTATTCGAGGTAATGGTTGAATCATGTATAAGCGAGCGTGCATGGGTCTTAAATGACAGAGCAAGCATCGCAAACGTATTCAGTTTATTGCCAGATGAGCTAAGAAATAATAAATTGGGTCTTCAAGGGGACAGAATATATGGAGCCGCTTAAGAAGGACCCTCTTCCGCAATTAAGTGATGAAGAATTAGGAAGATTGCTTAGAGAACAAATTAGTCAAAATGAAAATAAAGAGGGTATCACAAACATCATCACAAAATCACAGGATAACTGGTTTCAAAAACAAATCAAGAAAAATAATATAGAACGATTTTTTGATGGGTTGCAATTCAAAGCTGAACAAGAATTCGGGATCAATGATGAGTAACACACCCTCACAAAAAATACAAAAATCGGTATCGAAGAAAAGCGCAAACCCAAGTCCTATAGCAAATCAAGAAGAAACTCAGGCGGAAAAGTGCATAGTCCGGTCATGTCGCACAGTGAATCCGGACGATGTCGCACAGTTAGAGGAGGAAAAAGCGCGGTGGTCGGGATTGTACCTTAAGTGTGCGACATGGTCCGTTTTGCTCTAATTTTTCGTTGTGACTCTCCTTTCAATTCGAGCCGGTGAGCATTGTGTACCAGCCGGTCGAGGATGGCATCCGCAAGGGTGGGATCGGAGATGCATTCATGATGCCTTCCTTTTGGATCGCCTGACTCGATCCAGATACTTTTTCAAAGAAATGATCTTCTCATCATCCAAGATTATTTTCCAGGGCGTTCCTGGCGCTACTTGAAAAGCAGCCAAACGAGTGTTGCGAATCCATGAATAAATTGTACCCGGGAAAACTCCTAAAATCTCAGCTGCACCTGCAATAGAACAAGTCCCGTCCTCCCATCGGTTCGGATTGTAGCCCTGGTGGATCACAGTTGGCAACCCCAATCGGGTTCGTAATATCCAGATCATTTTTCCGGAGAAGGGTCGTAGATGTGCATTGCGGAATCCTTCTGTATTCAGGGTGGCTGCAATCTGTCTATCGATCTGGTTCTGAGCGTGCAGTTGGCGAATTCTTTGCTCCAGTCTTTCGAAATCTGGGTGGTTGGCATAATTCTGGACACGACGGGTGTAACAATGTTCACTGACCGCACCGGTTTGCCAATTGATTTGAAACCAAACTTTTCCCTTGACGCGATCTGGATCTACAACGACATCCCGTATCAGCAACCGAACAATCTGCTTCCGATCGGCAGGAGTTGTAGACGCAGCGTTCCAGAGCTTGGGCAAGTTTTCGCCCAAGGACAGGATCTCCTGTCGATCTGCGGGTGTGATTTCCAAGCGGTGCTGTACCAGCCAATCTTGATACTCGTGTTCCACCTTCTCAGTTTCGCGCATTTTCTGTTCCCAGCTGCGCTCTAGACTACGAGCCACCAATCGATTCTCAGGTTCCACCAAACTATACTGGCGTCGCGCGCGTTCCGTTTCAAACTGTGTACGTTCCAAGCGTAATTGCCATTGCCGGGAGAGTGAAGACTGTTCTTGTTCAATCTGTTCCAGAGAAGCCAAAGCCATTTTAATTTGATCCGGCGCCAAAGCTGCTAAAAGTATTCGTTCAATTTCTTCATCCAGCCCCAACGCCCGCACCTCCTGGCAATATCTCTGCTGTTGGTGTTCCCGGTCATACCGACAGCGGTAAACTGGAAACTGGCCATGCGGCCCTGAATAACGCAGATGCATACGCGTACCACACTGCCCGCACAGAAGAATGCCCTGCAATAGAGCCTGGCCTTTGCGCGGTGCGCCTGGTTTTCCTGCATGATAACGGTTCTGATTGTTCTGAAGTTGTTGTTGGTTGGCAAGGTATTCTTCCCATGTAAGAAACGCTGGGTAAACTCCCTGAAGAATGATCGGCCAATCTGCGATTGGGCGGTGAACAATCCCAGATTCGGAATGGCCCGGTTTGTGTCGGACTGGATCTCGGGTCGATCGGCCATAGGCATACACTCCGGCGTAGGCCGGGTTCTTTAGAATCGCCAGCACTGTGCTATAGCGGGCCTTTTGCCAGACGATTGCATGCGGAGCTGGACCCTGCAAAGGACGGGAAGGAAGGTTGAGATTTTCTTTTTGCAGGTAGCGTTGCACCGCATTCGCCGAACGTAGTTCTTTGAACTTCTGCAGAACCAGGAGAATACGGCTCTGCACTTCTTCATCCGGGTTCAAGATCACCTCCTGCGTCCGAGTCCGTAATAGCCCGACTGGGAGCGGCTGACTGAGTTCACCCCGTTCAGCTTTGTTCAGAGCACCGGCGTGCATTCTCATCTTGATCTGATGTAATTCCGCCTCGCTCATCATACCCGTCAATCCCAACAATAAGCGATCTGCATAGATCCTGGGATCATGCAAACTTTCACCGTCAGCAATGAGGGTGCCAAAAAGCGAACAGAGTTCTAGAAGCCGGTACCAGTCTATGTTCTTGCGAGATAGTCGTGATGCATCCATGCTCAGGATAATCCCCACTCGACCCAAACCAATCTCAGCCATCAAAGTCTGAAAGCCGGAACGATCTTCCGCCGAAGCGGCGGATTTCCCCAGATCATCATCAATCACTTGAATCCGCTCTTTTGGCCATCCCAATTGATGTGCCCGATCCACCAGTCCATACTGCAGATCTGTACTTTCGGCATGGTGGATAACCTGGGTGAGAGAAGATTGCCGGACATAAACGTAGGCCAGTTTGGCCAGATGTTCATCCGTTACTTTGGACGAAAGCACACTATTGGTCTTCATGTTTTTTCTCCGTCGCTGGTGCAGGTGGTATCCGTATCCGTTGAATAAGCTCGGCTAACCTTTGGGCTATCTGTTTCTGTTGTTCTGGACTCAATTGATTCCACAACGTGGGCAGATAAGTCTGCACCTGACTCTGCTGAGAGATTTTGCGAACAGACAAGGTCGATTGAATTGCCATAGGAAATCTCCTCTGCCGCTTGTAGCAAATTCTGAATAAAGCGAGCAAGAGGGAGAATAGTCCAAACCGAAATAGCTGGCAATTCAGCGCAAGGGGTGGACAGCGTGGAGGCTGGCGAAAGATTTGTGGATGAACGGGGAACGGACCGGAGTAGTCCATTCGGCAGTTGGATAATTAGTTGGGATTTACCGCGAGGAGATTTATGTTGAACAAGAGGAAATGTACGCCCAAACAAAGGGTGAGCTGGATCGGTAATCTTTACTTCAGAAGTTAACCGATCTAATTCTGTGGCATTCTGTTGTGTTCGATTCCGGGATACGCCGGTGCCACTCGTTAATGGGGACCTGCGTCGCGATGAGGGTGGCGGTGTTGCCAAAGCGGTCATCGAGGACTTCCAAAATATTTTGCGCATCCTGGATGGAGATCTCATCACGCATCCAATCATCGAGAACAAGCAGACTGCATTTTGCCAGAGAACGCAATGTGCTGGTGAGCGAACCATCGCTGCGGACCTGCGAAAGCGTATGGAGCAAACGCGAGGTGCGGTGGTAACGGACGGTGAAGCCATTGCGGATGGCGGCGTTGCCAAAGGCGGAAGCCAAATAACTTTTCCCCGAACCGGTGGGACCGAGAACGATCATATTCTGGCGAGCGGAGATCCAATTGCATTGTCCCAGTTCGAGGACCATGCGTCGCTCCAGTCCGCGAGCGGGAGAGAGATCGAGCTCTTCCAGACTGGCAGATGTTGGGAAGGCAGCGGTATGCAGGTTGCGTCGGATACGGTTCTCGCGTCGCTGCGTGCATTCATGGTCCACGAGTAGCGACAATCGTTCTTCAAAGGTTAGTTCGGTAAACTGGGGGTTGGACTGCTGTTCTTGCAACGCCTGGCGAAAAGCAGGGATGCGCAGTTCCAGCAGTTGGTCATAGAGTGTTTGTAACGTCATCGTTTTCTCCTCAGTTGTAATAAGTGTCGCCGCGTACGTTTTCATGCGCGGGCAACGGTTGGGTGGAAATGTTTTTTGTGAGATGTTCCAACTCAGACTTCAGGTCTCTGTAGGTCAGGAGTTTGGCGGGTAACAGATTCTGGCAGGCAGTTTCCAGGTGAGTGGGCAGATACTTGCGAGCCAGGTCTAGGATCCCCAGGCAGGTGCGAAACGCCTGCTGTGGAAAGGAACGCGAGCGCAGCACTGCAGTCATGTAGGCAGCGGTGTGCGGACCGATCTTGGCTGCTTCTCGCAGGAAGAAATCCGAGTCCGCACTCAACACAAATCGGTGCTGGCTGGGCATGTGGTCTGCGGAGGTGGAAAAGCGCCCAGCAAGTTGGCTCAAGGGATGGAGCGCCACCTGTTGGCTCTTGTGAAAGACCTCCACCAGCCGTTCGGTGGCGCGGATCTGCACTTCCTGCCCAACCAATGTGTGCGGAACACTGTAATAGTGTCCTTCGAATGCTACGTGGTAATCGATGCTCACTCGAGCACTCTTCCAGCGCGCGAATTCATACGGACGTTCAGGCAGGGGCAGCAGAGCAGGCTGATCCAATTCTTCAAAGAGTTGCTTGCGCGACTTTCCCAGATGCTGCATTTCTTTCGCGTTGAGGGTTTCCAACAACGTGGCGATCGCACGGTTGGCTTCGCCTATGCTGAAGAAGGTTCGGTTGCGCAGTGGGGCGAGTACCCAACGCTCTACGTTCTGGACTCCATTTTCCACATGCGGTTTATCTTTGGGTTTTCTCACTCTCGCAGGCAGCACCGCCACACGGTAGTGCTCCGCCAATTCCTGGTAGCTGGGATTGAGGTCTGGCTCATAGTAATTGGGCTTCGTCACTCCCGTTTTGAGATTATCTGGTCTCAAGATCTTTGGAACCCCACCGAAGAAAGTAAAAGCCCGTACATGTCCTGCCAGCCAATACTGCAGCTCTTGAGATGGCTGGACTTCTGCAAAGGTGTAGCTGCTAGCGGGCAATGTGGCTATGAACACTTGTGCCTGGCGGATCTCTCCTGTGTCCGGGTGGGTGATGGGCAGTGTCATGCCCGCATAGTCCACCTCCAACACGTCTCCGCCTTTGTGTGGCAAACGCATGCTTGTCGTGTGAGCTTGGTTCCAGCGCTGGTAATGCTCGCAGAACTGACTCCGCCCATATCCATCCGGATATTTCTCCCGGTATTCCTGCCACAGCAATTGCAGGGTCACTCCCTGGCGCGCCAGATCCCGATGCACTTCCTCCCAGTCTGGCTGCGGACGTTCCACCAGCTTTGGCTTTTTTACTTCCGGAAACAATTGTTTGTACAGGTCCTCTTCCGTCTGTTCTTCCGCCAGCGGCCAGACCAATCCTGCTCGTCTGGCACGAACCACGTAATCCCCCACGGTGCTGTTGGAAATGCAGCAGGCCCGGGCAACAGCCCGGTTGGACAAACCTACCTCATGTTTCAATCTCAGAATTTCTCGTATCTTGCGCAAGGATAATTTCTCCTGGGCCATGTCTGCCTCCTCATTGTGGATAGCAGACAGAATACCCGATGAAGTGAATTTTCCAGCGCTTTTCCCCTTTACTTCACTGTGCGACATGCCCCGGATTCAGTGTGCGGCATGCTCCGGATTCGGTGTGCGACATCGTCCGGATTCACTGTGCGACATGCTCCGGATTATGCA
>Ga0137459_1000667_pt1 | contig 11671 bp, 9 predicted proteins | sample EasRivERMGT700_2_FD_104908 | JGI IMG/M metagenome (GOLD analysis project Ga0137459, IMG submission 104908) | Soil microbial communities from meander-bound floodplain in the East River, Colorado, USA - East River MetaG ERMGT700_2 | ecosystem: Environmental > Terrestrial > Soil > Floodplain ...
TCGCGCTTGAGCTCGAACACCACGCGCATCCCCGTGCGATCCGACTCGTCGCGGATGTCGCTGATGCCCTCGAGCTTCTTGTCGCGGACCATGTCGGCGGCGGCCTCGATCCACCGCGACTTGTTGACCATGAACGGCAGCTCGCTCACGATGATCGCGGGCCGGTCCTTGCGAACCTCCTCGACGTGGGCGACGCCGCGCACGACGATGGTGCCGCGGCCGGTCTTGTGCGCCGACAGGATGCCGACCCGGCCCTGGATCACGCCGCCGGTCGGAAAGTCGGGGCCGGGGACGAGCCGCACCAGCTCGTCGTCGGGCAGCCGCGGGTCGGCGATCAGCGCGAGCGTGCCGTCGATGATCTCGCCCAGGTTGTGCGGCGGGATGTTGGTCGCCATGCCCACGGCGATCCCCGACGAGCCGTTGATCAGGAGGTTCGGGACCTTGGTCGGCATGACCGTCGGCTCGAGCTCCTTGTCGTCGTAGTTCGGCTGCCAGTCGACGGTCTCCTTGTCGATGTCCGCGAGCAGCTCGCCGGCGAGCCGGCTCATCCGGCACTCGGTGTAGCGCATGGCCGCCGGGGGATCGCCGTCGACCGAGCCGAAGTTGCCCTGGCCGTCGATGAGCATGTAGCGCATCGAGAAGTCCTGGGCCATGCGGACCAGGGCGTCGTAGACCGCGCTGTCGCCGTGCGGGTGGTACTTGCCGATGACGTCGCCGACGATGCGGGCGCACTTGAGGTACGGCCGGTTGAACGTGTTGTTGAGGCCGCGCTGGGCGAACAGGATGCGCCGGTGTACCGGCTTCAGGCCATCACGCGCGTCGGGCAACGCGCGCGAGACGATCACGCTCATGGCGTAGTCCATGAACGAGCTCGTCATCTCCGCCTCGATGGAGATCATCGTGATGTTGGAGGCAGTTACGTCGGACATCAGGGAGCATTTCTATAGCGCAAACCGCCGGGGTTCTCGACGACGGCCGCCGAGTTTTCTGCGGCATCGCGATTTTCGTGCGACCTCACGGCAGGCGTGGTCGGTGACGGTGGGGGCGGTGCCCCGTCCTGCCGGCGGTTCGACGCGGGCGTGTGATCGCGGTCGCGCAGAGATCGGTTTTCAGGAAATCTCGCGGCGCGCGACGTCTGTGCATGAATGGAACGCCAGCCGTCGTCCTCGTGCCGCGCTGGGCTGCAAGGCCTGCGCCGGGTGCAGGGCTTCGGTGGGCGTTGTCGAGCCTCTCGGTAAGTACGTACCCGAGCACGACCGAAAGGACCTCATGCCGGCATCCCGCGCGCTTCAGACACCGACGCCCTTCGTGAGATGGAAACAGACCAAGGCGCTGTTCGACGACACGGTCACGGTGACCGAGACGTTCGTGATCAACGATCAAACTGATTCCGGCAGCCGTTGCGCGTTCGGCTGGTCGCCGGACGGCTACTGGTTCCATGTCTCGATGACGATCGCCGAGGAGCCCGAGTTCTGGAATGCCTACCTCGCGTGGCGCGGCCGCAACCTGACGGGCGCGCACGAGTTCATCGCCGCGCCGATCGGTCGACGCCCACCGGTTCGCAGCCGGAACAGCCCGTCATGTCGTTGACCGGGTTGACCGGGATGACGCCGAGCTGGGGCCGGGCGCGCGAGGCCGGCCCGGCTGTTCCGCGCGCAGCCGGAGCGCGGCGACCGGATCTCGCAACGCGACAGCCCACACGCGAGCACCAAACACGCGCGTGGGCTCCTGCGCGGTCAACGAGCGCGAGCGCTACCGAGACCCGGCGCGCAAGGGACGTCCGGTCACGCGGCTCTCACGCCAGCGCCGGCGCCCGGCGACGGCAGCGCGGTGATTGCCTCGCAGTCCGGCGTGTTGGGAGTACCGCAGTTCGGTGGCTTCGTCGCAGAGACGCTGGCCATGTGGCGGGCCTCGGGCCGGGAGCTCCGCTTGACCCACTCGTGATAGATCTGCCAGAACACGGGCTCCTGGGCAGCCGTCATCTCGATGTAGAAGCACCAGCCCGCCGAGGACTTGCCGTAGGTGTGGCGGATACCTTCGTCGTGTCCGTGGGTCACGTGGGTCTCGGTCTTGGTGGCGCCGTCCTCGAACAGCGTCTTTGTCTGAAGCCATTGAGCGAATGGAGTCGGCTTCTCGATGCGTGCTGCAGGCATTGGGATCCTTGGTCGTGCGTTGGTGGGAGGGAATGAGCAGCATGCCCACGATGCTCTCGATACCAGCATGCAGGAGAGCTCGTGTGGACCCACCCGGCGAGCCCGTGGCGGCCGATCGCTGTCAGTGGGAGCCTCGAGCGCGCCGAACGAGTCGGCGGCACGAGCAGCGGAATCGGTGCAGGGCCTGGAGGGTGGATCGCATTCACTTTCTCCCTGAGACGTACCTCGCGTCCAGATTTCCCGAGGTCGGGAAATTTTGCCAACCCGGGCGTCTTGGCGGGGTGATCCAAGAGCTCCCGCGCTTGCGGTTCCGGGGAACGCCGCGGGATAGTGCGCTCGCGATGTGGGCCGCCCCCAGGCGAGCACGGTTCGACGAGCTCGTGGCGCTTCATAGCCCGGCGCTCACCGTGGTCGCGCGGAGGTGTTGCCGCGAGCCAGGGTCCGCCAAGGATCTGCTGCAGGAGACGTTCTTGCGGGCCTGGTCGCGCTTCGACTCGTTGCAGGACGACAACCGTGCGCGTGCCTGGCTGGTGCAGATCATGAAGAACATCTGGCTGGATCAGCTCCGGCGCCGGCGCGACGAGGTGTCGATCGACGTCGTGGTCGAGCCCGCGGCCGCCGTCGAGGACGAGCCGTCGCGGTGGGACGGCGTCACGCTCGACGATATCCGCCGCGCCATCGACCAGCTCGACGAGCCGTTCCGGTCCGTCGCCGTGCTCCACGATATCGACGGGCTGTCCTACCGGGACATCGCCACTCGCCTGGACATTCCTTACGCCACCGCCGCGACTCGCCTGCATCGGGCGCATCACAAGATCAAGCAGCTGGTCCTCGGCCAGCTCGACAACGAAGAGAAATCATGACCTCCCCGTGCACGGATCTCGACGCCTACCTCGACGAATCGCTTGCGAGCGCGGATCGCGAGCCGTTCGAGCACCACCTGCTCGGGTGCGCTCGCTGCCAGGAGGCGGTCGAGGACTTCATGCAGCTGCTCGCCGCCGGAGCCGAGCTGGCGCAGCAGGCCGATCGGCCCCATGCGGTCCCGGCGCTGGCGGCACTGGGACCACGGGGCACGAGGCTTCCGGCGGACGTGATCCCGATCGACAGATCCAGGCACGCCCGGGGGCGGATCGGATATCGCTGGCTCGCTGTTGCGAGCACGGTCGCGAGCCTCGCGGCGGCGGTGCTGCTCTGGCTGTGGTTTCGACCGACGCTCGAGAGTCATATCTCGGCGTCGCTCGCGTCGCGTCGTCCGTTCCTCGAGCGCTTGCCGTACGGTCCGCTCGACCACTATCGCAGCTACGACACGGTTCTCGGGGATCGCGAGCTGGAGCACATCTCGCTCACGCTGACCGCCGAGGTCGAGCAACATCGCACCTCCGCAGCGCTGGTCGCGGTCCTCCTGGCGAATGGCGATATGGACCACGCGGGGAAGCGCCTCGCCGAGCTCGCGCGCACGGGGAGCGCCCACGCCGCCGGCTCCGACCGCGACGAAGATCCCGATCTCCAGATTGTTGCGGCCGTCCTCGCGCTCCACCGGAGACAGTATCCGGAGGCGTTGCGCTACCTCGATGAGGTGCTGGCTCGGTCGCCCAGGAACGGCGTTGCGCTGTGGGATCGTGCGCTCGTCCTCCAGGAGCTCCAGCTCCCCCTCGCGGCGGCCGAGGCGTTCGAGGAGGTGGCCAGGCTGGGCGAGCTTGGCTGGAGCGGCGAGGCGTGGCAGCGCGTCGCCGAGTTGCGTGGCGCGGAGGCGGTGCGTGAGCAGCGATGGCGAGCGGCGTCCACCGCGTGCAAGGAGATGTCGGCTGCCCACCTGCCCGACCGTGCGGTGGTCCGCGCCAACACGTCGGTGTGCCGCCCCGCGTTCTACAAGGTGGTGCGCGGCGCGGTGTCGCGCGACGAGGTGGTGGCGTTGCTCCCGATCGCGGAGATCCTCGACCAGGACGCCGGTAACACCGCGGCGACCCGCCTGGTGCGCGAGGTGGCTGCCGCCGACCCGGCGCAACGCCGGCGTGCCCTCGCCAGCTGGCGGCAACTGACCAAGGCGGCCGATCTGCCGTCCGCGGACAAGCGGCGCCTGCTCGACGAGATCCGCGCCACCCACCAGACCGACCTCCTGCTCGCCGCGGTCAAGCGAGCCGGGCTGCCGGGCTGGCGCGACGAGTATGCGGCGCGCGCGGCCGCCACCATGGATCCGTTCTTTCTCGAGGTCGGCGAGCAGCGCAGCGCCGATCTCTTGCTCGAGGGCGGCGACCCGCTGGGCGCCGAGGTCGTGCTGCGCCGCGCGGTCGACGACTGCACCAAGCGCAAGGCCGAGCTCCACTGCTCGTACCTGCGGCAACGGCTCGCGGATGTCTACGAGACCATGAACCGCCCGAGCGACGAGCGCGACGTCGCGCAGCAGGGGCTCGATCGGTCTCGCCGGCTCGGCCTCTACTGGGACGAACCGTTCTTCTTCCTGTACCTCGCGGAGGCCGCCCGCTCCGACGGAGCGCACGCGCTGATGCGCGCTTACCTGCACGAGGCCGTGCTGCGGTCGGGTGACGTGTGCGAGCAGGTCCGCTACCCCGAGGATACGCTCGCCGTGGCGAGCATCGATGAGCTCGACTTCGTGCGGGCGCGGCGCGAGCTGATGCGGTCGCCGGTCTGCGGTGGGGCTCCGACGCCATCGAGGACGCGTGTGATCGCCGAGCTCGCGCGGCGCGACGGGACCGCCTTCGAAGCGGCGGCGCTTCGCGCCGAGCTGGTCCACGCCCGACAGCTGCCCGACCAGACGCCAGGCCAGCTGGCGTACCTCGAGGCGCTCGAGGGTCGCCTGCTGGCGGCGCGTGATCCCGGCGCGGCCCGTCCGCTGCTCCAGCACGCGATCGAGGTCGCCGATCGGCTCGGCCGGATCGACATGGATGGGGTGAAGGCGCGCGCCGATGCCTACGCCTCGCTGCTGGTGCTCGCCGCGAGCGGCGGCGATCGTGCTGCGACCCTGGCGCTGTTCGCCAGGGCGGCAGGTGCGCCGCTGCGCGGGGGGTGCACCGTGGGGGTGATGGTCGATGCGGAGCGCGTCCTCGTCGTCACGCGCGACCGCACCGGCAAGCTCGAGCAAGCCTTCGATCCGGACGGCCGCCACGAGCCAGCGCTTGACGCTGCTGCGCTCGTCCCCGCGGCCCTCGTGCGAGCGCTGGACGCCTGCGAGCGTGTCGACGTGCTGGCGCTGCCGCCGGTGTTCGGGCTGCCGAACCTGCTGCCGCCGACGCTGGCGTGGTCGTATCGCGACAGGTCCGCGGCCCTCGAGTCGCCGCCGTCCAGGTCGCCGCACGTGGTGACCGTCACCGGCGTAGTGCCTCCCGGCGAGCTCGGCCTCGCGCCCTTGCAGGCGATGACGCTCGCGCCGATCCCGGGGGCCAGCCACCGGGAGCTGCGCGGTGCCGAGGCCACGCCGGCGGGGGCCCTCGGGGCGTTTGCAGGCGCCGACGTCGTCGAGATTCATGCCCATGGGGTCATCGATCTGAAGCGCTCCGATGCTTCGTTGATCGTGCTGTCGCCGGAGGCCGATGGGCACTTCGCGCTGAACGCCCGGGAGATCGCGGCGCTGAAGTTGCCCAGGGCTCCGCTCGTGATCCTCGCCGCTTGCCACGCGGCCTACACGGCGCCGTATCGCCACGAGCCATGGGGCTTGCCGCACGCGTTCTTGCTCGCGGGAGCCCGCGCCGTGCTGGCCTCGCCCGAGACGATCTCGGATGCCGAGGCCGGTGGGTTCTTCCGCGCCGTCGAGCAACGCATCCTCGACGGGATCGATCCGGCGATCGCGCTTCGCGACGAGCGGCGCCGCCAGCTCGCGCGCGATCCGTCGAGCTGGACCCACGACGTCCTGCTGTTCGACTGAGGCGCAGCCTGCCCATCGCGCCGGCTGCCTGCGTGACGCGCAAAGACCGTGCCAGGCGAGCATCGGTCTTGCTGGAAGCGATCGCCGTCGTCACGCGCGACCAGGAGCAGCCGCTCGCCTTCGATCAGCGCGCCCAGCGCGCAGCCTGCGCGGGGCGGCACGCGGCCGGCGGCGGCGAACAGCGCGAGCAGCGCGGCGCGGTCGAGGTCCTTCGCGCCGAGCACGAGCAGCGTGTTGTAGGCGACGCTCCTCGCCTTGGTCGCCATCGCATCGCCGATCCCGAGCTGGTCGGCGGCCTCGATCGCGCGCGCCAGCAGGCTTCGTGCAGAGGCTGGGTCGACGGTAGCCACGAGCCGTCCCTCGCTGGCGTCGAGGTAGGCCCGCTCGCCGGGGGTCCATGTGCCGTCGCGGCGGGCGCGGGCGAAGCCTTCGCGGAGCCCGGCGACTCGCGCCGGCGTGCCATCGACGTGCGCGAGCGCGGCTTCGATCCGCGCCCGGAGCAGGGTCAGCGGCTCGCCGCACACCGGCGCACGGTCGAACTCGGCGTCCGACATCACCTCGTGACTCAGGCGCCGCTGGGGACACTCGTCATCTCGGAGCGCGGCCTCACGTGTGTACGCCCGCATCTGGGGAGCCCGTGCCGGACTGTGGAACCGATGGGACGCTGCCGTGCCCACCGCCCAACGTCTTCTTCGAGACCCGCGCGCTCGTCATCGATCGACTCGCGGGCCCCGGGGCGCACTGGGAACGTCGTCGAATCATCACCGCGCAGGTCGATACGTACCTGCAGGCCGCACTGCACAGCACCTTCATCCTCATTCAAGGCTTGCAGGTGCAGGGCGCCGAGGCCAAGCAACACCCAGGTGGCGATCGGGTGGCGCCCGGGGTGGGGGATGGATCGCCGCCGGCGCCGGACGCGGTGCATGCGAAGCGCTGTGGATGCGGCGGGTGCGGTGGGTAGACTGTAATGCTCCGGGTCGGTCGGGTAGGAGGCAACACGGTAGTGCAGATCGAAAATCATTTCCCCTTCGTTATCGTGGTCAGTACCTGCGATGTGATCGACTATCTGTACTGGATTCCCGTTCATATGCGGAGTATCGGCCCGCGCTGCACGGATATCGTCAGAGCGCATGACGGCGGAAGATGCAAGATCAAGGTGGAGATCATCGATGGGCCGCGGGTCTGGGTGCTCGATCGACCCGACGATCACATCTATTCGGAGGGTGATGTCATCAAGATCGGGCAGCCGGACCTCGTCGCGTACCCTCCGGTAGGTCGTGCCGCCGGCCCGACGGTCGCCGGCTGAACCGGCTAGCGATACGGGCCGGCCGCGTGCGCGTCGCACGCCCACCACGCGGCGAGCTCGACCGCGGCGCCCATCCGGTCGCGATCGGTCAGCGCACCGTCGAACGCGATCTCGACGTCGTGCGGCCGCACCGTGGTCGCGCTCGGCCGCGCGGCCTCGAGCAGCATGGTCGCGTGCGGATCGATGTACAGCGTGCCGCTGCTCGGATCCGTCGGCGGAGGCCACGCGGCGCGCGGCAGGCCCTCGGAGATCAGCGTCAGCGTCTCGCCGCCGCTGCCGAGCCGGTGGGCGCTGATCACCGTGCGCAGCCGGCCCGGATCGCCCGGCCCGAGCCGGCGGACGAGGTAGACGTTGACGTCGACGCTGTGCCGGCGGACCCGGAGCGTGGGCTTGCCGCCGACCTCGACGCGTCCGGCGCAGCGCCCGCCGAGCGCGGCGGCGAGCTGCGAGAACGCGCGTGCCCAGCGGACCGGCCGGCTCGCCAGGAGCAGCGACGCCATGAGCATGTCGGCCATCCGGTCGCCGGACGGCTCGGCGTCGCGCCGGCGGGCGTAGACCTCGTCGTGCGAGACCTCGTGGACCCAGCGGGCGTCGCGCAGCAAGAGCGCGGTCTGGCGCGCGGCGTGCTGGCTCGACACGTAGCGCGACGCGAGCAGCCCCGAGCGCGCGTCGTGATCGAGCCAGACATCGGCGAGCGCGAAGTCGTTGGTCTCGACCAGGAAGCTGTCGTCGAAGCTGGCGGCGCGCGGCGCGCCGTCGTCGTTGGCCCAGCGATCGTTCCAGCGCAGCATCAGCTCGAACCCGTCGGTGCACGGCAGCGCGACCACCACGCTCGCGATCGGGTGCATCGCGAGCCGCGCGCGATACCACACACCGTCGATCGGGATGTCGGCATGTACGACCTCGCCCACCAGCTCGCCGCGCGAGCCGGCGAACCGCCGCTCGATCGCGTGGTGTAGCTCGTGAGGCACACCACAAGTCTACCCTCCACGCTATGGTGCGGAATGCTCCGCATCGCGGCGATCGTCGATGACACGCGCGCCGAAGGGCCGGGACGGCGGTGGGCGCTGTGGGTGCAGGGCTGCTCGATCCGGTGCGCCGCGTGCTGCAACCCGGAGATGTTCGACGAGCGGCGCGGGGAGCCGGCGGCGCTGGACGCGCTGGCGGCGCGGATCGCGAACGCGCGGGCGCGCGGCGTCGAGGGCGTCACGTTCCTGGGCGGCGAGCCGTTCGAGCAGGCGGCCGGGCTCGCTGCGCTGGCCCGCCACGCCAGGTCGCTCGCGATGACCGTGATGGTGTTCTCCGGGTACACGCTCGACGTGCTGCGGGCTCGCCCGGACGCGGCCGAGCTCCTGGCGCTGACCGACCTGCTGGTCGACGGGCCGTACGATCGCACGCGGCCGGAGCTCGGACCGCCGGCCGGCCGGCGCTGGATCGGCTCGGCCAACCAGGGGATGCACTACCTGACCGCGGCGTACTCGGCGGAGGATCCGCAGATGCGCGGCGCGAACACGATCGAGATCCGGCTGTCGAACGGCGCCCTGTCGATCAACGGGTGGCCGACCGCGGATCGGTTGGTAGGTAGGTAAGCCCCGTGGATGACGCGGTGCCGGCGGTGGCGGCGAGCGAGCACGAGCTGGTGATGCTCGCCCGCGGGTTGATCGAGGCGCACACGAGCGAGGTGCACGCGGCGCTGTACCGGACGCGCGCGCTGCCGCCGGAGATCTCGACGACCTGCGCGCGGCTGCTGGGCGAGACGCTCGCGCACGTGTGGCCGGCGCTGTGGCGGCGTGGGGCGATCCAGTCGGGCGCGTCGATCGAAGCCGGTCGGGCCGGCCAGGCCGGGACGCTGCGGCGCGGCCGGATCTGGGAGCGCCACGCACCGGTCGGGCTCACGTTCTCGGCGGCGACGCTGCGCCTGTTGCGCTGGCTGGTCGCCACGCCGCTCGCGGCGCCGCGCTCGACCTTGGCGCCGCTGGTGGCGGGGCCGCTGACCGTGGGCGATCAGGTGATCGTGTACCTCGCGCTCGACGCCGCGGCTGGAACGCCGGCGCACGCGGCGATCGCGGCGCAGCCGCTGGTGCGCGCGGCGCCGCTGGCGTGGCTCGGGTTCGCGGAGGCGCTCGGCACCGGGGCGCCGGGCGAGCTCGACAGCCTGTGTCAGGGCGCGGGGGCGATCGTCGTCGAAGCGCTCACGGTCGAGCTCGCGCGGCGCTGGCGGGCGGTCGAGCTCGGCAAGCGCGCGATCGAGGCGCCGGCCGTGTTGATCGCGCTCGGCGCGGCGCAGGACGCGTCGCTCGGCGGCTTCCTGGCGGCGTGCGATCGGCACCGCCGCCGCGATCTCGCCGGGTTCGTGATCGACGCGGTGGCGCCCTTGATCTCGCGCGGGATCGCGCCGATGCCCGCGCGGCTCGCTCCGGAGGCGACGCTCGCGAGCCGTGCGGCGGCGCGCGTGGCGGCGGGCGCGCTGCTGCGCGGGGTGATGACCTGGGCGCGCTGGGATGAGGCGCACCGCGGCGTGCGCTTCATTGATGATGACTACGCCACCGCCCAGCTGCTGCTGGCGCGCTTCGAGGCGATCCAGCCGGCCGGCGCCGCCCGCGCGGCCGCGTGGCTGGCCGACCTCGCCGGGCTTGCCGGGCTTGCCGGCCCTGCACCCCCCACGACAGTGCCGCCCTCGGCTGCTACAGTCAGCCGCCCGTGAGCCGCGCGATTCAAGTCAGGGTCTCCGAGTCGGTCGTGCGCACCATCCACGTCGAGGACGGCGTCGCGTCGCCGCTCGAGATGCTGCCGATCCTGCCGGCGGCGCGGATGGCGGAGCTCCTGGCCACCGAGCTCGCCGCGCTCGGGTTCGTCCGCGACGGCACGACCTGCCGGCGCATCGAGGCCGACGGCACCGAGGTCACGATCGATCTCGAGGCGGCGACCATCGCGGTTGCGCTCGGCGCCGCCGCCCAGATCGACGAGTCGATCGAGCGGACGGTGCACACCGGGATCGAGCGCCAGCACGAGGCCGAGGCGGGCCTGCGCGACAGCGTGATGCGCGAGCTCGACGCCCGGCTCGCGGACCAGGCCGAGGCGCTGCGCCGCCGGGTCACCGCCCAGCTCGAGGGCAAGCTCGCGGATCTGAAGGTCGAGCTCGACCGGGCGATCGGCAAGGCGACGATCGCCGCCTTGACCGAGAAGGCCGCCCAGCTCGGGCAGATCGAATCGACCCACGAGGACGAGGCCGGCAACGTCACGATCCGGGTCCGGCTTTGATCGAGGGCGCGATGAGCCGGCTGGTCGCCGAGACCGCGCTGCCGGCCGAGCTGTCGGTGTTCGCCGCGGTCGACGCCGCGTACCCGCAGGAGCTCGCGGGCTGCTACGACGCGCTACGCCGCCGGCTGCCCGTGCTGATCGAGTGCGAGAAGGAGCTGGCGCCGTACGTCTACCGCAGCATCCGCGAGCGGCTCAAGGCCGACGGCACGCGCTGCGTGTACCTCGACGGCCGTGCGGCCGGCGATCTGCCGCCGCCGCCGCCGGGCGCGGGCCTCGTCGCCTCCATGATCCACCAGATCCGCGAGATCGTGCGCGGCGCGGTCGGCGAGCGCATCGTCGTGTTGCCGCACCTCGACATCCTGACCGCGGGCGCCGGGTTCGGCACGCTCGGCTCCGAGGCGCGCGAGGTGATCCCGCTGCTCTACGAGAACCCGGAGGTCCTGTGGCTCGGGTTCAAGGATCCGGCGTTCCCGCTGCCGGCCCCGATCGAAAATCTGTTTCCGTATCGCGCGACGATCCTCGGCGTGTCCCGCGACCGGTTGCACGCCCTGATCACGCAGCGCGAGGCGCGCAAGCTCGGCCGCGGCTTCGATCCCTACGCGCTGTACAAGCACGTCTCGGGGCAGAACGCCGTCCGGTTGCGCCGGCTCTTGCACTCGCTCACCGGCGAGGACTACCCGTCGGATCCGGCGCCGGCGTTCGCCCAGCTGCGCAGCGCGACCCTGACCAACGACGTCGAGCTGCCGCACGTCGATCTCGAGCGCGACATCGGCGGCTACGGCTCGGTCAAGGATCGCCTGGGCGCCGAGATCCTCGCGATCCTGGCCGCCAAGGATCAGCTGTCCGATCCGGCGCAGATCGAGCGGATCGAGAGCCTGATCCCGCGCGGCATGATCTTCTGGGGCCCGCCCGGCACCGGCAAGACGCTGTTCGCCAAGGCGATGGCGACCGCGCTCGGCGCCGCGGTGACGGTGGTCAGCGGACCGGAGCTCAAGAGCCGCTGGGTCGGCGAGTCGGAAGAGAACATCCGCCAGATCTTCGTGCGCGCGCGGCAGTCGGCGCCGGCGGTCA